>Ga0134099_1000173_pt1 | contig 83148 bp, 75 predicted proteins | sample 10_taG_2_FD_105482 | JGI IMG/M metagenome (GOLD analysis project Ga0134099, IMG submission 105482) | Switchgrass degrading microbial communities from high solid loading bioreactors in New Hampshire, USA - 10_41_5_180_A2 metaG | ecosystem: Engineered > Bioreactor > Semi-continuous > Anaerobic >...
TAGATAGGACAGAGGTGTAAGTGCGGCAACGCACTGAGCTGACTGTTACTAATAGGTCGAGGGCTTGACCTGATAAAGGTTTGTGAGGTAAGATGGTACTGCGAAAGCAGGTCTCTATGTGCAAATGTGCTATGGCCCAGTGGCTCAGTTGGTTAGAGCGCCGCCCTGTCACGGCGGAGGTCGAGGGTTCGAGTCCCTTCTGGGTCGTCATATAATTATACTGGGGGTCTTAGCTCAGCTGGGAGAGCACCTGCCTTACAAGCAGGGGGTCATAGGTTCGAGCCCTATAGGCCCCATTGTGCAACGGTATGGCTTGGGGCTTGACAGAGCGAACTGACATGATGCAAGGGCTCTGCAATAAGATTCGGCGTGCCGATGTGGCTCAATTGGCAGAGCAGCTGACTTGTAATCAGCAGGTTATCGGTTCGAGTCCGATCATCGGCTTTTAGTAAATAAATATGGATGGGTTCCCGAGAGGCCAAAGGGGGCAGACTGTAAATCTGTTAGCAACGCTTTCGAAGGTTCGAATCCTTCCCCATCCACTTGATTTTTAATAAAATATCATATATTATTTAAACAGTGCCGCGGGGTGGAGCAGTCTGGAAGCTCGTCGGGCTCATAACCCGAAGGTCGAAGGTTCAAATCCTTCCCCCGCTACTATTTGCTTATGAATGCTCTACGGAAAAAGATACCGCAGGTGTCTTTCTTCAGAAAGCAAGTAAAACATGCCCAGATAGCTCAGTTGGTAGAGCAGAGGACTGAAAATCCTCGTGTCGCTGGTTCAATTCCGGCTCTGGGCATTTTTATTTTAAATATTGGACATGGGACATTAGCTCAGGCGGTAGAGCACTTGACTTTTAATCAAGGTGTCCGGGGTTCGATTCCCCGATGTCTCACACAGGCGGCCTTTAAAGGGCCGCTTTTTATTTGCAATTGACATTAATTCTTAACGGGTTTACTATAATTAATGTGTTGAGAGCGTTTTTATATAAAAGGAGATGGGTTTGTTGCTGCAGGAAAAAATAGAGAAATTTAAGCAAATGATTGATGAAAGCGACAACATAGTCTTTTTTGGCGGGGCGGGAGTATCCACGGAAAGCGGGATTCCGGATTTTCGGAGCGTTGACGGATTATACCATTTAAAATATGAATATCCGCCGGAAACCATGCTGAGCCATACCTTTTTCATGAAACATACGGACAAATTCTACGAGTTTTATTGGGACAAAATGGTATATGAGAACGCGGAACCAAACATAACACATGTTAAGCTTGCGGAGCTCGAAAGACAGGGAAAGCTGAAAGCGGTGGTTACCCAGAACATAGACGGGCTTCATCAAAAAGCCGGAAGCATAAATGTATTGGAGCTCCACGGCTCGGTTTACCGCTATAACTGTATGAGCTGCGGCAGGTTTTATTCACTTGAAAAGCTAAGAGGAACGAAGGGCGTTCCTGTCTGCGGGTGCGGTGGCATAATCAAGCCGGATGTGGTTCTTTACGAGGAAGGGCTGGATGATGAGGTGGTTTCCAAGGCGATAAGAGCCATTTCCAAGGCGGATGTGCTGATTATCGGGGGAACTTCACTCAGCGTATATCCGGCTGCCGGATTCATAAGTTATTACCGCGGCAACAAGAAGGTTATAATCAATAAGTCTCCAACTCCGTTTGACAGGGAGGCGGACCTGCTCATACAGGCAGGACTGGGAGAGGTCTTTTCACAAATATGATAAAGAAAGGATAGATTTATGATTACAGGAAAAAATAGTGTATACAAACTCACGGCAGGTGGCCTTATGCTTGCGGCAGGAATTATAATTCCAAAAGTATTCCATATATTTGGAACGCAGGAAATGGGCCAGATGTTTTCCCCCATGCATTTCAGCGTTTTCGTTGCGGGCATTTACCTGGGGACCCTGTATGGCGGCATAATCGGTTTTTTAACCCCGCTTGTCAATTCCTTATTTGGCATGCCGATGTTTCCCTTTAATCTGATTATGGCATTTGAACTGGGAGCATACGGGTTCTTTTCGGGTCTTTTAATGCATCTGCTGAAAAAACTGAATAAGGGCGGGCTGGGTTTAAGAATTTATATCAGCCTGATAGTATCCATGATTGCAGGAAGAATCGTATATGCGCTGGTGCTGTTTGTTATGGGCCGAATACTTGCCATGAAAGTGCCGGCGCCGGCCACCGTTTGGAGCTCCGTCATTTTTGGTATTCCGGGAATCATACTGCAGTTGATACTGGTGCCGGGAATTGTCCTTGCGCTTTATAAAACTCAGAATAGATAGTTGTTTCAAAGCCGGTTTTATTGTATATTAAATAGGCATTATATAATAAGGAGGAAAAATGATGAACAACATTGACACAATGGCGGTAAATGCTATCAGAATCTTATCGGCGGATGGTGTTCAAAAAGCCAATTCCGGACACCCGGGACTGCCTCTCGGAGCAGCATCTATGGCTTATGAGCTTTGGGCAAGACATATGAAGCATAATCCGGCAGATCCAAAATGGCCCAACAGAGATAGGTTTATATTGTCGGCAGGTCATGGATCCATGCTTTTATATTCATTACTGCACTTATTCGGTTATGGCCTTACAAAGGAAGACCTGGCACAGTTCAGGCAGGACGGGTCGTTAACTCCGGGACATCCGGAATACAGGCATACCGTAGGAGTTGAAACCACGACAGGCCCGTTGGGAGCAGGCATGGCTACGGCGGTTGGCATGGCCATGGCGGAAGCCCATCTGGCTTCGGTTTTCAATAAAGAAGGTTATCCGGTTGTGGATCACTATACTTTTGTGCTTTGCGGAGACGGCTGCATGATGGAAGGTATTTCTTCGGAAGCCATGTCTCTTGCAGGAACACTTGGACTGGGCAAGCTGATAGTCCTGTACGATTCCAATAAAATAACCATTGAAGGCGACACGGGCATTGCGTTTACCGAGGATGTCAGAAAGAGATTTGAAGCATACGGTTTCCAGACCCTTGTAGTTGAAGATGGCAATAACCTGGAGGAAATCGGGGCCGCTATTGAGGCCGCCAAGGCGGATTTATCAAGGCCTTCCATGATTACCGTCAAGACCCGAATCGGTTATGGAAGCCCCAGGGAAGGAATGGCCAGCGCTCATGGAGAACCGCTGGGAGAAGAAAATGTCAAGGCGTTGAGAGAGAAGCTGGGATGGCCTATAGAAACGGCCTTTGAGGTACCCAAGGAGGTTTATGACCATTATAATACCCTTGCAAAAGAGGGTGCCAGGGCCGAAGAGGAGTGGAACAAGCTCTTTAAGGATTACTGTGACAAGTATCCGGAAATGAAGAAGCTGTGGGATCAGTATCATGACGAGACGGCAGCACAGCATCTGTTGAATGATGAAGAGTTCTGGACGTATGATGACAAGGCCGATGCCACAAGAAACATTTCTGGTAAAATAATAAACAGGCTCAAGGACTATCTGCCTAATTTAATTGGAGGAAGCGCGGATCTTGCTCCTTCGACAAAGACCTTGATGAAGGATGAGGGATCGTTTGCCAGGGGCAATTTCGGAGGGCGCAACCTGCACTTCGGAGTAAGGGAGCTTGCCATGGCCGGAATAGGAAACGGTCTGACGCTTCATGGCGGACTAAAACCCTATGTATCCACTTTCTTCGTATTCAGTGACTACATGAAGCCCATGATGAGGCTGGCTGCGCTTATGCAGATTCCGGTAACTTATGTTCTGACACATGACAGCATCGGTGTAGGCGAAGACGGACCGACCCATCAACCTATTGAGCAGATGGCCATGCTTCGCGCAACACCTAATTTCACCGTATATCGTCCTGCGGATGCGACCGAATGCCTTGCCGCATGGTATTACGCGGTAACATCCACCCGCACACCGACCGCGCTGGTACTGACCCGTCAGAACCTTCCGCAGCTTAAAGGCTCATCAAAGGAGGCGCTTAAGGGTGCATACATCATATCCGATTCCCGGAAGGAAACCCCGGATGCAATAATTATTGCGACAGGATCCGAGGTGCAGCTGGGGCTGGGCGCCCAGGAGGAACTGCTTAAGCAAGGCATTGATGTAAGGGTTGTCAGCATGCCGTCGATGGATGTATTCGAAAAACAGCCCGAAGAATACAAGGAAAAGATTCTTCCGAAGAACGTCAGGGCCAGGGTGGCCGTTGAGGCAATGTCACCCTTCGGATGGGAAAGATATGTCGGCCTGGATGGAGCAGTCGTAGCAATGGAAGGCTTCGGTGCTTCCGCACCGGCAAAGATCCTCTTTGAGAAATTCGGATTTACCGTGGACAATGTGGTAAAGGCCGTAAAAAAGGTAATAAACAGGGCATAATACCGATAACATGATTAAAAGACCGGACAAAAGAGCGGGAAATAAGCTCTTGCGCCGGTCTTTTTTGCTTTTTAATTAATTTCTAATCCTGACCGGTTGAAAAAACCCTGCCGGAAAGATACAATGAATTCAGGACAACAGGCAATACGGCGCAGAATGATGAGCATTCATTGAAAAATGGGAGGGGAAATGGTTGGCGAAAATACTGATTGTTGAGGATGAACTTAAAATAGCTAGGTTTCTGGAACTGGAGCTTAAGCACGAAGGTTACGAGGTTTTGATTGCCCAGGACGGAAGGCAGGGACTGGAAAAGGCGTTAAAAGAGATGGTGGACCTGGTCATCCTGGATATCATGCTTCCCGGACTTAACGGAATTGAGGTCTGCCGCAGAATCCGCATGGAATCACAGGTTCCAATAATCATGCTTACAGCCAAGGACGATGTTTCCGACAAGGTGGCGGGGCTTGACACCGGAGCGGACGACTATATGACAAAGCCTTTTGCAATTGAGGAGCTGCTGGCAAGAATCCGGGTTGCCTTAAACAGAAAGAGAAGCGTTGCGGAGCCGAAGAATGAAAGCCTTATAATTGGAGAGTTAAAGATAAATCCTGCAAGTAGGACCGTCTTTTACAAGGACGATGAAATAGTTCTGACAAAGAAGGAATACGAGTTGCTGGAATATCTGGTCCGCAACAGGAACATGGTGGTCAGCAGGGAGCAGTTGCTGAATCATGTATGGGATTACGAATATTTCGGAGATACGAATGTGGTTGACGTGTATGTCAGGTATTTGCGCCAAAAGATAGATGACAAATACGGCATCCACCTGATATCGACGGTGCGGGGAGTCGGATATATAATCAAGGACGCGCAGTGACATTAACTGGCAACAGGAGAGTGTATGAGCTGGGATAATTTCTTGGAGTTTTTGCGAAAAACGCTGGTAAAAATCATTCTTCCGATTAAGAACAAAAGGGAAAAATGGCTGAGCAATTTCAGATTCTCAATCCTTTTTAGGATTTCCCTGGGGTATATAAGGCTGCTTGTTGTATACGGCATTGTTCTTATGGCGGGAATTTTTACTATATACATGCTTGCCGAAAAAGAGGACTATAACGATATGGCGCAGGACATCATAGCGTCCATCGGGGAAGCGGAAGGAAGATCTTTTATTAACCCGTATTACATGCAGAACCTGTCAATGAAAATCGAGGATGCAGATACGGGGGAGGAGATATATAACGATATAGCTTATGTTCCAACCTCGGACAAAGCGTTTTTTCATGGCATCCACTTTGACAGGAAGAGCGAAAGAAACATACTTGTTGTCAATGAGGAAAAGGAGTTTACCGCAAACGGCAGAACTTATCATGCAACCTTCCAATACGACCTGACCGGCAGCTATAAAAGGTTTCTCTCCATGCTTTGGAAGCTGATTATTCTTTATGCAGCCGTTACGGCTGTTGTTATTGTAAAGGGAAGGAAGAGAAGCGAAAAGCTGTTTGAGCCCCTTGGAATCATGTCGGCAACCGCAAGCAGGCTAACCGCCCACAATCTTCACAGCGAAAGGCTTAATGTTGAAGGAACACAGAACGAGCTTAAAGACCTGGCAAATGTCATTAACGATATGCTGGACCGGATAGAGACCTCCTACGAAAGCCAGAAGCAGTTCGTATCCGATGCATCCCATGAGCTGAGAACGCCTATTGCCGTCATTCAAGGCTATGCAAACCTTTTGGACCGCTGGGGCGCACAGGACAAGGAAGTGCTTGAGGAATCCATCCAAGCAATACAGAATGAATCCCGTTCCATGCAGGACCTGGTGGACAAGCTCCTGTTCCTGTCCAGGCACGACAAGAAAACCCTGAAGCTGAAAAAAACCTGGTTCAATATGAAGCCGGTGGTGGAGGACATGGTCAGGGAAACCAAGCTGGTCGCGCCCGACAGGATAATCAACAGCTCGGTTCTTGAGGATGTTACCGTATATGGTGACAAACAGGCATTAAAACAGGCAATACGAATATTTATTGACAACGCGGTCAAGTATTCCCGGGAAGGGGATGAAATTAACATAATGTGCGAAAACCGGAACGGGGATTGTGTTATCACTGTCAGCGATACGGGTATAGGAATGACCAGAAAGGACGTGGAGCATATATTTGACCGCTTCTACAGGTCCGAATATGTGCGGAACCAAAACATCAGCGGTCATGGACTGGGTTTGTCTTTGGCAAAGCTGATAATACTTGCCCATACGGGCAGCATAAAGGTTCGAACCCAATTTACAAAAGGCACCAGTTTTACGGTAGTATTGCCGGAAAGAAAGCTCTTGACATGACGCATAACCCGGTTAATTAAAAATTTTTTATTGACAACATATGCTTACGGGGATATAATGGTGAAAGACTATTACAGAAAAGGAGGTAGAGCACATGAAAATAACATTAAGAATAACACAAGTCAATACCGGAATCAAAATGTTCATATGTGGAAATACCTCGCTGTTCTGTAAGAATCGAGAGTGTATTTTGGGTTGACATGATATCCCTGCCTTTTTGGGATTAATCAACAACAAATACAACTGGATTATGAAAGAATCACCGTGGTATTTCTGCCACGGTTTATTTTTTGTATAGATTTATGTACATAACAATATAAATTTGAAATATGATTATGCAACAGGGTAATGGAGGAGTTATGAATAAATTGTCTTATTATATAAGAAAATATTGGTTTGCTTATGTGTTTGCACTGCTTTGTACCGTGATTGCCGTTGCCATGGATATGGTTTCTCCGCAGGTTACAAAGCGCATCATAGACCAGGTAATAATAGGCGGGGAGACAGACTTGCTGCCTGCGCTGCTGCTTACGATCCTGTTTATCGGATTTGGAAGGGCCATATTTGCCTATCTTAAGGAGCTCACCTTTGATATATGCAGCTCAAACATCAGTTCAAAACTTAGAAAAAGACTGTTTAAGCATATACAGGGGCTGTCAATAAGCTTCTTTGACAAAAACAATACCGGAGAGCTTATGTCAAGAGTGAAGGATGACATAGACAGGATATGGGCAGCTACCGGCTATGTCAGCATGCTGATATTCGAGGTTCTCATTCACACCGGAATAGCCATGTTCTGCATGTACCGTTTAAGTACCACCCTGGCAATTATACCTACAATTGTACTGCCCATAGTAGCGGCCCTTGCCATTCTGATGGAAAACAAGCTGGGGAAAATCTATGAGCAGATCAGCGAACAGAATGCCACTCTGAATATGGTGGCGCAGGAGAACCTGGCGGGGGTCCGCGTTGTAAAATCCTTTGCCAGGGAGAAGTATGAGATTAACAAGTTCCTGTCGCACAACAAGCAGTATTATGAACTGAACATGAAGCAGGCAAAGGTGTTTATCAAGCTGTATCCGTATTTCCAGCTTATTACCAAGCTGCTTCCAATGGTTGTTATATTGTTCGGTGGACGCATGGTTATTAAAGGGGAGATAACCCTTGGGACCCTGGGCGCCTTTACCGAGTATTCGATGAATATCGTATGGCCCATGGAAATGCTGGGCTGGCTGTCAAACGACCTGGCAGCGGCTTTTGCTTCCTACAAAAGGATAAAGAAGGTATTTGCGGAAAAGCCTGAAATAGTTGAAAATGAGAACCCGGTGGTTCTTGATGAGGTGAAGGGCTCGGTTGAATTTGACAATGTATCCTTGGAAATCAACGGGAAGAAGATACTTTCAAATATAAGCTTCAGCCTGCCTGCGGGAAAAACCATCGGAATTATGGGGGCCACGGGAGCCGGCAAGACGTCCATTGTAAACATACTGCAGAGATTTTATGATGTCACGGACGGCGAAATACGCCTGGATGGAGTAAATATCAAGGATTTAAGCCTTAAACAGCTGAGAGAAAACATCTCAATAGTTATGCAGGACGTATTCCTGTTTTCCGATACCATCAGCGAAAATGTCAGGCTGGGGAACAGAAAGAAGATAAATAAAGAGGAGATAATCGAGGCGGCACGCTATTCCCAGGCCAGCGAGTTTATTGACAAGCTGGAGGACGGATATGAAACAATTATCGGTGAACGCGGAGTGGGTATGTCCGGCGGACAGAAGCAGAGAATAAGCATTGCCAGGGCATTGGCAAAGAAAGCGCCGATTCTCGTACTGGACGATTCGACCTCCGCTTTGGACATGGAGACGGAGCATTCCATCCAGAAAGCGCTGCTCCAGATCAACGCCACCAAGATAATTATTGCCCATAGGATTTCCGCCGTAAAAAATGCCGATGAAATAATCATACTGGAGGACGGCAAAATCATAGAACGCGGAACCCATGAAAGTCTCCTTAATGAGAAGGGATATTACTATAAGACTTATTTAGCCCAGTACGGGGAGTACATTTCAACCACGGAAGAACTTCCCCGTACCGGTTCGGACAACAGGGGCTTCTAATCGGAATGGAGGATTTACATGTCAATTAATGCAATCAAAGATGATGAATATATAAGCTCGGTGAGCAAGAAAACCACCATGACCCGGTTATTCCGCTACCTGCTGGCATATAAGGGAACCATAACTGCTGTTATTCTTATTATGCTGGTAACGGTGGCAATCTCAATAATCAACCCCCTGCTTATTGAAAGAGCGGTTGACGTACACATAGCCAACAAGGATATGGAAGGATTGCTGAAAATAATCGGGTTTGGCCTGACAATAAACCTTATCTTTATTCTGCTTGTAAAATTAAGAATGTATCTGATGGCCAGGATGTCAAACGACGTGCTCCTTAAAATAAGGCAGGAGCTGTATACCCATATCCAAACATTAAGCTTCGGCTTCTTTGACAGCAGGCCGACGGGAAAGATACTTGCAAGAATTATCGGCGATGTCAACTCACTGAAGGATGTGCTGTCGGACAGCGTTACAACCTTAATACCGGATTTTGTAACCATAAGCGCGGTTGTCATAATTATGCTGGCAAAGAACTGGAGGCTGGCCTTGGCCTCCCTGACAAGCCTTCCGCTAATGCTTGCCGGACTCTGGTTTATCGAGACAGCATCCCATAAAAGGTGGCGGATACACAGGAAAAAGAGCTCAAACCTGAATGCGTTCATACATGAGGACATTTCGGGAATGAGGGTTATCCAGAGCTTTACCGCTGAAGGCGAAGCGGAAGAGGATTTTGATCAGCTGGTCAAGGAGCACAGGGATTCATTCATAAAGGCAATTCTTATAAATGACGGCTTTTTCTCGGTGGTTGACATAAGCTGGGGAATCGGAAGCATCATGATGTACCTGGTAGCCATCAAGGTTATGGGCATCGGAGTCGATAACGTGGGAACCCTGATATCATTCGGCATGTATATAGGCATGTTCTGGCGGCCCATCATGAACCTGAGCAATTTCTACAACAAGCTTATTACCAATATATCCGGGGCTGAAAGGGTGTTTGACATTCTGGATACGAAGCCGGAGATTACGGATGCGCCGAATGTTATTGAAATGCCGGTTATCAAAGGGGAGGTCGTTTTTGACCATGTATCCTTTTCCTATGACAAGGATACGCAGGTGCTGAATGACGTCAGCTTCTCGGTAAAGCCCGGAGAAACCATAGCGCTTGTTGGGCCTACGGGAGCAGGCAAAACGACCATTGTAAACCTGATAAGCAGGTTTTATGATGTGCAGCAGGGAAATGTGTACATTGACGGATATAATGTCAAGGATGTCTCCATTGAGAGCTTAAGGAAACAGATGGGCATCATGACACAGGACAATTTCCTTTTTTCAGGTACGGTGAAGGACAATATAAGATACGGAAAGTTGGATGCCACCGATGAGGAAATCATTGCCGCAGCCAAGGCGGTTAACGCCCATGATTTTATAATGAAGCTGGAAAAGGGATACGATACGGAACTGAGAGAAAGGGGAGCAGGGCTTTCCATCGGACAGAAGCAGCTTTTGGCCTTTGCAAGAACCATGGTATCCCAGCCGAAGATACTGATATTGGATGAGGCCACATCAAGCATAGATACCCACACCGAAATCCTGGTTCAGAAAGGCATAGAAACCCTTTTGAAGGGAAGGACATCCTTTGTTATAGCACACCGGCTTTCTACCATTGTCAAGGCTGACCGCATATTTGTCATTGACGACGGCAAGATTAAGGAAGAGGGTAGCCATCAGGAGCTGCTTGCCAGGAAGGGCTTGTATTACAGCCTGTACATGGCCCAGTTCAAGAATATATAAATCAAGAATAAACAATAAAGCATATGAAGTATAACAAAGGGCTTTTGCATAACAGCCGGAGAGGCTGATTGCAAAAGCCCAAATTATTATTCGGTATAATATGGAGGCCCTTTAATCCAATTTAATGTTTTTAAGCAGGGATGCCAGGCTGGTTGTTGCTTCTTCTCCCGTCTGATAGGTAAACGCGGGTTCCGAATCGTCTGCCTCAGATGCGGAAGTTCCGGCGACCGCCTTCATGCTGAGGCTGATTTTGTCATCGCTGATATCCAGTATCTGAACCGTAACGGTCTCTCCTTCTTTTAATACTTCGTTCGGTGATTTTATTCTTTTTTCGCTTATCTGGGATATGTGCAGGAGTCCGGTAAGACCGTTTCCGATATTTACAAATGCTCCGTACGGAACGATTTTTTCAACCGTTCCCGTAACCACGGAGCCGCGGACAAGCTTAGACATCCTGCGGATTCTGTCCTGGTTGGCCTTCTTAAGTTCCACTTCCTTCCCCGACAGGACAAGCCGCCTGTCCTTTCGGGAGACGGCGGTTACGACAGCTTCAATTTCCTTTCCGACCCATGCTTCCAGGTCTTCCACATATTCTATGCTGAGCTGGGAAGCGGGAATAAAACCTCTTATACCATAAAGCCAAGTTATTACACCGCCCTTTACCGCCTGGGCAATACGGACATGGACCGCTGTTTGGGCCTCCATGATTTCGGCAAGCTTTTCCCATGACAGGATCTCATCCGCCTGCCTTTTAGACAGCAGGATATTGCCCATGCCGTCGTCTTCACTGACAACCACACAATACATCTCTTCGCCCAAAGCGACATCCCGTTTGATGGAAAAGGTGGGATCGCTGCTGAGTTCCTCAATCTTAACTATTCCTTCCGCATAAATGCCCAGGTCAAGAACCGCCTCGGACTCGGATATGCCGATGACCGTACCCTTGATGATGTCGCCTTCTTTAATTTTTTTAAGCGATTTTTCGATTTGATCCTTAAAATCGTCCATTGACGGAATGGTTTTAAATTCATCTGAAGCCATGATGTTTTACGGGAGAATATATCTCCCATCCTCCTTTTTTTCTTAATTTGAATTAATATAATTATCTTGAGTATAAAAACGCATGCCCTTTCTTGCCGGTTCTTTTTACGGCTCCCACATAATTAAGGACATGCAAAGCAGTAACGGAAGCGCCTGTAGGAAGCCCGGTGGCCTTCTTATAATCCTTTGAGGTAAACCCGGTCTTAAGGGTATCCGGTATGAGCAGATCATAATCCCGGGGATTGGCTATATATAGTTCATCTATAATATTCACCGGAATGCGGTCGCATTTGGACGAGCCCTTTTTTCTGTCGCTGCTCCAACCGTCCAGCAGACGGTATTCCTCAATATTTAAGAGCACGATTTTTATCCGCAGGTTTGGGTGCAGAAGGTAATTTTTTATCTTATAAAGCTCCGGAAATATCATATAAGGGGTTCCCTTTCTGGACGATTTCCTTGGTTTCGATATCTCGCCGGTTTGGGGGTCTACCCATCTCAGCAATTTTATATACGGAACCGGATACACAATGGTCACAGGGCAGCAATCAAGAAATACTTCCAGCTTTTTTCTCAGCTTATTAAAATCCCGGGACTGAATTTCAACTATTTCATAACCGTTGCATATATCGGCAACGTAGCCCTTTATTCTTATTTCATGGTTGTTTTTATTGGGTTCATAGTAGTATTTCAAGACGGAGTGTACAGTTTTTTCTCCCAGGGTTCCGATTCCCATAAGGCCTTGGTCCCGGCCGACAACCTCGTCGCAAACCCTATGAAACAGCTGTTTATCCATAAGGACCTCATTTCAATGCATACCTGCGGTTTAAGGCGGCTTGCTTTTATCGATTTTCATCTTACAATTATAAGAATACATTATATTAATAATATGTATCAAGGCATAATTTTTATCAACAGGATTTTCAGGTTATGCTTGATATTTAGCCGTGTTTTATTATATAAATAATATAAGTTATTTAAGTAAACATGGAGGGTCATATAATGAAAATACTGGTTACGGGAGGAGCAGGTTATATAGCAAGCCATACCGATCTGGAGCTTCTTAATGCCGGGTATGAGGTGGTGGCTGTAGATAACTTAAGCAACTCCAGCGCGGAAGCCATAAGGAGAGTGGAAAGGCTTGCCGGCAAAAGCATTAAATTCTATGAAAATGATATTAGAGACAAGAACGCCATGGACAACATATTCGAAAATGAGAATATAGATGCGGTAATTCATTTCGCGGGCCTGAAGGCGGTCGGGGAATCCTGCGAGATTCCATTGGCATATTATGATAATAATTTAAACGGAACCATAACCCTGCTTGAGGTTATGGAGAAGCACGGGGTAAAGAACCTGGTATTTTCCTCGTCGGCAACGGTTTACGGAGACCCTGAGACGGTGCCCATAACGGAGGAATTTCCCTTGTCGGCGACAAACCCCTATGGAAGAACAAAGCTTATGATAGAAGATATCCTGAGAGATGTTTATGCCGCGGATAAAAGCTGGAATATCGCCATACTCAGGTATTTCAACCCCATAGGAGCCCATGAAAGCGGAGAAATAGGGGAAGACCCCAACGGCATACCCAACAACCTGGTGCCGTATATAGCCAAGGTGGCTATGGGCATTCTTGATAAAATCCATGTGTTCGGCAATGATTATGACACTCCCGACGGAACCGGGATAAGGGATTATATTCATGTTGTAGACCTGGCAATCGGCCATATCAAAGCCATTGAAAAGCTGACGCAAAAGCCCGGTCTTGTGACATACAACCTGGGAACCGGGAGGGGCTACAGCGTGCTGGAGGTTATTCATAATTACGAGAAGGCCTGCAAAAAAAAGCTTCCTTATGTAATTGACCCAAGGCGGCCGGGAGACATAGCCGTATCCTATGCGGATCCGTCAAAAGCCGAAAGGGAGCTTGGCTGGAAAGCGACCAGGGGCATAGAGGAGATGTGCAGGGATTCCTACAATTGGCAGAGAAAGAATCCGAACGGATACGGGAAGGCTTGAAATAATTTTTATGCAATATGATAAAATATCGTGGAAAATCACTTACGGTATTGACAATTTGTCTAAATTTTGATAATCTAGAGAAGGTTAGTACTGGAGAAGGTATAAGCCATAAATAAGCAGGGGGAGAGAGAGGTAGACGGAATAGACGGTAAGATTGACTAAAACGTGTATCTTTACGATGCACCTTTTTGGTCAATCTTATCTTTTTGTTTATAAAACAGATTTATTGATACCAGGACCCAAGTACCTTTTTGGCAGTACGCACGGTTTCCTCATATGAGAAAGCGCCCTGCACCGCTATGTCCAAGACACCGTGCCTTTCGCCCATTTCCGGGGTGTATTCCGACAGCTTGTAGACACCGAAGCTGTAATCGGCGGGGCCGTGCTCATAATGGGTCACAATGGGGGTTATGGACGCGCTGCTTATGTATGTGCCGGTATCGTCCTTTGTTATGGTGACGTGGGCCATTCCGCCAAGCATTCTCGCGGCCTCTTTTTGATAAGAGAGGAAATTGCCCAGGGAGTAGTATACGAGCATATTATGGACCGATTCGGAGGTTATCAGCTCCACGGGCTGAAGGACATGGGGGTGGGTGCCGATAACAAGGTCCACGCCCAGTTCATAAAAAAACTCGACCAATTCCTTTTGGCTCTTTGAAGGTTCATAAGAGTATTCCGTCCCCCAATGGGGAAAAACGACTACAAAGTCCGCTTCTGAGCGGGCTTTTTTTAGATCCGCTTCCATCAGGTCCTTATCCAGCAGGTTTACAAGATAGGGCCTGTCCTCGGGAATTTTATAACCGTTTAGGCCATAGGTGTAATTAAGCATGGCAATCCGGATGCCGTTTTTTTCAATAATGGCGATGCGGTTTCGGTCTTCCCCGGACCGATTTATACCAAGTACCGTTATTTCAGGGTGTTTGTCCCAGTAATCAAGGGTGTTCAGCACGCCTTGCAGGCCTTTGTCCAACGTATGGTTTGTTGCGTGCAGCACCACGTCAAAACCGGCATTAATCAGGGCATCTCCGATTTCTGTGGGGGAGTTGAAGGCCGGGTAGCCGGAATATGTTAAATCCCTGCCTCCCAGGATGGTTTCCTGGTTGACAACCGCGATGTCGGCGGCCATGATATCATCCTTTATTTCATCATAAAGGTGGTCATAATTGTATGAACCATCCTCTTTAAGGCCGCTCTGAACCACCTCGATATGGATCAGGTTGTCTCCTACAGCAAGCAAAGTCACTTCACTTTTATTGTCAGGGTTTGCGTCCGTCGATGCTGGAAGAGCTTTGTACGGCCACTGCTCCAGTTCAAATTCGGCCCAGCGTCTTAAGGAACCCTCGTTAAATGTCCAGGAGGGCGTACGGATGGGATAATTCAGCTCTTCTTCGTAATACCAGGGGTCGTCGGGATGAAGCGGATTGGTCAGCACATGAAAATCCTGGGCGGGCATATAGCCTTGAGCCAGCAGAAAGCACCTTTTGCCTTCTTCGTTGTAAGCCATGTCCGCTACAAGCACGCAGTGGCCGGGACTTCCTCCTTCAAGCAAGATATCCCCCGGAAGCAGGTCGTCAAGCGTAATCCGGGTGCTTTCGGCAGAAAGCGACAGGGTACCGGCATAAGCAAATACATTGTTTAAGTACTTTAAGAAAGTTTCGTAAGAATTGTCATAGGAGGCGGTTTTGACCCATTCAACGTCATTGCCTTCAACCCTGATACGGTAGCCGTCCCGCCACTTGGTATAATTCATATAAAATCCGTTGGTCAGGTGAAACGCAATCTTATCGTATTCTTCAATGGACCAATAATATTCGGCATATATACGAATGACGGAATCCGCGCACTGCTGCAGATCCCGGTCTCCGATATCAATATCAAAGACAGCCGCATGATTATCCTGGTTGAGAACGGGCCTTCCGTCATATTTTAATATTTGGCTGCCATCGGGCTTTAGCGGGAGGGATCTGATGAACCCGGTGATTTCATATGCCTCGGAAGGAACCCGGGTATAGCCCGAAGGAGGCAGTATACGGGTATCCAGTGTCATGCCTTCGGGATTGATTAATTCCTGCTTGTCCGGGGCCTTTATTGCGCCTGTTTCCTGCGGGGCTCCTTTGCTGTCGGAGCCGTCCTGGGCATTGTCCGGATTGCCGGGTAAGTTGCCCGAAGCATCGGAGGGATTATCATTATCATCCGAAATGTTTTTATCTGGAGTCCCGTCCGGAGCAGTATTGACTGACCCGTTTCCGCCGGATTTCATGCAGCCGGAAAAAAGCAGCATTACAGCCAGAACAATGCATACATATCGGGCATATAATTTTCCGCGTGATATTTCAGTTTTATTTTTTGCTGTCATCCTGGTTATCATTGACTCTCCTTTTGGGAATTATATAAATAGTATAACACAACCGGCTCAAATTGCACGTGCTTTCACAAAATATGAAATTGACAAAGAAGGATTTGCATGCTATACTCTGACATAAACATAACGAAATATGACAATAATAGAATATAGCGGTAAAAGCGATGAAAAGAAGAGTAACCGGCGGAGCGGTCGACAGAGAACCCCGGCAGCTGAGAAGGGGAGATTTGCAGAAACCGGTGAAGATGGTCTTGGAGCAGCGCACCGAGGAAGCAATTCTTAGGCTGCGACGGCGGCATCCGTTATCATGCTAGGCTGTATTTGCAGCGACTGAGGCCCATTGTCGTGAGACGTGGGTGAATTAAAGTGGTACCACGGGATAACCTCTCGTCTTTAAGATTTAAAGACGGGAGTTTTTTATTGAGCGGTATTTATAATTGGATATATCAAAACGAAACGGAAAGGAAGAAGGTCATGAGTAAAAAGCCATATTACATTACAACAGCCATAGCCTATACATCCGGCAAGCCTCATATCGGCAACACCTATGAGATTGTCCTGGCGGACAGCATAGCCAGATTCAAGAGATGGGAAGGCTATGATGTGTTTTTCCAGACAGGGACCGACGAACACGGGCAGAAGATTGAACTAAAGGCCAAGGAAGCGGGAATAAGCCCGAAGGAATATGTTGATAAAGTGGCGGGACAGATCAAGGATATCTGGGACCTTATGAACTCATCATATGACAAGTTTATTCGTACCACCGATCCCGACCATGAAAAGCAGGTCCAAAAAATATTCCGGAAGCTCTATGAACAGGGAGATATTTACAAGGGCTATTACGAAGGCATGTATTGTACTCCTTGCGAATCCTTCTTTACACAGTCACAGCTTAAGGACGGAAAATGCCCCGACTGCGGAAGAGAAGTCCAATACGCCAGGGAGGAAGCATATTTCTTTAAACTGAGCAAATATGCCGACCGCCTTATAAAGCATATAAACGAACATCCGGAGTTCATTCAGCCGGAGTCCAGGAAGAACGAAATGATGAACAACTTCCTCATACCCGGCCTGCAGGACCTGTGCGTATCAAGGACCTCGTTTAAATGGGGCATTCCTGTGGATTTTGACGACAAACATGTGGTATATGTGTGGATAGATGCCTTAAGCAATTATATAACGGGCCTGGGATATGATGCTGACGGCAACAGCAGCGAGATGTTTGAAAAATACTGGCCCGCGGACCTGCATTTGATCGGTAAGGACATTCTCAGGTTCCATACGATTTATTGGCCTATTATGCTTATGGCTTTGGGAGTGCCCCTGCCGAAGCAGGTATTCGGCCATCCGTGGCTGTTACAGGGAAGCGCCGGGGACAAGATGAGCAAGTCAAAGGGCAACGTGCTGTATGCCGATGATTTGGTGAAATTCTTCGGTGTGGATGCCGTAAGGTATTTTGTGCTCCATGAGATGCCGTTTGAAAGCGACGGAATAATTTCATGGGAGCTCCTGGTTGAGAGAATTAATTCGGATCTGGCCAATACACTGGGCAACCTGGTCAACCGTACAATCTCCATGTCCAATAAATATTTCGCCGGTGTTGTACGGGACGGCAAGGTTTATGAGCCGGTTGACGAAGACCTAAAGAAGCTGGTAAAGGAAACACCGGAAAAGGTAATCGCCAAAATGGAAAAGCTTCGGGTTGCCGATGCCCTTACCGATATATTCAACCTGTTTAAACGCTGCAACAAGTATATTGACGAGACAATGCCCTGGATTCTGGCGAAGGATGAGGAAAAGAAGGCGAGGCTTGAAACCGTGCTTTACAACCTGGTTGAAAGCATATGCATAGGAGCAAGCCTGCTGAAATCCTTCATGCCGGCAACGGCCGACAAGATTCTGGCCCAGCTGTCCGCCGGGGAGAGATCCATTGATGAGATAAGGGCCTTCGGCTTGTATCCGTCGGGAACAAGGGTGACCGAAAAGCCAGAGATTCTATTTGCAAGGCTGGACATCAAGGAGGTTCTCGAAAAGGTGGAGGCATATTATAGGAAGGATGACGGAAATGATGAGAAGCCGGCCGCTGCAGCAGGAAAGGAAAAAGAAGCTCCCGGGGTGGTCGATGTGGAGCAGAAACCGGAGATAACCTACGATGATTTTGCCAAGCTGCAGTTCCAGGTGGGAGAAATCATAGCATGCGAAGAAGTTAAGAATTCGAAGAAGCTTCTTTGTTCACAGGTTAAAATCGGTTCCCAGGTAAGGCAGATCGTATCAGGCATCAAGGGCCACTATACTCCCGAGGAGATGGTTGGAAAGAAGGTTATGGTGGTGACAAACCTAAAGCCTGCCAAGCTGGCAGGGCTGATATCGGAAGGAATGCTTCTGTGCGCCGAGAATGCGGATGGAAAGCTGGCGCTGATGGTGCCCGAAAAAGACATGCCGGCGGGGGCTATAATTTGCTGATTTATATGTGCCCCGTCTAAAATGTACCCTTCGGGGCAACCCGGGTGTCCTCACACACCGGCAGAAAAAAACATACGCCTCGATTTGTGTGTCTTATACGGACTGTGTCCGTAACGATCACACAAATCGAGGCATCTGTTTTTCTGACGGTGCATTACGAACACCCGGATTACCCCAAGGAGTACATTTTAGACGGGGCATTATAATAAACAAAGTAATGAACCATCCAAAGATGCTGTTTGGGGCTATATGTGTTTTATCACACACCGGCAGAAAAAACATACGCCTTGATTTATGAGTTTTATACGGACTGCGTTCCTTGGATAGCAAATATAGCCCCTATAAAATTAATTATTGCATTTATTCCGATTCTGCGAGAAGGTCGGTTTTGGTTTCAAGCCAGGATTCCAGGCGTTGGCGGATTGCGCCAAAGTGGGCGGGACCGATGTCCAGCAGAAACTCATGGAATTCTTTTATGTTGAAGGCGGGGCCGAGGGTGTCTTTGGCCAGGGCTCTGAGCTCCATTATTTCAAGGTATCCTATGGCGTAGGGAAGGTATATTGCGGGCTCCTCAAGAAGGGTCCGGTATATTCGGCAGGCAATGGTTTCGTCTCCGGTAAACTTGCCGATATAGGACATGGCTTTTTGTTTATCCCAGCCTTCGTAGTGGATGCCTATGTCGGCCCGGGCATACATCATAAGTATCAGCTTGCTGTCTAGTGACAGCACGTCCGCAAGAGACCTATCTATCCCACAATACCGGTAGGAGTAAAATTCCACGTAAGTTGCCCAGCCCTCGTCATAACCCGCAAATGACAGGAGATTTCTTATTGGGGCGTTGTTTTTGCTTCTGAAATATACATTCTGGTATAAATGCCCCGGATAGCCCTCATGTGCCACCGTGGTATATATTGTAGCCAGGGTTTCTTCATCGCTGCCGTTAATATAGATATAATTGTCGGAATAGTTGTCTATGGCAGGAATCAGGTACAGGGCCGGACTTAGATATTCTTCCAGGGATTCGTGGACGTATTTTATTTCGCAGTTGACATCCTCCGGTTCGGGAAAATCCTCAAGTATCCGGACCTTTAAGTCCTCAAGTATGGCTTCGGGGTCAGTTAATGGAAAGGATTCGAAGGAGTCGAATTTGTCAAATATCATGGGATCGGACATGGTTTGTCTTGTCAGCTCAATAATGCAGCTGCCGATTGTCGTCTCAAGCATTTCTATGATATTGCTCATACTTTTATCGGACCCGGTTTTTAGACGTACCAAAAGCTCATAATATGCCTGACCTTCAGGGTAGTAATATAATCCCGCGTTGTTAATTCCCGTACCCTTCAGTTCTTTCAGGGTATCGGCAAGCAATTCATAGGAAGGGATTATATTGTCAAGGACCGCCTGCTGGTTCCTGCGTTTATAGTCGGCCTTTTCAGCTTTCGAAAGGCCGGCAAAGGAATCTATCTTGTCGTTAAAATATTCTATCAGGTAATTCTCTTCCGGATCAGCAATGAATGCCTCACATTGAGCTATTATCCTGTCTGCCGCGGCATCCGGCATGAAGAGCCCCTGACGGGACTTCTCCCTTTCAAATTCAGCCACGTCATCAAAGTATTTCTTAACACAGGGCAGCAGCTTCAGATAATCTTCTATATCACCCCTGTCATAAAAGTGATATTCCGCAAGAAGAATCGGAAGCTGTGCCTGAATGCCTGTGGTTGGTCCCAGGGCTTCCCAATAATAAATGTAATCCCCCAACCGGAGCTCAAGCTCCAGGCAGTGCCGCAGGACATCATAGGTAAGCTGCCTGTCGGCCGACAGCAAGTCGTAGTTAAAGTTAAGAAGCTCATTTAGGTACTGTTCCTTATCCAGAAGCTTTTTCCCAATATATTCAACGGTATATTCGCCAAGGGTTGGTTCATCAAGGTTTATGCCATAGGCTTCGGGATGCGCAAGGGTATAGTTTAAAGACAGGGTGTCCGACTGAACCTCTTTAACAAAAAGATCATTAATAAATTTATCAAACAGCTCCTGCTGTGAAGCCTGAAGCTTGCTGCGGCCGCAGCCAATGCCCAGAAGGGCAAATAATAAAAAAAGACATGCCAGCATGCGAGGCTTTATTTTTTTAAGTAAGTGCATGAACACCTCCGGACAGGGTTTGATATGTGCTAATTAATGTTTATTCAATTCGGCTTGACATAAGAAGTGAAAATTTGATAATGGGGCAAATATCCGCATTCGGGACTGGGGCTCCATTAAGTTTTATCCGTTTATAGCCGAAATATAGACTGAAATGATTAACAGATCCGGACATAGCGCTAATGTAACCATGGGTTTTGATATACATGCTTATTCCTTCGGAAGGGATGGATTTTTTAATGATAAGCGTCAATAAAGACAACGCTGCGGATATAGTAAGGAACATTCTCCGCCAGTCACAGGCGGTCAAGGGCAATATTCAAAGCAAGGAAAGCGGCAGGACCATCGAAAAAAAAGGAATATTCGGAGAGGTCTCCTATTCTCAGGGAGCGTCCTTAACCGGTTCTGATAATGATCTTGGCAAATCTATGTACAAAAAAGAACAGAAAAGCAGCCTCTTCATTAAGGATGAATCTTTTATTAAAACCAAGGGCTTTATTGAAAGCATCCTTAACAGGATGACATCCCAGGACTACCGCAGGCTTTTTGAGGAAGGCTTTAATCCGGAGGATTTGACGGTGGAAAGCTTGTCGGAAGCAGTGCGGTTGATAAAGGATTATTATGGCATTGCCGCCCTTAAGGATTTTGATCCATACGAAAAAAATGAAGAATCGAAAAAAACGGGAGAAATAACCGAAAGGGAAATCGAAAACAGGATGAAAGCCGAAAACCTGCCCGTCAACAAGGATTCGGTCGGACAGGTTTCAGGCGCGCTGAAAATGAGTGAAGACATCCCCCTGCTGGAGAATAAGGACATAATGTATCTGCTTAACAACGGGATGAGCCCGACCATTGAGAATTTATATAAAGCAAGATACAGCAGCCAATACGGCGGCTCACAGGCAAAGATTTCCGAAAAGGAATGGAAGGCTTTAATCCCGCAGGTACGGCAAATTATTGAAGAAAGCGGTAAAGCGGCTGACAAGGAAATTTATGATGATGCCAGACGGCTTATAGAAAACAACATTCCCCTTACAAAGGAAAATCTTGACCTGCTGACAGGCGTAAAGAGATTAACGAGGGATTACAGCAAGGACCATATATTGGACAGAATAATTGAGGGTATGAAGGAAGGGACCATGCCCCAGGATGTGATTCCGGTCGAGGACATCAATGCGGCCACTGATGACATATCGCGGCCGACGGCCCAGACATATGCCGCATCGGTAAGAAGCATTGAGCGGCTGATTGGGGACATCCAAAGAATTACCGACAGCGATATCCTGCGTGCTGTAGATGCCTATGATGAAGCAACCATTGAAGACCTGGAAAAAATCCATGGTGAGGACGCCGGTGAAGACCGGGCATTGGAGGGTATTTCCGATGAAAAGCTGGCAAAATACCTTACCGCCAAAAGGCAGTTGGAGGAAATACGCCTGAAGATGACCCTGGAAGCGGCTGTGCGGCTTGAAAAGAAAGGATTTCATATAGAAACCGAAACATTGCAAAGCGTAGTGGAGAGGCTCCGGCTGGAGGAAGAAAATTATTACAGGGAGCTTTACAGGCAAGCCATGCCGGAAGCCGGAGAGCCGGATGAGGCATCCGTAAAACTGCTTATGCTGACATCGGAAACAGCATTTAGACTGAAATACATGCCGGCGTATATCCTTGGAGCAACCTTAAGTGAGAGAAGCAGGCAAACCATGCCGGGACTGCTGGCAGCGGGTCAAAGCATGAAGGCTGAGCTGGACAAGGCTCAAAAGGCATATGAACCCTTGCTTACCATGCCAAAGGCGGAGTATGGCGACAGTATTAAGAAGGCATTTTCCAACATGGGCTCATTAATGGAGGAAATGGGCATAGAGGATACTGAGCTTAACCGCAGGGCGGTAAGGATCCTGGGATACAACGGAATGGAGATAACCCATGAATCCATTGAAAAGGTAAAGGCCTACGACCTGAGTGTCAATTACCTGCTAAAAAATCTTAATCCGCAGATTGCGCTCCGGATTATAAGGTCCGGCATAAACCCGATGGACATGTCCATAGATGATTTGAACAGGCATATTGATATGCTAAAAAAGCAGGGGTACCTGTCACTGGACAAGTACAGCACGTACCTTTACAAGCTGGAAAGGGAGGAAGGGATATCCGAAGAGGAAAGGAAGGCCTATATAGGCATATACAGGCTTCTTTACCAGATAGAAAAATCCGACGGGGCCGCATTGGGAGCGGTTATAAAAGCCGACCGTGAGGTTACCTTAAACCACCTGCTGACGGCTGTCCGCACAATCAAAAAGGGTCCGGTCAACTATCGGATTGACGACGGGTTCGGGGTACTTGAGGAAATGACCTCGGGCGGCGACACCATCTCGGATCAGCTTAACGACGTATTTAAATACGGCACGGTTCCGTACCAGGAAGAAGCGGGTATAAAGGGCGAAATCCAAAACGCCATAATAAAAGAGCTTCTCGAGAACCTGACACCGGCAAAACTGCACCGCCTGTATGCTGATTTTCAGAATTCGGCATTTAATAACGGGGAAGAAGCAGAATCAAAACCAGGCATATGGGATCTGTTTGGAAACACATCGGTTGAACGGCTTTTGGACAGCATAAGGGACCTGCCTGAGAATCCTGAAGAAAACCAGGGTTATTACGATGACAGGATGAGAGTGCTGCAGGATATTCTTAGAAACAGCGAGCAGTCCATCCGTTTTCTGAATGCCTTCGACATGCCGTGTACGGCGGCAAACCTGATGATGGCGGGGCACGTTTTGAACAATGGAACGGCGGTGTTTAAAAAGCTGTTCGGCCTAGCCAGCAAAAAGGACGAAGAAGACAATGAAGACAAAGAAAAGTTAAGAAACAGCCTTAAGAAAAAGCTGGATTTAACCGATACTTTAATTGACAATATGTCCATGACGGAGGCTTATGAGCAGCTGGAGCAGGAAGTTAAGGCAGTCATAGATGATGAGATTGCCAGGGAAGACAACAGCTATGATGAGATCATGAAGCTAAAGCTCATGGGAATGCATGTCAGTTTCCTGAAAAACCTTGCAAAGAGGGAGTTCTACCAGATTCCGATAGAAACATCAGGGAAGATTACGAACATCAACCTAACCATAGTACGGGGCAATGGCATGACGGGCAGAGTAACGGTTCTGCTGGATTCTGAAAAACTTGGAAGCATAAGGGCGGAAGCCGTGTTAAAAGGCAACAGGCTGAGCGGCTACATAGCCTGCGATAATGCGGAAAGCCTGGGCATGCTTGAAAAACAGGCGGATCCGCTGATTATGGCAATGCAGGAAGAGGAAGTGACTGTCAGCCACTTGAATTTCTGTCTTATGCAGGCGCCCGACACCATATTTTTACCGGGCAAACCCGGTGATGACGAGGTTGGGAAGAACCCCGGAACGGAAAAAATACTGTACAAGGCGGCAAAGGCAATCATTTACATGATCCGCAATGCCGAAGAGGAATAAAAATAATAATTCAGCCACACGGAGGTAGCTGAAGATATAAATTATTGCTGACCATCATCAAGGAAGACAATGGCAGCCTGGATGAAAGGGAAGTGATAGGAATGAGAATTAATCATAATATTCCAGCATTAAAGGCAAACAATCAGCTATCAAGGACCAACAAGCTTCTGGATGCCAGCCTGGAGAGGTTATCCTCCGGCTATAGAATCAACAGTGCGGCTGATGATGCGGCAGGGCTTGCAATATCCGAAAAAATGAGAACACAGATATCCGGCCTGGAACAGGCTTCAAGGAATGCCTCCGATGGAATATCCGTTATTCAGACGGCGGAGGGTGCGCTGATTGAGGTTGAAGCCATGCTTCAGAGAATGAGGGAGCTGGCAGTACAGTCCGCCAACGGAATCTATACCGCCGAAGACAGGAAAGCCATACAGGCGGAAATTGACCAGCTAAACGAGGAGATTACCCGTATTTCCAAAACCACCGAGTTTAATACAATGAAGCTGCTTGACGGAAACATCGACAGAAAATCGTTCTCAAACAACAACAACGTAAGCCTGATATCGTTGTCGGATACGGTCAATGTTGGAAATTATGCAATCAAGATTACCCAGGACGCAAGACAGGCAGTCCTGGTAGGAAACGCAATAGCAGATTTCGGTACCGATCCATATGGAGTACCGTATACTTCGACCACAAGAAAAATAACCGCTAATGAAGCCGGTTCCATCAATATAAACGGAGAAACGGTGGAGATCAAAGAAGGGGATACGATAGACGAGGTGTTCCAGAAAATAAGGGATGCCTGTGACAATGTCGGCATTAACGTATTCGCCACAGCAAATGATTTATACGACTCGGCAACCAATCCGACAGGACAGCCAGCCCTGACCGGAAACGAGGAGCTTGCGGGATATACCAGCAAACAGCTGGACGCAGGAGACTTATTGGTATTTGTAAGCCGCGAGTACGGTTCCGACCAAAAAATCGAACTTTACTGTGACAAGCCCGCGCTCTGTGATTTGCTTGGGCTGACCGTTGCTGGAGCCAAGGCGTACGGAACGGATGCCAAGGCTGAAATAGACCTGTCCAAGAGCAAACCGGATTCTCTTTTTGAAAAAACGGCTACCGTATCCATCCGCGGAAACAAGGTTACTGTTTCCGACCGGAACAATTTCAGGATGGTGTTTGAAATAAAACCGGGTACGGTTTCAACAAGATTCACGGACGCAAAGATTACCGCGTCCGATACGGAACCTGCCGCAGGTTCTATTGTAGATGCCGGAACCGAGGCGCCAATCGTAGTAACCGTACTGGACGCCGGCCCCATGGACCTTCAGATTGGTGCCAACGAAGGTCAGACCATGGCCGTAAGGATACCGAAAGTAACACCTCAAACCCTCGGAATAGATAAAATAAATATAGGAACCGCGGACGGGGCACAGAAGGCAATTGAACTTCTCGACAATGCAATAAGAGAAATCTCGGCCATAAGATCAAAGCTTGGCGCATATCAGAACCGCCTCGAGCATTCCATTTCAAACCTTGACGTTGCGTCGGAGAACATGACCGAATCCCTGTCCCGCATCAAGGATGTGGACATGGCGGCAGAAATGGCCGAATACACGCAAAAGGCGGTTTTGTCACAGGCAGGCATCTCCATGCTCGCCCAGGCAAACTTAAGGCCTCAGAACATATTGTCCCTGCTGCAGCAATAAGAAACAGCATAATTTTCCATTATACTTATTGCCCGGGAGGTAGTACAATATGAATAAAGAAGCCGTTCAGTATTTTACCGCAAGGGTAACCCAGGCATCCCGCAGTGAGCTGGTAGTCATTTTATATGAAATGACCCTGGCAAGAATAGAGGAAGCGGAAAGAGCATACAGAGATAACGATTTAAACGAATTTGACAGGGAGCTTAAGGGAGCCCAAAGAAATGTCAGCGAGCTTATGGCGGCGCTGGATTACAGGTATAAGATATCCTATGATTTGCTGAGCCTATACATATATGTTAATAAAAACATTATTACAGCCATCATAAGGCAAAATCCCGATACCCTTGAAAACGCTAAAACAGTGGTGAAGAAGCTTCTGGGAGGGTTCAAGGAGGTAAGTGATGCTGATAAAAGCGGACCCATGATGCGCAACGCTCAGCAGTTGTATGCGGGCTTAACCTACGGCAAGGGATCCCTGAATGAAACATTCATTGATCCAAACAGCAAAAGCCGCGGGTTCATAGCATAAAGCCAATACCAAAGAGAATCTTAAGGCACAAAAGAATGTAAAATACATATGATACCGTTATAACGACAAGCAGGCAGTCCTTGGACTGCCTGCTTGTTTTAGATAAAGAGGTCAGAAATTGGAATCAACATAACTTATACCGGAGGCCTTGGCTTGTTTAAGCAGATATTTGTACCGGTTCTGAATGGCATTTAACTCATATATGCAGCTGTCAATCAGGTCCGGATCAACCACATATTCAAACTGCGAATATGCCGCTTCCAATGCCAGCTTCGTCTTGTTTATTTCTTTGATTAAGGGATCTTCATAGGGTATTTTCTTTTTTGAAAACAACTTCATAGCCATCATCACTTTCCCTGGTGTTATGTTAATAGTATAGTCAAAAAAATATCCACTTATTCTTTTTTATAGAATAATCTGGATATTAATGTATATAAATATGATAGGTTACATGCGGACAATGCCTGCTGCAAGGGGCTGTAATCGGAAAACGGAGGGGGTAAATGGACACCGTTATCTTTATTGTTATAATAGCCGCATGCCTGGTATTCATTGGGGCGTGCATAGTCAAAAAAAGGCCGGACATGATGGTGGATTTCCTGCTTCGGGCTTTTGTGGGCACGGCGGGGATTTACCTGCTGGATTTTGTTCTTACCTCATGCGGATACCAGGTTGCCGTCGGCATAAATGCTTTTACAATCCTGACAAACGGCCTGCTGGGACTGCCGGGATTCATTCTTTTATATGGTTTGGCGGTATATTATTCAATATGAGGGACGGCAGCTGACCCGTATTATCTTGTCGCCTTTGATAATTTTTGACCATACGGGTGCATTTTATCCTAATAATAAAGAATCGAATGTCGAGTTTGTTCAAATCCGGCAAGGCGGCTTTTGTGCAACTTCTCACCGCGGGACGGATTTTTTTGTATATTTATACAAAAATAATTAACAGAAAAAGGCATATATTGACAAAGCCCCTGTAGCTGTGTATTATGAATATACTTAAAATTTACATTTAGGTTAAGCAAGTTTTTCGTGATAAACACGATAGGTTTATTATTATTTTTTTTCTAAATATCTCAATTCTGTTAATTCCAAAGTAAAATAACCCTCTTTATATTTCTCTTAGGAATCCCGGATTCAAACGATATATTAATTTATCAGGGAGGCAGGATTGTGGCTAAACTGCTGGCTGTTTTTGATACCGATGTATTATATGCGTCCAGGTTAATGGAATATTTGAGAAAATCGGACCGCTGCGATTTCGAAGTGCTTCTTTTTACCAGGATGGATATACTGATTGATTTCCTGAAGCATCAGACCGTTGAAATATTGCTTTTAGGGGGAGAGAAACTGGCGGATGATTTTCCGGATGGGAATATCGGACATGTCTTTATTCTGTGCGATGATAAGAGGCTAATGAGGGAAAGAGAAGAGGCGATTTTCAAATACCAGGCGGCGGACAGAGTATGTTCGGAAATATTGTCCCGGTATACCAAGCTTGAAGACGGCAGATATTCCAATTGTAATGGGAAGGTTAGATTCGTGGCATACTTTTCACCGATTCCGGGCGGCGATAAGATTTCCCATGCATGGGCGCAGGCAAAGAAAATGTCCGAAAGCAGCAAGACTTTGTTCATCAACCTTGAGATGCTGCCGGCATCGGGTTTTTTAAAACAGGAAGATGAGAGTCGGTCCATGTCGGAACTGCTGTATTACTTGAAGGAAGGCAAACCGGAATATATAAACAGATTGAAAGACTGCCTTGAATACTCGGAAAAGATGGCATTTCTAAGAAAACCGGTACATGGATTCGACCTGTTGTCCCTTAATAGGGAGGACATGAAAAGATTCATGGAAGACATTGAGAATCTTGCTGATTATGAAATCGTGGTTTTTTACCTCGGCATGTATTCCGAAGCATCTATGGAAGTATTAAAACATTGTGATGAGATTAATGTCATAATTTCGGATATATCGTATGAAGAGGATGTTTATGAGGAATGGCGGCGCCAGATGAGCTTGATCGGAATGGACATGGAAAAGAATAAATTAAACAGGGTAAAACTGCAGCGAGGTTGGTAGATAAGGTTATGGTCGGCTTAAAAGAAAGAATAAAACAGGAGGTTTTGGATTATATAGATTTGTCTTCGGAAATAACTGATGAAGAGCTGCTTGAAGTCATAGATGAAGCACTGGTGTCAAAACACAGGGATGTCTACATAAGCCTTCAGGATAAGATAAAGCTGCGTAGGGAGATTTTTAACTCAATACGAAGACTTGATGTGCTGCAGGAAATCATAGAGGATCCGGCAATAACCGAGATTATGATAAATGGTTCAAAGGATATTTTTATTGAGAGGGATGGAGCCATTTTCAGGTATCCTAAGTGTTTTGAATCTGAAGAAAAGCTTGAGGATGTAATTCAGCAGATTGTCTCACAGTGCAACCGGATAGTAAATACCGCAAGCCCGATTGTGGACGCAAGGCTTTCCGACGGTTCCCGCGTAAATGTTGTTCTTCCTCCCATAGCGCTTAATGGCCCTGTGGTTACCATCAGGCGGTTTCCTGAAAACCCGATAACAATTGACCGGCTGATAGAATATGAGTCAATAACCGCGGAAGCCGCGGAATTCTTAAGAAAACTGGTCATTGCAAGATATAATATCATTATAAGCGGGGGAACCGGCTCCGGAAAAACCACGTTTCTGAATGTCCTGTCCAATTATATACCCGAAGGTGAACGGGTTATAACAATTGAGGATTCTGCGGAGCTGCAGATAAGAGGGATTGCCAATTTGGTACGCATGGAGGTTAGAAACTCGAACACCGAAGGCACCGGTCAGATAACCATCAGGGATTTAATAAAGACAGCCTTGCGTATGAGGCCTGATAGGATAGTAATCGGGGAAGTCAGGGATGAGGCCGCAATCGATCTTCTGCAGGCTTTCAATACGGGACATGACGGATCAATTTCCACTGGTCATGCCAATTCCCCGGCCGATATGTTAAACAGGCTGGAAACGCTGGTTCTTCTCGGGGCGGATATCCCATTAATGGCGGTAAGAAGACAGATTGCCTCTGCGGTAGATATCATTGTCCATTTGGGGAGGCTAAGAGACAAGTCAAGAAGGGTGATGGATATTGCCGAAGTGCTTGGCATTAAGGACAATGAAATCCTGTTGAACCCGTTATATAAATTCAGGGAAACGGGCTGCAAGGAAGACAAGGTCATAGGAAAACTTGAGAAAATTAATGACCTTATATTTACCGAGAAGCTGAGTCGAGCCGGCATACTGTCGGACGAGAGGGGGCAGATATGATAAACGATTATGATATATACAGGTTTTCTCCGAGGGAATATATAAGATACTCCATTGAAGGATTTGTAATAATTATTATTCTTGGATGCCTGTTTTATAAAAGTGTCTCTGGCATTCTTGTGCTAAGTCCGTTTATATATGTGTATTTAAAAAGGAAAAAAACCGAACTGATAAAAATAAGAAAGTGGAAGCTGAACGTGGAATTCAGAGACGGAATAAACAGCCTTTCGGCTTCATTAAACGCAGGATACAGTGTCGAGCACGCATTTGAGCAGGCGATAAAAGATTTAAAACGTATATATCCAAAGGGAGCTATGATAATTGATGAGTTTGGTTGTATTATCAACAGGATACGGATGAATGAACCGGCGGAAAAGGCGTTATATGATTTTGGCAGGCGAAGTCATGTTGAAGACATAATTAGCTTTTCGGAGGTTTTTGCCACAGCAAAACGGACAGGAGGAGATTTGACGCAGATAATAAGGACCACGGCCGGCATTATCAGCAGCAAGCTGGAAATAAAAAGGGAGATTGCAACCCAGATTGCGGCAAAGAAATTTGAAGCAAATATTATGAAAATTGTTCCGGCGGGTATCTTGCTTTACCTGTCAGCAACCTCTTCGGGGTTTCTGGAGCCTTTGTATCATAATATTTTTGGAGTTCTTATCATGTCAGTTCTGTTGACAGTCTATATTCTATCATGTCGTTTTATTGATAAAATCACCACTATCGAAATATAGGATGGGAAGACATGCTTTATGCAAGTGCTTTAGTTATAATACTCATGATTTGTCTTTTTACAGCTTCACTAAGAACAAAGGCAGATATCCCGGTGGAATATGATAAAAAGGAGCACAGGTTGTATTTCCTGTATCCCATGGCGGAACGGCTTCTTTCCATAACGGGGCTTAAGAAACGGTTGCTTAACAAGACCGATATATCAGGGAAAATCCGTGCCCTTTATGTTACGGACCGCCAGGAATACCAGGTAAGGCTTTATTGGTATAAAAGAGTATCACTGTTTATTATAGTTGTTTTCGTTCTTTCAGGGTTTCTGCTTATTGAGTCTTTCCAGGAAACCTTAAATAGGAAGGCTTATGACAACACAATAAAAAGGCCCGGGACAGGACAGGGGGACAGGCAATTGGTCTTGTCATTCCTTATGATTAATGAAGTCGACAGCAAGGATGTGTATGAGGACAGTATAACCATTAACAATAAAGAACGGAAATATACGGATGATGAATGGGACAGAATTCTTGAATCTGCTATTCCGTATATTGAGCGGAATATGCCGGGTGAAAATGTATCTTTGGAGCATGTTGACAAGGATTTGAACTTTATTAAGGAAATCCCCGGCACCGGTATAACGGTGGATTGGATTCCGGAGGATCCGCGGCTTATATCTGAAGGCGGAAGACTTATAACCGAAAACATCCCGGACGGGGGAGCCGACACTCTGGTCACGGCCATATTAAGGCATAATGACAAAAAGGTTGAGCATACGGTTTCTTTGACAGTGTGGCCCGAAAACCCGGATAAAAAGGAACAGCTTTATAATGAACTGGAAGAAATCATTGACTCGATACAGGATGAAACCGCTGCGGACAGTACCTGGAAGTTGCCCTTAAGAATAAGGGATTACCTGATTACATGGCATGAGCCTAAAAGCAGCAAAGCTTTGCAGATTTTTATGATTGGCATTGCCGGAACCGCACTGTTATGGATTTTTATGAACAGGAGCCTGGATGACAGGATGAAGGCAAGAAATAACCAGATGCTCATTGATTATCCTGAAATAATCAACAAGTTCATTTTACTTGTGAATGCTGGAATGACCGTCAGACAGGCATGGTTCAAAATTGCCGAGGATTATGAAAGGAACATTAAGCCTGACGGAAATCTGATTCGGTATGCTTATGAGGAAATGCTTATGACAATGCATGAGCTTAAGCTGGGAGTACCGGAAGCCAGCGCCTATGAACAGTTTGGCATGAGAGCAGGACTGCTGCCATTCATGAAATTCAGCTCTATATTGGTACAGAACTTGAAAAAGGGCAACAGGAACATGGTGGATTTATTAAGGCAGGAGGCAGCTGAAGCTTTTCAGGAAAGAAAGGAAACAGTAAAAAAGCTGGGGGAGGAAGCATCCACAAAGCTGTTGGGACCCATGATTATATTGCTCTTTATGGTATTGGCGATTATCCTGATTCCGGCATTTATATCTTTCAGAATCTAATAATTAATTGAATGGAGGAATAGCATGTTCAGAAATTTCAAAAAGTTCATTAGTGCAGAGGCGGAGGGAATAGGTGTTGTTGAAGTTATTCTGATACTTCTTGTGTTAATTCTGTTGGTTGTCGTATTTAAAGACCAGCTCACAGGAATTGTAAACAGCATATTCAAGAATATAAATGACCAGGTAAACACAATTAGTTCTTAAAAGAATAAGAATGAAGAGAAAATGGAGCATAAAAATCTATTATGCGAATAAAACAGAATGCATCAATTACAGTATATCTCAGCCTGACATTATTGCTTTTGTTGTCTTTAATTATGACTGTTATAGAAGGGGCCAGGCGGACAGCAACAGTTATTTTTACGGAAAGAGCAATGAGTACGGCCATGGATTCGGTTTTAGCCGGCTTTTTCGGACCGCTTATGGACGAATATCATATCCTGGGATTATACCTGCCATATGAAGAAACCGCAGATATCCATTATGATATTGCCCAAAGGGTCCGGGATTATATGTTATATACATTAAAACCAAGATTGGATTTGGATAATGCCGATGACCTGATTTACATATACCCAAGCTCAATTGAATCAATTGAGGTGGTTGGCAGCACGGGGCTTGCGGATTACCAGGGAGAGATAATCATAAATGAAATAGCCGAATATATGAAATATCGCATTATTGGCAATGCCGCGGAGTTCTTTTTGGATAAGGCTTCTTTGCTTGAGCAGCCCGGTAAGGTCAGTGTATTGTACGAAGAGAAAAGCAACCTGGAAGAAGAACTGGTTGCCATAGATGAGGGGATTCTTGCCCTGATGAAATATATTGACGGCATTTCGGCTGATAGGAACGGAATTGAAAGGGCAAAAGGCGGCGGGCTTAAGACGGTGAATACCTTTGTAAAAAAGCTGCTGTACGATATGGTTAGCATGGAAAACACGGGTATTAACAATGAGACGGTTTTTAAGGCGCTGAAGGACAAGTATATTAATCCTGGTGATAAATTCAAAGCTATCGCTGACAATTTCAGCGCACTTGAAATGGTTCTTAATACTGTAAACTCACTGGAAATCCGCTTGGCTGAAAACCGAAGCGATGCCGAGACGCGGGAAAAAGAAATTGAGAAGCTGAAAAAGGATTTGTCCAAAAGCGGCAACACGGATCCTGTTTTTACGGAAACCACAGAGAGTAAAATACGGGAGGTGGAGAAAACATTAGCTCTGCTTGATGACGAAGCGGTTGATATTACCATGGATATAGATTCATATATGATGCAGAAGAAAAAGCATATTGATTCAATAATTTATAACGGCAAAGAGATTTACAACCTGGTAACGGATTGCCTTGGTGCTTGTGAACAGGCGATAAGGGAGCTTGAGAAAATAATATCATCCGCAGAAAAAGCATTACCAATGATTGATTCTTATGAGCAAAATTTAAACAGCAAAAAAGAAGATTTGGAGGATAGCATTTATGAAAGCCTTAAGGAAGGCTTGGATGAAATTCTTAAATACAGGATAGATAACAATGATGGATATGATTTTTACCGCATGAAACAGGTATTAACCAGTAATAAAGGCATACTTGAAGCCGGCAGGGATTATCTTGACAAAGGGTTTGAACACCTTTCAACCGAAAACCATTCGGAAGCAAAGAGGGCATTTTCCAATGCATCCGTAAAGTTAAAAACCTATGACACAAAAGAACTGCGTATTGATTACAGCACCATTGCCGACAAGGACGAGGACGCTCCGGACTATCCTAAAGGCATAAAGGATCTTATTGACAATGGTATAATGAGCCTTGTTATTGACACAAAAAACGTTTCTGAAAAGAGAATTGACCATGAAGGGATTCCGTCGGCAATCTACGGGATATCAAAGGAAAAGGAAGGATTTTCATTTAAAAATCTCCTTAAGAGAATGAAAATCGGAGCGAAAGAATCAAAGACAGGGGATTTATTTGATAATTTCGGAGATTATTGCATTGGATCGCTTGTCGGAAGTTATGCGGACGAAATACTGGAGCGCTTATTGGTCCAGGAATATATAAAAGAGCATTTTTACAGTTACCCGATGCCCAAAGAGGACACCGCAGGAAGAAAACCCTCGGCATTATCCTACGAAATGGAATATCTCATTTATGGAAAATCAACGGATAAAGAAAACCTGGAGGATGTTATAGAAAGGCTTATACTAATAAGGACAATTTTAAACTTCACGACCATATTGGGGGACAGGGAAAAATGGAGGGAAGCAAAATCCATAGCCACTTCCCTGGTAGGGTTTACAGGGCTTTCGATATTGGTTGCCATTACTCAGGGAATATTAATGATTTTACTCGCCCTATCATCAGCGCTTGCAGATGTTTGTGCGCTTCTTAACGGCAAGGAGCTGCCGATAATCAAGAAGGACATAGGCATGGAATACCATGAAATACTTATGCTTACAAGAGACTATATACAAAGAAAGGCATCATCATATAAGGAAGCGGCCGGTTTTTCCTATAATGATTATCTTACCCTGTTCTTATGCCTTACAAACCGCAAGAAGCTTTCATACCGCATGATGGACCTGATTCAGGAGAATGTAAATATGCGTTATGATACGGACATGGATATTCAAAATGTACTGTTTGGATATGAAATAAATCTCAAATATAATATCAAACCGCTCTTTACTTCTTTATCATTTATGAAAAACCTGATTAATCCGGACGGCGGAAGTATGCTTGCGGCCGAAGCGGAATGCAGTTATTAGGTAAATTAAATATATTCTATCGTGGTGGTTCGGGATGTCCGTTCTTCTAAATCTTTTATCACATCTAACAATCCCATACATTTCTTATCCCATATCAATAAAAAATAAAATAGTCTCTCTCCAAGAAATCGTTTGCTGACACATATATATTCTTTATAGAGGAACGGACATCCCGGACCATCACCAGAGGTATGCATAGAGGATAAATTACTTAAAATGAAAACAGAAACATCAAAAAAAATTAACAGGTCCGTATTATCTGAAGCATCCTTAACCGTTGAGTCATCGCTGGTTCTTCCGTTGTTTTTATTCTTTTTTATTGGATTCTTATATTTCATGCAGTTAATAATGGTCCAGGAAGAGCTTCAAAAGGCAATAACCGAGACCGGTCTGCATATGGCGAGATCTGCGTATATATTATCGGATTTTTACAATATTCAGGACGCGGCGGAAGCGGATACCACCATGCTTGAGCAGGAGCTTAGGGATGGATTTACTGAACTTATAGGTGCCGCTGTAAACAATTTAATACTTAAGAATGCGGTTGGCGCAAAATTAAATAAGGAAGGAATCATAAGCTCATTAATAATCGGAGGCTTTGACGGGATTTGCTTTGATGATTCCAAGCTGCTGAATGGCAGTAATGATATTGATATTGTAATCAAGTACCGTATCAGGTTCCCTTTGTCGGTTTTCGGGTCAATGGGAATGAACATGATTCAAAGGGTGAAGCTTAGGGCATGGAATGGCGACCGGATCGCACCTTTGTATACCATTATTGAAGAAAATAATAACGCTGAAACCATTGTGTATATTACCGAAAGCGGATCGGTATATCACCTTCGGAAGGACTGTTCGCATATTAGCTTGTCAGTTCAAACCGTAACGGGTAAACCGACATGGCAAAGAAACAACAGCGGCGGAAAGTATTATCCCTGCGAAGCCTGCTGTAAATCCAATGGTTCCGATGCGGATGTTTATTATATCACCTCATACGGAGACAGGTATCATATAATAAAAAACTGTTCAAAAATTAAAAGAAACGTAAAAGAAATTCCAATATCCGAGGTGGGAGACAGACCTCCCTGCAAACGGTGCGGAAAATAAAGAATTTTTATAACCAGGAAACATGTATAAGGAGCAATTGTAATGTGGGAATATGCTATTAAAGGGTTTACTGTATTAATGCTAGGCATAACTGCAATTCAGGATATCAGGTGGAAAAAGGTAAGGGTGGCAATAGTTTGGGCAGCAGCACTCCTTATATGCATATGTATACCTTTTAGTTCCCGGATGCCTGTTATCGAAAGACTGCTTGGAGTGATTTCCGGGCTGGGGGTGGTACTGTTAAGTAAAATAACCGGAGGGAAGATTGGCTTGGGTGATGGGCTGGTTCTTGCGGTAACCGGGATGGGCCTTGGATTTTGGGGCAACATCGAGTTGTTTGCTCTGGCTCTTGCCCTGGCAGCGGTGTTTTCCATAGGGCTTATTATAATACGCAGAGCAAACAGGAAAAAAATAATTCCTTTCATACCGTTTATTCTGTTGGCGTACATGTTGCTTAATATATCATATGTGCTTTGAGTTACCCCATATTTGCAGTAATAGTAATCTGGCATTGGGAGGGCGAAACATGAAAAGAAAGACCATGGCCGGTTTTACCGTGGAAGCGGCTGTTGTCATGCCCGTTGTATTATATACTGTGGTTTTTATTATTTACCTGTCCTTCTATCTGTATGATTACTGCCGATTAAAAAGCATTGCCGATATGGTCCTGCATAAGGCGTCCATGAATCTAAAGTATGGAGCGGACATTGGCAGCGGCAGAGTTGATTATGGAGAAATTAACAGCGGACTGTTAACTCAGATATTTGAAAACTATGATGCGGAAGAAGGGGCGATTGAAAATTATTTAATGAAACTGTTATCCGATGGCTTTATGGCTTCAAGGATTATAAACATTCAAGCTGACAAGGACTTTTCGAAATTGACCGTCAGGGTCGAAGCCGAATTTATGTTTCCGCTTAAAGGTTTGCAATGGATGATTGCAGGAGACAACAAGCTGGTTGTGGAAGCAGGGATTTCAAATCATCATCCGGCGGAGGTTGTTCGCATGTCGGAAGTGATACTGGATACCGGGTCAAAGCTGAAGGGCTGCGAAACTTTAAAAGAATGCCTTAAGCGCTTAATACCATAAAAAGGGGTATGACTATGGAAGTTGGCTATAAGAAAGATATCAGGAACAGCTATCTTGTAATACAAATGACGGATAATTGCAGCAGCGAAGCTTATTGCGTGAATATGCTGCAGGAAAACCGTGTAGAAGGAATCATCAAACCTGAGCCAAGAAATATTGACAACCGGGTGTTGTACTATTATGACATAACATCAAGGCAATCCTTAGAAACCGTTTATATTAAGAAGTCAATCAGGTATGAGAAAATAAAGAATTTGTTTATGGATTTGGCGGATATCATTGAACGGACTTATGAATATTTGCTTAATGAAAATGATTTGGTTCTAAAGCCCGAACATATATATATGGATCTTGATAAGGAAAAAACATGGCTGTGCTATCTTCCCGGTTACGGCAGGGATATAGGCGCCCAGATAACCGCTTTGGTTGAATATATTATGAACAAGGTGGAATACAGCGATAAGGAAGCGGTTCTTTATACCTATAACCTGTATGCTGCCTGCCGTGACGGAGGTTTTTCATTTAATCATCTTTTATCGGTTATAAGGGGGGACAAACAGGAAGGAAATAAAAACATGACAGGTGCAGGTAATAAAGAATTCATTTTAGGCTTTGAAGAAAGCAAAGAAATTCATTCGATTCCGGAAGACGGCAATATCAATTACAACCATGGTAAAAATGCAGGAAATGCAAAGAAGAATGCCTGTTCAGAAAAATTTTCTGCAGATCGTGGAGCTGGCAGGCATATTCCTGTCATGATGGAAGAAGTGGTAACCGATGAGAAGGAAATATATTATTATCCATTAACAACATATATTTATACCGCTGCATGCGTCATAGGCGCCGTATGTCTGGTCATTATAGCCATAAACATGAAATTGGTTTTTACAGCGATGGGGAACAGGTTGGATTACGGCAAGATTACGGCATTGATATTAGTCCTGATGATAATAACCGGATATCTTATGAAAATTATATGGAACAAAAGAAACCGACTGACTAGGATTGTCAGAAAACAGGATTATATCGACCCAACGGACAATGACAATACATACATTTATAAGTCAAAGGAAACCTCAGGAGATAAAGTGAAGGAAACAGGCGAATCGGTTTTCAGTGAACCGCGAAGAACTGGCAAACAAGAAGATAAACCGGAAATGACCGTCTTGCTTAATTCAGCGCCTGCCTTAAGTGAATGCCGTCTTGAGCCAGAAAACAAGGATAACAATGAAATAATTCAAATAACGGATTTCCCGTTTGTAATAGGGAAGCTAAAAAACCATGTGGACTACTGTTTAAACAAGGATGTGGTAAGCAGGTTTCATGTAAAGATTACAAAAGAGGATGAGGGGTACTTTATAACGGATTTAAATTCAACCAACGGAACCACCGTAAATGATAAGCCGCTGCCATGTTACCAAAAGCAGGCCATAACCCGGGGTGACAGGATAGCAATAGCAGGCATAAAATATGTGTTTCACAGTCCGTAATAATGCGGCGTGCAGGCAATATTACCTGCCCGCCGTATTTTCATTTACAGAAATACTGTTGTAAATGACAGGATAAGAATGATACAATTATTACATCATGATGTATGAAATGGGGTATCGGAATGAAGAAATATGTGATGGCTCTGGACCAGGGGACCACCAGCTCCCGCTGCATTATTTTTGACAAGGCGGGACAGGTAAAGAGCATGGCTCAAAAGGAATTTACCCAGATTTATCCTAATCCCGGATGGGTGGAGCATGACCCGATGGAGATCTGGTCCACACAGTTTTCCGTGGCTGCGGAAGCCATGGCCAAGCTTGGCATAGATGCCGGAGAGATAGCGGCAATCGGCATAACCAACCAGAGGGAAACCACAATCGTATGGGACAGGAATACCGGCCAGCCTGTATATAATGCCATTGTATGGCAGTGCAGGAGAACCGCCGATATGATAGATGAACTGAAGAAAAGGGGATTGGAGCCCTATATCAGGGAAACCACCGGGCTTATTCCCGATGCATATTTTTCGGGAACCAAAATAAAATGGATACTGGACAACGTCCCCGGGGCAAGACAAGAGGCGGAGAAGGGGAACCTGCTGTTCGGAACGGTGGACACATGGCTGATTTGGAACCTTACCAGGAGAAGGACCTTCGTAACGGATTATACCAATGCGTCAAGGACCATGATATTTGATATAAAGAAGCTTGCATGGGATGAAAGGCTTCTTGCCGAGCTTGACATCCCTTCCGCCATGCTTCCCGAGGTGAAGCCCTCAAGCTGCATTTACGGATATACGGACAAGTCCTTGTTCGGAGAAGAAATACCCATATCCGGCGCGGCGGGAGACCAGCAGGCGGCGCTGTTCGGCCAATGCTGCTTCAACAAGGGTGATGTGAAGAACACATACGGGACAGGATGCTTCCTGCTTATGAACACGGGTACCGACGCGGTAATGAGCAGGCACGGGCTTCTTACAACCATAGCCGCATGTCCGGAAAACAAGGCCGTATATGCCCTGGAAGGAAGCGTGTTCGTGGCCGGGGCTGCGGTGCAGTGGCTGAGGGATGAGCTGAGGCTGATCAGGACCGCGGCGGAAAGCGAGAAATACGCAAATGAAGTGCAGGACACCAACGGCGTATATGTAATTCCGGCATTTACAGGCCTTGGGGCTCCTTATTGGGATCAATACGCAAGAGGGGCGATTGTAGGTGTAACCAGGGGATGCAACCGGGAGCATATCATCCGGGCCACCCTGGAGTCCATAGCATACCAGGCTTATGATGTAATCAAGGCCATGGAAAACGACCTGGGGGAACAGGTAAGCTCCTTAAGAGTGGACGGCGGAGCCAGCGCAAATAATTTCCTTATGCAGTTTCAGGCGGATATTCTTGATACCGATGTGCTGCGGCCTGAGTGCATAGAAACAACCGCCTTGGGCGCGGCATACCTGGCAGGCCTGGCAGTGGGATTTTGGAAGGACAAGGACGAAATCAGGCAGAACTGGACCCTGTCAAGAACCTTTACGCCCTCCATGGACGAAGAACGCAGAAGCAAGCTGCTTGCCGGATGGCATAAAGCGGTTGGAAGGTCGTTTTCATGGGCGGACGAATAGATGATCAGGATAACATGGAACAGGAAAATAAAATGAGAATAGAAGACGGCATTATCAGGCAATTAACGGAACAGGGATATAAAGAGCTGAACATGAATGTGGATTCCATGGCCATGTATTACCGCATGAATCCTGCAGGCATGGAGATCATTTTAATTCTTCGGGCAATATCGGGAGGCGAGATATCTCCTGAAGAATATAAAAGGATAACCGGCAAAATCAAGGATTTCTTTTATGATAAAGGGTTTTCCGACATTCATCTTCTGGGGATAATACTAACTGCGGTCCCCGAAAGGGCCAGGTTCCTTTATTATGAACAGGACGACCATTTTATTGTTGACCTTTGGAACAGGCGCCTTATTGTTTATGAAAACAGGTCGCCGTTTTTCTCAAGCCTAGTACCCGTGCTGGAGGACATAATCCATGATGAGGAATATTCAACGGGATTAAGCCAGGCTGAATATACTGGAAGGCGCGGCCAAAACGGCCATATAAAGATTGTATCCCTGATAAATTCAATTATTATTGCTGTAAACATATTGATATATATTCTTTTTCATTATACGGGCATATTCGGCGAAACCATTGATGCAATAAAAAAAGGAGCCCTGTTTTGGTATTATGTAAAGGAAGACAGGGAGTACTACAGGCTGATTACATCCATGTTCCTTCATTCGGATTTTGGGCATTTATTAAACAACATGATGGTCCTGTTCTTTGTAGGCGACAACCTGGAACGGGCTGCGGGAAAGATAAAGTACCTGCTGATTTATTTCGGATCCGGCATTATTGCAGGAATATCATCAATCGGCTATAATATGATAAGAAAAAGCGAGATTATGTCAATAGGGGCATCCGGTGCCATATTCGGCATTGTCGGAGCCATGGTTTATATTTTATTGGTCAACAAGGGCCGCCTGGAGGATATAAGCAGCAGGCAGATTATTCTTTTTGCCGTATTCAGTCTTTATGGCGGCATAATCAATGTCAATGTGGACAATGTCGCCCATATAGGAGGATTCATAGGCGGTATCATACTCGCCATTATTTTATACCGAAAGCACAAGAGAACCGGATTGAAAAAACGGGAGGAATATTGATTTATGAAGATTAATATTTACTATGGCGGCAGGGGGTTAATCGAAGATCCGACCTTGTACGTAATCGGCAAGCTGACGGAAGTGTTTGAAGAGCTGAGGGTTAATGTTACAAGGTATAACCTGTTTGAAGAAAAGAACACCATTGCCATGTTGCCCAAGACACTGAAGGAAGCGGACGGTATTATTCTCGCCACCACTGTAGAGTGGATGGGCATTGGCGGATATATGTGGCAGTTCCTGGATGCCTGCTGGCTGTATGCCGATAAACAGAAAATAGAAAAGCTCTACATGATGCCCGTAGTAACCGCCAGCACCTACGGAGAAAGGGAAGCGGAGCTTACATTAATACAGGCGTGGGAAATGCTTGGCGGCATACCATACAGCGGGTTGTCGGCCTATGTGGAAGACCATGTGGAGTTTGAAACCAATTCGGCATATACGGAGTGCATAGAAAAGAAGGCGGAAGCATACTACCGGGTAATAAATAAAAAAATAAAAATGCTTCCTGCAAGCAACATGGTTTTAAGACAGAACCTGTTAAAGAGCAACACCATCGTCCTTACGCCACAGGAAAGCGAACAGCTTTCAATGTATGTGTCGGACGACACTTATGTCAGGAAGCAAAAAGAGGATATAGAGGAATTGACGCAGCTTTACAAGGAAATGCTTGAAAGAGGGGAAAACGACGGCGGGGAGTTTATCCGCAATCTCAAGGAAAACTTCCATCCCATCGAGGATTTCGCGGCCGTATATTCCATAGAGCTTACCGATGTCAACAAGAACCTGGTTATTGAAATACAGGACAAGCACTTAAAATGCTATTATGGCGAAAAGGCCGATGCGGATGTAATAGCAAAAACAACAAGAGCCGTTATGAACAAGCTGGTTCTTGGGAGAACAACCTTCCAGGGAGCGTTTATGTCCGGAGAGCTTACTGCAAAGGGCAATTTTAAAACCCTTCGCACCTTTGACCAGGTATTCCAGTTTAATGTTCTATAATAAATCCTATTGTTTTTTTGGGATGGGCAGCAGTATGGAAAAGCTGGTCAGCTCATCGGAGGATGACACCGAAATTGAGCCCAGGTGCGCGCTTACAATCCGTTTTGCAAGGGCAAGGCCAATCCCTGTTCCACCGGCCTTATGAGTTACAAAGGGCTGGAAGATATCATCGATTTCTTCTTCGGGTATTTTCGCGCCGTTATTATTAATCATTATTGAGAGGGCTTCACCCGAGTCTGTTGCCTGTATTCCGGCGACAATCTCTATAAAATTGCCCTCGGTGGTGGCTTCAAAGGCATTTTTTACAAGATTGGTTATCGTCTGTTTTATTTTATATGCATCGCAAGGATATGAGCGCAATACTGCTTCACACTCCTCGTCATGCCTGAAGACAAGCGATTTCTTCTGTTTTTCCGCTTCCGGCATGTAGGTTTTTACGATATTGTTTATCAGGTCAAGCAGGTCGGTGTCGTCGATATTCAGGCAGGTACAGGAGTTTAATAATGAAGCATTGGATAGCATGTGCTCCATGTCCTGTATTAAATCAAATAACTGGTACCAGTACTTATAACCTTTGACTTCACAGTATTTCATCTCTATGTATTGGAGAGTCCCCTTAAGCAGTGAGAGGGGATTTCTCAGTTCGTGGATGAACATGGAGGACAGCTGCTTATGCTCATCCATTAAATTTCGGATGATTTCATAACTTTGCGGATCGATTTCCTTATACATCCGGGCTCCTTTCCGGGCTTATGTCTTATAAGCCCTCGATACAAATACTGTAAGATGATATTATCAAATAATGGAAAAAAATACAAGTATGCATAATAACCAAAGATATAAAACCGTGAAAAGAAATACCGGTATAAGAGAAAGAAATTTAGATAATATAAAACATGGGAATTTGGGAGGTTTGAAATGACGAACTGTATTTTTTGCAGGATTGCTTCGGGAGAAATCCCTTCTTCAGTTATTTATGAGGATGAGGATTTCAAGGTTATTATGGATATAGCTCCGGCGGCAAAAGGACACGCGATTATTCTGACTAAGAAACATTTTGCCAATCTTTTTGAGCTGGAGGAAGATGTGGCGGGCAAGGTGCTGTCCGTGGCAAAGAAGGTTGCCGCAGCAATGAAGGAAGAGCTTTGCTGTGACGGAATCAACCTTCTTCAGAACAATGGTGAGGCCGCCGGGCAAACCGTATTTCATCTCCACTTCCACCTGATACCAAGATATAAGGATGATGACGTTCATATCAAATGGAAGCCGGGCAGGTATGAAGACGGTGAAGCGGCGGATATAGCGGCTAAAATAGCCGGCAGGCTGATATAACCGGCCTACAGCTGTGTTTCCTTTATAAGGTTCATAATAATATCTATAGAATTGTTAAGCGTGCTCCTGTTCATGGCTTCAATATATTTATGCCTGTTTTCCATAACAGAGTTTATGGCATCCAGGAGGCTGCTGACGCTTAAGTCCTCTTCCTTGAGCAGGTACGAGTAACCCTGGCTCGCAAAGGATTCGGCGTTAAGGATCTGGTCCCCGCGGCTTGCATTTAAGCCGAGAGGGATTAGGATGTTGGGCTTCCTAAGGGCAAGGATTTCACAGATTGTGTTTGCTCCGGCCCTTGATATGACTATGTCCGAAGCGGCAAATAAATCGCTCAGCTCTTCCTTGACATATTCAAACTGAGCGTAGCCCTTCGTGTCATTAAGCCTGGGGTCCGTATTTCCCTTGCCGCAGACATGGATAACCTGAAAGTCCCTAAGCAATGTCGGAAGCAGGCCTCTTACCACGTCGTTTATCGTTTTTGAACCGGAGCTTCCGCCAATTACCATCAGTACGGGCTTGTTTGCGGTAAAACCGCATATATCCAAGCCCTTTATTTTATTGCCGGAAAACAGCTCGCTCCGGATGGGCGTGCCTGTCAGAACCGCTTTACCGGCAGGAAGGCTGTTCATTGTCTCGGGAAAGTTGACGCATACCTTCCTGGCCGCAGGAATTGATAATTTATTGGCCAGGCCTATGGTTATGTCCGATTCGTGGATGATTACGGGGATGCGGCATTTCTTCGCGGCAAGAACAACGGGCACGGTTACAAACCCGCCCTTGGAAAAAACAATGTCGGGCTTCAGGTCCGTGAGAATCCGCCTGGCTTCAAAATATCCCTTGATAACCCGGAACGGATCGGTGAAATTCTTTGGGTCAAAATATCTTCTTAACTTACCCGATGCTATGCCATAGTAAGGGATGTTGTATTCTTCTATCAGTTTCCGTTCAATCCCGTCATATGATCCGATGTAATGAATATCATAATTTTCTTTATGAAGAACCGGCAGCAGCGCAATTAATGGTGTAACATGGCCGGCAGTACCGCCGCCGGTTAAAACTATCCGTTTCATAACACGAACCTCCATATAAATCTGCTCATCGTGAACATTTTAGCCCAGATGAATAATTTTTGCAAACGATATTTTTGCAAACAAATGTTTGCTTATTTTCGCGGCACATGGTATAATATGCATTGATATGGAAGAAAAAACTAATTCCGAAGGGGGGAGGAGAAACACCATGATATACCATAAGACCGAGTATACACCGCAGGAAGTGGGATATGATCCGGCCAGAATCGAGGCGGTTAATAATCATTTCAGGGACCTTATTGAGAAGAAAAAGATTATTTCGGCTAACTACTGCATGGCAAGAGACGGCAAGGTTTTCGTGGATGCGGCCATTGGCAGGCTGTCATACCGGGAGGATGATACAAGGGAGGTCCAGCCCGATACAATACAGGGGATTGCTTCAATCACCAAGCTGTTTACGGCAGTTGCCATCTGGCAGCTGGTGGAGGACGGAAAAATCAGGGTTGACCAGAAGGTGGGAGAGTTTATCGAGGAGTTTGCAACACCGCCTTTTAATGAAATCTCAATAGCGCATCTGCTGTCCCATACCTCTGGCCTGCAGGCTGATTCCGGATGCTTTGAAAATAAATATTTCATATCCCCATGGGATTTCATTGAAAAGGACAGGTCAAAGTCATGGATTGCCGCAGCCCTGCAGAGCGGGATGAGAAAAAAACCGGGAGAGGAATGGGCATATTGCAGCTTTGGGTTCGTAATCCTTGGTGAAATAATCAGCAGGGTAAGCGGAATATACGCGGAGGAATATATTATTGAGAAAATCGTCAAGCCCTGCGGCATGAAGGATACATACTTTGATATAAGAAAGAAGGAAATTGTCGAGAGGATGAATATTCCGACGGAGAGAAGGGAGCAGTTAATAAAAGCGTTTCTGGAAGGGACATATAAGGAAGATGAGAAAGACAGCATATGGGAACAAATTCCGGGGACATCGGGCTCCATGTATTCGACTGCCAGGGATTTGTGCCGGTTCGGAACCATGCTTCTGAAAGGCGGATACATTGATGGGGTCCGCGTCATAGGAAGAAAAGCAATAGAGAAAATGACCGCCCCTTATTTGGGCCCTGAGATAAAGGATTACTGCTGGAACGCAGGAGGAGTATCAAGGGCATACGGATTGGGACCTGACTTGCGCCGCAATGAAGCAAATCTTTACTCCGAGGGTACATTTTTCCATGAGGGATCAGGTGCCTGCTGTCTGCTGGTTGATCCTGTTGAAAAACTGGTTGCCGCATGGTTTGTCCCGTTCTGTAACGAAGCATGGTGTCCGGAGCCGTTATACAATGCGGGATCTGTCATGTGGTCAGGCCTGATTTAATATGGGGATAAGTATGAGAGCTTTAAAGAGACAGCTTAATGTCCTGCGCGCGGTCGCAGTTGTTACCTACAAGGAGTGGAGTGCTTACCGCACCCACTCCATGGTTTCAATATTGGTAGGGCCGGTTTATTTTATCGTGCAGTATTTCATATGGACAGCCCTGTTTAAGGGAAGAACCGAGATAAACGGCATGGATTTGAACCAGATGATAACTTATTTCGGAGCATCCACCCTGATTGGATATTTAACCATGGATTTTGCCGACTGGAATCTTCAGATGCTGATTAGGACCGGAAAATTCCTGACCTTTGCCCTTCGGCCCATTCACCACAGGTTTTTCGCCTTATCGCGAAAGTTAGGGCACAGGTTTTTAGGGTTGATATTTGAGTTTATTCCCTGTTATATCATATTCTCAGTGCTGTTTAAGGCTCCGCTGATGCCCGCGCACATCGGATGGACGGTATTGTCGGTGGCGCTTGCTTTTCTTATGGTTTTTTACATTCATTACATTTTGGGGATGACGGCATTTTGGTTTACCCAGGCCTCGGGGATACGCAGGGTGTTTGACCTTCTCTCCGGTATATTCTCCGGAGTGTACATTCCTTTGGTGTTTTTCCCGCAGTGGCTCCAGAAGGCCTTGTTTTTTATGCCGTTTCCCTACATGTCATATGTCCCGGTAATGGTGTTTACGGGCAATTTCACCCTGGCCGGAGTCCGGATTGATATTCCCGTTATAGTGGGCATCCAGGCATTCATGGTCATAATAACTATACTGTTCAGTGAAATCCTGTACAGGGCATCAATGAGAAGATTCAACGGAGTGGGAGCATAGGGGGCCGATATGATCAGGTATTTGAAAATATACAAGGAGTGCATTAAGGTGGATTTTGCGACGGCATCCACCTACCGGCTTAATTTTTTCTTAAACTGCATAATTATGCTTCTTGGAGATATATTCTTTCCTTTAATTACCGTGCTGATATATGGCTCCGGCGCGGGATTCGAGGGCTGGACGGTATACGAGGTGCTGTTGATCCAGTCTGTTTTCACGATGTCCACGGCAATTGCCGACATGACCTTCCATGGCATCATGTGGGCAACCATGGATCTTGTAAGAAACGGCGGCATGGAGATGGTTCTTATTCTGCCGGTGGACACCATGTTTATACTGATGGCAAGAACCTTTTCTTTTGAGGGAATCGGTTTATTTGCCGGAGGGGCTGCCATATTCACCATAGCCATATTGAACATTCCGGCGCCGTCGGTATGGGAGTGGCTTCAATTTCTTGCCTTCTTTATAAGCGGCCTCTTTGTCATTATGGGGATAGGTCTTATCATGGCCGCCATATCGTTCAAGTGGGTAGGCAATTCAAGAATACCAGAAATATTCGACTGTATAAGAAGCTTTGGCAAATACCCTCAAAGCGTGTTTCCGAAGGCAATTTTAGTCTTTACCTCTTTTCTTATTCCCATAGCCATGATTGCCTACTGCCCTGCAGCGGCTTTGCTTGGCAGAGGGAATATGACCATGTTCCTCATGATATTGCCGTGTGTTATATTCCTTCTATTCGGGATTTTTTTGTACAAGTACATGGTGAGGTTATACCAGGGCGTCGGAGGATGAAATGGATAATAATGCTAAAGATATAATAACCGTGAAAGGACTTACAAAAAAATATATTACCTATAAACGGGGCAGCGGGTTTAAGGAGAGCGTAAAAGCCCTCTTTGTAAGGGAAAAGGTGCCGGTAATCGCGGTAAATGATATCTCCTTCAGTGTTCGGGATGGAGACATTATCGGATTGCTGGGTCCAAACGGAGCCGGAAAATCCACCACGATAAAGATGCTTACGGGGACGCTTTACCCTACCTGCGGAACCATAGAGGTTATGGGATATAACCCGACGAAGAACAGGAAGAATTACGTCCGCCAGATAGGAGCTGTATTCGGTCAGAGGTCCCAGCTCATATGGGATATCCCGCCCCTGGACAGCTTCAGGATGAACAAGGCCATCTACGGCATCTCAGACGAGGAATTTGAAGAACGGGTAAGCTTCATGGCAAAGCTGTTCATGGTGGAGGATCTGATTAAAAGGCCCACAAGGGTCCTGTCCCTCGGCGAAAGAATGAAATGCGAATTCACCATGGCCATGCTGCACAATCCCAAAGTGGTGTTCCTTGATGAACCCACCATAGGGCTGGATGTCATAGCAAAGCATAATATCAGGGACTTTATACGCCGGATGAACGGCATGGGAACAACCTTCATCCTGACGACCCATGACCTGGAGGATGTGGAACAGCTGGCAAGGAAGGTAATTATTATTAACAAGGGCGTGAAGGTGTTTGACGACACCATTGAGAATCTGAAGAAGGTCCTTGGGGCGAAGAAAATTGTACAGCTTACGCTCTTAAAGGAAGTCGGGACACTGGACATACCCGGCGCAAGCATACTGGAAAGGGAATCACCCCTTAAAATGACGGTCAGCGTTGATCTTGAAAGGATGCCCATAAACGAGTTCATGGCAAAGCTGTCCGAGCAATGCGCGTTTTCCGATATTTCCGTCAAGGAAATGCCCATGGACACCATAATAACGCATATATATCAAAGCAAGGGGATTGAACAGCCGGACAAATAACAATATTTCCTTGATGGATGATATGGGATAAATTATAATTTTATAAAGACAGCAAATCAGAAGGAGAGGATATTTGGTGGAGAACCAGAGCAAAATCGCAAGGGTAATAAGCAATATAGAGCGTTTGATTGTCGGAAAGCGGGATGTTATTGAGTATGCGCTGATCACCCTTTTTGCCGGAGGGCATCTGCTGCTGGAGGATGTGCCCGGGGTAGGCAAGACGACCCTGGCCAAGGCCCTTGCACAGACAATAGACTGCGGATTTACACGGATTCAGTTTACTCCGGATACGCTGCCCAGCGATGTGACGGGGTTATCTGTTTACAATATGCAAACCGGCAAGTTTGAGTATTCCCAAGGGGCTGTTATGACAAACATCGTATTGGCTGACGAAATAAACCGTACCTCGCCGAAGACGCAGGCCAGCCTCCTGGAAGCAATGGAAGAAAGGCAGGTGACGGTAGACGGTGTTACATACCCTCTTCCGAAGCCTTTCATGGTCATTGCGACCCAAAATCCAGTAGATTACCTGGGAACCTATAATCTTCCGGAGGCCCAGCTGGACCGTTTCATGATTAAGACCTCCATCGGATATCCGTCTGTTTCTGACGAGCAGGCAATGGCGGACAAGTTTCTCGGAAAGCAGTTTTCTGTCAGGCTGGAACCGGTAATAGACGCGGAAACAGTGACCAGGATGCAGGAAGAGGTTACCGGGATTAAGGTAAACAGGGATTTGATAGCATATGTAACAAGGTTCATCCAGGACACGAGAAAGGACGGCAACATATCCCTTGGGGCAAGCCCCAGGGCAACACTTGCCCTGATTCGAGCAGCCCAGGCAAAGGCTTACCTGGAGGGAAGGTCATACTGTATCCCGGATGATATCATAAAGCTTGCGGTGCCGGTTATAGCACACCGCATCATCCTGTCTCCGGAAGCAAGGCTGGCTCACGTCAAGGTTGACAAGGTTATCAGGGATATACTAAAAAAGATCCCCGTGCCTGTGCTCAATTATGACGCGGGAGAAGCCTGAAGGAAAGCTGTAAACTATAAAGGAAAAGGCTTGATATAATGCGGATTACCCGTCTTTTTTGCGTAATTATCATAATAGGAAGCGCGGTATTTGCCTCATATTACGGAGGCAATATATCTTATGCCCTTTTTTACGCTTCCGTTTCCCTGCCGGTAATAGCATTTCTTTATACGTTGTATGTGTACGTCCGCTTCAAGATATACCAGTCAATGGATAATTATATAGTTGTCAAGGGAGACTGGAATAACTATTCATTTGTTATTGCAAACGAGGACTACATAGCGTTTCGTAACGTAAAGGTCAATTTCCTTCAGGGACAGTCCACCATCAGGCAAACCGGGGGGATCATGGAGTATGCCCTTCTTCCCGGCGAAAAGGAGCGCATGGAAACGGAGCTTAGATGTAATTACAGGGGAGAATACTTTGTCGGGGTGGATTCGATCCAGGTAACGGATTTCTTGTATTTGTTTACGATTACATACCCAATAGGCACAAAGCTTAAGGTCTTGGTACTGCCCAGGGTGCTGAGCCTCGAACAGCTGGGGATAGCCCCTCCGGTTATAGACTCAAAAAACCCTGTAATGTACAGCAATGCCATAGAGGAAGAGCTGGATACGGAGGTAAGGAAGTACAATCCCGGGGACAATAAAAAAAGGATTCACTGGAAGGCTTCGGCCAAGGCTAATGAGCTTCTCAGCAGGAAGTATTATCAAAAGCCGAAGGCGGAGGTTGTCCTTTTTATGGACCTTTCAAAAATCACCGGGGACGAGCTGGGCGTGATTATTGCCGAGGACAAGATTATCGAGAGTGTTCTTGCAATAGCCAATTATTATGTGCATAGGAATACTCCTTCCCATATAATATACGACATGGAGGGCATAAACCAGATATCCATATGCAACAAGAATGATTTTGATGTCTTTTACAAGGCCTGTGTCAAAATCAGGTTCGAAGCCAAAACATCCGTCGCGGAGCTGATTAAAAGGCGGCTGCAAAGGGGAGATGACGGTATATTCTATGTAACCGCCACGGCCAGGCTTACGAAGGATTTGTACTACAGTACCCTGGAAGCGCTGGCACAGGGCAGCAATATGTGTATTCTTTTTATCAGCAGCGATGTCTCCGAGGATACGAAAAAGCTTATGGAGGATATGAAAAAGGCAGGCGCGGACATACATCATATCATGCCCAAGGATGAAATTGGAGACATATTGGCCAAGGAGGATTCCGTGGGTTAAAATAGCCTGTCATAAATTTCTGATCATTGAAAAAAGGAGCAGGAAACATGCCGCAGAACAGGACCAAGGGGTATCAGATTTATCATTCCGTTCTTGGGATGATGCTGACTTTGGCATTAATATTGTGGGTCAATGAGTATTATGTTCTTAAGGTGAACATAGCGGTTTGCCTTTTATTTGGCATTATCCCTGCCATGTTGATTTTCGTATTCAATTTATATAAAAAACATGTTGTCAGTTATATTGTACTGGCAAGCCTGCTTCCTGCAACAGCGCTGATATTTTTGCTAACCCGGACCAATCCGATAAGTTGGTTGGCAGATATGATTAATTGGATAATGCGGTATGACCGCACGGACAGTACATATGAAAAGATGTGGGCATATACCATCCTGGTGCTTTTGTCTGCCGCAGTTAGCATCCTGTTCTTTATAATTGTAAACAACCTGCTGTCAAGACTTGTGCTTGGCATCGTAATTGTCATTTTATTTATTGCCTTTGCCATAATGCAGGTCAATATTGGAAAAGTACCGGTAGGTATCGGCATCTTCTATGTTCTTAACACCTTAATCGAGTTCAGCGGTATCCTGTATGGCAGGAAAACTGGCATAGAGGACAAGAAAGAAAGCATTCTTTACCTGTTTCCGGTATGTATCCTGCTTGCGGCGATAGCGGTTGGGCTTCCTTCCAATAAGGAACCTATACAATGGACTGTCGTAAAAAACATGTATTATAACATAGTGGACCAGATAAACAGGCTTGTTACCGAATGGGAGTTTTTTGTCCATGAGGGAGACGGTATATTCTCCATTTCCATGAGCGGATATACGGGAGACGGAAGCCTTGACAACGAGAATTTGCTGGACAGCAACAGGGTGGCGCTGATCGTGTCCGGCAACACTGGGGTTACTCCACTGTACCTTACAGGATCCGTAAGCGATGTGTATACGGGCCATAGCTGGGAGAAAAGCGGTGAGGACTATCTGGAAGGGGAACAGGAATACCAGATGGACTATGCGGAGTTGCTGTATTGGCTATCCGGACAGGACCCGGAGTTGTTCGATGAATACAGGCTGGCCGAATCAAGATCCATTACCGTAATATACGGCAGCATAAAAACAAAGACGTTTTTCTATCCGTCGAAATGCAAATGGATATATTTCGATGACAGGGCACCTGAATTTAATATTGAACGGGCCGGCATTACATATGTAAAAGCAAAAGGAAGCGGGACGAAATACACCACATCATATTATGATTTGAACCTGTCGGAGCCGGTATTCCAGGACATGCTCCGGAAAACGGACGGCTTCACCTACGATGAGGGCAGGCTGCTTAATGATGATGAATTATATCAAATTGAAAAATCCTTTCTGGTCAGGGACAGGGCAAACTTTATCCTGAAAAGAAACGATTTTACAAGTTTGTTCAAAAAAAGGACTGAATTAATATACGGCCAATATACACAGCTGCCGGATAGCCTGCCGCAGCGCGTAAAGGACCTTGCTTATGAAATTACCAGAGATAAAGAAACCAGGTATGACAAGCTTAAGGCGATAGAGGAGTACCTTCTTAAATATGAGTACAATCAATCGCCAGGCAAGGTACCCGAGGAGGCCGACTTTGTAGACTACTTCCTGTTTGAAAATAAAAAGGGATATTGTACTTCCTTTGCAAGCGCCATGGTTGTTATGGCGCGAAGCATAGGGATTCCGGCCCGATACGTTGAGGGCTATGTAGTTGATTATGATGAAAAGAACGATATCGGATATATTGTAAGAAACAATAATGCCCATGCCTGGGCCGAAGCATATTTTGACGGAGCGGGATGGATTCCGTTTGAGGCCACGCCTACGCTTCATGAAAGCCGTTACACTCCTTGGGCCCCAAAGAAAAAGACAGGGGATGAGAGCTACCAACCGTATATTAATACCGAAAACGAAGAAGAGACCGGGGAGGAAACACTTAAGAACGATACCCAGGAAGAAAACAAGGGGATTAATAAAGCGGCTTTAATATGGATTGCTGTATTTGCCGGTATGCTTGCAATAATCCTGGTAATGCTTGTTTTATATTACCTGATACTAAGGCACAGATACCGCAAGGATTATGACGCATCGGACAACAGCATAAAAATGTACATGCTGTTTCTTCGGATTCTTCGCCTGTTAAGACACGAAGGATTTGTGCTGTCTTCGGATGAAACCTTGATAATGCTTTCGGAAAGGGTTAAGGACAGATACCGATATGAAGGCGTTGTATTCGGAGATGTTATAAATATCTTCATGGCTTACCGTTATGGCGGCATACCTGTTACGGAAATGCAGCTTAAGAAGGTTGAAGCCTACCATGACGGCCTTATGGCAAAGCATGCGGGCGAAACCAGGAAGCTAATGCTTTATCTTGAGGAATTCATGTTCCTGATTCAGAAGCCGAACAGCCGGGTTATTTATCAAGAACCGTAAGTCTGGCTCCCGAATAGTAATGGGACAGGATATCTTCATAGGAATGTCCTTCATTGGCCATGGCATTCGCTCCATACTGGCTTAAGCCAACCCCATGGCCGACACCGGTGCATATAATCCGCACCTTGCCTTCATACTCTTCAATGCTGAAATGGTTTGAATTAAGCCCCAGCGCGGCCGCAAATTCCTCACCGGATACGATCAACCCGCCAACCGATACCTCGGTTACATAACCGATACTGTCTCTTTTGCTTATGATTATTTCATCAAAGAAAGAAGATTCGGATATATCAACCGAAGGATACATCTGCTTTAATATGCCTGTGAGTATGCCGGGTTCATGTTCCGTGATTCTAAGATAATGTATGGAGGTAACATCCTGTTTGCTTGGTACGGATTTTAAGTATGGAATGTCAACTCCCCATGCTTCTTTTGCGCTTCTTGTATATCCCGTGCCGGTACCGAAAAATACCGGAAGAATGAGGTTGCCGTCATAAGTCAGAACCTCGTTTTTCGTTCCATGAACGCAGTTTTCCAGCTTTGTAAAATACGACACATAACTGTTGCTGTCCCAGTATTGCTTCATTTCCTCCGGGGTGATATAAGACAATCCCAATTCCGAGGTGGTGAATTCCTTTCTGTCCCCGGAATCCTTTGAAAGCATGGAAATGTTATAAAGGGCATATGTACGGGATATGACGGCCTGTGCCTTAAGAGCTTCGATATGATAGCCGGCAGGCATGTTGGCGGCTACTACACCGATAAGGTATTCGTCAAATTCAAGCTTACGCCTGGAACCGTCCTTTTCATAATATATGTTAAAATCCATTGCTTCCATGGAATATGAGGCTTTTTTATTTGAAATCAAAAGCGTAAGAAGAAAAGGGAGCAGAAGCACGGATATGCATACGGCCAGCAGTTTATACAGGATTTTTTTCATTTAAGCACCGTTATGGATATGTTTGTATATTATATTATGAAAAAAAGTGAAAATGAACTATGAAATTATTATTGACAAGGAAGCATGTTTCCTGATATAATGCGCTTAACAATTTTAACTGAATAACCCTAACAAACCGATGAGCAAGAATAGTAGGAAATATTCAAAGTATACAGAGAGCCGCTGATGGTGGGAATGCGGTTACGGAGATTTTTCCGAATGGACTTGCGAGGGAGGCCCGAAATCGCAAGAGAGTAGTAGCCTACGGGAACCTGTCCGTTATCAGAAGGATGCATATGATGGTATGCAGAATGAGAGGTCGTATTATATCCTAATACGGCAATTGGGGTGGCACCGCAGAAGCTTAAAGCTTTTGTCCCTGCAACAGCAGGAACAAAAGCTTTTTTTACTTTATGAATTTATCACAAACAGAAAGAGGGGATAGAAATGATTATCACAAGTTTTCATGACGTCAGGGAAATGGCGAGGGAGTACAACTTCATACCGGTATGCAAGGAAATTTATGCCGATGTTGCCACGCCGATTTCGATTCTAAGAAAAATATCGGCAATCAGCAAAAAACATTTCCTTTTTGAAAGCGTGGAAATGGGGGAAAGATGGGGGAGATATTCTTTTATTGGATTTGACCCGGTAGTCCATATCACCTGCAAAAACAAAAAAATAACGTTGGACGGCAGGGTCGCCGCTGAGGATGCGGATCCTTTCAGCTATTTAAGAGCCCTAATGTCCAGGTACAAGGTTCCAAAACTTACCGGTATGCCGCCTTTTACGGGAGGATTGGTAGGATATTTTTCATACGGGATGATAGGCTATGCGGAACCTGTGCTGAAGCTTGGGGAAAGCGAATTTGAAGATCTGGATATGATGCTCTTTGACAAGGTCATTGCTTATGATCACTTGAGGCAGAAGATAAGCCTCATCGCCAACATAAGCACGGATAAGCTAGAGGAGAATTATGAACGGGCGGTAACGGGGCTGAATTCCCTTGCAGAGCTCATAATCAGGCAGGAGCCCTTTTCCGACAGGCCCGCTAAAGTCAAACCCGAGTTCACATGTAATATAAGCAGGGACGAATACTGCCGGATGGTGGAAAAGACCAAGGAGTACATTGTGGACGGTGATATCTTTCAGGCTGTAATATCAAGGCGGTTTGAAGCGGAATACAGGGACAGCCTGATAAATGCTTACCGGGTGCTTCGTACCACCAATCCGTCGCCTTACATGGTGTATCTGAAAAACGAGGTAATAGAGCTGATTTGCTCCTCACCGGAAACCATGGTGCGGCTTAAGGACGGAAAGGTCAACACCTTCCCCATAGCAGGCTCAAGGCCCAGGGGAGCGGACAGGGAAGAGGACGAAGCACTGGAGAGGGAGCTTCTGGCCGATGAAAAGGAGCTTGCAGAGCATAACATGCTTGTAGACCTTGGCCGAAACGACCTTGGCAAGGTTTCGGAATACGGAAGCGTAAGGGTCGTGGACCACATGAGGATACATAGGTATTCTAGAGTGATGCACATCACCTCCGAGGTAGAAGGAAGGATTAAGGAGGGAAAGGATGCGTTTGACGCCATTGAGGCGGTGCTTCCTGCGGGAACGCTGTCGGGAGCGCCGAAGATCCGCGCCTGTGAAATTATAGAAGAGCTGGAGAAAACTCCCCGCGGCCTCTATGGAGGAGCCATCGGATATATAGATTTTTCCGGGAACATGGATACATGCATTGCCATACGGATGGCGGTAAAAAAACAGGATAAGGTTTATATTCAGACAGGCGCGGGCATAGTGGCGGACAGCATACCGGAAAAGGAATATGAAGAATCCGGACACAAGGCAAGAGCCCTGATGGAAGCATTGGAAAAAGCCCATGAGATAGAATAGGAGGGAGCGTTATGGTACTTTTAATAGACAATTACGACAGCTTTTCATATAACCTGGTCCAGCTTGCGGGAAGCCTTGGGGCGGAAATCAAGGTGGTCCGGAATAATGAGCTTTCCGTCGATGAAATCAGAAAGATTAAGCCTACGCACATAATCCTGTCTCCTGGCCCCGGCCATCCCAGGAATGCCGGAATATGCGAAAGCGTGGTTACCGGGCTTAGCGGAATGATACCGATACTGGGAGTGTGCCTTGGACACCAGGCAATATGCGAAGCCTTCGGAGGAAGGATTAAGCATGCAAAAAGGCTTATGCATGGGAAGCCAAGCACCATTCACATAGCAAACGGAGCCAAGCTTTTTTACGGACTGCCTCCCGTCATTCAGGGAGCCAGGTATCATTCCCTGATTGCCGATAAAGAGACGCTGCCGGATAATCTTCTGGTAATAGCCGAGGATGACGAAGGGGAAATAATGGCGGTAAAGCACAGGATGCATGAAACATACGGTTTGCAGTTTCATCCGGAGTCCATTCTGACTCCGCAGGGGGAAGTTATTATGAGAAATTTTTTAGCAATAGGAGGGGATAAGCAATGATAAAAGAAGCCATTTACAAGCTTGTTAACAAGGAAAACCTGACCCTTGATGAAACCCAGGAAGTAATGGATGAAATTATGAGCGGCAATACCACCAATGCCCAGATAGCCTCATTCATCACCGCGCTTCGCATGAAAGGCGAAACCATAGATGAAATCACCGGATGCGCGATGGTTATGCGCAAGCGCGGCCTAAAGCTTTCCCATGAGGGTGATGTGTTGGATATAGTGGGCACGGGAGGGGATGAAGCGTATACCTTTAACATTTCAACCATATCTTCATTTATTATTTCAGCGGCGGGAATACCCGTTGCAAAACACGGTAACCGCAGTGTGTCCAGCAAATGCGGCAGCGCGGATGTGCTGGAAGCCCTCGGGGTAAAGATCGACTTACCGGTGGAAAGAAGCGAACAGATCCTTCGAGAAATCGGCATATGCTTCCTGTTTGCCCCGATATATCATTCCTCCATGAGATATGCCGCTCCCGTAAGAAAGGAGCTTGGGGTAAGAACCATATTCAATATTCTCGGCCCTTTGGCAAGCCCGGCCAATGCCAGCCTGCAGCTCCTAGGTGTTTATGATGAGAAGCTGGTGGAGCCCATGGCAAAGGTCCTGGCAAACCTGGGGGTAAAACGCGCTATGGTGGTATACGGGCATGACGGTCTGGATGAAATATCCCTTGGCGCAAAGACAACGGTATGCGAAGTCAACGAAGGGCGGGTAAACAGCTTCTTTCTCGATCCCCATCAGTTCGGTTTCGACTACTGCAGCAGGGAGGAGCTGACAGGAGGGGACCCGGAAAGAAACGCCGGGATTGCAAGGGCCATCCTTTCCGGGGAAGAAAGAGGGCCAAAGAGAAACGTGGTTCTGCTGAACTCTGCGATATGCCTGTATATGACCTACAACAACATTACACTTAGAGAATGTGTAAGACTTGCCGAGGAAACAATAGACAGCGGCAAAGCCATGGAAAAGCTGAACAGCTTTATAAGGTTGTCAAATGCTTAGCTCTATAAATAAGGCAGATGGAGGTGCGGCATGATACTTGACAAAATAGCGGAATCAACCGTCAAACGGGTTAATCAGGCTAAAGAAAAACAGATTTTAGAGATACTGCAGGAAAAGATATATTTCGGCTCATCTTTAAAAAGGTTCAACAACCGTCCGCTGTTTGCTTTTGAAAATGCACTGAAGGCCGGCAGAAATGAGAATACCGCGGGAAGCAAAACCGACGGCCGTGCAATTCACTTCATATGCGAGGTAAAAAAGGCGTCTCCGTCAAAAGGCGTGATATCACCGGATTTTCCGTACATGGAAATAGCGAGGGATTATGCCGAGGCCGGGGCCAGCGCAATCTCCGTTCTGACCGAGCCTGAATTCTTTCAGGGAAGCGACAGGTATCTGCATGAGATAAGCAAGGCGGTGGACATTCCGGTTCTTAGAAAGGATTTTATACTTGATGAGTACCAGATATATGAATCTAAGATTATCGGCGCCGATGCCGTGCTGCTTATATGCGCGCTTCTTGATAAGGAAAGGACAAGAAAATTTATTAAGATATGCGATGAGCTGGGCATGTCGGCACTGGTGGAAGCCCATACGGAAGAAGAAATTGACATGGCCTTGGAGGCGGGGGCTAGGATAATAGGTGTAAACAACCGGAACCTTAAGACCTTCGAGGTAGATCTTGAGACCTGTATCAGGCTTCGCAAACATGTTCCCGGGAATATTGTCTATGTGGCCGAAAGCGGAATCCATACACGGGATGATGTAAAGCGGCTTGAGGCGGAGGGAATAGACGCGGTGCTCATCGGGGAGGCATTTATGAAAAGCAAAAACAGGCGGCAGCTTTTGAAGACCTTAAGGACGGGCTAGAATCACATGTCACGGCAAAACGGAAGGAGGTGCCATACGATATGACAAGGATTAAAATATGCGGTTTGACAAGACATGAGGATATCGACGCGGTTAACAGGTACCTGCCGGATTATATCGGGTTCGTGTTCGCAAAAAGCAGAAGGCAGGTAAGCGATGAGCGGGCGATGGAATTAAAAAGCAGGCTTGATCCAAGGATATCCGCAGTCGGTGTCTTTGTTAACGAAGATATGGAACGGATTGTTAAGCTGTGCGGACAGGGTGTCATAGATGTTGTTCAGCTCCACGGGGACGAGGAAGGCGATTATATCACAAGACTTAAGCAAAAAATCAGAAACCCCGTCATTAAGGCTGTCCACGTCGGGAAAGGAAAACGGGCTGTAAATGTATACGAAAATATCGGTGACTTTCTGTTGTTTGACACATATCATGAGGGGCAGTATGGAGGAAGCGGAAAACCGTTTGACTGGTCACTGGTTGAGAAGCCGGATAGACCGTACTTTATTGCCGGAGGCATAAACAGGAGCAATGTCCTTTCAGCAATCGAGACACTACATCCGTATGGAGTGGACATAAGCAGCGGGGTTGAGAAGAACGGAGTAAAGGACGGAGAGCTGATCGGAGAAATTATAACAATAATAAGAAACATGAAACCGGGAGGTAACAATGAATAAAGGGCGATATGGAGCATACGGCGGGCAATACATACCCGAAACATTAATGAATGCCGTCATTGAGCTTGAGAAGGCATATAACTTCTACAAGAATGACGAAAACTTTATAAGGGAATTTGAAAGCCTCTTAAGGGAATATGCCGGAAGGCCAAGCAGGCTTTATTATGCGGAGAACATGACAAAGGACCTGAAAGGGGCAAAGATATACCTAAAGAGGGAGGATCTGAACCATACCGGATCTCATAAAATAAACAACGTACTGGGACAGGTGCTTCTGGCAAAGAAAATGGGCAAAACCAGGGTGATAGCGGAAACCGGCGCGGGACAGCATGGGGTCGCAACGGCAACAGCCGCAGCCTTGCTGGGTCTTGAGTGCGAAATATTCATGGGAAAAGAGGATACGGAGCGCCAGGCCCTGAATGTATATCGGATGAGACTTCTTGGAGCAAAAGTCCATGCCGTCACATTCGGCACACAGACGCTTAAAGACGCGATAAGCGAGGCATTCCGCGAGTGGAGCAGGAGAATGGATGACACCCATTATGTGGTTGGTTCGGTAATGGGGCCGCATCCGTTTCCCGAGATAGTAAGAGATTTTCAGAGTGTTATCGGGAAAGAAGTCAAAGAACAGGTCCAGGAAGCGGAAGGCAGGCTGCCTGATGTGGTATTGGCCTGTGTAGGCGGCGGAAGCAATGCCATGGGAATATTCTATGAATTCATAAATTACCCGGAAGTAAGGCTGATTGGATGTGAGGCGGCAGGATATGGAGTTGACACCGAAAGAACCGCCGCCACGATGACAACCGGAAAAGTGGGAATATTCCATGGGATGAAGTCGTATTTCTGCCAGGATGAATACGGGCAGATTGCCCCGGTCTATTCCATATCCGCCGGCCTTGACTATCCAGGTATCGGTCCGGAGCATGTATATCTCAGGGACATTAAAAGGGCGGAATATGTGCCGGTTACGGACAAAGAGGCGGTGGAGGCCTTTGAATACCTGGCAAGGACCGAAGGCATCATTTCCGCCGTGGAAAGCGCCCATGCCGTGGCTTATGCCATGAAGCTTGCACCGGCCATGGGCAGGGACAAAATAATGGTAATCAATCTTTCTGGCAGGGGAGACAAGGACGTGGCTGCCATAGCAAGGTATAAGGGGGAAGACTTGTATGAATAGTATAGATAGAATAAAGAGAGTATTTTCTAATGGAAAAGCGTTCATTCCTTTTATTACGGCGGGGGATCCTGCCCTTGAGGTGACGGAGAAGCTGGTTTACGAGATGGCGCATGCCGGTGCTGACCTGATTGAGCTTGGGATTCCATTCTCCGATCCGATGGCGGAGGGCCCGGTCATACAGGCTGCGGACGTGCGCGCGCTGGCATCGGGAACCACTACTGACAAGATATTCGACATGGTAAAAAGAATCAGAAAGAAATGTGATGTTCCTATCGCATTCATGACATATGTTAATCCCGTATTTGCCTACGGCCCCCTGCGGTTCATGCAAAACTGCAAAGAATCGGGGGTGGACGCACTTATCATACCCGACCTTCCTTATGAGGAAAGAAATGAAATTAAGCCTTATTGCGAGGAACAGGGCATAGTATTCATATCAATGATAGCTCCGACTTCAAAGGATCGTATAAGCAATATCGCTGCAGACGCTGAGGGATTCATATACTGTGTTTCATCGCTTGGTGTTACGGGAGTCAGGGAGAAAATCGGCATGGAAGCCGCGGAAATGGTGCGCAGCGTAAAGGCAGTCAAGGATATCCCCTGTGCCGTAGGATTCGGCATATCAACGCCCGAGCAGGCAAAGGCCATGGCGGAGGTATCGGACGGGGTAATTGTAGGAAGCGCCATAGTAAGAATAATTGAAAAGCATGGGTTGGAGTGTGCCAGGCCGGTGACTGAGTATGTAAAATCCATGGTTTCAGCGGTGAAGCGCGTACCGCTTGATACCAAATAAAATCATAACTGCGCCTGTCACGCTGAAAACAATCCGGTTTAATATGAATTCCAGCGGTAATTTGAATATGGGTTCACCATCAGGGCCGACAGGCAGTTTAAGAGGATATGTACTGTACAGGTGACCGCCATATAGATCGGCATAAGGCGGAAGCGGAACAAAGCTTATAATTATCACAAGAACTATTAATACATAAAGAAGATTTGACTTCACGCTTCCAAGAAGCAGCCCCGCGCCCATGATAAACAGCAGGCCCGGTATCAGGGTTAACAGAATGGGAATAATAAAGGCGCCGAAATTATAATATTTGAAAAGCACAGCATAAAATATCAGGCTTGTGGCTATAACAAGCAGGGAAATAATTATGTATCCGATAATAATGGCCAAGCATTTGGTTGCGGCATATTTCACCGGGTCTGCTGGCGTTGCAAGTGTCAGCTGTTTAACCTGCTTTTCATGATTGGAGTATAAATATGTGATGAAAAACAGCAATGCTGTTAACAGCAGCGGCAGCACACCAGCAAGATATGCGCCGTAGCTCCAGCGTGAAAAGGGGGCTGAGTAAGCCACTCCTATTACAATGTCCCAGCTTAATTTGAAATAAGAGTATATCAGTGTAACTATAAGCAATGCGAAAAAGATTTTATTAAATATCAGTCTTTTTAACTCATATCGAATTATTTTACTCAAGTTCAAGATCCTCCTCCGTTAAACCGCAGGCATCCAGGAATTCCTGGTAAGTAAGAAATGAACCAATATTGGAGCTTGCAAGCCTGGCCAGTATCAAATCCATGGCTTCTTCTCCGCCGACAAGCTGTGCCGCCTTGTATATTTTTAACGGCATCAGGCTATACATGGCAACCTCCAAATCATTGGCCCTGATTCTGGCTGCATATTCTTTCGGCATTATATCAAGATACTCGGGATGTCTGCGGTAGAAGTTCCGGTTCATTTTCTCAACTTCTTCCTTCCATCTGTCGACATAATATTTCTGTCCGTATTCATCCCCATATTTTTCTTTATACAACCTGTAGGTGGTATAGACCGTCAGACCCTCCGGAGACCATTCAGGGTGATCTTCCGAAGGCATTATCATCCTGTTTAAGCCCCACCACTGGTGAATGATTTCATGTGCTAAAATTTCTTTGCCTGAAGCTCCTTTATTAGGATCAGTCAGTGAATGGATGGAAAATGTTGTCTCGCTCATATAGCTCAATCCCGTGTCTGCGCCTCCGCCGGAATTAACTGCGGCGGTCTGAACCAGTATTAGCTTGTTGTTATTCAGAAAATGCAGGGGGCCGAAGTGTTTGGTGCAGTAATCAAAGACATCGGTCAATACATCTTCAATGCCCCTCTTCTCCAGGATGTCGGCAAAGTTCTTATGATAATAGAATTCAACGGACATTTCATCGGCGGAAATAATCTTACAGGCATAATCTGATGCAAAAAACTCAAAGCTGTCGTCATTGGATAAAAGCCTCCAAGTTTTTGTGCCGTTGCCATTGTCGGTGACACTGTCAACGGTGCTGTGCCTGGCTATAAGTGTGAAATGATCCGGTAAAATCACATCCGCAGTAACCGCAGCAGTAAATGCAGCTCCTAATGAAGGGGTCAAATCACTGCCGCCTAATTCAACATAGTTCCGGTTTATATCTATATGTCCTATATCCGGTTTTGCCGCGCCCCATGTCATTGGATAACCGCCGTATTCAATATAAAGCTTCATTTTATTTCCCGAAGGGATTTCAAATTCTATATGCTTTGAGGTATGTATATCGTCACCAAGGTCTTTATAGGCGATCTCCCTGCCGTCAACACTGATATGGTATATTTTATATCCGCTATTAATTATCATTTTTTTCTTTACGGATTGTCCTGAGGTGATGATATAGGTTATCTTGCCATACAAGGTTCCGCTGTCAAGGTCGGGGATGATCTCCGCCGATACCGAGTGACAGAGCAGCCGAGGACCGGTATCGTATAGGGCATCCCAGTCAACCTCTATAGAAGCATTATTAAAAAAAGGTTGATTCTTGTAATGATTTATACTAAGTAATACAAATATTACGCCGGTTACAGGCAGATAAAACTTCTTAAAGTTATACAGCATTGAACCAAATAGCCCCTTTTCGTACTTCCTGGAAAAGCTTAAAGAAAAGAGCCAGGCTCCGACTAAAAACATAATCCAAAAAGCACGATTATACAGTCCCATATATATCGGCCTGGCATTGCCAAAACCATCGGAGAGAATGGGGATATATGGGGCAAGCCAACACAGTATAAAATCCCTTGATATGAAACCTGAAAAGTTTAAAAGAACACAGGCCGCAACCAATACCAAGCTTATATCCATTCTTTGTGATATTTGATAGGAAATTGCTCCGATAAGGCTTCCTATCCACATGCCAGGTATCATAAAGATTAAGTAAAACTCCAGGTATAATCTGGGATTGGCAAATGACTGCATACCGGCCATGGTATAAGGGAAATATGCCAGAATGGTCAAAAAACCGGTTACTATTGAGACAAAAAATATGGCGCCCATTCTTGCTATATGCAATGCTGTCGCTGATGATATGGAATCTGTGAGCATTGAGACTTTGTATTTGTTAACCCTGTCGAGCTCAAAAAGCGTAAACAAAGCAAATAAAACGGAAGCGCCGATGGTTCCTGTAATGACGGGATTGGCAATCATCCTGGATGATGCGGTTTCCGTATAAGTCAGTTTTAATATTGTAAAGCCGAATAAGGGCGTACTCATGGTCAGAACAATAAAAAGCCATGTGACCCTGGACCGGATTATGCGGTTTATTTCAACACGAAGGAATGACAGCATTCTCATAACTCACTCCCCTTAGAAATCAAATACATATATGCATCCTCCAGTGAGGGCTCAGCAGGCTGTGCAAATGAAGGAAGCTCCTCTGCAACAATACGGCATGATACTCCGCGGGATGTATTGATTCGGGTGGTTATGTGATATTCAAGTATGCCTATGTTCTCATCCATCTGCTCAACAGTTCCTACATGTCCATGAGCGGTTTGTATCAATTCCTCAGGTCTTCCGTCAAATAGGATTCTTCCCTTGTTTATGATTATCAGCCGGTTGCATATAGACTGCACATCTTCAATAATATGCGTTGAAAGCAAAACTATTTTGTCCTGGGCGTTTTGTGAAAAAAGATTGCGGAATTTAATTCTCTCTTCGGGGTCAAGGCCGACTGTAGGCTCGTCGAGAACAAGCAGGGAAGGATTGCCTATCAAAGCCTGGGCAATACCGACGCGCTGCCTTTGACCTCCGGACAGGGTTTTAATTTTCGCTTTTTTCTTTTCTTCAAGATTGGTTTCTTTAAGAACCTTTGATATCGCTTCTTTGGTATTCTTAATTCCTTTAAGAGAGGCCATATAATCCAGGAACTGCCATACACTTAATTCGTCATACAGGCCGAATGACTGGGGAAGGTACCCCAGTATGCTTTTTAAGTATTTTTCCTTCTTTGATAATACCTCATCATCAAGTAAAATACGGCCCGTTGTCGGCAGCAGAGCAGCAACCAACAGCTTTATTAAGGTGCTTTTTCCTGCTCCGTTCGGACCGACTATACCGACCATATTAGGGCTGGCAATATCAAATGATATGTTGTCCAATGCCTTAATTCCATTTTTATAGGTTTTACCTACATTTTCTATGGAAATCTTCATGGCGCCACCTCGATTTGATATTTTGCTTATAAGTTTGATTATAATAGAAAATTATATGAATTATAAGGATGCATTCCCACATGGCAAGTATAACACAAGATATGATGCTTAGACTAGAGTCTTTAAATTGCATATCCAAAAAAAGTACAATTATGTATAAAAATATATCTCAGACTGTACTTTAGTACAGTTTCAAATTAAAGCATTGCTGTTATAATACGCTTTTATAATGCAACGGTGACTATTGAGGGATCAACGGAGACAGAGCTGGTTTTTGACGGCTGCAATATACCGACATATAGGGCTCTTATATATAATGACGGGATTTTAAACATAAATGATTATACGGTTATTATGAATAATACTAATGATGAGACTAACGGAGGCGGCATTGAGAATAATGGCTTATTGAATATAAACGGGGGTGTCATTACCGGGGACTCAGCAGCCGGTAGCGGCGGAGGAATAATTAATGGCGGCGAGCTATACATTAATGGCGGTTTAATCACAAATAATGCATGTTTATCATCGGAATCAGGAATAGTTAACTCCGGTGACGTAATTATGGATGGAGGCATTATAAGCCATAATTCGGGTATATGCATTCAAAACTACGGAACCTTCACTATGAATGGCGGCTATATAATAGATAATGAAAGTGAAGGGAACTGCATATAAGATTACTCTGACTCTGGGCTCCAAGACTGAAAGCAAAGCAACTATAAAGGTTAATTTACCTAAGACACTGGAATGGGTAAATGACTTTAAGGACAAGACAGCCGGCAGCGCTGTAGGTGCGGTAATGGTTACCTTTAAATCAGGAAATGAGAAGATAGCAACTGTCGATGAAAAGGGAGTCATCACTGCCAAGAAGCCCGGAAAGGTTGACATCAAGGTCACGGTTACTCTGTACAGCGGAAAGACAGAGACTTACAAGGTATCTGTAACTGTTAAAAAGTAATAATGTGAACAGGTATTAGCAAGAGCATTCTTTGAGACAGGTTTATAAAATGCTGTAATAAAAAACAGGCAGGTGTTTATCACCTGCCTGTTATCGGTTAATCTTCTGCCATTCGTATTTATACCATGTACCGGCGCTTTCGCAGCCTGTCCAGAGGTATTCCTGGTTCCGGTGAGGCTGCTGCGCTTTCCACTGTGATGCCACAGGGTAGTTCTGCTGCTTAGCCTGCATTAAAAAGATAGAGAACAGTAAGACACATAAAAGTGCATCGGCTCAAAGGCTAGTGCACTTAATAAACACTTTTTCTTGCCGTATCCAATTTTATGGTAACCCGCTGCATAAAAGAGGAGTTACACCAATTTGGTGTAACTCCTCTTTTATGCAGCGGATAACGGGAATCGAACCCGCCTCTCAAGCTTGGGAAGCTTGCGTTCTACCGATGAACTATATCCGCATGTTTTTATTTTATAACTTTGATAAAAAAAGTCAATAATATATGTAAGGAAATGCATTTAAAAAATAAAAGATTGGAGAGGCGGCAAAGGAATAAATCAAACATTATGTGAGAAGAATATAACTTGAGGTGATAATAGTGAAAAAGAACAGGTTAACTGAGTTTTTCAAGGACAAAGGTTATTATGTTTTATTATTTGTCGGTATTATCGCTATAGCTGCAGTAGCGCTCATCGGTTCCAATTTGTCCTCAAGCCAGAAGGACAAGGGTGAGGATTTTGTGGATTTGAATGAACCGGATGATAATATGGCAGCTGAGAATGATAATAATGAGCTTCAGGCCGATAATAACGACACATCGGATCAGCAAGCTGATAATGTAATAAGTCCTGGATCCGACAATACTACGCAGAATCAAGATATTGCTCAAAATGACCATCTTTTGGAGTTTGATGTTTTTACAGAAGAAGAAGAAAAAGGAATTGATCTGGCAGAAGTCGATGAGAATACAACTGCAGCCATAGAAGAAGATAGAGATAAGCAGCCTGCGGTAGAAACTGCCGGAGCTGCGGTCAAGAACACCGCGCCGTTAAAGTTTGACGCCGATGCGGGCCTTCTCTGGCCGGTTGAAGGCAATGTAATTATGAACTACAGTATGGATCATTTGGTATATCATTCAACGCTTATGCAGTTTAAGGTCAACCCGGCAATCATTATAGATGCCGAGGTAGGCACCGAGGTTAAGGCGGCAGCGACCGGAGTGATTACAGACATGTATGATGATCCGGTGACGGGGCTTACCGTTGCGATGGATATAGGGGATGGATATTCCCTGGTTTATGGGCAGCTGGCAAATGTTAACCATAAGATTGGTGACAGGCTGTCGGAGGGAGACATTATAGGGACAATTAATGAGCCAACAAAGTATTATACCGTGGAAGGAAGCAATCTGTATTTTATGATGCTGGATGGGGAAGAAACGGTAAATCCCATGCTGTATCTGCGGTGATGAATTCAAAGAGACATAAAAGAGAAAGAACATGCAGAATTATCATACATGTTCTTTCTCTTTTGATATTGAGGCTTGTCAGAAGACCTTTCAAGCTTATATATAAATATCCCCAAAACTTGAAAGCATATTTAATAAGTTCTTTCTATTGATATGGTAACTGTCTCGCCAACACCGTTTCTTATTACGTAGGCCGTTGTGGTAAAGCGGTATTGTGTTCCCTCATATGCCATAGCGGTACCATAGAATTTAAGCAAATCACCGGGTGCATATCGATGCCATGTGTTTACAATAATCCAACCGCTGGGGGTTTTATATTCCAGCCTAAAGTCTGCATTAATGTTTGTTGTGCCGGGCATTGCAATAATTTTACTGTATAAGAATGCTGTTCCGCCTTCGAATGATATGCTTTGTGAAATGCAGTCAATAATTTTCCACTGCGGAACAATTAAAAAATCAGTGCCAAATTCCGAATCGGTAATCGTGGAAGCCTGGGCATATGCAGGTGAGATTAGCAATGTCATTAACATAAATGATAGTATAATGGCTACTGCCTTTTTATTTTTCATAAGTACCACTCCCCTCAAAAAGCTTGACTTTAATGGCTACATAAATAAATCGCTTAAAAAGATATTTTCACTACAATATTTCTGAAAAATTTATAAAAAGTTTGCTAAAAATATAATAAAGACAGCGCAAAGCTGCCTTTATTATTATGTATCTACTTAACTATTGATATGATTCGGCCATCTTAAGCAATTCATCAACGGATATAACCCCCCATATTTCCACTACATACCCATTATATTTATATATCAATCCGTTTGTTGATTTATTATCTCGTGATTTAATGACAAAGGCTTTGTTTCCATCAACCGATATTTCTGTTATATCATGCTTTTCGTTGTCAACGGTAATATAGGGGATATTGTCACTAGGCCTTGATGAAAAATCAATTTTATCCTTTGCGTCATTTATATATGAAATATCTGTCATATTATTGAAAACTTCAAAAGAATATTCGGTATACCCATCCGGTATATACGAAGGCTTTAATTTTAGCTTTTTACTTGTGTCCGTAGCTTCGCTCCTAAAAGAAATTCCAGTAAACTGTTCGTACCATTCGATGATGACCTTGCTTACGGCAGCCCTGACTTCCGGATTCAGCATCAGAGCACCGAATAATAGGCTGATTATGACAAATACAATTACAGCGGCCTTTTTCGCGTATCGGATTATTGTTTTGGCAGCTTCCTTTCTGCGGTCAAGGGCAAACAGCTTTTTCATTCGCAGCTCAAAAGCCGGTGACAAAGGATATTCCATGGCGAGTACATCATCCGGAGGGAATGAACTTATTTCGTCAATAAAATCGTCAATAACAGCCTGCCGAAATAATGCCTCGAAAACGAGGTCGCTTATTTCGTTACTCATCAAACAGTTCACCCTCTTTCCTGATCAGTTTGCGTACTTTTTCCTTGGCACGCATAATCCTTGTTTCAACATGCTTCGGTGTCATTTTTAGAGCATCGCCAATCTCTTTATATGACATACCAAGATAATATTTCATGATTAATACCTGTCTGCTTATTTCGTCGATGGAGGCCAAGTGCTTGCGGATGGCTTCATACTCGCAAGAAACGACGGCCTGTTCTTCCACGGGCTTATCTTTGGACTCAATGAATATTTCAAGCTCTTCATAAGGTGTATCCGAATACTTTTGCTGCTTGCGAAGCAGGTCGATACATTTGTTTCTCACTATAATAACGGATGAGCAGCGAAAATCCATACGACTTAAATTGAAATATTTTTCCTTTTGTTCAATTATGGCAATAAAGGTACTATGTACCGCGTCCTCCGCAAGCGCCTGGTTTCCCGTCAGCTTCAAGGCATACATATATAGGGCGTGCTTATGTTCATTATATATTTCTTCCATTTTCTTTTTATCCTGCTCGGAGTCGAGCATTGAAATGTAAAGTACTAACAAGGCCGGCCTCCTATATTTTATAATTTATATACAGCATAATACAAAAATATCAGCTTTACAACAAAATAGTACTTTTTTCTATTTATTTCGAAATGAAAATATAAATAAAATAGGAAGGGCATAAACCCTTCCGGTAAAATATATATCAGTCGATTAAGTAATTTTTCATTCTTAAAGCTTCTTCTATCTTGTCAAGAGTTTCTTCGCTGTCGGCCTCTATGGTGTGGCGGTGTGCCCCTGCAGTAAGCTCTTTCAGGGGAACAATCTTTTTTTCCTTAACCTGTTTTACAAAGTCATACACATCGTTCCTGTTTCGGATTATCAGGTCCGTCATAATCCGGCCGTATATCTCATGAATTACATGGACATCCAGGACCTTGCCGCCATTGTCCACAATTGTACAAAGCTCGTCCTCTATGGCATCGGTGGAATGCTTGACGTTGATGACACGCCGTACTTTTTTATCGTCGGACCGGTACAGCATATAGCCTTTTGTGGTTGAAATGATATCGTTGTTTGATACCCGAAGAAGCGCGATATCCTGGACAATGACCTGGCGGCTTACGCCAAGGATGCTTGACAGCTCGCTTCCGGAAACGGGTTTGTCTGAGGATATTAAAATTTGCAGCAACTTCTCCCTGCGTTCATTTCCATCCATGCTAAAACCTTCTTATTTCCATATAGATGCTTTTAAAATCGGTTCGATTTAGCTATAATATAACGGAGCAATACTTTATATATAGGCTTGCTTCATAATAATTATATACATAACGGACCTGTTTCGCAACTTTTTGGTAAATACACAGGGAGACTTAAGCGGCCTGCCGGAAGAAAGGAAAATGTCATGTTTCGCTTATGGGCAAAAATATTCAAGGACAACAAAATGGTGAAGAACATGGTTGTGAGCAATGATAATCCCGACTTGAGAAGAACGCAGAAGGTATTCGCAGCCATTGACGATATTTGCCGTGAATTTGATTTGTCAAAGCCTATTTGGCTGGATTCAACCATTGCCAGTTTTAAAAGATTCGATAAGGCAAGATTTTTTCAGGATAATTTCGTGGAGCCGATTGATTTTGACTATCTGGAGATTCAGGTTATTGAGGAGGATTAGTTATGAGAGGGAGAAATCTTAAGCTGTTTGGGATTCTCCTTCTTTGCATTTTGGCATGTTCATGTAGGAAGAAGGAATCACCGAATGAATTATCACCGCCTGTTGATGATAGCATGCCGCGGGATATGAATAATGCATCGGCCGAGGAAAACGAACCAGGAGAGCTGGGGAAAATGGCGGCCGGCATACAGACGAAAAATAAAGATGATATAACCGCTGACAAGGGGACGGAGATAAAGGAGGCGGCAGTCATGTCGGAGTCGGAAGAAGTATTGGCACACGCAGGAGATGATTATGCGGCGGGAAGCATTGTAAATACCGCGGAGCTTGGCAGGGAGATTATCGATTCCCTGTTTTATGAGATGGAGTTGGATCAGCAGCTGATAGACTATATAACGGGCAAGTCATACAAGGAAGATGCTGATATTCCATATGAAGACCTCAGGTATGTACGGGTGCTTCATGTGGATTTTAGCGGCATGACCAGGGTCGGAGAGCTGATTGTGAACAAGGCCATAGCACAGGATGTTTTGGATATTTTCAAGGAACTTTACGAGCTTAAATATCCCATCGAGAAAATGTATCTTATAGATAAATACGATGCGGACGACCAGGCATCCATGGCGGACAACAATACGTCGGCTTTTAACTACAGGCTTGTTGAAGGGACCACCAGGCGGTCGGTCCACAGCTACGGTCTGGCCATCGATATCAACCCCCTATACAACCCGTATGTCCGCACAAAGGACGGCACGCAGGAGGTATTTCCCGAAAATGCCGCGAAGTTTACTGACAGGACAAAGGACAATGCCTATTACATACGAAAGGATGATCCGTGTTACAGCGCCTTTATAAAAAGGGGCTTTACCTGGGGCGGAGAATGGAAGAACAGCAAGGATTACCAGCACTTTGAGAAGAAGCTGGAGAACTGAATATGGAATATATATGGCTTTTTGCCTAAGGGCAAAATACCTGAGCAAATTATCTGAGCAAAAAGCTCATGGACATCTTGCTCATGGGCTTATGCGATACCACAAGTAATTGATTTTAAAATAGCGCAATGTTATAATGAGACGGTAACAGCAGTGCAAAGGATGTGCCGTTAGAAAGGAAACCATGTATGTCATATATGGCTCTTTATCGCAAATTCAGACCTGACAATTTTGATGATGTAAAGGGTCAGGACCATATAGTCACTACATTGAAAAACCAGATTAAATCGGGAAGGATAGGTCATGCCTATTTGTTTACCGGAACCAGGGGAACGGGAAAGACCACCGTTGCAAAGCTTTTAGCAAAGACCGTTAACTGCGAAAACCCCCGGGAAGGGAATCCCTGCAATGAATGCAGCATGTGCAAGGCAATCATGGCCGGTACATCCATGAATGTTATTGAGATAGACGCCGCCTCCAACAACGGTGTGGAGAACGTGAGGGAAATTGTTGAGGAAGTCAGGTACTCGCCGACGGAAGGCAAGTACAAGGTATATATCATAGACGAGGTCCACATGCTTTCGGCCGGAGCCTTCAATGCCCTTCTTAAGACTATTGAAGAGCCGCCGTCCTATGTAATTTTCATACTGGCCACGACTGAGGTTCATAAAATCCCGGTCACGATTCTGTCCAGGTGTCAAAGATATGATTTTCGGAGAATAAGCATAGATACCATAACTGACCGCCTTCGTGAGCTTATGGATCAGGAAAAGATAGAGATAGAGGACAAGGCGCTGCGGTATATTGCAAGGATGGCGGACGGCTCATTAAGGGATGCCTTAAGCCTGCTTGACCAATGCATTTCCTTTTACCTGGGAACAAGGATTACCTATGACAATGTCCTGGATGTCCTGGGAACCGTGGATACAAGGGTGTTTTCACAGCTGCTTAAGGCGGTTGACAGCCAGGATGTTCCGGGATGCATCCGGATACTGGACGAGGTCGAAAGCGGCGGACGGGAGCTTTCGCAGTTTGTTACGGATTTCATATGGTATCTCAGGAACCTGCTTTTAGTTAAAACCACTGACGATATAAACGATATTATCATAGATATGTCTACGGAGAACCTAATGCTGCTTAAGGCGGAATCACAGTCCCTGAACGAGGATGTTCTTATGAGGTATATCAGGGTAATGTCGGAACTGTCAAACCAGATTCGTTATGCTCCAAGAAAAAGAGTGCTTCTGGAGATGGCCTTGATAAAGCTGTGCAGGCCTCAGATGGAGCAAAACTACGATGCCCTGATAAACAGGATAAAAATACTTGAAGAAAAGCTGGAGAATGGTTTTACCGTAAGTCCCGACCGCTTAAAGCATGGGAAACCGGCAGATGAACCGGAACCGGCCAAAAAGGAAGAGATATTGCCGGAAGCGCTTCCGGAGGACCTGAAAAAGGTGGCAAGCGTCTGGAGCAATATAAAAGCCCAGATAGCAAAGAAGGCGCCTGCACTGGGCCTGACACTTGAGAATGCGACATTAAGCATAGATGAAAACAGGGGACTTGTAATCGTTGTTGGGGATTCATTTGCCAAGGATTTAATAGGCAGTGAAAAAAACATGAAGATAATCGGGGAGACCATAACGAAAATGCTTCATAAAACAGTTGAGATTGATGTAAGATGTATTGACAGCAGTAAAGAAAGCATGAAGGATGTTGTGGATCTAACCAAAATAGTAAAGATGCCCATACAATATGAATAGAACTTAATGCATATGAAAGGAGCTTGTCGGTATGGCAAAAAGAGGCGGATTTCCCGGCGGGGGAATACCGGGAAATATGAACAACCTGATGAAACAGGCACAGCGCCTGCAAAGACAGATGGAGGAAAAGACCAAGGAGCTTGAAGAAAAGACCTGGGAAGCTGCTGCAGGCGGAGGAGCTGTGAAAGTAACCGTTTCAGGGAAGAAAGAAATTGTATCTGTCAAGATTTCAAAGGATGTTGTCGATCCCGACGATGTCGAGATGCTTGAGGACCTGATCGTAGCTGCGACAAACGAGGCGCTGCGGCTCATGGAGCAGGAAAGCTCAAAGATGATGAGTGAAATTACAGGCGGATTAAGCGGATTGGGAGGATTCCCGTTCTAATGGATTACTACAGCAGTCAAATAAGCAAGTTAATAGAAGAGTTGTCAAGGCTGCCAGGCATTGGAGCAAAGACCGCCCAGAGGCTTGCTTTTCATATTATTAATTTGCCTGAGGACAGCGTGGTGAGACTGGCCAATGCCATAACGGACGCAAGAAAAAATGTCCGGTACTGCAAGGAATGCCTGACTCTTACGGACACCGAGTTGTGTCCGATTTGCTCGTCCTCAAGAAGGAATAAAAAGCAGATAATGGTCGTTGAAAATCCCAGGGACCTTGCGGCATATGAAAAGACAGGAAAGTATGACGGGGTATATCATGTGCTTCACGGTGCCATATCCCCAATGCTGGGAATAGGGCCGCAGGACATAAAGATAAAGGAGCTTATGGTGAGACTCCAACAGGACGTGGAAGAGGTCATTATAGCAACCAACTCCAGCTTGGAAGGCGAGGCCACCGCAATGTACCTGAGCAAGCTGATCAAGCCTGCCGGAATAAAGGTAAGCAGGATAGCCAGCGGCATTCCGGTGGGAGGAGACCTGGAGTATATTGACGAGGTTACGCTTCTTCGTGCCCTGGAGGGAAGGGTGGAGCTTTAGCCAAAATTATAAGACAGGGGGAGAATTTTATAATGTCCAAAATATCAAAGGAAAGAAAAATAACATATTACATCGGAATTGGAACCGGGGTGGTTGGTTTTTTATTATTTATCTCCTTTTTCTTCTCGTTCGTGTCATCCATGAGGACTTTTGAACCACCGTCATTTTTGCCCCCGGTTATTGGAATTGTTCTAATAATTGCAGGATCTTTTATTGCCAGCATCGGAGCCCATGGGGCGGCCGGTTCGGGATTGGTGCTGGATCCTGAGCAGGCAAGGGAGGATTTAAAGCCCTTCAATGAAGCCAAAGGCGGCATGATTAACGATGTTATAAGCAACATCGATGCAATCGGGAATATAACAAAACCCCAGGATCAGAAAGAAGTCATCAAGGTTAAGTGCAGGGAGTGCGGAGCCCTTAACGACGAGGATGCGAAGTTCTGCAAGAGCTGCGGGAAAGAACTTTAAAAATCTTTGGAAACATGTTGACATTTAGAAATATGATGAATATAATATATTTAAACATATGAACAATTATTCATATGATAAGCGGAAAAGCGAGGTGGCACCATGACAAGCAAATATGCACCGGTTGAAAGCTGCAATTGTGAAGTAATTCACGAGGAGGTTGTCAATAAGGTCAGGAAAAAGATGCCGAAGGAAGAAACCCTGTACGATCTTGCGGAACTGTTCAAGGTGTTCGGGGATTCCACCCGTATACGCATTTTATGGGCTCTTGATGAGGCGGAAATGTGTGTGTGCGATATCGCTTGTCTGCTTAACATGACCCAGTCGGCAATATCCCACCAGCTGAGGGTTTTAAAACAAGCCAAGCTTGTAAGAAGCAGAAAAGAAGGCAAAGTGGTGTATTATTCCCTGGATGATGAGCATGTGCGAATGATCTTTGATCAGGGCCTGGCACATACCAGCGAGAAATAATCCGGGCATCCGTATATTTTTTTGCTTTACATATGAATACATGTTCAAATATTCAAGATAAAAGCCACAGGCTTATGACTGTCGCATCGACAGCAGCGAGTAAAAAACAGGATGGAGGAATATTTTATGAAAAAGAAATTTATTTTAGAAGGTCTCGGATGTGCAAATTGTGCTTCGAAGATGGAAAAGGCTATTAGCAAACTGCCCGGTGTTAATGAAGCAAGCATTAATTTTATGTTTAAAAAACTGGTAATTGACGCCGATGATGATAAAATGCCCTCTGTCATTGAGGAAGCCGAAAAAATAGTAAGAAGAATAGAGCCTGATACAAGAATGGTGCCAGCCATATAGCAAAGCCGGAGGATGTATTTGCATGAATAATTATGTTAAAAAGCAGTTAATTAGAATATTGTCCGGCGCTGTGCTGCTGTCAGCGGCGGTATTGTTGAATACCGGCCATAACATAATAAACGTGGTGTTCTTTTTGGCAAGCTATATAATTGTCGGGGGAGATATTGTCCTTCGGGCGGTCAGGAACATCTTCAGGGGCAAGGTGTTTGATGAGAATTTCCTAATGGCGATTGCCACCATAGGAGCCATGATAATCAGCGAATATGCCGAAGGTATTGCGGTCATGCTGTTATACCAGATAGGCGAGACGTTCCAGAACTACGCGGTTGACAGATCGAGAAAATCAATTTCTGATTTAATGGATATCAGGCCTGACCATGCCAATGTCAGGAAGGGTGACGAGATAATCAAAACATCTCCTGACGAAGTCAAAGTCGGAGATATGATTGTAATAAAACCGGGTGAACGCATCCCCCTGGATGCAAGGGTTGTCCAGGGGATTTCAATGATAGATGCTTCCGCTCTTACGGGTGAGGCTGTTCCTTTTGAAGTGGAGCCCGGAATGGAGATATTAAGCGGATGTATAAATGTAAACGGTGTTTTGACGGCAGAGGTTATCAGGGGGTATGAAGAATCCACCGTAAGAAAAATTCTCGATTTAGTGGAAAATGCCAGCGGCAGAAAATCACAGTCGGAGAAATTCATAACCAAATTTGCCGGATACTATACCCCCGTAGTGGTTATTTTAGCCGTTCTGCTTGCGGTACTTCCGCCGCTGTTAATAGATGAGGCGGGTTTTGGCGACTGGATATACAGGGCATTGTCCTTTCTGGTTGTCTCATGTCCCTGCGCATTGGTTATATCAATACCGCTGACCTTCTTCAGCGGAATCGGGGGAGCGTCCAAAAGAGGAATTCTTGTTAAGGGCGGCAATTGTTTTGAGGCACTGTCGAATGCAAAAACCGTGGTTTTTGACAAGACCGGTACACTGACAAAGGGAGTTTTTGAGGTTCAGGAGGTAAACCCGGCAGGTTTATTGAGCAAAGACGATAACGACGGTCAAAGCGAAGAGATAGAAAGAAAGCTTGCGGATGAGCTGCTGGAGCTGGCCGCCCATGCCGAGGGCTTTTCCGATCATCCGATATCGCAGTCGATCAGGAGGGCATACGGCAGGGAAATAGACCGTTCCAAGGTTTCGGAAGTGTATGAAATAGCAGGACACGGTATCGAGGCCATGGTTTCGGGCAGGAAGATTATCGCTGGAAATGATAAGCTAATGAAGCTTAAGGGAATTGAACACGCAGATCACGGCCTTATTGGAACGGTTGTGCATGTTGCGGTTGATGGAGAGTATGCGGGATATATTCTAATATCAGACAAGGTAAAGGAGGATTCGGCCAGGGCAGTTAAGGAGCTTAGGGATTTGGGAATCAAAAATCTTATTATGCTGACCGGGGACAATAAAAAAACCGGCGAGACGATAGCGGAAGATTTAAAGCTTGACAGGGTTTATGCCGAACTGCTGCCTGCGGATAAGGTGGATAAACTGGAAGAGATAATGTCCGGGATGTCGGGTAATGATAAGCTGGTATATGCCGGTGACGGTATAAACGACGCCCCTGTCCTTGCCCGGGCGGATGTGGGAATAGCCATGGGCGGATTGGGTTCTGACGCCGCCATTGAAGCTGCCGATATTGTCATAATGACCGACGAGCCTTCCAAAATACCGGAAGCCATGGAAATATCCAGGAAAATAATCGGAATAGCTTACCAGAATGTAATATTTGCATTAAGCATCAAGATAATAATACTAATACTCAGCGCATTGGGTATAACAAACCTCTGGGCAGCCATATTCGGAGATGTGGGAGTGACAATACTGGCAATCTTGAATTCATTCAGGGCCCTGACGCAAAAGCAAAAGTAAATAAAGATGCGGTGCGGAAGCCACCCTTGACTAGCCGTGAAAACAAGGTTAGAATGCAAGTATAACGTACAGATTATATAATAATGTACCAGGGGGATAATGTTATGGATGAAGGGAACGTATTGGCCGGTGGAGTGGACAAGCTGTATGAAATCCAGGAAGCACTCCTGGAGCTTGCAGGGTATCGGGAAAATTATGCAAAGCTTGAGGCGGATGAAGAAAATAACAGCAAGATTATAAAAAGCTTGGAAAAGGAAGCGGCAGACGAGGTGGCTTCCACTGTCAGGAAGAGAAGAAACGAAATAGAAAGCACATACGACAAACAGCTTGACAAGATAAAATCCGATATAAAAAAGATCAGGAGCAAGAGGGATAAGCGCAAGAATAAAAAGGTTTCCGAACGGATGGACGCGGAAACATTTGCGCTTCGGGAAGAAAACCACAGGCTTAAGCTTGAGGCAAAAGCGATGGCAAAGCAGAACCATGTCCCTTTTTATTGCAATACGAAGCTTTACTATGCATTATATTACCCGGGGTTTTTCTCTGATATTGTTATAATATTTTTTGCTCTTTTAATTACCTTGTTAATAATACCCTGCGGAATATATTTCTATGCCCTTCCCGAGGAAAAGATACCGTACCTTGTCATTTTGTATATTGCCACAGTATTAATTTTCGGAGGATTGTACCTGTTAATCTGGAACCGCACAAAAGAAAAGCATGGCGGCACACTAAAAGAGATCCGCAAACTGAGGCATGAGATCGCAGGCAATAACAAAAAAATAAAATCCATAAAGAAGGGCATAAAAAAGGACAAGGACGAAAGCGTATACGGGCTTGAGGACTTTGATGATGACATAAAAAGACTTGATAACGAGGCGGCTGAGATTATACGCCGGAAGACGGAAGCGCTGCTAACATTTGATAATACCACGGCCCAGATCCTTACCTCTGAGATAAGAAAAAAATATGATGAGAAAATAGCTGCCCTTGAAGCTGAAAACAAGGAAATAGCGGCAAAATCCGAGCAGACGGATAAAATGGTCAAGGCATTGACCTTAAAAATTGCCGGCGAGTATGAGCCGTTTATCGGCAAAGACCTTATGACCCCTGATAAGATTGAATCATTGATCAATATAATCAAGGCCGGAAACGCATCAAATATTTCCGAAGCAATTCAGTTTTTCAGGCAGAACATGATGTAGCCCGTCATTTATGCTTTGGATAATTCGTTCAGCATGTGGGGCTCCAGGTGATTAATGCAGTACCTGATGGCTGTGCAGATAAGGTCGGCCATGGACATGACCACATTCAGTCTTGTCGTCTGCAGCAGCATGTGTTCAAACATTCCTGAGAAATTTACAATACCTGTGATGAATAAATCGCCGACCTCGGGCAGATCCTTATCAACACCGGCTCCCGGTTTTAGGGGCCCTTCACCCAAGGTCACATATCCAATATGATCGGACTTGCCTAATGAGGCATCGATAGCGATGATAAAGGCATTGCCGTGCTTTTTCTTTATCATAGCGACGGTGTCTTTTAAATTTTTGGCATGGACCGGATGCGCTAGGGTACCGTAGATATGAAAATTGGGATGATTAATATATTTTGACAGCTTGTATCCTATTATCGGCCCGAGGCTGTCTCCCGTAGCCCGGTCAGAGCCTATGCACAGAAAAACAATATTTCTTGCGGAAATCAGATGCTTCTTTATGCACAGGGACAAAGCCAGCCCCAACTCGTAAGCCGAATTTCTTTCATTTGAGTCAAAGTATATGATCTTATTTTTACTTCTGAAGAAAATGCTCATAATCCCTCCAAAGATATAAAACATGTGCTTAAAATAAAGTATTTCCAAAATCTATAATTATAGACATTCAAAGCATTTTATTACTGCTTGTTGTGCATTCAGGCTTTTTTCATATGACAAAGTCCATCTGAAAAGGAATAATATGGGAACAAAAGCAGAAAAATGATGATAACTTCTTTCCCGCCCGCTACCTAATACGACATGATTTAAGCCGGATTCATGCTATTATTAGTAGAAAACCGCACTTATGGTACTATGGGGAGTACCGGAATAAGCGGCCGATGGGAGAGGGGTTTTATGATAGAATCTGTTTATAGCAATGAGAATGCTGAAGCAAATCAGGCGGACAAGATTTACGGGGACTTTAAAATGCCGAAAAACATACGCCAGATTGGGAAAACCGGCGGTTCCAGGAGAATCTATGTGGAAGACTATGTAATGACCTATGCCAGGCGGCTTTCCGGGGAGGATTATGGCCTATGCCGTGTGGCCGTGCTGGTCGGCCGTTATGCCAGGACCGCCCAGGGAAAATGCATTTTCATATCCGGTGCAGTTGAAGTGAAGGATTTTGACTTTGCCGGTGAAGCGGTATTTACCAATGACCACTGGACGGCCATTTACGAGGATATAAAAAAATATTTCCCTGATGCGGAAATTGTGGGCTGGTATATCGGCGGTCCGGGTTACTTGTTTGAGAATACGGAAAAGATTCTTAAGCTTCATATTGATAATTTCGCCGGGCAGGACAAGACCCTTCTTATCTTTGACAACATGGAAAAAGATGAAGCGTTCTATTTATACGAAAACGGTTCTCTTGTAAAGCAGGAAGGTTATTACATATATTATGAGAAAAACGAGGAAATGCAGAACTATATGATTGAGAGCAAGGACGGACCTGAGGACAGGGAACAATATGATGACAGGGTCTCCAGGGAGATCCGTACGGTCCTGCAGAACAAAAAGCCCGCAAACAGCATCAAATATACCAATCAGCTGATATATGCGGCGGGAACGCTGCTTGCTGTTATCATTCTTATCATAGGAGCGGCTTCACTCAACAACTATGGCCAGATGAAAGATATGCAAAAGACACTGGAATCCATAGCTGCAAATTTAAAACAGGTAGAGAACGCATTTCTCAGGAACGAAAGTGAAAATGCCGGTTCAAACGGAGAAAATGCGCTGACGGCCGACAATACCGCGGACACATCGGATGAAATACTTGATATCGAAGTGGTTCCGGGTGAGATTACTCCTATGCCTGACACAAACAGAAGTGATACGGTATCCGGCAATACCGGGGATAAAATGGTAAATTCGAACCATGAAGGCAGTAATGATAACGCCGGTCAAAATGATGTAAATAACACAAACGGGAGGACAGACGGCACGGACGGCAGCGGTGCATCGGACGGTCAGGGGCAGGATGAAGAAGCGGCTGAAAGCGTCAAATATTATATTGTACAGCCCGGGGATTCCCTGGCAGGCATCAGCTACAGGTTTTATAAGTCGGCAAATTACATTACAATTATTAAAAGGCTGAACAATATTGAGGACGAAAACATGATATACATAGGGCAGAAGCTTATTCTTCCGTAGCAAAATATGTAGTGCCAACAGAAAAAAAATAAGGTATAATGTATAAAGATAAGCCATAGCGTACAAGGTCATTTTATAGGAGATGGGTTGACTGGCAGTGAGAGATTTTAGCGAAAGAAGAAACAGGTATCGAAGAAACCGGATTATTATATTTTCAGCCTTATTGATACTTCTTGTAATTGCCGGGGCTATCTATGTAATCAGACTGTATAATCGCACTTATAACGATTATGAGGTTATGAACCGGGTAGATAATACGGAAGAGAAGCTGGGCGGTTATTTGGAATATAGAAACGCGGTGGTCAGATACAGCAGGGATGGCGCTCTTGCCGTTGACAGCAAGGGAAGACTGCTTTGGAACGGTTCATACGAGATGGCCGAGCCTGTTGGGGATGTCTGCGGCGATTATGTTGTTATTGCGGACAGGGGCGGCAGGCAGGTATGCATATTTAACAGGAAAGGCCTTGTAAAAAGCCTTACAATGAATAAGCCGATTGTTAAGGCCGAGGTTGCCAGGCAGGGAGTTGTGGCTGTCCTTATGATAGAAGATGACACCAGTTATATTGAGCTATACAGCAAGGAGGGCGCGCTTCTTGGTGAAAAAATAACCAACACGGTAAAGGACGGATATCCGATGGATATTTCCCTTTCGGATGACGGCGAAAAGGTGGCTGCGACCTATTTAAGCATTAACAAGGGTGAAATAGTCAATAACATCCTGTTTCTCAATTACGGAGAAGTGGGCAAGAATTTTACGGACCGTCTTGCGGGCGCATTAATATATAATAATGTAATGGTGCCCAGGATAACATTTCTTGATAATGACACGGTGTGCGCCTTCAAGGAGGACGGATTATTGATATTTACAATGGAAGAAATTGCGGAACTGGCAAAAGAGATAACCGTAGAGGGGAGAGTAAAAAGCGTTCTTCATAACTCAAAATATGCAGGCCTCATTGTAACGGACCAGGACGAAAAAGAAAAAACACTTCTGCTTTATGATCTTAAGGGTGACAAGTTACTGGAAAAGGAGCTTAATTTTGATTATACATGCATATATCTGTCCGGGGATGAAATCATCATGCATAACGACCTGACCTGCGTGATTTACAAATCAGACGGAAAGGAAAAGTTCAGATACACATTTAACACAAATGTTTCCGCATTGTATCCTATCAACCAGTTTGACCGCTATTTTATGGTTAATCCTAAAGAGATACAAACAATACAGCTTGTAGAGTAAAGCTGTAATAATAAACATGAAGGGAGGAAGGTATGATGTGCCTGCATCCGGGTACATCATACAAGGGGATTATGAATTGGATGCTTGTTATAGTTTTAGTAATAATCATTCTAAACGCTTTAACCGGACTGAAGGTAGGACTGACAAAAATTTTATTCTCGCTGTTCTCTTTTATAATTGCAATGGCCATATCCGTATGGATAAGCCCGGTAGTAAACAACATGCTGAAGAATAACGAGAAATTCTACGAAAAGACAAAGCAGAAGATGGAGGCAATTCTGTTTGAGGGGCTGGAGAATACCGATGGTATTGACGAATTGATAGGAGAGCTGCCACTGACGAAATCCATCAAGGAATCCCTTATAAAGAACAAATCGCAAAAGGAGACCAATGCAAAATCGTATATTGCCGCCCATGTGACCGATATAGCGCTTAAAGCGATGTCGTTCATAATCTCATTTGTTGTTGTGTTTATCGGACTTTGGGTAATAAGTATTGCACTGAATATCATAAGCAAGCTGCCTATACTCAATCAAATCAACAAGCTGGCAGGCTTGCTGGTCGGAGGCCTGCAGGGGCTGGTAGTTGTATGGATAATTTTCACGATTGTGACAATGTTCAGCGGAACGGAACTTGGCAGCACCGCCTTTAAGCAGATTGAGAGCAGCTCGATACTCAGCTTCCTGTATGACAAGAATATCTTAACAAACGTGGTCTTGAAAGCGGTTAAGGGATTGTAAATAAAGACTTATAATAACTGTAAACATGCATATGGTAGGAAAATATCCGGAGCGGGATTGGAAAACCGCTCCGTTTTATTATATTTTTATTGATTAAGGGAAGCAGGATAGGCGCAAAGCCGAAGGAGATACGGCATAATCGGAGGAAAAAACAAGCTTTTATTAATAAAAGTGAATTGGCAGAAATTGAATATAAAATTAATACAATTTCCCTTGACAAATACGATGGGGATGATGTATTATAATTCTCGGCCCTCGAAAAAGGGCACAATAATGAAAAATAAAAAAGATGTTGACATCACATACCGAGTGTGATAAAGTAATTCCTTGCCGGCAGCAATAATGTGCCGGCGTAAATTATCAAAACAGCTTTTTGTGATGAAAGCACCTTGATAACTGAACAGTGAAACAACCCTGAAAATTCCAAGAGGAAAAAAGCGAGCGATCCAAGAGATTGCGAAGCCAAGTTTATCAAAGAAGTGGATTAAACATTCAAACAAGAGA
>Ga0134099_1000174_pt1 | contig 82964 bp, 79 predicted proteins | sample 10_taG_2_FD_105482 | JGI IMG/M metagenome (GOLD analysis project Ga0134099, IMG submission 105482) | Switchgrass degrading microbial communities from high solid loading bioreactors in New Hampshire, USA - 10_41_5_180_A2 metaG | ecosystem: Engineered > Bioreactor > Semi-continuous > Anaerobic >...
ACCTTGGCAAGGTGACACTCTACCACTGAGTCACTCCCGCATATGGTGCCTCCGGGCGGAATCGAACCACCGACACGGGGATTTTCAGTCCCCTGCTCTACCTACTGAGCTACAGAGGCATATTGGCGACCCGGAAGGGGCTCGAACCCTCGACCTCTAGCGTGACAGGCTAGCGTTCTAAACCGACTGAACTACCGGGCCGTATGGTGGGAACAACAGGGCTCGAACCTGTGACCCCATGCTTGTAAGGCATGTGCTCTCCCAGCTGAGCTATGCTCCCGATCGCCGACAGCTAAAGGTTTTTTCTCAGCGGCGAAAGCTATTATACCTTGCCTTATATGGCTTTGTCAAGCTCTAAATTCAGCAATCGTTCTTTTTTTTACGCTCTGCCGGGTGCTAAATTCTGGGATCCGTGGATTCTGGGATCGGGGCTGAATCGCTTCAGCCCCGATATTGCCATGTTTGCTCAATCACTTGCCCGGCTTGCGTCTGCCTATCACCGCAAGAGCCTTACATACCGCGGATACGATGATTGCCGTCGCAACTGCCTCGGGCAATCCGTTGGTTAGTCCGACCCCCAACCAGAAAGCAGCAACCGTCTTTTCGGCGATAAGTCCGAGCTCCGCCATGGTGCTTTCTATAAATGCCCCAAGGACGATAATCACGCCGCCGATAAAGAGAACGGTATTAAGCAGAGAGCCGGCAAAACCCGAAACAGCGTAGGAAACAATCGGTTTGGCCTTTGCCTTTTGGAGCGCCTTATACAGCAGTCCCGACAAATAGCCTACCAAAACTCTGGGGACAATGCAAACAATTGCGATCAGAACGGGCTTTGTCGCGAAGGTCGGCGCAAAAACCGGGCTTACCGGTGCCTGCGAAAGGCTTGTGAGTCCGAAGACCAACCCGAGAAAAGCTCCGGCGGCCGGACCGACCATTACGGCGCCGATTACAACGGGAATCTGCAGAAACGTGATCTCTATCGGGCCGATTCTTAAGTAGCCGAGCGGCGTGAAGTTCAGGATAAGCAGTATCGCAATGAGAACCGCTACCCTGACCATCTTCAGGACTTTCTCGTCCGCCGCGCGTTTGGGTAATGAGTTTGTCATAAAAAACCTCCTGCTGCCACCCCTCCAATAGCGGAAGGTATAGCGCGAATTTTGATACAAAACCTGTATCTTTATTCATTATACCAGAACGATCTGAAATATAAATATGATGTTGGGCATGCGTTTCACGAAGTTATAGCGAAGGCGAGTCCTTTCTTTGTGTATTTTTTACATAAATTTCAAATAATCCCTCGAGCAGCAGGTTCTCGTCGTAAGCGACCGGATGGCGGCAGTACCTGTAAATCTCCTTCGCAAAAGAGCCTGTAGCCACTGCGTTCGATGGACCGATAACCTCTTCCATCTGAGCAATCAATCCGTCGATCATGGAGGAAGTACCGAACAGGATTCCGGCATTCATCGAATCCGCAGAGTTCTTGCCGATTACCGATCCTGCGGACTTAAGGCCGACATGGGGAAGCAGCGCAGTCTTCGTCGCCAGTACTTCATATGAGAGCTCGACGCCCGGACAAATCGCACATCCGAGATAATTGCCGTTCTTGTCTATGGCGGAAAGAACGGTTGCCGTACCGATCTCGATGATTATTATGGGAGGCTTATACTTCTTAATGGCCGATACCGACTCGGCGACGATATCGCTTCCGAGCTCGGACGGATTTTCAATGAGGATGTTCAGGCCTGTTTTGGTGCCCGGCCCGAGAACAATGGGGTACCGGCCGAAAAGCCTTTTCAGGGAAGCCGCAACCGGAGCGGTAAGCGTCGGAACGACCGACGAGAGGACCGTACCCTCAACGTTTTGGGCGTCAACCTCATAAAGCTTTAGTATATCGCAGATCTGTACGGAGTACTGGTCTGAGGTCAGCCGTGCTTCCGTCGAAATTGCAGACTTGAAGAGCAGGTCTCCCCTGCGTGTGAATACCCCGATACTTATCTCACTGTTTCCGATGTTTGCAGCCAGGATGCTCATAGCTCAGAACTCCGCCGTGCCCGTTGTGCGCGGGAACGGAATGACGTCGCGAATGTTTGACATACCGGTAAGGTACATGATCATCCTTTCGAAGCCGAGTCCGAATCCGCAGTGCCTTGTCCCTCCGTAGCGGCGAAGGTCGAGGTACCACCAGTAGTCTTCTTCCTTAAGTCCGAGCTCGGCTATCCGCTTGTTCAGATATTCGAGCCTTTCTTCACGCTGGCTTCCTCCGATCAGCTCCCCGATACCCGGGACGAGCAGATCCATGGCGGCCACGGTTTTTCCGTCGTCATTGAGGCGCATATAGAAGGCCTTTATCTCTTTGGGATAGTCTATTACAAAAACGGGACGCTTCATCAGTTCTTCGGTCAGATACCGCTCGTGTTCCGTCTGAAGGTCGCATCCCCAGTAAACCGGGTATTCAAAACGGTCCTTGACTTTTTCAAGCGCCGCGATCGCTTCCGTATAGGTAATGCATCCGAAATCCGATTCTACAACATGATTGAGCTTGTCAAGAAGGCCTTTCTCGATGTAAGAATTGAAGAACTCCATCTCATGAGGGCATGTCCTCATTACGTGGCGTATAATGTGCTTCACCATATCTTCCGCAAGGCGCATGTTGTCGTTCAGATCGGCAAACGCGATCTCGGGTTCGATCATCCAGAACTCCGCCGCATGACGGGGGGTATTGGATTTTTCGGCGCGGAAAGTGGGACCGAAGGTGTATGTCTTGCCGAATGCCATGGCAAACGTCTCGGCCTCGAGCTGCCCCGATACGGTAAGCTTAGTCTCCTTTCCGAAAAAGTCGGCCGAGAAATCCACATGACCGGATTCGTCTCTCGGCGGATTGCCGGCGTCAAGGGTTGTCACACGGAACATCTCCCCTGCTCCTTCGGCATCGCTTCCGGTTATGATCGGAGTGTTTGCATAGACAAAGCCCCTGCTGTTGAAAAACTGGTGAATCGCAAAGGCGGCTTCCGAACGCACCCTGAACACGGCGTTGAAAGTGTTCGAACGCGGCCTCAAGTGGGCTATCGTTCTCAGATATTCAAATGTGTGGCGTTTTTTCTGCAGGGGGTATTCGGGCGCGGACGCGCCTTCGAGCACAACCGAAGTCGCCTTGAGTTCGAAAGGCTGTTTTGCTTCCGGCGTCAGCACAAGCTCTCCCCTGGCGATAACGGCCGAACCGACGTTGTATTTTTTTACCTCGTTGAAGTTTGGCAGGGAGGACTCTAGCACAAGCTGAATGTTTTTTACGGTTGAACCATCGTTCAGCTCGATAAAAGCAAAAGCTTTCGAGTCGCGGATGGTGCGTACCCAGCCTCCGAGTTCTATTTCCTTCCCCGCGTACTTTTCCGGCTCCAAAAAGACATCCTTGATTGCCGTTAACTTCATATTATTTCCTCCAAAAACGTAATATTTCATCTGCTATTTTTAATTATTATATACATTATAAACGGATTGAGCCTTTACCGCCCGAGCCCCCGAAATGCGTTCTGTGCCAGTTATCAGGAGGCATTTACTTGCAGAATATTATGTTTATCCTCAATAATATCGCAATACATGTATCAGGTCAACATAAGTTATGCAATTATTTCATCCTCCGACGCAGGATTATCAGTTTCCTGCATTTGGATTATAATTCCGAAAATCCCCTTGACTCGAAATCTTCCTTTTTTTAAAAAATATGTTATAATACATCTCGTTTACTATAAAGTTTCATCTATTTTTGCCGATATAGAAAGGAATGGATATTGTGCCAAAAGCAGGGCTCTTGCCGGTTGATTTCCTTCTCCCGGCGGGTATCGATCTGCAGAAATGGAGCGTCATAGCCTGCGACCAGTTTACTTCCGAACCGGATTATTGGAATCGGGTAGAATCTTTTGTGGGGAACCAGCCCTCCGCGCTTCATGCCATTCTGCCTGAAATTCATCTGGAAAAGCCGGACACGGAAGATCGCATTCTCAAAGTGAATCAGACTATGAGCGCTTATCTGGACCAGGGATTGTTCGTCCGTCATAACGGCTATGTATACATAAAGCGCATACTGAATAACGGTATGGAACGAAAAGGACTGCTCGGCGTTATTGACCTCGAGGACTATTCATTTAAGGCCGGAAAATCCTGCAAAGCGCTTATCAGATCAACCGAGGGCACCGTGCCGGAACGCATACCTCCCAGAGTTGCCATCAGGCAAAACGCTCCGCTCGAGTTTTCACACACAATACTTTTGTATGACGACCCGGAAAATATAGTAATCGATACTATAGAATCCCGCAAAAACGAGCTCGAACTGCTTTATGACTTTGAGCTTATGGAAAACGGAGGACATATAAGCGGCTGGCTTGTCGACCGCGACGACGGCGCGGAAGTTCAAAGTGCTTTCGGGGTACTCTCGGAGCGCTCGCCCCTGCTCTTCGCGGTAGGAGACGGCAACCACTCGCTTGCGGCGGCGAAAACCTGTTACAGCAACCTGAAAAAGCACATGCCTAAAAAGAAATATCTTGTCCATCCCGCGCGCTATGCCCTGGTCGAAGCGATCAACATTCACGATCCTGCGATGGAATTTGAGCCGATTCACCGCATAGTGTTCGATATCGATCCCGATCACCTGATTTCTGAGCTCGACAAATTCTTCGCGAAAGGAAGAACCAGAAAAAAATTAAACACGACGCATGTTTTCAGGTATATAACGTCCGGCGGACATGGCGAATGCACGGCGGAAGACACGGGTTTTACCCTTCCCGTTGCCGCACTGCAGCATTTTCTGGATTATTACGTTTCTGCAAACGGCGGCCGCATCGACTACATACATGGGGACCAGAACCTTGAGACGCTGTCTTCAAGACCCGGCGCTATAGGATTCCTGCTTCCGCCGATAGATAAAGGCAGCTTTTTTAAGGCCGTGATCACGGACGGGTCTTTTCCCCGAAAGACATTCTCATGCGGGAACGCCGAGGATAAGCGCTATTATCTCGAGTGCAGGAAAATCACACTTTAGTTTTCGGTATGCAAGTGTTTTGCAGCCATATTGTTTAGCCAACAAAAAACCGGAGCTTTCGCTCCGTTTTTTTGTTCCCGGAATCATCTGCGGTCCATGGGAACCTTGTCGAAGGACGGGTTGAACGCGTAGAAGTTTCTGGAGTTGAGTCTTTCGGTCGTAAGCCTGAGTGCCTCGCCAAAACGCTGGAAGTGCACGACCTCGCGTTCGCGGAGGAATTTTATCGGATCCGCCACATCGGGGTCGTCGACCATTCTGAGTATATTGTCATAGACGGTCCTCGCCTTCTGCTCCGCCGCCATGTCCTCAACCAGATCAGTAATTGTGTCGCCCTTTACCTGTATGAAAGCAGCGGTCCATGGCACTCCCGAAGCCGCCTGCGGATAAACGCCTGCGGTATGATCGACAAAATATGTGTCGAATCCGCTCTTCTTTATATCCTCAATCGACATGTCTCTGGTAAGCTGATGCACGATCGCTCCGATCATTTCAAAGTGCGCAAGCTCCTCGGTCCCGATATCGGTCAGCAGACCTTTCAGTTCGGGATACGGCATGCTGTATCTTTGGCTCAGGTAACGCATGGAGGCGGCGAGCTCCCCGTCCGGTCCGCCATACTGGGTGATGATAAATTTCGCAAGGGCGGGGTTAGTTCTTTTTATTTTCACGGGATACTGAAGTTTCTTTTCATACTCAAACATATGCGCTACCTCCTGTCGCTGTATTCCCACGGCCATGGATCGTCTATCCATGTCCAGCGGTCCGCTTCCGCCGAGTCCGCCTTTACAATGGGACCGTACGCCTTGACATAAGCCATCTTTTTATCGTGATAGGCTTTCGCGTACTTTTTGAAAAGCTGGAATGCCTCGGTGTCTTTCGGATGAGTATCCAGATAAAGAGCAAGCTCCACCAGAGCAAACTCGAGCGCCTGAAGCTCGCCCAGCGGCCCGTTTGCAACGTTTCTTACCGCGTAGTTGTTCTTCCATGGGAGCTCAAGACCGGGCCACAGCGTCCCGCGGTCGAGCGCCTCGCCTGCTGAAAATTTGGGAGAATTGGAGCGCTGCCATGGCGTATATGTCATCGCGATAGGGGCTTCGCAGGGAAGATCACCCATTTCGGCGCCGCGAACAAAGCCTTTTCCGGGACTTGTTTCCGGCATTTTCTCCGTCTTTTTCTCCGGCATCATTTCCGGCATCTTCTCCGCTTTTTCTCCGTACAGGTTTTCGCCGCGAATATTCCCTTCCTCCATGTGTTCGTGTTTCGCGTTCTCGCTTCGGTTCTCATTGCCCATCAGAAGCTGGGAAAGAATGTTCTCAAAATCCATAATTACCGCCATTTCTCCGCGCATGAAAAGGATCGGCCCCACTTATATGGCGCGGTGTATTATGAGGCCCGAAGCGCAGCGGCTTCACTACATCATATGCACCAAATTCCGACAAGTGACCCAGAAATGGGACGGTTCTTCCGCCTGGTTCGCACCCAGCATCGGCGCCTAACCGACAAGGGGACGGTTCCTCTGTCGGGTTTACACCCATTATGGGTGTTGTATACCGCGAGAACCGTCCCCCTGATTAAGCATCGCTTCGACGTAGCGAGGCAGCGCAAACGCACCTGCATGGAGGTCTGTAGAGTAGTAATTTGTGTTTATGCCCAGAGCATTCCATCTTTCGGCTTTCAGATCCCGGATCGGATGATATTTCTTCGAGGCAAACCCGAAGAGCCAGTGACCGGAGGGATAAGTCGGGATATGCGCCTGATAAACCCGGCATATCGGGAAGAAATTCACGATCCGTTTATTGGCTCGCCGCATTGCGATCGCGTCGTTTTCATAAAACGGGCTTTCATGCTGATTGACCATAATACCGTCATCCTTAAGCGCTTTGAAACAGTTCCGATAAAATTCTTCAGTAAAGAGACCTTCCCCGGGACCGAAAGGATCGGTGGAATCGACGATGACCAGATCGTATTCATCTTCGCAGTGCCCGACAAACACCAGACCGTCCTGATAATGAATGCTTACACGCGGATCGTCCAGACTGCATGCTGTTTTCTGAAGGTACTTCCTGCAGACCTCCACAACCTGCCTGTCGATCTCAACCATATCGATATGCTTTATGGAAGCATATCTCGCAAGCTCGCGTATAGTACCGCCGTCCCCCGCTCCTATCACCAGCACTTTCTCCGCGGAGGGATGTACCGCCATCGGCACGTGTACGATCATCTCGTGGTAGATGAACTCGTCCTTTTCGGTAAGCATTATATAACCGTCAAGAGTCAGGAACCTCCCGAAATCCTCGGACTCAAACACATCAATTCGCTGATATTCGCTTTGTCCGCTGTAAAGCTTACGATCCACCTTTATGGAAAACTTAACATTCTCCGTATGCTTCTCAGAAAACCACAGTTCCATGCCAAGCCCCCCTTATTCTCAATTACCCGAACAAGCCCTGTACGGTCAGCACCGGGCATACCCGCGCAAAATACCGATTTCCGCCCGGAGCGGAACGCATTCCGCAGCGTTTCCGCAAAACCGGGCGGTCATTCCTATTCATAAATGTTTTGCCCCGTAAAAATTTCGATCATTTCACGCCGGAGACTTTCGGTAATTTTCAGCCTTTTCGCCGGAGGAATTTCATATATGTCTGTATTGAAGAGGTAATTTTTCAGATCAATCTCTTTTATGAGCATTTTGGTATGAAAAAGATTCTGCTGGTAAACGTTTACATCTATAACATCGTATTTTTCAAGTATACTGCTGTCAATATAGTCCTGGATCGATGTGATTTTGTGGTCAATGAAAAGCTTTCTGCCGGCAACATCCCGCGTAAAGCCCCTTACCCTGTAATCCATGGTTATAATGTCCGAATCAAAGCTTCCTATCAGAAAATCGAGGGTTTTCAGCGGGGTTATGGTTCCGCATGTTGCCACGTCGATATCTGCCCTGAATGTGGCGATGGAACTCTCCGGATGATACTCGGGGTAGGTATGTACGGTGACATGGCTCTTGTCGAGATGCGCAACCACGACATCCCCCGATTTGGCATTTTGGGCTCCGGCGATATTGCCGTCGGCACCGGTTTCCGACGGCGCCTGCTCGTCCTCGGCTATCATGAATGTTACGCTTGCTCCCTGAGGATCGTAATCCTGCTTTGAGACGCTCAGAACATGGGCTCCGATCATTTCGGTAACCTTGTATATGATGTTGGTAAGCCTTTCCGAGTTATATTGCTCGTCGACATATTCGATATAGTCTCTCTGTTCCCGTTCGCTTTCGGCGTAGCATACGTCATATATGTTAAAACTCAGAGACTTTGTAAGGTTGTTGAACCCGTAAAGCTTTAACTTATCCATGTCTGAATGCTCCTTCCGAAAATATTTGCTAACCCTGCTTCATATGGGATTATATTCTGTTTTATAAGTTACGGTGACAAGTGTAGGACATCCGCATGCTGCCGACCGTTCAGAGCATCAGCCGGCAAGAACAAAAAAGCTCAAATGTCACTGACAGTCGGAAAACTGGCAATTCACACTTGAGTTGTTCTCCCGCAATGGGTTATTTTAATTAAATTATAACGTAATTGGAAAAGAAAATCAATATAAAATCTGACTTTATAACACTTTCTTATTACAAAAAGCTGTAAAATGGATTATTGACAATCTGAAAACAAACAATATGATACTCGATACCGGATAAAGTTTACAGTATGTTCTTACATTATTAAAAATGATGTGGTAAAATGATATTACTTCTATTAAGGAGGAACCATTCAATGCCCGACAGCGATTATACTTCCCGGAGAAAATCACTGTTTCCGTTCATTACGACAATATTGATCGTTCATTTTGTCTTTGCGTTCGCCACCTTCTTTTTTATGACTCTTTTCAGCCTCGTATGGGAACCCTCAGCCGCGCAAACCATAGGGTCTGTCATAAGCATCATTCTCTTCACCGCCATGATGTATGTCGAATCATGGCGTGCGGGACAGCAGGATCACAACCTGATGACGTTCGGCCATATGCCTGACGACAAATTCAGGGGCTTGAAGTCAGCCCTTTTGTCTCAGATCCCGGGTTTCCTTCTGGCCGTGCTTGCCGCAATCACCCGCATGACCGAAGCCATGCCCGTCTTTTTTGTGACCGTCTTCAAGCTATTCTACGCGCCGTTTGTCGACTTCATATGGATTGCCGAGCAGGTCCCTCTCCTCTTCCCGCTGTTCTCCCTGATAACGCCCGTTATAGTTCACGTCGGCTACTCCCTCGGCTACCACGAGTTCATGATATCCGAGAAACTGTTCTACAAAAAGAAACAGGACATAAAACGAGAGCGTAAATTCAAATAGCGCTTTCCGACTCATATGAAAGCCGCCTCCGACATAAGCTTTACTTGACGAGCATTGGAGGTGGTTTATATCAAGATTAAGGCCTTTGCAAAGTTAATTTGCACAACGCTGTGCAGGTTGGGTCTCGCGCTTTCCATACTCATTTTTCTCATCCCTTCAGCTTCGGCATATATCCCTGTCATCGACCCGGGCCATGGCGGCGAGGACGGCGGCGCCGTTGCCGGAAACGGCGTTGTTGAAAGCAGCCTCAACCTTGAGGTGTCGGCTAAAATAAAGCTTTTGTTTTGCCTTCTCGGCGTTGAACCGGTCATGGTCCGTGAAACCGATATTTCCCTCCACAGCGAAGGAGCCAAGACGCTGCGTGAAAAAAAGGTTTCCGACCTTAAAAACCGCGTTGCGCTCGTCAACTCAATCGACAACGCCTTTTTAATAAGCATTCACCAGAACTCATTCCCCGACGGCCGTTACAGCGGCGCCCATGTGTTTTATTCATGCGAGGAGAGCAAACCTTTGGCGGAGCTGCTTCAAAAGCGCATTAAGGATATCATCGATCCGAACAACCGTCGGGAGGCGAAAAAAGTCCCGTCCTCCGTCTATCTGATGAAACACGTCTCCTGCCCGGCCATACTTGTGGAATGCGGTTTCCTGACAAATCCCAGAGAACTCTCGCTTCTTCAGGACCCGAAATACCAGACAAAGCTGTCCTCCGTTATTGTATCGGCATATCTTGATTTTATCTCCGGAGGACATTCTTAAAAAACATAAAGAAGTTAGGACAATGCGGACAATGAAAGAAAAGACAGTTTTTTTCTGCAGCGACTGCGGATACGAAACAAGCAAGTGGCAGGGCCGATGCCCGGGATGCGGTTCCTGGAACACTCTGACTGAAAGCGCTTCGGTTTTAAAAGCCCCCGGAGGGTCAAAAACCTCAGGGCGGACGTCCTCCGGACTGCGCCCGGCATCCCCCCGCAGCAAAGTATTGCGCCTCAATGAAATAGATACCGCAACCGAAACAAGAATCCCGACGGGAATGTCCGAGCTTGACCGTGTTCTGGGCGGCGGAGCGGTATCCGGTTCCCTCGTGCTTGTGGGCGGCGAACCGGGAATCGGAAAATCCACCCTTCTCCTGCAAATCTGCAGGCATTTGTGTAAATCCCAGACTGTTCTCTATGTCACTGGCGAGGAGTCCCAAAGGCAGCTGAAGCTCCGCGCCGAACGTCTGAACGTACATAGCGACAGTCTTTTCATACTCTCGGAAACGAACCTGGAAGCAATTCTTGCGTCGGTAAAGGAACTGTCTCCCGACATCCTTATCGTCGACTCCATTCAGACAACTTATCTCCCGGAGCTGTCCGCCGCGCCCGGGAGCGTCAGCCAGGTCAAGGAATGCACGCTTGCCCTGATGGAACTTGCAAAATCCGGCGGCGTCACCGTTTTCGTAGTCGGCCACGTCAACAAGGAAGGCGCGCTTGCCGGGCCTAAGGTTCTCGAGCATATGGTCGACTGCGTGCTCTGTTTTGAAGGCGACAGGAATTTCGCCCACCGCATTCTGCGCGCCGATAAAAACCGTTTCGGTTCTACCAATGAGATCGGAGTATTTGAAATGGCAAACGACGGACTCAGGGAGGTTCCCAACCCATCGGAGCTTTTGCTCTCGGGGCGTCCGTCCAATGTTCCGGGAAGCTGCGTCGCATGCGTAATGGAAGGTTCCCGTCCCATACTCGCCGAGATTCAGGCTCTCGTAACGCCGACGAGCTTCGGTATGCCCAGACGAATGTCCGCCGGTATCGATTACAACAGGGCCATGCTTCTTCTGGCGGTGCTCGAAAAGCGGGCGGGTCTTGTCGTGTCAAACTGCGACGCATATATAAATGTCGTCGGCGGCCTTAAGCTGGACGAGCCCGCGGCCGATCTCCCCGCAATTCTCGCGATCGCCTCCAGCCTGAAAGATTCCCCCATATGCGACCGAACCGCCGCTTTCGGCGAGGTTGGGCTTGCGGGTGAACTTCGCATGGTAACCGCAGCCGAGCTTCGTCTCGCCGAAATCCGCAGGCTCGGATTTGAGCAATGCATCGTGCCCATGCGCGGTACATCCGGTATCCGCGTGCCGCATGGCCTTGAACTGATACGTGTCGGAAACGTATCCGAAGCAATTCGACATATCCTGTAATACTGCCGCTGTACTTTCAGCCATGTGAATAATACGCCGATCCGCATATTTATTTACATGGTTTTTTATATTGCGAATTTTATAAAAATAATATTTATTTTCTGATGCCATTATGGTAAAATAGCCATATTGCAAAATACCGCCCGCACAATTCTGCCGTATCCGCGGGCACAAAAGGAAGGGTGTTCATGAGAAAAACCGATTCCTTCGTTGCCAAGCTAATTTTCTTGTCGCTCATTGTCAGCTTTGCCGGAGGATGCTCCCTCCTCCCCGTCGAAGAGGAAGCCCCTCCCCCGCCGGTAATCAGATCCTACGAAAAAACTGATTATAAATTGGCGGATGTGGAGAAGGGCAGCATTGTCGAAACCAAAAATATTTCCTGCCAGTATTCACCCGCTCTTGAGGAAACTCTCAGCTTCAGCATCGGCGGAGTTCTAATTAAAAGCGTTTATGTATCGACCGGCGATGTCGTGAAAAAAGGCGACGTTCTTGCGGAGCTTGAGTCAGACGACCTTGTCCGGCAAACAGACAATCAGACTCTTGAGCTTGAGAAACTCAAGCTGGGCAAATCCCAGCTTATCGATACATATAACCTGAATCTGAAAACGGAATCAATCAAGCTCGAATCGCTTCGCAAAAAGCTTGAAACCGCTGACGAAAATCAGAAGCAAGTGATAGAGGCTCAGATTGCATCCCAGGAGGAAGCAATCGCAACACTCACCAATAATCACAAGCTTCAGCTTGAGATATACAATACGCGAATTCGGGTCGCATCGGATAAGCTTGCGAATCTGAAGTCCCAGACGGATCAGCGCAGGCTTGTCGCGGGCATTGACGGCACCGTAACCTACGTCAAGAAAGTAGATGCAAACTCCACTTCGGTTGAAAACGAGAAGTTTATCACCGTCGCTGATAAAGCTTCATCCGTATTTATTGTCAGCGGCGAAGACGTATCCTATCTGAAGCCGGGTGACGTGGTTTCCATCACTCTTTCAAGCGGTACCCGCGAGGGGACGGTGATCGACGCTTCAGAGCTCGGCCTTGAACCTTCCGACCGTACGGCTTACGTGCGGCTTAACGAGACCGCCTTCGACATCAAGGAAAGGGCTTCCGGTTCAATAACCATTGAGCTCGACAGAAGAGACGATGTTCTCTATGTCCCGCGAGCCGCCGTAAAGACGGCAAACGGAAAGCGCATTGTATACATACTGAACGAAGACGGTATAAAGACGATGCGCGAAGTAGAGACCGGATTTGAAGCGGGCGGCAAGGTTGAGATAATCTCGGGTCTTGAACTCGGCGAGCAAGTAATTGTCGAATAAGCGGAGGTAGGTATGAAGCGAATTAAATTCCTTGCCCTTGCGGCAGCTTTAATGATGCTGCTTCCCTCCTGTTCCGATAAAGATGAGGCATCCATCCCGCTGGCAGAGTCGGTCGAGGTGAAGCACGATACGGCGAAAGTAACTCGCAGAGATCTTCTTTTATGTTACCAGTACGAGGCATATGTAAAAGCTACCATAGAGAAGGTTGAGTTTACAAACAGATCCAGCACCCTTAAGAAGTTTTACGTTTCGGTCGGCGACTATGTTAAAAAGGGCGATCCGATAGCCGAGCTCGACACCACCGCGATCGAGGAACAGATTGATTCGGCGCGCAGCTCTCTGGCTTATAGAAAGAAAAAGCTCGAATACGATATTGAGCAAAAGCAGTATGACATCCAACTCGCCGAAATCAATGTCAAAGCTCTTGTCTCGGCGGGTGCCGATGAGTCCGAGATTGAGCTTGCGAGGCTAAATGTGGAAAAGCTCAAGACCGATCTTGAATACATCCGGAAAAACGCCGAATTGGATATAAAGAAAGCAGAAGATAACCTCAAAGAATTGGAAAGCACGCTTGACGGCTCGATTTTGACGGCTCCGTGCGACGGCGAAATCGCTTCACTGGCTCAGCTCGCGCCCGGGGACCGCGTTTCCCCTAATACGGCTCTGGCCTATGTCGCCGATAATTCGCGCCTGTATGTCCTGTACGAAGGATCCTCTAATGTTTATCCGGGCATCCGTTTTACCGCGCTCATAGACGGCGAAGAGTATGAACTTGAACAGATCAAATATGACGTTCAGGAAATCATCGCCATGATGCTTGCGGATAAGACACCGCCCGCAAAATTTACGTTTGTCAACACTCCGGAGAATGTTAAAGCCGGAGACTTCGCCGCGCTCATTTCCTACGTAAGAGAAGCGGACAATGTTCTTGCAGTACCGGTAAACTCGCTATATAGCAGCGGTTCGGTTAACTATGTTTACCGGATGGTCAGCGGTCAAAAAGTATACACAGAGGTGTCCTGCGGAATGCGCACCAACTCGTTTGTTGAAATCACGAGCGGTCTCGAGGAAGGGGATGAAGTATTTGTCAAGCAATAAGTATAAACGTTTTGTGTCCGCTTCTTTACTTGCGTTGTTCCTGCTGACCCTGACCTCCTGTTCTTCCGGAACCGAGGCCAACACCGGTAAACCCATGCTGCTGAAACCCAACACGACCGATTCCGGCTTCAAAGGTAATCTGGTTGAAGTAAACTACGGAACTGTCTCAAGAGTCATTTCCGGAGACGCGGCGGTTGTTTACCCCATATCAAGTACAATCGTCTGCAACCTGAATAACGCTCGGCTTGTATCCGTTAATATAAAGCGCGGCGACAGGGTTAAAGAGGGCGATGTGATCGCCGAGTTTGTAATAGAGTACGACAAAACCGAACTCGACTCCATGGAATCCGAGCTCAGCATTGCCGAAAAACAGTATGAGGTAATGAAATCGTCTTACCTGTCACGGGTTGCCGCAGCCGAAGAAAAGCTCGCCTCGTTAAGGGATCAGTATAAGGAATACCCCACCGAGACAATTAAAACCGAAATTTCCAGGGCGGAAATAAATCTTAAAAAGGAAAAGTCCTCATATGACTTTTTCGTTTACGAACAGGAACGCAGCCTGAATTCTCTCCGTGAATCCATTCTGAAATTCAAAAAGAACCTTCAGAATAATAAAATTTTCGCGCCTTTCGACGGCGTCGTCAGCTCGGCCGAGTATCTCGAAATCGGTACGGTTTTGCTTCCCGGAACAAAGATCTGCACGATTTACTCGGACGACGTCATGTGGATTTCTACGACGAGCGACGTTACCAACGGCATGCGCTATAACTCGGATGCCGAAATAAAAGTGTCGAACGAGGAACAGGTCCACAAAGGCCGCATCATTACGGCACCGGACCTTTTCGGAATGCCGAACGGAAGAGTTATCATCATTCCGGATGAGCCGATCGACTACGATAACAGCAACAGGTTTGTCCGGCTCTCGGTAACGGCACAGCGGTATAAGCTCGACAACGTGCTTGTCCTTCCACAGGCGGCCGTTGAATATGAGGATAGCAAAGCATATGTCTTTCTTTATGAGGACGGAATGTTGAAAAAGCGCTATATAACAGTCGGCCTCACTTCGGTGGATTACGTCCAGATTCTGGACGGACTTGAAGCGGGACAAATTGTTGTCGTGGATTAGGGGTGACGGATATGTTCACATTCATACTCAGAAAAATGCTCAACAACAAGTGGATGATAATCAGTCTGCTTATAGGAAACATACTGCTTTGCTCCCTTGTATCCAGCATCCCGCTCTATTCCGATGCGATTCTGCAGCGTATGCTGACTAAACAGCTTGAGCAACAGCAGATTCAAAGCAACAAATATCCGGGCACAGTGGAGATAAAATTTAACTCGCTTAACGTAAACAGCGGATATGAGATCAAATCGCTCAATACCTTCGAAAATAAAATTCTTGAGATGGAGAAAATACTGGGAATACCTCTTACTCAAAAGGTAACCTCATACTCCCTTAACAACTTCCGCACCGAACTCCAGCATCCGCGCGACTCCACCGTTAAAAACCGCTCGCTTCAGCTTAGCTTTTACTCCGATCTGGCGGATCACATAACCATAACAAGCGGCCGGATGTATTCGGACGAGCTGCAGGACGGCGTTATTGAAGTTATTGTCAACGAGCGCACGCTTGTCGAGCAGGATCTTCTTTTCGACGAGGTTATGATGTCGCCGACATTTACATATCAGGACGGAACCCCCATAAAGTTTAAAGTCGTCGGTGTCTTTAAAAACAGTTCGGATTCCGATCCGTATTGGGTATACAACCCGACCCAGTATTCGTACGTCTGCCTTATGTCCGAAAACCTGTTCAGAAACCTCTTTATTGAGAATTTTAACAAATATTACTTCACGTCCCAATGGTACCTGCTCTTCGATTATACCAAGATGTCACCCGGGAATGTTACGTCGATAATCGACAAGACGACGGAAATCAAAACTTTCTTTGACCGTTATGGTACGAACGCCTGCCGTGTCAACTACATGGACACGCTGCAGGGCTTCACTTCCGAGTCGGCGCGGCTCAATGTTACCCTCTGGGTTCTGCAGGTTCCCATCTTCGTTCTCCTTGCATTTTTTATCTTCATGGTTTCAAAACAGATCCTCGAACAGGAGAAAAACGCAATTGCGGTGCTAAAAAGCCGTGGGGCCAGCCGCATTCAGATTATCCTGATTTTCCTGGGGCAGAGCGCCATCATATCGTTCGTCAGCGTTATTGCAGGCATCCCGCTCGGAACGCTTATCTGCCGAGTGCTCGGATCCGCTAACGGTTTCCTGAATCTGGTTCAACGCACCGCTTTGAACGTTCAGCTCAACAAAGAAACCTTCATTTACACAATTGCCGCAGCGCTGTTATCAGTATTGACGATGGTTATTCCGGCATTCAACTACTCAAAAGTGACGATCGTCGACCATAAAAGGCAGCGCAGCAGGAAAAGCAAAAGCCCGGTCTGGCAGCGTTTCTTTATTGACTTTCTTTTATTCGGAATCTCGTTGTACGGCTTCTACACCTACAACAACCAAAAGGAATTTCTGCTTTCATCCAACGCAAAGGCTTCTCTCGATCCCCTGCTCTTTATAAGCTCGTCGCTCTTCATCATCGGCGCCGGTCTTATTTTCATGAGACTGTTCCCGTACTTTATTAGACTGATTTATGCCATAGGCAAGCAATATTGGCCCCCTTCCCTTTATGCTTCCTTCCTCAAGGTCACCCGCTCCGTCGGCGAGGAGCAGTTCATCATGATCTTCCTTATTCTGACCGTTGCGACCGGTATCTTCAATGCCAAGGCCGCCCGCACGATAAATCTGAATATGGAAGAGAATATTCGTTACCAATACGGAGCCGACCTTGTCCTTAAGGAAGAGTGGAGGGACAATTCCGCAAGCGAGAGCGCCAAGATGCGCGTCTATTTCGAGCCGGACTTCGAGAGGTACACGAAGTTCGGTGATTCCGTAAAGGTCACCAAGGTCCTCAACAGCAAGGGCAACAGGGCGGGCACTCTTAAAGACGTACGAGTAATGGGCATTAACACGAAGGAGTTCGGTGAAATCGCTTGGTTCCGCAACGGACTTCTCCCCGCCCATTGGTATGAATATCTCAATACCATGGCATCCAACGCGCGCGCAGTCCTGGTTTCGATGAATTTCCATACCAAGCAGGGTTACAACCTTGGCGATACCATCAGCATCCGCAACGAGAACGACTCGTATTTTACAGGTATAATCTGCGGATTTATAGATTACTGGCCGACATACTACCCAACCGTAACAACCTACCTGCGTGACGGAACCGAACAGGTTTCCGACCAATGGCTCGTTGTCGCCAATTTGTCCCAGGTTCAGGCGGCATGGGGCGTAACCCCATATGAAATCTGGATGAAAACCGACAGCAACCAGTTTATCTATAATTTCGCCGAGGAGCAGGGCCTGAAATTCGAAACCTTCCTCGACGCGGACGCCGAGATCATTGAGCAAAAGAACGATCCCGTGTTTCAGGGCACAAACGGTATTCTAACTGTAGGCTTTATCATTATTCTTCTTGTGTGCATGACGGGATTTCTCATCTACTGGATACTGTCAATCCGTTCACGCGAGCTGCAGTTCGGAATCTTCCGTGCGATGGGCATGCCGATGAAAGGCATACTCGGTCTCCTGCTTAACGAGCAAGTCTTAATTTCGGGTGTTTCCGTCGCCCTGGGAAGCCTTGCAGGCTTTATTGCGTCGAATCTGTATGTACCGCTGATTCAGCTTGGCTACGCTTCCTCCGCAAACACCCTGCCTCTGAAAGTCATAGCCGAAGGCAGCGACTACTTCAGACTCTTCTCCGTCATAGGATTCATGTTCGTCGTCTGTATGATCATTCTCGGAGTCATCATCTCCAAGATCAAGATCGCTCAGGCATTGAAGCTCGGTGAAGATTGATGGGCAGAAAGGAGTTAACCGTGATGGGTGATGATAAACGCATAATGACCGACAATATCATTGTGACAGAAGACATAAAGCGCGGTTTTCCCTCCGGCGGAAGCATTTTCTGGGCGCTCGGCGGAATCTCCATAAACATCCCGCGGGGAAAGCTCACGATTCTGCGCGGCCGTTCAGGTTCGGGCAAGACCACCCTTATGAATATTCTCGGCGCGCTTGACCAACCGACTTCCGGAAAGGTGTATTTCGACGGTATAGATATCACAGGCATCTCCGAATCGGAGCGGGACCAGATCCGCAGAAAAAGAATAGGCTTTGTATTCCAGTCGGTAGCCCTCGTCTCAAATATGACGGCGTATGAAAACGTGGAGTTTGCGCTCCGCGTCGCAGGTTATCCCGCAGCGCACCGAAAAAGCCGGGCTGAAGAATGCCTCAGGCTTGTCGGCCTCGCGCCGCGTATGAAGCATATGCCGCAGGAGCTTTCCGGCGGCGAGCAGCAGCGCGTTGCCATCGCAAGAGCCCTGTCCCACTCCCCCGACGTTATTTTCGCCGACGAACCGACGGCGGAGCTGGATACAAACACCGGTTTGCAGGTAGTCAAAATCTTCCGCGAACTGGTTGAAAAGGAACATGTGACCGTTGTCATGACCACACACGATGTCGGTCTTATGGACGTGGCCGACCGCGTATACGCGCTTGAGGATGGGGTGCTGGCAAATGAGTGAGAAGAACTATATTATCGAATGCGAGAATCTCGTAAAGATCTACAAAACGAAGGATCTGGAAGTTCTGGCCCTTCAGGGTCTCGAGCTCACCATCGAAAAGGGCGAACTCATGGCGATCATCGGCAACTCCGGAAGCGGAAAATCCACCTTTCTCAACATGATCGGAGGACTTGACCGTCCTTCCGCCGGAAGGCTTATAGTCGACGGAAAGGATCTGTTCAAGCTCAACGAGAAGCAGCTCGTCGAATACAAGAGGAAGACCGTAGGGTTCGTATGGCAGAACAACGCCCGAAATCTGCTTCCCTACCTAACGGCCTGGCAGAATATCCAAATGCCGATGATGTTCGATTCTTCCGACATTCCGTATGATGAAGAAGTCAAAATCCAGCTCTCCAACAACAAGCGCACACGGGCGCTTCAGCTTCTGGAACTCGTCGGCATGTCTCACAAGAAGAACAGCAAGCTCAGCCAGCTCTCCGGCGGCGAACAGCAGCGAATAGCCATAGCGCTTGCCCTTGCAAACAACCCAAAAATTCTGCTCGCCGACGAACCGACCGGTTCCGTGGACCACAAGACTGCGGACTATATACTCGATGTTTTCCGTGAGCTTAACCGCGAACTGGGTACCACGATCATAATTGTCACACACGACCGCATGCTCTCCAAAAAAGTGCAACGCGTCGTGGCGATCAGGGACGGCAAGACATCAAGCGAGTTTATTGTAAAGCAAAGCTACGCCGACATGCTCTCCAACCTCAAAAGCCTCGATGCCGACATGGTCACGCAGGATGAGTATGTGGTGCTTGACCGTGCCGGGCGCGTGCAAATACCTTCCGAGCTTTTGAGTATGCTTGATCTTAAAGGGAACAATAAGGTTAGAATGGAGTACAAGGACGGAAAGGTCATTATTTCCTCGCCCGACGCAAAACCGCACGACATCGGTTCCGCCGGAGCATCCGGCTCATCGCAGAATACTGACGGAGTATTTCTTCAATGAAGGCTGACATCGCAATTATCGGCGGCGGCGCCGCGGGAATGACCGCGGCAATCTTCTCCAAGCGTCGCTGCCAAGACGCTGATATTGTAATCCTTGAAAGGCTGGAAAGGCCGGGGAAAAAGCTTCTGGCAACCGGAAACGGCCGCTGCAACTATACTAACGTCAATGTCAGCAACACCAATTACCACGGCAAAAATCCGGAGTTTGCCGGTTTTGCCCTCAAGGCGTTTTCAAACGAGGACGCAGTCGCATTTTTCAGAGAGCTCGGCGTCTTTCCGCGTGTCGAGGAGGACGGCAAGATTTTCCCGTTCAGCGGTAATGCGTCCTCCGTACTTGACGCGCTCCGGTTCGAGCTTGACAGGTTAGGTGTTGCGATACTTACCGGCTTTTATGCTATCTCGCTTTTTAAAAGCGGCGACGGTTTTACCATACGAGACAACTGCGGCAATCATGTTGCCGCAGCCAAAGTAATAGTTGCCGCTGGCGGAAAGGCGTCGCCTTTCCTTGGGTCCGACGGATCCGGTTATTCGCTTCTGGCTTCTCTCGGGCATCATTGCACCGATCTGGTACCGGCAATAACTCAAATAAAAACCGAAGGCAACGACGTCAAGCCGCTCCAGGGGATAAAGATCGTCGGAAACGCGTCCGCGCTGCACAAGGGTAAAATAATATCAACCATTTACGGCGATGTTCTTTTCACATCCTACGGTCTTTCCGGTCCTCCAGTTTTCCAGCTCTCGTCAAAAGTCGCCGAGAACATATGCGATGATATTTCATTGGATTTAATGCCTGAATATGCTCATGACGCGGTTTATAATATCCTCCTTGAACGGAGAAACAGCCTTTCGCATCTGACAATGGAGAATTTTTTCTCCGGGCTGGTAAACAAGCGCATAGGAAATCTGATTGCTCGCCGCGCAGGTATCGAAAAACTGTCGTATCCCGTGTCTCGTCTGACCGACGGCATGTTACACTCTATGGCATCCCTGATCAAGGATCTGAGGTTTAAAGTCGCCGGAGTGAACGGCTGGGAAAATGCTCAGGTAACCGCGGGCGGAATCCTGACTTCGGAATTCAACCCGCGTACCATGGAGTCCCTTCTTGTTCACGGCTTGTATGCAGCGGGCGAGATTCTCGATATTTTTGGGGATTGCGGCGGTTTCAACCTTCAATGGGCATGGTCCTCCGGTTATCTTGCGGGAATCAGCGCGGCCGAATCATTGAAACCCAATAGAGAGGAAGCAAATGATAAGGATATCGAATATAAAAGTTACTCCGCCCTTTTCGGAAGAAAAGCTGCTGAATGAAGTTTTAAAAAAGCTCAGGGTTTCAAGGGAAACCCTGAGTGATTTTCATATCCGTAAATGCTCGCTCGACGCCCGCAAGAAGCATGATATTTTCTATTTCTGCACCGTGGATGTTGAACTTCCCGGCGAAAGCAGATATCTCTCCCTTAAGGATGTGTCTCCCGCACCTGGGCAAGAACCGATCCCACTCATATCTCTGATCTCAAAGTCAGCCACAGGTGCGTTACATTCCTCACGTTCCACCCGGACCCCGGCGTCCGGAAGCAACCGTCCGGTTATTGTGGGCAGCGGTCCCGCCGGTATTATGGCGGCGCTGGTCCTTGCCCGGGCGGGGCTTCGGCCGGTTGTTATCGAACGGGGCCAACCCGCCGATATACGCAAACGCGATGTCGAGCGCTTTCATAAAACCGGACGTCTTAATACCGAATCCAACGTTCAGTTCGGCGAAGGCGGAGCGGGGACTTTTTCCGACGGCAAACTGACAACGGGCACGCATGACCCCAGGATAGGCTATGTGCTTGACGCTTTTGTCCGACACGGCGCTCCGAAAGAAATTCTCTATTCCTCAAAGCCGCATATCGGTACCGACCTGCTGATTCCAATGCTTATGAGCATTCGCGGGGAGATTCTGTCGCTCGGCGGTGAATACCGGTTCGGCAACAGACTTATCGGTCTGGATATTAAGGATAATAAGCTTCGTGCAGCTATTATTTCTGCGGAAAACAGCAACAGCGCTGACGTCGGACATGGTGCCGCTGCCGGCGTTTCCGGAAAATCCCCGGGCACAGTTTATGAGTTGCCCGCCGATTATCTGATTCTTGCAATCGGCCACAGCGCGCGCGACACATTCGATATGCTTTATCGCGCAGGCGTGCCGATGCGGCAAAAGCCTTTCTCAGCCGGCCTGCGCATAGAGCATCCTCAGTCTCTCATCAACCTCGCCCAATACGGTTCTTTTGCCGATCTTCTTCCTCCGGCCGATTACAAGCTTGCTGTCCACCTTCCGGACGGCAGAAGCGTGTACACTTTCTGCATGTGTCCTGGAGGAGCGGTGGTCGCCGCCGCATCGGAAGAAGGCCGCCTGGTTACAAACGGGATGAGCTTTTATAAGCGCGATCTGCCAAATGCCAACAGCGCTTTGCTTGTAGGCATCACACCGGACGATTTCCCGTCCGACCACCCGCTGGCGGGAGTCGAACTGCAGCGCACTCTTGAGCGCGCCGCCTATCTGGCCGGAGGCGGCGGCTACATCGCGCCGGCCCAGCGTGTCGAGGACTTCCTGCTTGAAAGGCCCACCGCTTCATTCGGCGATGTAAAGCCATCCTATCGGCCCGGTGTGAGGGGTTATGACCTTTCGGCCATACTTCCCGGCTACATTCATCGGTCTATTCGCGCCGCGCTGCCGATTTTAGACCGCAAGCTCAAAGGTTTCGCATATCCCGACGCCGTCCTGACCGCTGTTGAAACCCGTTCAAGCTCCCCTGTCCGCATCCTGCGCGACGAAAAGCTTGACTCCGAAATAAAAGGACTTATTCCCTGCGGCGAAGGCTGCGGTTACGCAGGCGGAATCATCTCAGCAGCGGTCGACGGCATCCGCTGCGCAGAAAAAATCCTGCAAACCGTCGTCTAGAGGCCTGTTCTTTACATTTTCCGCAACATCAAAAAGCAACTCCATAAGAATCAACACAGATTAACACTAGAAGCAATACCAGAATAATTAAAAAACGGTTCTTGCGACAGGAAAACGGATCTTGCTCTGCAAAAGGGGGCACTGCAAAAGGGTATGTTCTTCCGTATGGTTTTACCGATGAATCGGGTAGGAGGCTACCCATTATTTGAAACATAAAATTTCGAACTGCCGCCACGCTTGCGACTTTACTCTTTTCCCCGTTCATCTTGAGTTTAAGCTTCTCCTCAAGGTATTTCCTGCTGGAGCACCAAATAAGGGACGGTTCTTGCGTCGGGTTTTCGCCCGACACAAGAGACGTCCCTTTATTTGCTTTTATTATGGTTTACCCAACCTATGCAGGAACCGTCCCACAGTTGTGTCAGGCGGCAATGATTTTTGTTTTTGTGCCGTCGGCAACAAGACGGATCTGCGTAATGTTTTCGTCGTAGTGGTCTATGATGGCGGTTGCTATATTGTCCTCGACTTCCTTCTGGATGAGACGGCGCAGATTCCGCGCGCCGTATTTAATGGAATAGGAGTTGTCGACAAGAATGTCCGCCGCCTCTTTATCCCACTCGAAATTTATGTTGCGCTCGGAGAGGGATTTTTTGAGATCTCCCAGCATTATCTGCACAATGCGGCCGAAATCCTCCTTGGTGAGCTGATTGAAGGAGATGATTTCGTCGACCCTGTTTATGAACTCGGGCCGCATGATTTCGCTTAGCGCCTTTAGGGCTTTCTCCTTTGACTGTTCGGTGAGCGTAATGCCAAACCCGAGCGTCCCCGACCCCTTGAGCTGGCTTCCGGCATTCGAGGTCATGATTATGACGGTGTTTTCGAAATTGACCTCGCGTCCGTGAGCGTCTGTTATCCGCCCGTCGTCAAGGATTTGGAGAAGTATATTGAGCACGTCAGGATGTGCTTTTTCAATCTCATCGAAAAGAATTACGGAATAGGGCTTGCGACGGATCTTTTCGGTAAGCTGCCCAGCTTCGTCGTATCCGACATAGCCAGGAGGGGCGCCTATGATGCGGGACACGGCGTGTTTTTCCATGAATTCCGACATATCGAGCCGGATGAGAGACTCGGGAGAGTTGAAAAGGTCCTGGGCAAGGCATTTGACAAGCTCGGTTTTTCCGACTCCGGTGGGTCCGACAAATATGAAGGATATCGGTTTGCGCTTTGCGGAAATGCCTACCCTGCCGCGGCGGATCGCGCGCGCCACGGCGGAAACCGCTTCGTCCTGCCCGACTATTCGCTGTTTGAGGCGCTCCTCAAGCTTTTGCAGACGCTCAAACTCAGCCTCCTGTATGCTCGAGGCGGGAATTTTAGTCCACAGCTCGACTACGTGGGCCAGGTTTTCCATCGTCAGGCTGGGCATTTTCTGGGAGTTTTCCTTCAGCAGCTCGTTTATCTTGATCTCGCGGCTGCGAAGCAAAGCAAGCCGTTCATAAGCCTGCGGGGATGTGTCGTTCATCATCTGCTCCCGCTCGTGCGCAATACCGCGCAGCTCATCTTTGAGCGCAAGCGTTTCATTAAGAACATTGCTCTTGAGGTTGACGTCCGAGCAGGCCTCGTCTATCAGGTCGATGGCCTTGTCGGGAAGATACCTGTCGGTTATATAGCGTTCGCTGAGTAAAACCGCCTGCCGTGCTATATAATCGGATATTTTGACTCCGTGAAACTCCTCGTAGTAGTGCGCGATGCCCTTAATTATTTCAACCGTCTCTTCGATCGACGGCTCGTTTACGATAACCGGCTGGAAACGCCTTTCAAGCGCCGAGTCCTTTTCGATGTGCTTACGATACTCGGCAAACGTTGTCGCTCCGATCACCTGTATCTCGCCGCGTGAAAGCGCAGGCTTGAGTATGTTTGCCGCGTTCATTGAGCCCTCGGCGTCGCCGGCGCCCACGATACTGTGCACCTCGTCGATTACAAGAATGATGTTTCCGACTCTCTTTATCTCGTCGATAAGGCCTTTCATGCGGCTTTCGAACTGTCCGCGGAACTGCGTCCCCGCGACAAGGGAGGTCAGGTCCAGAAGATAGACCTCCTTGTTTTTCAGCTTATACGGCACGCGGCCTTCCGATATCCTCTGTGCGAGTCCTTCCGCGATGGCTGTCTTGCCGACGCCGGGTTCCCCGATAAGGCAGGGGTTATTTTTCTGTCGGCGATTGAGTATCTGGACGACTCGTTCTATTTCGGTTTCGCGCCCGACAACTTTGTCGATCTTACCCTCGATCGCCTTCTGCGTAAGTGAAATGCAGTAATTGTCAAGAAATCTGCGCTTTGTTTGCTTGGACGGTTCTCTCTTCTCCCTGTCCCGCTGCGACGGCGCGTCGTCTCCCTGCATCGGGGCTGCGCCGCTTCCCGGCGCGTTGAAAAGACGGTTCAGGAACGGAAAAGTCGCCGTTTTGCCCTCCTCCGGCTCGTCATTGTCCGCGGGAGCAAGAGCGTCTGTATCTTCCATGGCGCTCATCAGATCGTTGGTCACCGATTCTATATCCTCTTCGGTAATACCCATACGGTTCATAATATCGTTAACGGGTTTCAGCCCCAATTCGCTGGCGCATTTTAGGCAAATGCCTTCATTGGTTGTCTTGCCGTTTTCGATTTTTGTTATAAAAATGATTGCTATATTCTTTTTACATCTAGAGCACAAGGTTGGCTGCATATTTTTTAGTCCTCCAAAAGGATATACCGGTATGCGGCATAATAGGTTTGTTTGAAATCACTGATCAATCGTGCTGTTTGCCGGTGTCCTTTCTGATTGTTGTGTCATAAAAGCGTATTGCATACCGGACCAACGCCAGGAGAGTAAAGGCCAACGCCAACGACAGCATAATTGTTGAGTACGGACGGGGAATATTGAAAAGCATAATGGAAACGCAGAATACAAAAAACGTAACCGTTGCGGTCTTCCCCAGCATGTTTGACGGCAGGACATCATCGATCTTTTTATACATGATGAGCGCGCCGATACCCATTATGATTTCCTTTGCGGCAAAAACGATTATTATCCAGGCCGGGACAATGCCGGCAATTGTAATGCATATAATGGCGGCTGCCGTCATCAGCTTGTCGGCAAGCGGATCGAGAATGCGGCCAAGTTTGGTGATCATGTTATACTTTCTGGCAATATACCCGTCGAGAGCATCCGTCAAGGACGCAATAACGAAGATTAAGCCCGCATAACGATACGCGTTAGCAGAACCGCCAAAGAACACTGCTACAAACGCAGGAACCATTGCCAGTCTCAGTAAAGATAGAATATTCGGTATGTTCACAATGCATCCCCCAAATATTATTAGCGGTAGATTGACGCCTCTGAGGATGACAGGACAATGGCGGATCCATCCTCCCTCATCAGCAGCTTCTTGCTGCCTGCGGAGATCGATGAAGAAAACTGTTCCTCCAGAGAACTATTATACACTATTATATGATCGCTTGTCAAAACTCCTGCGTATTTTCCGCTGCAGGAAATTGAATAAATATTATCGAGGGAAACCGAATGCTCTAAACCGGCGTCATAATTCAAAACCAAGACCTCGGATGTTTCGCCGACCCCGTTCTTGTTCAACCGTAAAAGTATAAAGCCGTCTCCGTTAAAGGAATATTCCCTGAAAAGAGAATTGTCAAACTCGTACCTTCCCCGCTCCCTGCCCGAAGGATCGACGGTAAGGATGCAGCTTTCGGTGAGGACGGCAAGGCTGCCGTCCGGAAGGTAATCCATATCGAGTATCAGTTCGTCGTCGAACTCTATCACCGAGTAAGGCTCGGCGCTGTCAAGATGCAGCATAACCACGCTCGACTGTATGCGTGCGTCTTTCTGGCTCAGGCCCCCGAAGGCCATCCCCGAGTGATCGTCGGCAATAGCGGCGCATGTAATATAGCGCTCCGAAGAAGGCCATTTATAAACCTGGGTCATCTCGGGATTATAGACAGTGACCGTAGCTTTGCTCCCGAACTCTTCCGACGTGACAAGAAACCATCCGTCTTTGCCAATATCAGCCGTAAGTATTGCGTAATTGAGTTTCATATTCGTTTTGACGGCTTTGTTGCGGATATAACAGATGCTTTTTCCCCCTATATCATATGTAAGGAGAAACTCGCCGGCGCTTCTTGCGGCCGGCCGCGTATATCCGGTGCTCTGCGAAAGGCTCTCATCGCCGGAAACGTCGTACAGTACGAGCTCGGTGGAACTCAGAACAGCCAGACCGTCCTGATACACTAAAAAAGTGTTGTTCGCATCGGGGGCGAAACTTATTTTCGTCGCCGTCTCTTTGTCGTCTCCGACGAGACTCGAAAGCCAGGAAGGCAGGTCTCCGGCATTGGATTCATTATAGTCTTTTATGACAAAAAGAAGGATTAAGGCGAGCATTAATAAGATGACAAGGCGAATTATTATTTTTGCCGCCCCGGTTTTTCTCCCGGTATCCATCTGATCACCGCCTAAAAATCCATTTATCGGGATCATACCAGATCCCTGTAAGGTACAGACCGCTTGCGGGCAGAGTCGGGCCCGCTTTTTTCCTATCCCCCGAAGCAAGTATTGACGGTATCTCTTTTGGATGGATCTTGCCTTCCGATACGTAGACCAGCGTTCCCGCCATTGTGCGCGCCATATTGTATAAAAATCCGTTTGCGGTTGCTTTCAGCTTTACGATGTTTCCGCATTCTTCGATCTCATAGGCGTATACGGTCCTCACGGTGGTCTTGACATTCGAGCCTACCGACCGCATCGCCTTGAAATCATGCTCTCCGATAAACTCCGCAGCCGCTTCCCTCATACTCCCGACGTCCAGCGTGAGCGGATAGAAATAAGCGCGGTTGGAGTAGAACGGATTCTTCGTCCTGCTCTGGTAAATTATATAAGTGTATTCCTTTCGTATGCTGGAAAATACGGCGTGGAAATCCTCCGGAACTTCTGCGGCGGAATAGACCGATATGTCGTCCGGAAGCTTGGTGTTGATTGCGTACGGCAGGCGCTCGGCCGGTATGCCCGAAGAAGTGAAGAAGTTCGCAACGTAGATCTCCGCGTGTACTCCCGCATCGGTCCTCCCGCAACCGGTAAGCTTTACGGGATGCCCGACCACAGCTTTTATAGCCGATTCGATCGTACGCGAAACGGTCGGCACTTCCTTTTGCGCCTGCCAGCCGTGATATCCGGTGCCGTCAAATGCCAGGGTGAGCGCAATGTTTCTCATATGCCAAGCACCTTAAATACTATTACACAGCCCCACAGGACAATGGATACAGCTAAAGCATAAAAATCGATTTCAGTATAGCGAAGTTGCCGCAGACGGGTCCGGCCCTCGCCGCCCCTGTAGCAGCGGCACTCCATGGCCGTGGCAAGCTCGTCCGCCCTGCGGAAAGCGCTGATAAAGAGCGGGACCAGAAGCGGTATAAGCGCTTTCGCCCTCTTGATGACGCTTCCCGTCTCAAAATCCGCTCCGCGCGCCTTTTGCGCGTTCATGATCTTGTCCGCCTCCTCGATCAGCGTCGGGATAAAACGGAGCGCGATTGTCATCATCATGGCAAGCTCGTGCACCGGAACCCTGATCTTTGCCAGCGGCTTCATAAGCTTTTCGATGCCGTCGGTCAAAAGGATGGGTGATGTGGTGTATGTGAGAAGGAATGTGCCGGTAATAAGCATAATGATGCGGATAACCATGAATACGGCCGTATAGATGCCCTCGTAGGTAATTTTGAATATCCAGAATTCAACAAGAGTCCTTCCAGGCGTGTAGAACATGTTAAGGATACCGGTAAGGGCGATAACAAAAACAAGAGGCTTTACGCCCTTTAATATGACGGAGGGCTTTATTCTTGATATTGAGACAGCGAGCGCAAGCCACAGCAGTATGACGGCATATGAGAAAACTCCGTCGGCCACGAAGAGGATGACAATATAACCGAGCGTTAGGAGAATCTTCATTCTCGGGTCCATGCGGTGAATAAGCGTGTTGCCCGGAAAATACTGGCCGAGGGTTATGTCCTTAAGCATTATTAGCCCCCCTCATCGCGATAATTCTTTTTCGTGCCTGTTCCACCGTGTAAACAGAGGGGTCTATGTCAAGTCCAAGTTCTTTAAGGCGCAGAAATACCTCGGTTATCTGCGGCACCGCCAGCCCCATCTCCTTGAGCTCGGAAGCGTGGGAGAATATTTCCGGGGCGGTACCTGTCATGCGGAGCTTTGCCTTTTCCATTACCATTATCCTGCTTGCGTGGCGCGCGACGTCTTCCATATTGTGCGTCACAAGTATTATGGTGGAGTTCCTTGAATAATGGTAATCCCGTATCCTTGCAAGGATTTCCTCCTTGCCGACGGGGTCAAGGCCGGCCGTAGGCTCGTCAAGGATGAGAACCTCCGGGCGCATTGCTATTACGCCGGCGATGGCGACTCTTCTTTTCTGACCGCCGGAGAGCTCGAAGGGCGATCTCTCAAGGGTGTCCTCGGATATGCCCACAAAGCCTGCGGCCTCGCGCACGCGCTCGTCGATTTCCTTTTCGTCGAGCCCCATGTTCGACGGCCCGAACGCTATGTCCTTATATACGGTCTCCTCAAAAAGCTGGTATTCGGGATATTGAAATACAAGACCCACCTTGAACCGAAGCGACCTTATCTTTGATATGTCTTCCCATATGTCGCGTCCGTCAAACAGTACCCGGCCCGAGCTGGGCTTGAGAAGGCCGTTGAGATGCTGTATAAGCGTCGATTTGCCGGAACCCGTGTGCCCGATAAGTCCGATGAATTCGCCGCGTTCCACTTCGAGATTGACATTGTCAAGCGCCACACGCTCGAACGGCGTTCCCCGTCCGTAAACATGTACAAGAGATTCAGTTTTTATTATAGCTGCCATCTCGTCCTCCTCTGTCCGGCTTGAGCACACGGTAAATGGCGTCGGCACATTCTTCCACACTGAGGGCGTCGATCGGCAGGTCGATTCCGTCCCGGCGAAGCTTGTAAAGAAGCTCGATCGTCTGCGGAACGGCAAGGCCTACGCTTTTCAGCAATTCAACCTGGCTGAATACCTTCTTTGGAGTTCCATCGGCAACCACTCTCCCGCTCTCCATGACAACGACCCTGTCGCACAGTGCCGCTTCCTCCATATGGTGGGTTATAAGCACTATTGTTATGCCGTATTGCCGGTTCAGCTTCCTGATCGTCCTGAGCACTTCGCGTCGTCCGACCGGATCGAGCATTGCGGTAGGCTCGTCGAGAACGATGCATTCGGGCATCATGGCGATGACTCCGGCAATGGCGACACGCTGCTTCTGCCCGCCTGAAAGCATATGCGGGGCATGCTCGCGGAACTCGTACATGCCCACGGTTTTCAATGCGTCGTCGACGCGCCTGCGAATCTCTTCGGTGGGAACGCCAAGGTTTTCGGGAGCAAACGCAACGTCTTCCTCAACTATATTGGCGACTATCTGGTTGTCGGGGTTCTGAAAGACCATTCCGACGGTTTGCCTTATTTTGTAGATCAGCTCTTCCTTTGTCGTATCCATGCCGTCCACATAAACCTTGCCTCCCGTGGGAAGCAGGATTGCATTAAAATGCTTTGCAAGCGTCGACTTCCCCGAACCGTTGTGACCGAGAATCGCAAGAAACTCGCCTTTTTGCACACAAAGGCCAAGGCTTTTCAGGGCGGGTTCGCCGCCCTTTTCGGTATCGTATTTAAACGTAAGATTATCAGCTTCCAGTATGATATTGTCCATATCTACTCGGATCCTTTCCATCTGCCCGTAGAACCGCATGGAAAGAACAGACCCGTTTCTTTAACGGGAAGGCCCAGCTCGCCGCAGTCGGTGCATCCGCCAAATCGTGCAGATATCAATATATTCAGAATGTAGCTCAAAACCGAGGGTGCAAGCCCCGTCGTATAAGAATTGATTATAAAAAACAAAGGTTTCTCTGTCAATACATCGCGGCACAGTTCAACGAGGTCGTAAAGCCCTTCTTCAAGCTTCCAGATCTCCCCGGACGGTCCCCTTCCGTATGACGGCGGATCCATTATAATGGCGTCATAAAAACTTTCCCGCCTTATCTCGCGCCGAATAAACTTTATACAGTCGTCGACAATCCAACGTATCGGTTTATCGGCAAGACCCGATGTCAAGGCGTTTTCCTTTCCCCATGCGACCATTCCCTTCGCCGCGTCCACATGGCATACGGACGCCCCTGCTTCCGCCGCGGCTAAAGTGGCGGCGCCAGTGTATGCAAAGAGGTTAAGCACCCGGACTTTCCTTCCCGATAGCCGTATTTGCTCGCCTATATAATCCCAATTGGCGGCCTGTTCGGGGAAGACGCCGGTATGTTTAAAGTTTGTCGGCTTTACATTGAATATAAGCGGTCCGTACGAGATCTGCCATTGTTCCGGGATGCTGTATTTTTCCCAACTTCCCCCGCCGGTATTGGACCGGTTATACCGCGCGTCCGGTTTGTGCCACTTCGGATTGGTCCTTTTGCTTTTCCATATGGCCTGCGGGTCGGGCCGGACAAGGTAATACTTGCCCCAGCGCTCAAGCCGTTCTCCGTCTCCGCAGTCGATAAGCTCGTAATCTTTCCATTTGTCGGATATCAGCATATATTTCTCCATTCCGGAAAAGATTTAAGCAAGCAGAAGTCCGCCTGTTAAAGGATCTCTGCCCTCAGTTCCTCCGCGCGATCGGTATGCTCCCAGGGCAGGTCCACATCCGTTCTTCCGAAGTGTCCGTAGGCGGCGGTCCGGCGATATATGGGGCGCCTGAGATCAAGATACTTAATGATGCTGGCCGGGCGCAAATCAAATTTTTTGTTTACGAGCTCGGCAAGCTTTGCGTCATGGATCTTGCCCGTGCCAAACGTATCCACGCATATAGAAACCGGACGGGCAACGCCGATGGCATATGCTATCTCGACTTCGCACCTTTCGGCAAGGCCCGCCGCCACAATGTTCTTTGCGATGTGGCGTGCCATATAGGCTGCGGAGCGGTCGACCTTGGTCGGGTCCTTGCCGGAGAAGGCCCCTCCTCCGTGACGCGCATAGCCTCCGTAAGTGTCAACTATTATTTTTCTTCCGGTAAGGCCGGAGTCCCCGCGGGGACCACCGATAACAAACCTTCCTGTCGGATTTATGAATATCTTTGTTTTGTCGTCGATAAGCCCGGGACCGAAAACATGTTTTATAACAAGTTCGTAGATTCCCTCTCTCAGAGTTTCCAGCGATACGTCTTCTTTGTGCTGTGACGAAACGACTATCGCGTCGCAGCGCATTACCCCGCCGTTTTCATCGTACTCCAAAGTGACCTGGGTTTTCCCGTCGGGCAGAAGGAAGTCCAGTTCTCCGGATTTGCGGACATGGCTTAATCTCCTCGCGAGCCTATGGGCGTACGAGATAGGCGCCGGCATCAGCTCCGGAGTCTCGTTGCAGGCAAAGCCGAACATCATTCCCTGGTCGCCTGCCCCGATAAGACTGTCCTCGTCGTCCGAGGAAAGCTTGTATTCGTAGGAACGGTCGACTCCGAGCGCGATGTCGGCGCTTTGCTCGTCTATCGACGTCAGTACCGCGCAGGTTCTGGAGTCGAACCCTATGGCGGGATCGTTGTATCCGATCTCTTCGATGGTTTTCCGCACGATTGACGGTATATCAACATAACAATCCGCGGTGATTTCACCCATTACGAGAGCCATGCCGGTAGTTGCGATGCACTCACAAGCCACACGGGCGTTTTTATCTTTGGTGATAATGGCATCGAGAACGGCGTCGGCAATTTGGTCGCACACTTTGTCGGGATGCCCCTCCGTTACCGATTCCGATGTGAATAGTCTCTTTTTCATTTAAAACAACTCCGTTTTTTATGCTAAAATGATCCTATATATTGCATCTGTTCCGGTGTCAGTTTATCGATTTTTAGTCCCATGGAAGCGAGCTTAATCTCCGCCACATTGCGGTCGATCGCCTCGGGGACATTATAAACTCCTGCGGAAAGCTCCTTGCCATGCTTTGCAAGGTACTCAAGGCAAAGCGCCTGTATGGAAAAGCTCATATCCATTATTTCGGCGGGATGACCGTTGCCGGCGGCAAGATTTACAAGCCGGCCCTCGCTCAGAAGGTTAAGGATCCTCCCGTCTTTCATCCGATATCCGGTAATGTTTTCGCGCATCCGGATCTTTTCGACCGAGAGCTCTTCCAGGTCATGCTTGTCCACTTCGACGTCGAAATGACCTGCATTTGCCAGCAGGACTCCGTCTTTCATCTTTCTGAAGTGTTTTTCTGTAATAACCTTGTTGCATCCGGTGGCACAGATAAAGATGTCTCCAAGCTCAGCCGCCTCATCCATGGGCATGACCTGATAACCTTCCATGGCGGCTTCCAGCGCGCGGACGGGATTGACTTCGGTGACTGTTACCCGGGCTCCCATTCCTTTTGCCCTGAGCGCGATACCTCTGCCGCACCATCCGAAACCCGCAACAACCACTTGCTTTGACGCCACGATGTTATTTGTTGTGTTCATTATCGCGTCCCAGACAGACTGACCGGTCCCGTACCGGTTATCGAACAGATATTTGCATTCGGCGTCGTTAACCGATATCATCGGATATTTCAGCTTTCCGGCCTTAGCCCTCGCGCGAAGGCGGTGGACGCCGGTGGTAGTCTCCTCGCAGCCTCCGATTAGCTCGTCTCCCAGACCGCCATACTCGCCGTGCAGGAGCTCTATGAGATCTCCCCCGTCGTCGATGATCAGGTGCGGATGGTGTGAAAGAGCCTGTATCAGGTGGCTTCTGTACTCCTCCATATCGACTCCACGTTTTGCGAACACCTTGAATCCAAGCTCCCTGAGATGGTCGGCTATATCATCCTGTGTTGAAAGGGGATTACAGCCGGTTACATATACCTGAGCGCCCGCATCGCGGAGAACTGTTGCGAGGTTGGCCGTTTTAGCCTCCAGGTGGATGGATATTGTTATCCTGAAACCCTCAAAAGGGCGCTCTGTTGCGAATCTTTCCCGTATGAGACCCAGTGCGGGCATATAATGACGAACCCATTCCAGCTTCTGCATTCCGGATAAGCTGCCGTTCCGGGTTTCCGATTCCCGGTCTTTCTGGAAATCAAGGGTATGCTTTAATTTGATAACGTCTGCCATCTTTTGCTTCCTTTCGACAAGCCGCAATTGGACTTACTTACCAAAATTCTTTTATATCAGGTATATAAACATACCATTAGTTTTACCGGTTTATATGCTTAGTATATTGCCCGTATGACAGGGTTTTCGGCCCGATTCCGAGATTATCCCTGATAATAAACTGGATTATATCACAACAAACGGAAAAAGAAAAGAAGCAAGATGTTTTTTGTGGACTTTACTGCTTTACATGGCTAAAATAATGTGATATCTTATGAGAATCAACACCAAAATGATTTTCCTGATCGGAGGGATACGAAGTGGGTGAAGATCTTAAACAAATTGCCGCCAGGATACGCGAGCTCCGCAATATCTTCGGCTACACCGAAGATGAGGTTGCGGCCGACCTTGGCATTGACGTCAACCAATACCGCGGTTATGAGAACGAGGGTTCCGACATTCCCATCAGCGTCCTTTATCATCTGGCAAACAAATATGGCGTCGACCTGTCCGAGATCCTTACCGGACTGACGCCAAGGCTCAACACGTTCTGCGTTGTTCCGGACGGGCATGGCATTCATGTCGACCGATACCCCGGATACAACATACAGAGCCTTTCGCATCGGTTCAAGGATAAAGTGATGGAACCCATGCTTGTTACTCTCGAGCCGTCCGATCGCGAACCGGCTCTGGTCACGCATTCGGGCCAGGAATTCAACTACGTCCTCGAAGGCAGTATTTACTTCCTGTTTGAGGAAAAGAAGCTTCTTCTCAACAAGGGCGACTGCGTCTATTTCGATCCGACCCATCCTCACGGGCAGATGGCGGCCGGCGGCAAAAGCGCCAAATTCTTGACCGTTATCACCGAATAACGCTTTCTAAAACCTTTCACCCGGCGTCATGGAGGTTTATATGCTGGAAAAGTATTTACCGAGAATCGAATTCGACTCATATGAGGATTTTAAGAAAAATTACAGAGTAAACGTGCCGGAGAATTTCAATTTTGGCTTTGATATCGTCGACGGATGGGCGGAAATCCAGGACGACAAGCCGGCGCTTGTCTGGTGCGACGACCACGGAAATGAGAAACGTTTCTCATTTGGCGATATCAGCAGGCTTTCGAATAAAGCCGCTAACTTTCTCAAAAGCCTGGGTATCTCCAAAGGGGACAAGGTGCTGCTTATCCTTCGGCGTCGCTGGGAATATTGGATACTGGCGACGGCCATACATAAGGTCGGTGCCGTGCTTATTCCCGGCTCATTGCAGCTTACCGAAAAGGATATAGCCTATCGAGTCAATGCAGCCGATATAAAGATGATAATCGCGACCGACGATCCCTTTCCCTTGGAGCAGGTTGAACTTGCGTCTAAAGAATGTCCGGCTCTGTTGAAAAAGGTCATTGTCGGCGGGAAGCGGGACGGATGGACAGATTTTTCGTGTTTCACCGAATTTTCGGACGTATTCGAGCGTCCGACGGGCAAGGATGCCACGAAAAATACCGATCCCTTTATTATCTACTTCACATCCGGCACCACCGGCATGCCTAAAATGGCGCTTCACGACTTCACATATCCTCTCGGACATATAGTTACGGCCAAGTATTGGCAGCGTGTCCGGGAAGGGAAACTTCACATGTCGGTATCCGACTCCGGCTGGGCTAAATTCGGTTGGGGCAAGATATACGGTCAATGGATCTGCGGAGCCGTCATTTTTGCCTACGATATGGACAAGTTCATACCGTCAAGGCTTCTGGAGAAACTTGAGAAATACAAAGTCACTACCTTTTGCGCGCCTCCCACAATGTACCGCTTCATGCTTCAGGAAGATCTGAAGAAATATGACCTCAGCTCCATAGAGCATGCCTGTAACGCGGGCGAACCGCTAAACCCCGAAGTATTCAAAAAGTTCCAGGATATCACGGGTCTCATGCTGACCGAGGGATTCGGCCAATCCGAATCAACCGTTATGATCGCGAATTTCCCCTGGTTCCCCCCCAAGCCCGGTTCGATGGGCAAACCCTCTCCCCTATATGATATAGTTTTAATAAACTCGGACGGAGAGCCATGCATCGACGGTGAAGAAGGTGAAATCGTTATCCGTAACATCGGAGCCGACAGACCTGTCGGTCTGTTTAAGGAGTATTATAAAAACGACAGTGCGACGGGCGCTGTTTTTACGAAAGACGGCTATCATACAGGAGACGTCGCATGGAGAGATTCCGACGGCTATTACTGGTTTATCGGCAGAAACGACGACGTTATAAAATGCTCCGGCTACCGCATAGGACCCTTCGAAGTTGAAAGCGCTCTTATGGAGCATCCCGCGGTCGTAGAATGTGCGGTTACAGCGGCTCCCGATCCCGTAAGAGGACAGGTTGTGAAGGCGTCTATTATTCTTGCCGCAGGCTATACTCCCTCCCCAGAGCTGACCAAACAGCTTCAGGACCATGTAAAGCACGTGACCGCGCCGTACAAATACCCGAGAATCATCGAATATGTAAGCGAGCTGCCAAAAACCACAAGCGGTAAAATCAAACGCGCGCAGATACGCTCGGAAAATCATAAGCATTTTACACTGAGCGAATAATTCATTGTCTTGCTGCGGATAAACTTATTTCTCTCCGCCCGCAATAATTACACTCTGTTCGCAGATAACAAAACCCGGGGCCTAAAGGAAGTTGCGGCTCAAAAAGCAGCTCTGACTTTACGTCAGAGCTGCTTTGTATTTTGCTTTTTGAATCAGCCTTTAAGAGAGCCGATCATTACGCCTGTAACAAAGTATTTCTGTACAAACGGATAGATGCAGAGGATGGGAGCCGTTGCGACGATTGTCGTACAGTATTGGACGAGGGGTTTGTATAGGTCCATGTTGCTGAATTCGTTTGTGGTGACCATAACCTTCGTGGTGTCGTTCTGTACAAGAATCTCGCGCAGGATCAGCTGAAGCGGGTAAAGCTTACGTGTCTGGATGAATATCAATGCGTTGAACCAGGAGTTCCAGGATCCGACGGCAATGAAGAGGACGATAACCGCGACAACCGCCTTGGAAAGCGGGATAATGATGTTGAACAGTATCGTCATATGGCCGGCGCCGTCGAGCTTTGCGGATTCCTCAAGGCTTATCGGAATGCTCTGGAACGATGTGCGCATAATAATGACGTTGAAAACCGAAATGCATCCGGGAACGATAAGGGCGATTCGTTTGTCGATCCATCCGAGGTTGCGGACAACCATATAGTACGGAACGAGACCGCCGTTGAACATCATTGTGAAGGTTACGAAGAACATGAGAACGCCCTTCCACATAAGCCCTTGCCTGGAAAGGATATAGCCCGCGATGGAGCACATAAGCGTACCAAGAAGAGTTGAGCAGACAACATAGAAGATTGTGTTGCCGTAACCGGTGATGATGTTCGGGTTATTGAACACGAGCTGATAGCCTTTCAGAGTGGGTTCACCGAGAGGCCAAAGTATAACGCCTTCGTTTCTGGCAAGCGCTCTGGGATCGGAAAACGAAGCGAACAGTACGTGCAGAAGCGGCATGAGACATGACGCGGCTATAATAATGAGGATAAGACCGTTTATCAGCTCGAAAATGACTCTTCCAACAGTTTTTCTTTGTACCATTATACCGCACCTCCTTAGAACAGACTGGTTTCGCTGTATTTGCGGCTTAAGAAGTTTGCAATCATCAGCATACCAAAGTTAATTACCGAGTTGAATAATCCAACCGCGGTGGAATAACCGTAGTTAAAATCTAGTAGCCCCTTTCTGTAGGTAAAGCTTGATATGACGTCGGCGGTTTCGTAAGTCATGGAGTTGTAGAGAAGAATGATTTTTTCAAAACCGACGCTGAAGAGGCTTCCCATTCTGAGAATGAGCATTATGATGATCGTCGGGGCAATTCCGGGAAGAGTAATATGCCATGTCTGTTTCCAACGTCCGGCGCCGTCTATAATGGCAGCCTCATAAAGTTCCTGGTCGACACTGGACAGAGCGGCCAGATAAATGATGCTGTTGAAGCCTATACCCTGCCAGATATCGGACGCGACGTAGATCGGACGGAACAGCTTCGGGTCGGTCAGAAGATTTCTCTGCTTTCCGCCAAGAGCGACTACCAGCATGGTGATAAGACCGTCGTTATCGGTGAAAATTCTGATAATACCGCAGATAACGACCATTGAAATGAAGTGCGGGAGATAGCTGATAGTCTGGATTGTTCTTTTGAAATAGCGGTTCTTTACTTCATTGAGCAGCAGAGCGAAAATAATAGGCGTCGGGAATGCAAAAATGAGGTTGTAGAAGCTGATAAGGAACGTGTTACGGATCAGGCGCCAGAAGTAATAACTTCCAAAGAAATCTTTGAAGTTATCCAGGCCGATCCACGGGCTTCTGAAGTAGCCCAGCTTGGGATTAAAGCGCTGAAACGCCATCACGACGCCGAGCATTGGTATGTAGCTGAAAGTTATGAAATACGCAATGATCGGCAACGCCAGCAGATAGATCTGCCAGTTCATACGGAAATCTCGTCTAATTGCTTTCCAAGTCATAACTTGCCTCCTTGTAGTGTACCACGGAACTGCAGTAGCCCTTAAAGCGGGATGATCATGATTTAAAGATCACTGCAATACCGTTGTCATCTTACATAGATAGTGTACTATATCTTTGTGCAAATTGCAATACTTTTTCAATAAATTTCACAAAAAAGATGTGAGCATTTTCAACTGGGACAAAATACCGCCCAAAAAAGTACCGCTATATGACTCAGGTTTGGTTAGTATAACTAATAAAAAAGTTATGTATTATTGAACAATGCAAACAATATTTTGCGCAATAAATGGTAAAATCAAATATTTCGACAACAAATTTAAATTGCTTCCACATTATGGCAATTGTTCTAAAAAATTTCGGCATTTTTTTCTCTTCAAACAAATTCACAACGTTATTATACCAAATCTATTAGTCAAATTGCCCTAAAACATTATTCGGCCGAATACTGTTTCGCCGTGTCAACGGATATTGCACGTCTATCGGCGTCCCACTCCACACTAAACCCCACCAAACGGGCTATATCGCGAAGTTTGTAAAAATAGCTGTCTCCTATCTTGTATGAGGTAAGAATATACTCCTGGTTGTCAAAATACACAGTCACTTCGGAAGCCGTCGCTCTGAACGGGTATGATATGCCCGTGAACGTCATTTCATTTCCGTTCGGCGTATATGGCTCATTGGGCTTAAGTGTGAAGCTGCCGGACGATTCGTTATATAATATGTTGAATCTTTTAATTGAATCTTTCAATATGTATGCAATATCGCGCAATTTAAAATAATTGCTGCCGCCGATGCTGAAAGCCTCGATGTCAATCTTTGCTCCGTCGACCACGAGAACCGCTACGGACGGGATGGCCAGAACCTTTTTATTATAGGTAAGAGGGTTATGAAGAACCACATATCTTCCGTTCTTTCTGGCGACTGAGACACCGTCTTTAAAGCCTTGTATGTAGCTATATTCCGCAGGAATGACGAAATTCCCTTCCCTGTCGATGCACCCGTAATATTTCCCCGTCCTGACTATTGACAGTCCTTCATTGAAGGACTCCGCTTCCTCGAACTTAAAGGGAATGGCCGTCTTTCCCGATTTGTCGATAAACCCATACAGTTCGCTTCTGACTGCCAGTGCGAGCCCTTCCCTGAAGCTTTCCGCATATGCGTACTTCAAAGGCAGCACCACGGTCAGCTTATCGTCAACAAAGCCATACATACCGTCTTTAACGGCAAGCATAAGGCCTTCCGATGGCGGAGAGATCATTTCATAATATGAACTGATTGTCACTTTTTTAGTCGATTTGTCAAAAAAGCCGCTGCGGCTGCCGCTTGTCAGATAGATGAAGCCGTCTTCACCGTCCTCCGCCATGTCGTAAAGCGAATACGTAACATTCAGGCCGTTTGTCGACATTATGAAGTATTTCCCGCCCTTAGCGGCGATCGCATAGCCTTCTGCGAAAGGCTCGAAAACTTCGGAGCTTGTGCGGAAAACCTGAGAGCCGCTGCCATTAATAAAATACTGTTCTCCAAGCGAGTTTCGCACAAAGGCGACCCCGGAACCGAACGGCATCGCATATTGCAGTTTCGCGGAAGAAAACAGCAGGCGCCCGTCCTTCCCGGCGAAATTGTATAAGCCGTCCTTTTCAACCACGGCATAGCCTTCGCTGAAGTTTGAGATATAATCGTATTCAAACGGAACTACCGTCTCTCCCAGTTTATTAATGGCGCCCGCTTTCCCTTCGCTATGAACAATAGCGAGGCCTTCATTAAACGGCTCGGCAGAAGTATACAGCATAGGTATAACGACATTGCCGTTTTTGTCTATATAGCCGTAATGACTGTCTGCGCGCACCGCGGCAAGACCTTCGCTGAATGCTGATACTTCGCGGTAAATAAACGGAACGACAGTCTCTCCTTCCTCGTTGATAAACCCCCACATGTTGTTCTGCCTGGCCGCAGCGAGACCTTCGCTGAAGCCTTCAATGAAATCATATCCGGTCTCTTCGGAAGCCAGCGCACAGTCAAGCCCGCATAACAGAGTGACCGAAACAACCAAACACAAGAGCTTCTTCATCGGGATCTTTCCTCTCTGATTAGGGTCGTATTATAATAAAGTAATCACTGTAACGGAGCGATTGCCGGCGCATAACCGACGCTCGAAAAGGTGTGGGCGGTTCCCCATATATGTAATACCGCGCAATCATTTAAGCAAGCTTAAGTAGAGCGAGAGCAGTTGCTCGCCGGCTAAAGCGGATGTTACGATACCCAGAGAAAGATAGGGTCCGAAGGGCACCTGTGCTTTCCGAGTGATCTTTCCAGCGGCCATAAGAACAATCGATACTATACTTCCGGCAAATGCGCCGATAAAAAGCGCCGCAACTGTCATCTCCCAGCCCAGGCACAGGCCGGCCGCCGCCATAAGCTTGACATCGCCGCCACCCATCGCCCTGCCGCCGGATACCATTCCGATCAGAAAGAGCGGGATACTGACCGAAAAAACGCCGATTATGCGCGATAGCAGGTCGGGCCCCAATCCGGACAGAATCATTACCGCGCCTGCAACGGCCAACGCCGCCGGGAAACGATCCGGGATAATCTTATGATCGGCATCGATAAAAGCCACCGCAATTAAAACCGGAACGGCTATAAACCAACCCAATGCCAAAAGACTGAACCCGAATTTCAATGCCACCGCCATGTAAAACAGTCCGTTCAGCAGCTCTACGATCGAATATCTGATTGGGATTTTAGCCCCGCAATATCTGCATCTTCCTTTAAGGAAAATATAACTGAACAGCGGCACCAGGTCAATAACAGACAGAGTATGAGAACAATATGTGCAAACCGAGCGTCCCCTGCTTACCGCCATACCTCTCGGAACTCGATATATCAGCACATTTACAAAGCTGCCTATCACTGTTCCATATAAAAATAAAATCACCAGAAGCAATCCTGTGATAATTATCACTCCATTAAGTTTAGTAGCAGCTGTGTGTTGCAAGGCATAATAATTTAAGCGGGCAAAGCCCGCCTAAATTTACTTCATTTTGCTTAATCGCCTGAAGAGGCATTATATTGGTCTTCAACTATTAAACCTGTATTGCTACCTTTAACATTATATGTTTTCGATTTATCATAGGGAGAAACAGGCCACTCTTCGATATAATTGGGGATAATAGGCTTTGCACTAAGATCAATAATGGCGCTATCCTCTTTAGCTACCAAAGTAACTCCAGATGAGCCAACTGTTGCTGTGATGTCTATTTTAGTTTGATCAAAGCCTTCTGTCAGACAATATTGAAGGACAACAGATTTAAGTGTCCTTATGTTGGCATCATTGGCTGCTTTTTTTGCTTGCGAATCCAATCCGTTATAGACCGGTATGGCTATAAGTACAAGGATTCCGAGTATTGCGACGACCACCATAAGCTCCGTCAGGGTGAAACCCTTACGATTTTTTGTGAACAGATTCATCTTTAGCACTCCTTATGTACGATGTTTTATTGCTAACTTTTCCCGTCCTTAGCTGTAGACAAGAGTTTATCATATATTGTATATATTGTAAAGTAAAAAACGAATAATTTTTTTGAATTTACAGCTTTATTGCATAAAGTACAGCACTTCTTGTCAAAAACATTGGTTATTGCATTTGGTAAATTCCAAACACGCGTGCGGCAAAAGCTCAGCTTTTCCAACCTATATATATTGCGCTTCCGGAATCACCTATAAATGAATCTACTCCGACAATTAGTATTTGGGTGGTTATTCCATACTCGTTTTCGCCGTTGATATCACAGGTTATGCTGACTTCGACAAACGAAGGCTCCACTTTTCGGAAGCTAAGCCGCATGTTATAGCCTTCGGCCAGGCTGTCCAGCAAGGGCACTTCTGCTCCGTCCCTCTTTCGATGCATAATTATTCCGTTACCGTCCTCCTCTTCCATGAAAAATGCCTCGAAATTGTCGTCCGGCATGCCTGCGACCGCCTGATCATAATCGTCCCCGATCTTTACCCGGTCTGCATACCGCAGCGACTTGTCGATGACATTTTTCGCGGTAATTACGTTTTGCTGGATGCTTGCTTGCTTCAAAGCGAGATCCTGAGATTTTGAGACATAAGATAAATATAAATAACCGAGGGCTACTGCAATGAGCAGAATGCTCAATGTGATGATAAGTTCTACAAGTGTCAACCCTTGACATGGGTTTTGCCTTTGTCCCGTATTAGTCGCTTTTCGCATATCAATCGCCCGCCTTGGGGGATTTCAGGACGAAAGACTGGATTTCCACATGGTTTCGGCCTTTATTGTAAAAAACGACAACCGTTACGTCAAAGCCCTCGGAGTAAAAACCGTCAACTTCATAGGACCTTTTTACATAATAAAACTGAGGTTCGGATATTGCTTCGGACAAATAGTTCCCACTCTCTACCCACCCCTTGGAACTCCGCATGTTTGCTTCCGCCTGATCGGCACTCTTTGCGCTCGTGACCAAATAATATATTTGATCGGCTTTTTCCATGGCAGCGGCAATAGCCTTGCTTTTTGCCCCGGAAGCGAAAATACCCGTTGTGGTGACATCAGTGAGAGTGATAACGGCTATGAGCACGATGGATAACAGAGCGACGGCGACTATAACCTCGACGAGCGTCATCCCTCTGTTGTCGTATTCCTTTCTTCGGAGACAAATCAATTTGCTGTCCATCTTCCTTTAGCCCGCCAGTTCGACTCGGCGTTCTTAATTTCCGTCGGCTCGATAAACACGGGAAGATTCGCGCACGAGATCTCCTCAAAGGCTAAATACGAGCCTCCGTCCGCAATAAAAGATTTTGACATTATGCTTCCATATATCCTTGCGCCGCCCGTCAGACTGAACTCAGCTTCGGGAGCGAAGAGGAGACCTTTCATAGCCACCGAACCGCCGCTGAACGAGAGCTTCTTCCCTGCGGTTATTACGGCGCCTTCGTGGTCGGACCCGCCGGTGAAGCGTATTTCGGCGTCGGGGTTCGGCGCAACAATATGGCCGGCGAGAGATGCCGCACCCGATACTGTTACGCTGTTGCCAAATGTCAGGATGTTGCCCCGGAATGTGGTGCTGCTTCCTAAATTGACCTGGGCTTTTGCATGTGTAAGGTACACTTCTCCCTGAAGATGTGCGGGAGATATTGTTAGCTTTTTGCCGTTCGAATAAATCTTGGTGTATGTACCCTGGACGAGACTTCTGTTGCCGTTATATTCTATTTCCGCGTTGTTGTTCAGCGCATACAGTGCTCCGTTATGGGATACGCCCGAAAACTCAAGGCTGTCCCCTCCGATAATAAGATCGCCGTTAATATTCGTGTTGCTTGCGGAGATGTCGGCATTCGGAGCGAAAACCGTAGCCGAAACTGAGGAGCCGTTTCCGCCGCTTTTAAGGTTTATTTTTGATCCTTCCGCGATCAGAGTAAGTCTGGTGGGGTCGCCGTCTTTGTTGATCAGAGTTCTGGAGCCGTCAATGTCGTCCCGAATTACCATCGTGAGCTTTCCCTGTCCCGACAGTCTGATTTCACCGCTGGACTCGAATTTCTCGATTATGACCGTTGCGTCTCCCTGCATGTCAAACGTCAGGACATCGTTCCATCCCAGGCTCACCTTTTTGTATTTCGTTATACTGCCCGGCGCGAGGGTAATCCTCTTTCCGGAGGTGACATCGTCTGAAAATCCGATACCCGAACTGTCCGGAACTTCGGGAAAGCCGGGCGCCTCTGGTGCCGGGGGCATTACCGGGAAGGCCGGAAACTCGAGATCCGGCTCGAATTCTTCCTCGATCCAATCTCTCGTTCTCCATTGCGGATAAATGACTTCGGCCCCGGGTCCGAGATAGATGGTACCGTAACCGTTATCGGAATCGTAAATACGGCTGCTGTAATTTAAACGCACAGGTCCGGAGTTCGTTCCTACGTCTCCTATGATGGTTGGGCTTCCTGAATCCAGATCAATGAGCTCTTTAGTGAAGAGAGCATAATTTGTCGTAAAATCGTCTGCGACAACAGGCGGAATATTCGCACCGACATCGCTGCCCTGCCCGCCTTCCACGCTCCTTTTCAGCTCTTCATAGTCTATCTCAAATCTCATAGCGGTTGCGGTAGCTCCGGAAGCCGAGGAACCGTTTTCGCTCATACCTCCTGAATAACCTGTCGACTGAATTATATATGTAGTTTTGTTCTTTTTACCCTCCGCGTCTTCTCCGACTCCCGGAACAATGGTAATGGTGAATTTAATATTGTAATCTTCCCTGCCTTTGTCATCGACGGGGATCGAGGTTGAAAAAGAGGCCTTACCTAGTTTTCCGTAATATGTAATGGTTTCAGGCTCAGCCGGAGCCGTATTGTCGAGGATTTTCAGTATATACCCGACAGCTATTTCCACACCCGACTTTGCGTAATAGTATGCCTGCGATGTGTCTTCATCCTGCTTGGTAAAGCGTATATCCTGATCCGCAGCCTGCAGTATCGTTACGGTAACAACGGTCAGGATGGCAACAATCATTATGACATATACCAATGCCATCCCGCGCTGTGAACGGATAAAGGATCTTAGCCTTTTTGCCAACTTCGTCCCCCCTTTTTTAATATTTAATATGTTAGATTTAAATAACAACCCTTAAAACCTCTTCGATAGTCGTTATCCCCATTTTTGCTTTCATCAGGCCGTCGGCTCTCATGGTGATCATCCCTTCCTCAAGCGCCGCCGCCTGAATCTCGCTGGCGGAAGCATCGTGCAGGATAAGCTTTCGTATGGTGTCGGTGATGACGAGAAGCTCGAAAATGCCCGTTCTGCCTTTATAACCTGTATTGTTGCAGTAAATGCATCCGGCTGGTTTGTAAAGGTGAACGCCCTGCTCTTCCGGCAAGACGGGAAAATCTGGAATAATCCTCAGTAATTCGTCTTTCGGCATAAAGTATTTTTCCTTGCATCGCGGGCACAGCACCCGCGCCAGCCTCTGAGCCAGAACCCCCGCGAGCGAGGATGAAATAAGGAAGGGCTCGACGCCCATTTCGCTGAGACGAACAACACTGCCCGCGGCGTCGTTAGTGTGGAGCGTCGACAACACCAGATGGCCCGTAAGCGCCGATTCAACGGCGATCTTTGCCGTCTCGGTATCGCGGATTTCTCCGACCATGATTATGTCCGGGTCGCTGCGGAGAATGGACCGGAGGCCCGACGCAAAGGTCATGCCCGCCCTTTCGTTCATCTGAATCTGGATTATTCCCGCTATGCGGCGCTCCATCGGATCTTCGAGGGTAATGATGTTTTTCTCAATGGTGTTGAGCTTATTGAGTATTGCGTAAAGCGTTGTGCTTTTACCGCTTCCGGTCGGGCCGGTTACAAGAATGAATCCGTATGGCATTCTTATTAAATTATCGAAAGCCTTCATTGATCCTTCAGGAAAACCAAGCTCCTGGATCGTGGATATGTTTTCCTCCCTCGGAAGCAGGCGAATGGTTACCGATTCACCGTAAGCGGACGGCAGTGTGGCTATACGGATGTCGACCGTCTTATCGTCTATCCTGACCGTCGCCCGGCCGTCCTGAGGCAGGCGTTTCTCCGAAATATCCATCCCGCCGAGAACCTTGATTCTGGACACGATCGCAGCATGCATTTTCATCGGCTGCGACATCATCTCATGGAGTACGCCGTCGATACGGTAACGCACCCTGAGAGATTTCTCCTGGGATTCGATATGAATATCGCTGGCTCCGGTGCGTATCGCCCCGTTAATAATCTGGTTGACTAGCTGAACCGCGGGCGGATCGGCAGTTTCAGCGACAGCGATGACTTCCTCTTCGGCTTCTTCTTCCGGCTCTTCTTCTTCCGTCATGCCGCTTCCCAGATTTATGAGATTCTTCAGCGCCGCGTCGATTTCCGTATCCGAAACGATTATGGGGCGGATAGCGTATCCGGTAAGCAGGCTCAGGTCATCCATCGCCACAACGTCGTTCGGATTCTCCATCGCGACGTAGAGAACGCCGTCGTTGAGCGCGACAGGCAGTGCACGGTACTTTAAAGCGGTTTCGGAGCTGATGAGGTTTGCGGCTTCCTTGTCGATCCCGATGTCGTTGAGCGAAAAGAATTCGAAGCCGGTTTTGGTCGCCAGGGCTTTGGCGATCTGTTCCTCGGTGCAATATCCCTTGTTTACAAGTATGGTTCCCAGCTTTTCCTGCGTGGTCTTTTGAATCTCCAGAGCTTCGTCCACCTGCTCTGGAGTGACGACACCGCTTTTGATCAGCTGATGGCCAAGCGCAAATCTGCTGTTGTCCGACATATTTCCCTCCGGTATCACTGCGTGTAACTGAAGGCGCTTGCGCCAATTGATATATCAAGCAGATCATGTTCTTCGTTGACCGTGATTTGAAGCCCGGTCAGCTGAATGAAGCGTTCCGATGTGCCGAGGCCTTCGAGAAACTGCACCAGCGAATAATAATTGGCTAAAAGATTTATTTTTATAGGTAATTCCAGATATGCGTCGCGTTTGTTCCTCGACAGGAAAGTAATGTCGCGGAGAAAGCATGAAGTGTCTGCGCAGAGGGAATTTATTCCCGCGATCAATCCGGCTTCATCCGGCTCGGGCGGCATTCTTTTATGGATATCCTCCTCGAAAGCGTTCCCGCTGTCATCGTTCTGCTTTTTGCGAAGGTTAGCTATCTCATTTTGATATAACAGATTCTTTTGCGATTCGTCGTCGATCATCTCGGATAACTCGGTTATATTCTCCCACTGTCGGAAACATAACACCGAAATAACTATTACAAGGATTGCGAGAACAATGATGATAACCGTTTTTGCGTCCAAATACTCGTTTATATCTCTCATGTTCTCTCACCTTCCGATTTATGGTGTTTATTCAATTGGTATTCTGAGCTCAAACTCGACACGGCTCTCTTCGCTTTCTTCGTCTGCGGCGATATAAGATGACGTGATTTCACCAAGGCCGTCGATCTCCGAAAGCCCGGAAATCCACTCGGAAACCGAATCGTAATCTGAAGCCGTTGCCTGAATTATGCAGGCAACGCCGCTTTCCTCGTCTGACATTGACAATTGGAAGATTTTTATGTCATCAGGTGATGAATTGGTGATTAAAACGAGCAGCTTCCCGTAATCCTTGCTCTTTTTTGTGATTCTGTCTATGATCGAGCTTATCTGGTCCGCGTCGGCAGAGACGGGATTCGGGTCCTCCATCTTCATGACGATAGAGGCGAGGTTTTGATTGTCCCGCAACAGGTCGCTGTACTGGTCGTAGCGCTGATTGCCGAACGAAATCAACATCCGATACAGCAGAAAAAGCAGCAATAAGGCAAAGATCGAACCGTAGATCAGGCGGTTTTTTATGGCCTGGTTTCTGGCGTTATTCCGATACTTTTCCGGAAGAAGGTTTACAACGTACATGGCAGACTCCGGTCATTTATATTATTTTGCTGAGCGCGAGCGAGATGCAGCCGTCAAAGTCTTCCGGCGGGGAACTTCCCCTTTTTGCGTCGGGCTCGAAGAGACGGATAAATTCGATGCGGGCAAGCAGTTCTCTTTCAAAAACCGCCGATGTGTACTGGCGGAGAGGGATTGCGCCCGTTATTACTATTTGATCGACTTCCTTCTTGTTGCGAAGACGATAATAATTGATTGTCGCGTTTACGCCCTTTACGATTTCAGTGCTGATCGCATCAATTTCACTGGGAAGCAGCTTCTCACCCCGGGCAACCGCCGCAAGAACGGATGTGAAGGCTGAGTTCAGGTTAAGGTTGCGCATAAAGGCGATCTGCCTGTTCTCAAAAACTATATGGTATATGCTTTTTTTCCCGATCCGCACAGCCATAAAATTATCGTGTTCCACCCTGCCGAGGACCGTGTTTGCATAGGCTATCTGACTGGGAGTTATCATTCTGGCCGTAATGCCCGCGGCTTTCGATATGTCGAGAATTCGCTGGATAGTCTTTTTCCTTACGGCACAAAGAAGTACGTTGACCTTTTCCCCGTCTTCATCCGCCGTCTCATTCAGTTTCACGTAGTCCAGCTCAAGCTCGGTAAGCGGCGCGGGAATATACTCCTGCGAGTTCAAACGGATGAGCCCGCGCTGTTTTGCCTCGTCCACCTTCGGGAATGATGCGAACCTGAGAATGGTCGTCTGATTATCGATCCCGAAAACGGCTTGTCTTGCCGAGAAGCTGTTGTCCCCGCAGAACCTGACAAACGCTTCCTCAAAAGCATCCTCGTTGACAACTGTCCCTTCGTTCAGTATGTCGCGGGAAAGCTCCGTCTGCCCATATCCGATGATAAAGAACCGGTTTTTCCCGGATATTCTCATCTCAACGGCTTTTATTTCGTCTCTTCCGATTTCCACACCCAAAACTTTTCTTGAACCAATCATAATGTCTCCCGTCGGTCTCAGATACCCGAAGCTATCGAGGTGAACATGGGCAGATACAGGGCGATGAGCATTCCGCCCACCAGAAAACCGACCACGATCAGAAGCAGCGGTTCCAGGACCGTACCGAGGTTTTTCGACTCGCTGTCGATCTCCTCGTCATAAAATTCCGAAATTTTATCCAGCATCTCGGGCAGGCTTCCCGATTCCTCGCCGATGGCGATCATTTCGGTCACCATCGGAGGAAAGACGCCGCTGGCGGCCAGAGGTCTTGAAAGATTACGTCCGATTTCGATCTCTCTCGCCGCGGCTTCCGCTGCGTTCGCGACAAGCATGCTGCCGGAAGTCGGACCGGACGCTTCAAGCGCGCTCACGATGGGAACTCCGCCGCGAATCAGTGTCGCCAAAGTTCTGACAAACCGGGAAATGACTGTTTTTGAAATAAGCGAACCGAAGAAGGGCATCGTCAGCTTTGACTTCTCCCACAGCTCATGACCTGTTCTGCTCCGCATAAATGCTGTTGCCAGGGCGACGATCGCCCCGCACGCGGCGATCCAGATATACCAATGCCCCCGCATGCTGTCCGACAGCGAATAGATAAAAAGCGTGATACCGGGAATGTTTCCGCCGGACGCGGTATATTTCTTAAAGTTCGGAACAAGAAATACCATCATCACGATGAATACGGCGGCAGCGAAAATTCCAACAACCTTTGGGTAATTGACGGCGGACCTTACATTGTCGCGCAGCTTCTTTTCCTTTTCAAGGTGGTGGGCCAACCGGTTCAGAGTAGACTCAAGCATGCCGCCGACTTCCCCCGCCCGGAGCATCGCGATATAAAGATCGTCGAAGATGTCGGGGTATTTGGCGAAGGCATCCGCAAGACTCGCCCCACCCATTACATCGGCTGAAATGCTCTTCAGCGCTTTTGAGAGCACGGCGTTTGAAGACTGCCTGCCGATTATGGCAATCGCCTGGGGGACAGTGACCCCCGAGTTTATTAATGTTGCGAACTGCTTGGAAAGCTGCACCAGGTCGGCTATTTTCACCGAACGCCTTTTCCTGAGCCGGAAAAGTGTTTCGCTTTTTCTTGCCCTGACAGAATATGCATAAAGTCCGGTCTCACGCAGAATCTCCGCCACATCTTCGGGAGACTCCGCGTCGAGAACGCCTCTGTGGACTTCATTGCGGGCGGTGACAGCTTCATAGGAAAACTGTGGCATTCCCTACCCTCCTTACACACCGTCTATCTCGGCAATGATGTCCTTCACCCGCCGGATCTCCTCGGGGCTGGCCGTCAGATACATGACGTAGCGGTATTTGTCCGCTTCCTTTGAGATGTTTATCGATATTTTGAACTTCGAAACGGGAATCCCCGACAGTTCGGATATGAGAATTCTCCTGTTGTAGAGCCTTGAGCTCCCGTCGGGGGCATCGGACGAATCGACCGGAAGGGTTACCGCAGGGGATTCCTGATCCAGCGTGCCTATCAGCTCGGAAACCGTGTTCATGTAATCGGCGGGGCAGGAAACCAGAATCGACTTGCTGAATTCGGGGTATGGGAACGTGTAAACGGTTATTTCGGGAATGGCAAGCATGCTGAGTTTTTTCTCCATCTCCGAGGCGGTGACCTTATACAAGCGGAAAACCTGGATTCGGCTCAGGGCGTTCATCTCCGGAACGTCGACTGCCTTGATCAGATCCTTTGCCTCGTTTATCGCGTCAACGGAACCGCACAGCCAGACGGATTTTTTCAGGCCGTTCGTATACACGATACTGACGTCCATGGTCGCCCCGGTTTCCTCACTAAATTCCTCGAACAGCGAAACTATTGATTCTGTGGTTGTATAACTGAGTTTATATAGTTCTATCTTCCTGTCTTTGAAGTATGAACCCTCCGGCGAATAGTTCTCAACCACGTCGACAATTGATTTTACAGAGTTTATGGATTCGAAATCCTCGTTGCTGGCATAGACGTAAAGCGTGCCCGGATTGCTTCCGAGAGTAAAGCCGGAGGGCAGGGACAACTGGGCGAGAATCGATTGAAACTCCTCCGCAGATATGTACTCCACATTGATGGCCCGGAAACAGCTTGCTATTTCTGCGCTCCCAAGCTCGACGTTTTCGTTCTTGTCAAGCATTGTGATTATCTGCCTGATCTTTGCAAGGTCAGAAGGAAAGCCCTGGACCCACAGGGTTTTGCTGTTTGCCTGTATGTTGAGCGGCTCAGCCCGCAGTCCGAGAGCCGTTATTTGCTCGGTAAGGGTTCCGGCGGTGATGAATTTGAGGTTGAACTCGGCGATTTCAACGCTGTCGGGAAAATCGGAGGATATAGCGTCGCGGTCTCCGACGATTATTATGCTGCCGTCATCCACGTAAATGAGGCCCGCAACCCGCGTAATCAGCTCCAGAGCCTCCGTAATCGTTACGTTTTCGACTTTAAGCGTGATATCGGACGGGGTGCCTTTAAAGACGATGCTCTTTCCCATGTTCAGGAAAAGGGCCGACAGAACGTCGCGGACATCCGCATTTACGACATTTAACGATACTCGGCCGCCCGCGGTGCCTGATGACGGGCTTTCGGGATTACCGGGACCGGCTGAATCGGGCGATGCTTCTTCATTCGCGACGTCGGCGGCAGCCGCCGCGCCGGGGCCTTCGCCGGCTTTCGCAATACCCGCCGAGGCTGTTGCGGATGACGCCGAAAAAGAGAGAATCAGGACAAGTCCGATTACGGAGAATAGCAGTCTATTGTGCCGAAGCAGCTTTTTCATGTTTTTCCTCTCCGCGCATTTATTTATCTGAGCCGTGGTCAAGCTCAAGGGTCTTCTCACCGGAGCCGTCGGTAATTACGACATCGGTTTCGTTTATTACGGCCGCCTTCCACGCGGTTTCCCCGATGGGATCGCCTTCCTGTACGATATAACTGTTGCCGCCGAAGGTTATAATTGCGGCGGAAGTGCCCGCGGAGTTAGATACGATTCCCGTGAGCCTGAAGGAGTTCATACCGGACGCCTCGCCGGAATAATCGAACGGGTCCTTTTCCGGGACCGCTCTTTCGGTTTCGGGCAGTACTTCGACGGTCGGAGTCTTCCCGTCGCCTTCTGCCGAAGGAGCCGCGCCGCTTCCTTTTACTACGGGCGGATCGTATGTGTTCCCGGGAGACTGCCCCGACAATACGACCGATAAAATAACGGCAGACAGCAGGAGGAGTGATATCAGCGATACACCCAGAACAAGAACGGGCTTTGCTCCAAACCGCTTTTTCATCCTGTCGGCTATTTCAGCCATCCTTATCCTCCGCTCACCCATAATTTGCCTCGACTTTCATCCAACTTTACCGAATAATACCCCAATATTTTATCAAAATTATAATATATATGACTTAAATTTTCAACAATTAAAATTAAAAATTATACTTGCATTTTCTGCGAAATAATGGCATTATGTGTCGTGGTGGAAAATATCGTCTTGAATTATATGGAATATATTGATATTTCCATGAAGATGATGTAAACTATAAAATGGCATAGCCAAATTCGGCCACGCCGCTTGCCGGAAAGAGCGGCGCCCGATACACCCGCAAGGCTGTATTGCGGAATGGAGTCATCCATGAAGAACTTCAAGGTTATTGCTATACTCGCAATGGGGCTTATTGCCGGTGCCGGGCTGGTATTTTTGATCATTCGCTATATGGACAAGCTGACCGAAATCTTTGATTCGGTCAAAAAGCGCGTTATACTAAAGCTGGAATTCTGCCGCCCCCGCTCTGTCAGACTTACCGAAGCCTTTGCGGACGGATGCTGTCAGGCTTTCAAGGCCGACTGCGCCGCAGAACCCGGCCCCACAGGTGATCCCATACCCAATATCCCCACGGAGGAATAACATTTCATGCCGATCAAAATACCATCCGGTCTTCCCGCAAGCCGAATCCTTGAAAGCGAAAATATCTTCATTATGCCTGAGCATCGCGCTCTCCACCAGGATATCCGGCCTCTAAAGCTGCTTATCCTTAATCTTATGCCGACAAAAATTGTCACGGAAACACAGCTGCTGCGCTGTCTGTCAAACACCCCCCTGCAGATCGAAGTGGATCTGCTCCAGGCTTCAACTCACATTTCAAAAAACACATCCGCTGACCACCTTCTTGCATTTTATAAAACATTTAAGGAGGTACGCCATCTCAAATACGACGGAATGATCATAACCGGAGCGCCAGTTGAGCATCTGGACTTCGAACAGGTCGATTACTGGGACGAGCTTTGTGAAATAATGGATTGGAGCCGGACGCACGTCTACTCGACTTTCCACATCTGCTGGGGTGCTCAGGCGGCACTTTACCATCATTACGGAATCCCGAAATTCCCTCTTGAAAAAAAGATGTTCGGCATATTTCGGCATGATGTGCTGTGCCCGAAATCTCCGCTTCTCAGAGGTTTCGACGATTGCTTTCCCGCACCGCATTCCAGACATACGGAGGTTCGCGCCGAAGATATAGAAAAAGTAAGCGGCCTCGAAATTCTTTCAACTTCCCCCGAAGCCGGGGTATACATCATAGCGTCATCAGACGGCAGACAGATCTTTGTAACCGGTCATGCAGAATACGATTCAGATACGCTAGCCGGCGAATATTTCCGGGATCTCAATCGCGGTCTGAAAATCGATTTGCCAAAATACTATTTTCCCGATGACGATCCATCGAAAGCGCCTGTCGTAACATGGCGCTCGCATGCTCATTTACTTTATACAAATTGGTTAAATTATTATGTATATCAGGGAACACCATACGATCTTGACAATCTGTGAACAAAAGGCATAAAGTTTGCATAATAGCTTCCCTTTTACAGATACTATTTCCACAGGCTGTTCCTTTCGATATGATATAACTGGAGGAATAAATATATGAAGGCTACAGGAATTGTTAGAAGAATTGACGACCTCGGACGTGTCGTTATACCTAAGGAAATCCGACGTACTATGAGGATCCGCGAAGGAGATTCCCTCGAAATTTATACAGACAAAGACGGAGAAGTCATATTCAAGAAATACTCCCCCATGGGCGAGATGTCGTCCTTTGCCGCTCAGCTTTGCGAAACCCTCAACAAAACAACCGGCGCCACCACGGCTGTTGTCGACCGTGACAGCGTCATCGCGGCCGCTGGTCCTTCCCGCCGTGAAATCTATGAGAAGCGCATCAGCGAGGAACTTGAGCGCATCATGGAAGGCAGACAGGTTTACCAGTACAAGCAGGGAGAGCCCAGAGTCCCCGTCACCGACGGCGGAAACCTTTATGTCGAGGTTGCGGCCCCGATCATCTCCGAGGGCGATGTTTCCGGATGCGTCATTTTCGTATCGGGAGGAGAAGGCGCGCCCACCGGCGAAACCGAATATAAGCTTGCCCAGACCGTCGCCGCTTTCCTCGGAAGGCAGATGGAAGGCTGAACCGAATCGCAAGGCATGATATGCGGCGGCCCGCCCGCCCGCATATCATGCTTTGATTCATAAAAATCCGGTTTTTTGCCAAAACATTTAAAAATACTATTGCTTTTTATCAATCTTCCTGATATAATTAAACAGTACTTGGATCAGATGTTCATTTTTTGTATGCTGGTTTTCTTTGGAGTGGGTAATCCCACTCTTTATTATTGAAACACGGAGGAAACCATGAGTAGAATTACAGATCTTGTTTCCGATCTCGTCTCCCCGGTTATCGAAAAAGCAGGCGTCAGCCTCTGGGATGTTGAATTTGAACGCGTCGGCGGCGAGCAATATCTCCGTATTTATATCGACAGCGAAAACGGTATTTATATCGACCAGTGCGAGGAGGTCAGCAAAGCTATAGATCCCCTTCTCGACGAAGCTGATTTAATCGACGGTCCATATATCCTCGAAGTCTCTTCTCCGGGAATAGAGAGGGCTCTTAAAAAGCCGGAGCATTTCAGGCGCTATGTCGGATCGCTTATAGAAGTAAAGCTATACAAGGTAGTTGAAGGCAGCAAGCGCTTTTCCGGAACACTTCAGTCTTATACGGACAACCATATTGCAATCGACGTATCAGGCGCTTTGGTTACAATCCCGCTCGACAATATTGCAAAAGCCAACCTGAAATACGAATGGCAGTAGTTCTCTTCCATTGAATTGTTTACTAGGAGGTTATCTCAGATGAATGCCGATTTTTTTGACGCGCTTATAGATATTGAACGGGAAAAAGGAATTCCGAAAGAATATATGCTTGAACGAATCTCACAGGCGCTTTTAACGGCATACAAACGCGACAACGCCGGTTCGGTCGATAACGTTTTCATCGAACCCGACATCGAAAAAAAGGAAATCCGCATGTATGTCCGCAAGCAGGTCGTTGAAGAGGTTAAGAATCCGCAGACTGAAATATCCCTTGAACAGGCAGGCCAGATTTCCAAGCGCGTCGGGATCGGCGATTTTGTCAATATCGACGTTGAGACAAAGCACTTCGGACGGATTGCCGCACAGACCGCAAAACAGGTCATCATTCAGGGTATTCGTGAAGCCGAACGGGGTCTTGTCTACCAGGAATTCACCTCCAAGGAGCATGAGATCATCAACGCCGTGGTTACAAGGGTCGATCCCAGAAACGGCAACGCTTTTCTCGACATGGGCGGAAAACCCGGACACAACGAGATTGTTCTCCTCGCGAGCGAGCAGATCGCGGGCGAGAATCTTCGCGAGGGCGACCGTATTAAGGTTTATGTCGTGGAAGTGCGCAACTCCAACCGTGGTCCCCAGATACTCATTTCCAGGACGCATCCCGGTCTCGTAAAACGTCTATTCGAGCTTGAAGTGCCCGAAATACATGACGGGACCGTGGAAATAAAAAGCATCGCCCGCGAGGCAGGCATGCGCACAAAGATCGCCGTTCTCTCGCATGACGAGAACGTCGATCCCATCGGCTCTTGCATCGGCCCCCGCGGAGCCAGGGTCGAAAACATAGTAAACGAGCTGCGGGGCGAGAAAATCGATGTTATACGCTACAGTGACGATCCGGCGGAATATGTTGCCGCCGCCCTGTCCCCCGCAACGGTTCTCAGCGTCAGGGTGCTCGAAGACGGAAAAAGCTGCAGCGTTGTCGTTCCCGACGACCAGCTTTCGCTCGCAATCGGCCGTGAAGGGCAGAACGCCCGGCTCTCCGCACGTCTGACAGGCTTTAAAATCGACATCAAGCCTGCGTCTCAAAGCCTATGAAAAAAGTACCGATGAGGCAGTGCCTCGGCTGCCGTGATATGTATCCAAAGCGCGAGCTTATCCGGGTTGTCCGAAGCCCCGAAGGTGAAATATCCATCGACCTGAAGGGCAAGAAATCCGGTCGGGGCGCATACATCTGCCGCAAAGAAGAGTGCCTTGCGAAAGCCGTCAGGTCTCGTTCGCTTGAAAGAGCCTTATCAGTTAACATTCCGGCCGAAATTTATGAGAGATTGAAAACGGAGCTGAACAATGACACCCAATAGCCTTCTTTCCCTTCTGGGTTTAGCATACAAAGGACGCCATATAGAAACCGGCGAGCATCCGGTGTCGGTGGCTCTCCGCAGTAAAAAGGCGCGGATCGTGCTTGTCGCCTGCGACAGCGCAGAAAACACAAAAAAACGACTTCGAAGCTGGACCGAGTCAAACAGGGTCCCGCTGTTTGAGCTTGATTGCACAAAGGAAGAGCTTGGCGCCGCATTTGGCAAAGCCTCCTGTTCCATGGCGGCGATCACCGATGCCGGTCTGGCCCTGACGGCATTGAAGCAGCTGGATCCGGACGGCGCGCACGCCGAAACGATCAGGAAACTCGAAGGCATTAAAGAGCGAAAGGCCCGGAAAGCCGCGGGCCGCGGAAAATCATAGCTCTTTTTCGGCTGCTTCGATCCCGGGACACGCAAAATTACGGAGGTGCATTTAGTGAGTACATTATTTAAATATCGGGTTCATGAGGTTGCAAAGGACTTCGGCCTCTCTTCGAAGGAGATATCGAAGATTCTCGCCGAATATGCAACCGCGCCCAAAAACCACATGCAGGTGCTGAGCGACGAGGAGTTGAATATTATTTTTGATTATATTACTCTCAAGAACCAGGTTGAGAGCATCGAGAGCATTTTCGCGGCCGCGCAGGCCGCGGCTGAAAGCGCTTCCTCCAAAAAGCAGGAAGAGACTCCCTCCCCGGCGCCGCAGCCCGCGAATGAGGCCCGCCAGGCCAAAAGTCCGGATGCTTCCGCCCAGCCGGCCCAGACCGCTTCCGCCGGCGCCCAGGTATCCGGAGGCTCACTATCCGCTAAGAATCCTCCGGCAAACCAGCAGCAAAAACAGCAGCATCACTCCCAGGCCCAGAAGCAGCCCCAAAGCGCCCCGGCAGGCGCTTCCCCCGCCCAGGGCGGCGTCCAGTCGGAGCCTGCTTTCATTAAGCCGAAGCGCGAAGTCCGCATAATCGACACCCGCGGGGTTTCCATCGACCTGTCGAAATACGACGAGAAAGTCGAGAGCCTTGTCCCCGAAAAAGCGCATAAGTTTAACGTGGGCAAGGAGAAGATCAAAAAGCAGACCGACGGGAGAGGCAAAGGAGTGTCCGCAGGCCAGAAGCGCAGACAGGAAGAGCAGGAAAAAATGCGGAAGCTCGCGCTTGAACGCCTGAAAAAGCAGCAGCTTAAGGTCTCCATCCCCGACGAAATATCCGTCGGAGAGCTTGCCGTAAGGCTGAAAAAGACGGGCGCCGAAGTTGTAAAACAGCTTATGAAGCTCGGTATAATGGCCTCTCTGTCTCAAATAATAGATTATGACACAGCCGCGCTTGTCGCCATGGAGTTCAACGCCAAAGTCGAGCACGAAGTCCACGTCACAATCGAAGAACAGCTTATCGACGAATCGGTTGACAAAGAAGAGGATCTCAGGCCGAGAAGCCCCGTCGTCGTCGTCATGGGCCATGTCGACCACGGCAAGACTTCCCTCCTCGATTATATAAGAAACACCAACGTGACATCGAGCGAAGCCGGAGGAATTACCCAGCATATCGGAGCCTATTCCGTGGATTACAACGGCAGCAAAATCACTTTCCTTGACACCCCCGGCCACGCTGCCTTTACCTCAATGCGCGCCCGCGGGGCCAACGTCACCGACATCGCAATTCTCGTCGTCGCGGCGGACGACGGTATAATGCCCCAGACCGTCGAGGCGATAAACCACGCGAAAGCCGCCGAAGTACCGATTATCGTCGCGATAAATAAAATCGATAAACCCTCCGCAAATCCCGACCGCGTCATGCAGCAGCTCACGGAATACGAGCTTGTGCCGGAGGAATGGGGCGGGGACACGATTGTCTGCAGGGTTTCCGCTCTCACCGGAGAAGGCATCGACAATCTCCTCGAAATGCTCCTTCTTACAGCCGAAATGCGCGAGCTTCGCGCAAATCCCAACCGCCGCGCCATTGGAACGGTCATTGAAGCCCGTCTCGACAAAAGCCGCGGTCCCGTCGCCACCGTCCTTATTCAGAACGGTACGCTCCACCACGGCGACATAGTCATCGCCGGCAAGACCGTCGGCCGTGTCCGCATCATGACCGACTACAAGGGCAATCGCATCGAATCCGCCGGCCCGTCCACCCCTGTGGAAATCACCGGTCTTTCGGAAGTTCCGGCGGCGGGCGACCACTTCAATGCAGTCGAGGATGAACGCATGGCCCGCGAGCTTGTGGAGGAGCGCAAGCTCAAGGAACGCGAGAAAAACGCCAGAACGACGAGCAAAGTCACGCTCGACGATCTGTTCGCACAGATAAAGGAAGGCGAGATCAAGGAACTCAACATAATCATCAAAGCAGATGTTCAGGGCTCCGCCGAAGCGCTCAAAGCCTCGCTGGAAAAGCTCTCGAACGAGGAAGCCCGCGTCCGAGTGATTCACAGCGGCGTCGGCGCCATCAATGAGTCCGACATACTCCTCGCGTCGACGGCAAGCGCCATAGTTATCGGCTTCAACGTAAGGCCCGACAACACAGCGCTTGAAAACGCAAAGAGATCGGGCGTCGACATTCGCCTCTACCGCATCATATATGAGGCGATCGACGAAGTTGAAGCCGCGATGAAAGGACTGCTTGCTCCGAAATACAAGGAAGAGCTCCTTGGTCAGGCCCAGGTCCGCCAGATTTTCCGCGCGTCGAATATCGGCACGATCGCAGGCTGCTATGTCCAGTCCGGCAAAATCGTGCGCGGATCGAAGGTGCGCATCGTGCGCGACGGCATCGTCATTTTCGAGGGAAACCTCTCCTCTCTCAAGCGCTTCAAGGACGACGTGCGCGAGGTTGCGTCGAACTACGAATGCGGCATGAGCATCGAGGGCTACAATGATATCAAGGAAGGCGATATTATCGAAGCCTACCACATGGTCGAAGTGAAATGATCCCAACAAGGGGACGGTTCTTCTGTCGGGTTGCCCTACAAGGGGACGTACCTTTGGCTGGTTGCCATATATTCATGTGCAAGGGGGCTTAAGCCATGCCCAGGATTGAAAAGGTAAACGAGGAAGTCAGGAACTGCCTGGCTTCTCTCCTGATGACCGTAAAAGATCCGCGCGTCCGCGGCGTCGTAAGCATTACCCGCGCTGATACCACGCCGGATCTGAAGCAGTCCCGCATTTATGTCAGCGTGCTCAACGATTCCGATTCACAGGAGGTCCTCAAGGGCCTCAAGTCCGCGTCGGGCTACCTGCGCCGCGAACTTGGACGTATTCTGGACCTTCGCAAGACACCCGAGCTCATATTTGTAAAGGACGATTCGATCAGACACGGAGCGCACATACTGGACCTTCTGGAGACAATCAAGCCTTCACCCGGACCTTCCGTTTCAGAATCGGACGTTTCAGAGGTATCCGACCATGATGACAATGACGACTAAAATGCTGACAATTCGTGAGACCTCGGCGTTCCTTCTGGGGACGGACAATATCCTTATCCTGACGCATCAGAATCCCGACGGAGACACATGCGGCTCCGCCGCGGCGCTCTGCGTCGCTCTGCGCAGCCTGGGCAAATGCTGTTACATCTTCCCGAACTCCACCGTCACGAACCGATATCTTCCCTTTATCGAAAAGTATCTGGCGCAGGATTCCGCCTGGCAGCCCGAGACGGTTGTTTCGGTCGATGTTGCCGACACGACCCTTTTAACCGACGAATCAAAGAGATATTCACAGGACGTCGCGCTCTGCATCGACCATCACCCCTCCAACGTTCTTTATGCAAAATATACTCTCCTTGATGCCGAAGCGGCGGCAACCGGAGAGATCATACTCGACCTTGTTCGCGATATAGGAGCGGAGGTCACGCAGGATATCGCTCTCCCGCTATATCTTGCCATCGCGACCGACACCGGATGCTTCCGCTTCTCCAATACTACTTCCAGGACATTCAGAGCCGCCGCCGATCTGCTCGAAACCGGCATTGATTTTGTCGATATCAACAACCGCTTTTTCGAAACAAAAAGCAAGTCCCGCCTCCTTATCGAGCAAAGGATCAACGAAAACATACGTTATTTTGACAACGGCCGCACGGCCATCGCCGCGTTGACAAAACAGCTTATAAACGACACCGGCGCCAAAGAAGAGGACATCGAAAACATCTCGTCTTTCCTCCGCAGCATCGAGGGGGTGGAGATTGCCGTGCTTCTCCGCGAGCGGGGCGACAACCTGTGGAAAATCTCGGTCCGGACAAGCTCGGCCGCAAACGCGTCAGCCATCTGTTCCCTTCTCGGCGGCGGCGGTCATGCAAGGGCCGCCGGCTGCACCTATTCCGGATCGTATGATGAAGCCGTCGCGGCAATTATCAGGTCGATAGAAACGGAGAAAACCTAAGATGCTTAACGGCATACTAGTTGTGGATAAACCGGAGGGTCCCTCGTCGCACGACGTGGTTTCCAGACTGAGGAGAATACTCGGAGAAAAACGCATAGGCCACGGCGGAACTCTCGATCCGATCGCAACCGGCGTGCTTCCCGTTCTTGTCGGCCGCGCCACCAGAGCCTCGGATTTTTTGCTTGCAGCCGACAAAGCATACACGGCGCACTTCAGGCTCGGAATAACCACCGACACCCAGGATATTACCGGCAACATACTGACCGTGAGCAGCGCGCTCCCCACCGCCGGGGAGCTTCGCACTATATTGAGGAAGTTTACGGGGGCAATCACGCAGGTTCCTCCTATGTATTCGGCAATAAAGGTAGGCGGGAGAAAGCTTTACGAAATGGCGCGCAGCGGCATCGAGGTCAAGCGGCAGCCGCGTGAGGTCACGGTATTTTCCATCGATCTGATGACGGACGATTCCATGCCCGAGGCCGACAGATATTCAATATCCGTCCACTGTTCCAAAGGTACTTATATAAGGACTCTCATCAATGACATAGGGGCAGAGCTTGGCTGCGGCGCGACGCTGACAGCCCTCCGCCGGACTAAAACCGGAGCATTTGACATAAGCATGTCCCGGACACTTGATGAAATCGAAGCCGCAGTGAGCGAAGGAAGCATTTCTTCGCTTATCATTCCCGTTGATTCCATGTTCACTCAGTATCCGGAAACATCGGTCGACGCGTCGGGCGAAAGACTGTGCCGCAACGGGGCGTTGGTCCCCTTCGGTTCGGGCACGCCCGGAACGACTTACCGCGTATACGGCCCGGGCGGAAACTTTCTCATGCTCGGACTGGCAACGACGGAAAGGGGAAAAATATATTTGAAAACCGTGAAAAATTTCTTTGATGTGGGATAATTATAATGAGAAACGATCTTGATATAGCCCGGAAAACCGGCAGGCAGGGGCGCGCCGTCGCCCTGGGTTTTTTTGACGGCGTTCACATAGGCCACTTGCGTCTTCTTTCAAGAACCGCGGAGGCCGCTTCCGAGCTGGGCCTTACTCCCTGCGTGTTCACTTTCGACAGGCATCCGATGAGCGAGATTACCGGCCGCCCCTTTCCCCTGCTGAATACTGTCGACGACCGTGCTTATATTATAAAAAAATACAGCGGAATAAATGAAATCATATTCGCCCATTTCGACAGCGCCCTTATGCGCATGCCCTGGCAAAACTTCATTCACGATATGCTTGTAGGCATGTATGGTGCGGAATATCTGGTAGCGGGCTGGGATTATCATTTCGGTTATAAAGGAGAAGGAAATCCGGAACTGCTTTGCGCAGAGGCCGCCTCGCTTGGTATCGGGTGCGAGATAATTCCCGAAGTAAAGCTTGACGGAATCACCGTCAGCTCAACCCGCATACGCGATCTCGTTTCCGAGGGAAAAATGGAAGAGGCGGCGCGTTTTCTCGGCCATCCGCATATTCTCTCCGGAATCGTAGGTCAGGGGAAGAAGCTGGGAAGAACGCTCGGAATCCCCACTATCAACATTACGCTCCCGCAAGAAATCCAGCAGCCTCTCAGGGGTGTTTATGCCTCCAGAGTCATTGTGGACGACAACGGCCCTTCCCTTCCCGGTGTGACAAATATCGGTGTCAAGCCGACCGTGTCGGGTTCCGGCGATGTCAACGCGGAAACTCATATTATCGGCTTCAGCGGCGACCTGTACGGAAAGTCTGTCCGTCTGGAACTGCTGAAATTCATGCGGCCGGAAAACCGGTTCCCCGATGTTGGGTCCCTGAAAAATCAAATTCTTTTGGACATTGAAGCCGTGAAATCCATTATAGAGGATATTTGATCAGGTTTTACGCCTGATCAGGTTTTCTGGTTCTATCGGATTTACATGAGCGATCAAGCTTTCACTTTCATATAAAGCAGGTAAAGCAGGGTTATTCTCAGAAACAGGGCTTTAGCTCCTTTTACGAAGCCATGTGAAGCCAACATTACGTCTTTCAGTCGCACATTAAGGCAAATCCATAACTTTTTGATTGACATCCGGCGTTTTGGCTGATATACTATGAAATGCCGCTTTGAACAGGCTTAAGAGGGTTATCCCCGCCTGCATAGCGAGACTTGCTAAGAAACGAGGTGCTACCGGAATGATTGCTATTTTTGAGACCGGCGGCAAACAGTACAAGGTAACCGAGGGCGATATCCTCTACCTCGAGAAGCTCGACGTGTCCGAGGGTGATGTGGTTACTTTCGACAAGGTTCTTGCCATCGTCGACGGCGAGAAATCGAAATTCGGCGCTCCCGTAGTTAAAGGCGCAACCGTAACCGCCAACGTCATCAAGCACGGCAAGGCGAAGAAGATCATAGTCTTCAAATACAAGCCGAAGAAAAACTACAGGCGCCGTCAGGGCCACAGACAGCCCTACACCAAGGTTCAGATCACAACAATCAACGCCTGATGACAACCATTAGAGTTTACAGAAAAGCCGGAGTTGTTTCCGGAATCGAAATCAGCGGGCATAGCGGCTATGCCTCTGAAGGCGAGGATATAGTTTGCGCCGCCGTAACATCCGCCGTACGATATGCGGAGGTCCTGCTCAACGATGTCCTTGACGCTGACATAAAGTTTAGAGTCGATTCCGAATCAGCCTTTCTCTCCTTTTTCGACCTTTATCCATCCCCGGACGACGGGGAAACATCCGCCCGGGCTGCAGTTTTGGAGGGTTTTGCCCGGTACATGAAACAGCTCTCGGTCGAGTATCCCGACTATATAAAAGTTATGGAGGTGCAGCAAAATGCTTAACATAGGCTTGCAGTTTTTTGCCCATAAAAAAGGCGTAGGCTCAACCCGCAACGGCCGTGATTCCGAATCCAAGCGTCTCGGACCGAAGCGTGCCGACGGACAGGCGGTTCTTGCGGGCAACATACTTGTTCGCCAGCGCGGGACGAAGATCCATCCCGGCACCAACGTCGGAATCGGAAGCGACGACACCCTCTTCGCCCTTGTCGACGGCATAGTACGTTTCGAGCGGCTCGGCCGCGATCGCAAGAAGGTTTCGGTTTACGAAGTCGAATAAAAAGGACCGGCACTAATGAAAACTCGCCTTTACTCACTTGCACAAGTGAAATATTGGCGAGTTTATGTTTTATATGACGTCAATGTATGCAAAATAGAAAATAGCATTCATTACGCAGGCCTTCCGGCGGGACGAACCCGGGCATCAGGCCCGTTCGTTCCGTCGGCGGAACGGAGGTTTATATGTTTATCGATACAGCAAAGATAAAAGTCGTTGCCGGCAAAGGAGGAGACGGGGCCGTTTCCTTTCATCGCGAAAAATATATCGCGGCGGGAGGTCCCGACGGAGGAGACGGCGGAAACGGCGGCAACATTGTTATAATAGTAGACGACCATATGTCGACACTTATGGATTTCCGCTACCGCCGCAAATACGTCGCCGAAAACGGAGAAAACGGCTCGGGCAAGCGGTGCTCTGGCAGGAACGGCGCGGATCTTGTCATCAAGGTGCCGAGGGCCACCGTCATCCGCGATGCGGAGACCGGCGCCGTTATTCACGATATGTCCGACGGACAGCCTTTCGTTGTCGCCAAAGGCGGATCCGGCGGCTGGGGCAACCAGCATTTCGCGACACCAACAAGACAGACCCCGCGGTTTGCGAAAAGCGGTCTCCCCGGCGAGGAGCGCGAAATCCTCCTTGAACTGAAGCTTTTGGCGGACGTCGGTCTTGTAGGCTTCCCGAACGTCGGCAAGTCGACGCTTCTCTCCATGATTTCAGCCGCCAGACCCAAGATCGCAAACTACCATTTCACGACTCTCCAGCCGAACCTGGGCGTAGTATCGGTCGACGAGGGCGAATCCTTCGTCGTGGCCGATATCCCCGGCATTATTGAAGGCGCACACCAAGGAGCAGGCCTCGGCCACGATTTCCTGCGCCATATAGACCGCTGCCGCCTTCTGATCCATCTGGTTGACGTCTCGGGAAGCGAGGGAAGGGACCCGATAGAGGATTTCAAAATAATAAACGAAGAACTGAAAACCTACAGTCCTTCGCTTGCATCCAGGCCGCAGATCGCAGCCGCCAACAAGATCGATATACTGAGCCCCGATAGCGACAATCTGGAACGCTTCAGGGAATATGTTTCCGGGCTGGGAATCCCCTGTATTGAAATATCGGCGGCGACGCGAAAGGGCGTCGACACGCTGGTCTATAAAACGGCGGAACTGCTGCGGACACTGCCGCCGGTCAAATATTTCGAAAGCGAATATGTCGCTCCCGAGCCCAAAACGGGCAAGCCCGAGGATGTCGTCATAACGGTTGAAGACGGAGTATACAACCTGGACGGCGATTGGCTCTGGGTCATAGCCCGCGATATTAATTTCTCAGACTACGAGTCCCGCATGCACTTTGAAAGAACACTGCGAAAATCGGGGATTTTCGAAAGGCTTGAGAAAATGGGAATTCAGGAAGGCGATACCGTCCGTATCTACAATCTCGAGTTTGAGTATGTAAAATAGTCATATATAATATAGTCAGAAAATGCGCTCGATCACCTTTTTGTCGCAGCATTCGGGCGAGTACTTCCAGCGGTCGATATGACCTTCCGTTATGAAATACCTGAGCCGGGAAGGCGCTTTGCACTGGCCAAGGGTGTCTATGACAAGCAGTTTGATCTTCATACGCTCGGGCATTATCGACTTTATGTACACCGAAACCCCGTCGCCTTCCTTCAGCCCCTCGCGCTTTTCGGCAAGGCCCGATAGGTTCGGTGTGAGCTCAATGAAGGAGCCGTAATCCTCCACTCCCCTCACTATGCCTGCGACCGTCTCTCCCGCCCTGAAAAGGGCCGCGTTTTCCTCCCATGTCCCAAGAAGTTCGCGGTGGCTGAGTGTAATCCTTCTCAGCGCTTTGTCTATACCAAGCACAACCGCGAAAATGTCCTGGCCCGTAACAAACCTGTCCGACGGATGCGATATGCGGGAGACAGAAATGTTTTCTATGCCTATCAGCGAGACGATTCCGCATCCCATATCCACAAAAGCCCCGAAAGGCTCGAGATGCGTCACGCGAACGGAGATCACATCCCCGCAGCGCAGTCCGTGCATGAACGCGCACATTGCCTCTTCCTGGGCCGCTCTGCGGCTTAAAAACGCTCTGTTATCCTCAACAGACACGACTTTAAAGCAGACCGGCTTTCCGACAAGCGATATAATTGCTATATCCCTAAGCGTGCCGCTTTCGGCTCCGATTGCTGTCTCGTTGTACGGTATTGTTCCCTCGATATCGCCCAGGTCGATTATGAGATTTTTATTGGCATCACATCTCACGGCGCGCGCTTCCACAATTTCTCCGGTTGCCGCGGCGCGTCTCAGGCCGTCCGCCGACGCGGTGTGCTCCGCGTTCGACGAACTTCCGATTCGCCTGCCCTCGGGCATATAACGGCCTAAATCCATTTCTTTTCCCCCTTTACGCTTTTTCAACATCGGCATAGCCATTATATGCATTCCCGGCATTCATTTATGTTTGCCCGCCTGTTTATAATGTGCGTATTTTATAGCCATGGCAGGAGCGAAGTATGCCCTCGGCCGAATCGGCCTGATCGTCCGGCACCTTAACGCTCATTCTCACTTCCGATGAATGGATATCGTCGTCGAGGGTCCTGCGTTCGCGGTTGCTGTTGAATTCCGACGTGTACAGCACGCCTCCGAAAGGCTGCAAACTCTCAAGCTCCGGACGCAGAGCATCCGGTCCGATTCCATACCCGGTGCCGACGGGAAATACGATCTGGTTGACGGCTCCGCTTTCCGCGGTTCGCGCAATGGGCTCAACTTCATAGGACTCTATGCTTATGCCCGCCCTTTTCAGGTGTATCATGGCGAACTCGGCCATATCGGTGCCGTCAAACAAGGCCTTAATTATTTTTGACATGGCAATACCTCCAGAACATTTCTCAAAATGGCAGGAAAAGATTTTCCAGCCGGTTTCCATAATAGTATTGCCACGTTTTGCATTTATTATAAAATATATTATATATATGTATGTCATATTAAAAGATTTCGGAGGCGTTAAAATGGACGTGAGACTCAACGACATCCTTGTGATGAAAAAAACGCATCCGTGCGGCGGGAATCGCTGGAAAGTCCTTCGCATCGGCATGGACTTCCGCATCAGGTGTCTTACGTGCGGCCGTGAAGTCATGAGGCCCCGGCCCGTCGTCGAAAAGGCGATCAAGTCGATCGAACGAGAATAAAAGGGTAGGACTACGGGAATCCGTCGTCCTACCCTTTTGTCAGCTTAGCTCCCATGGCCGCATTGGAATTCCGGCGGCGATAAGCTCGTCCTTAATCTCTTTTACGGTGTAGTTTCGCTCAATGCGCGGCGAATAAAGCATCGAGCTTATTATGGCCGCGGAAGCGCCGGTTTTTGTGAACACGTCGATTAGATGCGAGGGCTTTCCCGCCCCGCCCGAAGCGATAACCGGAATGTTTACCGCCTTTGCGACCGCGCCGGTAATTTCAAGGTCAAATCCGGAATGGGTTCCATCGTTGTCGATGCTGTTGACGACTATCTCTCCCGCTCCCAGGTCCTCGCCCCGCTTAGCCCATTCAAGAGCGTCCATTCCGGTCGCGAGCCTTGCGCCGTCGATGAAAATCTCATAGCCGGACGGGGTTTTATCCGACACCCCCACCTTCTTCACCTGCATGCTTAGCACCATGCATTGCCTGCCGAACGCCATCGACCCTTGCCTGATAATGTCGGGATTTCGAACGGCCATCGAGTCGACGCTGATTTTTTCGGCGCCCGCCTTTAGGACTTCATACATGTCGTCGAGAGTCCGGATTCCGCCGCCGACGGTAAAAGGAACGAAAACGTTTCTTGCGACATCCTTTACGGTTTCAATATCGATCTTTCTCTTCTCCGCCGAAGCCAGTATATCATAGAAAATAATCTCATCTATGCGGTCGTCGTACATTCGGCAGGCCATCGCGGAAGCCGGTTCGATATCGATGTTGTCCTGAAACCTATGAGCTTTGGTAACCATGCCGTTTCGGATGTCAAAGCATGCTATCAGCCTGTTTGTCAGCATGACACGTCCTCCTCCCCCCGCGCCGGCTCGCCGCATAACGCGGCAAAGTTCCTCAGCAGCTTAAGCCCAGTGCGGCCGCTTTTTTCAAGGTGGCACTGCGACGCATATATGTTTGAGCTCTCCACCACCGAGCAAAAATCGGCGCCGTAATTCGCGGTTCCGATAACGACGGACTTGTCTTCGGGAATCGCATAATAGGAGTTTACAAAATAAAAATAGCCTTCCTTCATTCCGTTCAGAAGAGGGCTTTCGCGTCTGAAAGCGACCCTGTTCCAGCCTATCTGGGGAACCCTGACCAAAGAGTCGTCAAAGCGGACGACCTTTCCGGGAAGCCATCCGAGGCATCTGGTATTGCCCTCCTCGCTGTATTCGAACAGGACCTGAAGCCCGATGCAGATGCCGAGGAACGGAATCTTCCCGACCATTACCCTTTCTTGTAGGACCCCGATTAAGTCCATCTCCCTGAGTGAACTCATTGTGGCGTCCGCCGAGCCTACACCGGGGAGAATTATGCCGCTGCAGGAGCAAATCTCCTCCTTTGAGCAGACAAGCTTCGCGTCGGCTCCGAGCTTGTTCAGAGCGTTAAGAACGCTCGGGCTGTTTCCCGCCTTATAATCGATCACACCTATCATGGCAACCTCATCTCTGTAAAAATCTGTTTGTCCGGCATCGGTTCAGTGCAACGGCTTAATTATATCAGAAGCAGGTTTCATTTTCCACTGTTTTAACGATTTTTTCTTTATCACTTTATCGTGGTAAAATATTGTATTTAAAGATAAGTTATGATAAAATGTTTGGCAGGCTATTTATGGCGGCTTATAAGAATGCAATTATTGAAAACTACGTATGTCATTTTTAAAAAGATGTACGCATAGATATATTATCCGAAAGGTTGGTACTCTTGAAATATACGATTCCCAGCGGCTACCGTTCGTCACTCAATCTTTTTGAGACACAGCTTGCGATCAAAAAGGTAAAGGATTACTTCCAAACCTCCCTGGCTTCCGCGCTGAAGCTTACACGGGTAACAGCTCCCCTTTTCGTACGCCCCGAAACCGGTCTGAACGACAACCTGAGCGGCGTCGAAAGGCCGGTCAAGTTCGGGATCAGGGAGCAGAACGACGCCCAGGCGGAAATCGTGCAGTCGCTTGCGAAATGGAAACGGTATGCACTGAAAAAATACGGGTTCGCCTATGGGACAGGTCTGTATACCGATATGAACGCTATTCGCCGCGATGAAGAGACCGACGCCATCCACTCAATATACGTCGACCAATGGGACTGGGAAAAGATCATATCACGCGAGGAGCGAAATATCGACACCCTCAAGGAGGTTGTCAGAAGGATTTACGGATGCCTTCGGGCAACCGAAGCGCACATCATCTCCGAATACCCCGTGCTCGGAAAGACGTTTCTGCCCGAAGATATCACGTTTGTCACGTCACAGGAACTCGAAGACGAATATCCCGGGCTCACACCGTCCGAGCGGGAATACGAAGCCGTCAAAAAGCACGGAGCTATATTTGTGATCGGCATAGGAGGAAAGCTCAAGTCAGGCGTTCCTCACGACAAGCGTGCGCCGGACTACGACGACTGGAATCTAAACGGCGATATCATTCTGCACAATAAGGTGCTGGACATCGCGTTTGAAATTTCGTCCATGGGTATTCGCGTCGACGCCGAGTCCCTTGCGGCGCAGCTGAAAATGTCCGGTCAGGAAGACCGCGCGTCGCTGCCGTTCCAGAAAGCTTTGCTGAACGGCGAGCTTCCGCTCACAATAGGCGGAGGCATCGGACAATCGCGGCTCTGCATGTTCTTTTTGCGAAAAGCCCATATCGGCGAGGTGCAATGCTCGATCTGGACGGAAGAGACCATCCGCATGTGTGAGGAAGCCGGAGTCGTCCTGCTCTGAAAGCGCCGGGTTTTCCGTCCGATTAAATGAACCCTTCAAGGAGTGACACATATGAAATTCTCAAAAATGCACGGAACCGGCAACGATTATATTTACATCAACTGCTTTGAAGAAACGGTGGAATCGCCGGAGGAGCTCGCGGTCAGGCTGAGCGACCGCCATTTCGGGATCGGCGCGGACGGCCTTATCCTGATTAAACCCTCCGACCGGGCGGACTGCTTCATGGACATGTACAACGCGGACGGTTCCCGTGGAAAAATGTGCGGCAACGGAATACGCTGTGTCGGCAAATACATTTATGAGCACGGGATAGCAAAAAAGCCTACCCTGGCAATCGATACTCTTAGCGGCATCAAGACGCTGGAACTTAAAATCGAGGACGACAAGGTCGTCGCGGCAACCGTTGAGATGGGCGCTCCGATTCTCGACGCTCCGATGATTCCGACAACAATAAGGGAGAGCGGCTTCATCATCGATATGCCCATCCGACTCCCCGGATTTTACGACGCCGACGGCTCACGCTACATCGGCCCCGATGTGTCGGAGATGGGCTGCTCCCCGATGGAGCTCAACATAACCTGCGTGTCTATGGGAAATCCCCACGCCGTCATCGTTGTGGACGATCCTTCTACATTCCCGGTAAGAAAAATCGGCTCTTTCCTGGAGAAGCACCCCGTCTTCCCCGAAGGCGTCAACGTCCATTTCATATCGATCCAGGATGAGTCGCATATAACCATACGCACATGGGAGCGCGGATCAGGCGAAACCTTGGCCTGCGGAACCGGAAACTGCGCTTCCCTCGTCGCCGCAACCCTGCTCGGCAAATGTTCGGGTGAAGCCGAAATGACTACCCTCGGCGGTAAGCTTCATATAAAGTGGGACCGCCGGAGCAATATGGTTTATCTGACAGGAGGAGCGGCAGAAGTGTTTTCGGGAGAAATCCTCCTCTGAAACCAAAAAGAAAGGAATCTGGAAATGCTGAAACTAAACCCAAACTTTTCAAAGCTCGGTCAAAGCTATCTGTTTCTTACCATTCGCAATAAAGTTCAGGAGTATAAATCAAAGCATCCGGATAAGAACGTACTAAGCCTCGGCATCGGCGACGTGACGCAGCCTCTGGTTCCGGCGGTAGTCGAGGCCATGCACAAAGCCGTCGACGAAATGAGCAGGCACGAGACTTTCAAGGGATATGGCCAGGATTTCGGATATCATTTCCTGAGGAGCGCCATAATCGAGAACGATTACAAGGCGTACGGCGTTTCGCTTGAGCTTGACGAGGTGTTTATTAACGACGGCGCAAAAAGCGACACCGGAAATATAGGCGAGCTTTTCGCAGTCGACAATACGGTTGCGGTCTGCGACCCCGTATATCCCGTATACGTTGACTCCAATGTAATGGCGGGCCGCACGGGAGAACTGATCGACGGCCGCTGGTCGGACCTTATCTATATGCCGTGCGTCGCCGAAAATAATTTTGTCCCCGCCCTCCCCGAGAAAAAAGCCGATATAATTTATCTCTGCTATCCGAACAACCCCACCGGCGCACATGCAACTTTCGACCAGCTTAAAATGTGGGTGGACTATGCTCTGGAGAACGGATCAATACTTTTGTACGACGCCGCATATTCCGCGTTTATCTCCGAGGGAATGCCGAAAACCATCTATCAGGTGGAGGGAGCGAAAGCCTGCGCAATCGAGTTCAAAAGCTTCTCCAAGACCGCAGGATTTACAGGCGTCCGCTGCGGCTATACCGTGATCCCCAGGGATTTGAAGTTTGACGGGATCAGCGTGAACGCGATGTGGCAGCGCCGCCAGTCGACGAAGTTCAACGAAGCCTCGTATATATCGCAGTGCGGTGCTGCGGCCATATATACCGAAGCCGGTAAGAAACAGGCCCGCGACACCATTGAGTATTATAAAAACAATGCCCGTATTATAAGGGACGGTCTTAAAAAAGCGGGATTTTCCGTATACGGCGGTGTCAACGCCCCGTACATCTGGCTCAAAACGCCGAATGGGCTCACCTCCTGGGAGTTTTTCGACCTGCTTCTCGAGCGCGTCCAGGTCGTGGGCACGCCGGGCTCCGGTTTCGGCCCCTCGGGCGAAGGGTATTTCCGGTTGACCGCTTTCGGAACCGCTGAGAACTCAAAGGAAGCCGTCGAGAGAATCCAGTCAGCGTTCTAGGCATCTGTTTTTTAGCCGCCAACTTGACAGACTTATACTAACTAAATCATGTCGGAGTTCGCTAAGTCGGACTCCGACATTACTTTTTCTAGCACTTAAGCCAGCGTATATCAGAAACTCTTGTTATACTACGGTTTAATAAGCTTAAATATAAACTCTTGAATAGTTAATGAAACCTGTTCATAAGCATAGAAATATCATTTCTTTTATCAAAACTGAATCTGCAATCTGCTTAAATGCGGCTGTCCGAATGTTGCTTTATGGGGAATATGCATATTTTTTGTCGAATTTTTGCGGTTTGCGCGGAAAACTCATGCTTTATGTCAACCCTGGAAAAAAGAGCTCGGAAGGAGATGTTCATTTGCCAATTTCGGCGTGTCATATCGTTCTTTATCGAACCCTTTGCGGAATAAGACTTTCGTGCCTGTTGATAACTCTGTGGAAATTGTGTAAAACTCTTTGTAGCCACGGCATATGTTATATTTACGTCAACTGAATAACGCGGCGATGCATGTCAATTTGCTAAGTATTAGCGACATAATCGAGACAAAACCGACCGAATTTCCGGAAATATATAACCCGCACCTTTGCCTAGTTTTTTCCTTAATTTGTTAAAAGGCGCAAATTATCTTCATTCTTTAAGTAAATGGAACAGAAAATTCTGACGTATATACGATTTGTTATATTCACTTTACATGTTTTTAACCGACTTGTGAATATTATTTTTCACTTACCCGGCTCTCCGCAGAATTTTCGTTGTTGACTCGAAATGCGTTTTATGCTATTATATGAAAGCTGCGATCGATCAAGTAAGCAACGTGCTGGTGTAGCACAGCCGGTAGTGCAGCTGATTCGTAATCAGCAGGTCAGCGGTTCAAGTCCGCTCACCAGCTCCAATTAGAAAGGGGCTTTTGCAAAATAGCTAATCAGCTATGGAGCAAAAGCTCCTTTTTATGACCATAAATGGAAAATGCGGATTCCTAAGAATCCGCAAAAGTGGTATGATTATATTATGCCACTAACATTATCAACCACTAAAGATTATACCGAATTCCATCAGGTTTATCAACTAAAATTACCTCTGGAACTCGAAATGTTAATACCGTTAACTTCATCTGCAGACAAGATTTGCAAATATCCGTTGTATAATTCTCCGCTGATAACAACGCTGTATGAACCTTTGTCAAGAACGACACTATCGTTGGTTTCCGCATTCCGGGTTTCGTAAATAATTCCGTTTGTCTCCAAATCTTTTATTATAAGATTTATATCTCCTCTTTCAAAACTTGCTTCCACGGAAAGAACTGTTTCCTGATCGATATCGAAGGTATAAGCCCGATACGCTGGAGACCAGCGTTCGTTGCCGGAGGATTCCCGGGATATGAGTAATTCTTCTGGTAAATTTTCAATATCGTCGTTCGTTGCAGCTGTTATGTCGTGCTTGGTGAGGGGCTGGCGTTGTCAGTGGAATTACTAGCGGAACAGCCAGAGAACACTGTAAACGATAACAGAAATAGCATAATTGAAACTATGCGACGGCTGCTCCGAATATAAAGCATGGAGCATTGTCTATCTTTATTTGCACATATCCAGCACTGTCTGTAAATCCGGTACGCTGGAAATCCCGCCAAGACGCATTGTGGAAAGGCTTGCCGCGGCACAGGCGAACCGGGTGATCTCACGCAGCTCAGACTCGTCCAGCTCTTCAGGATCCTTCCCGCTGTTAAGTATGCCGTACATCGCGCTGCCGCCGAATATGTCGCCGGCGCCGGTTGTGTCGACTGTCCGTATTCCATCTGGTCCCGGAACGCGGCCTTGCGCATTGCGGTTCATAAAATAGCAGCCATCCCTGCCAAGCGTTACAAACACAAGCTTTGGCCGGTACAGACGGAAAAGCCTTCGCGCTCCTTCTTCCGGCGCGCATCCGAATAAAAACTCTACTTCGGAATCACTGATCTTTATGACATCCGCCTGCGACAATCCCCACAGCATCTGTTCCCTGGCGTCGTTCAGATCATTCCACAACGGCTCGCGTAAATTCGGGTCGTATGAAATCAGCTTCCCCGCATTTTTCGCGTGCTCAACAACCTTTCGATGTGTTTCGCGCGCCGGTTCGTTTGTCATGCACACCGAGCCGAAATGCAATACCTTCGATCGTTCAATAACTGAGAAATCAACGTCTTTAAGTGAAAGCAGGGTGTCGGCGCCCGGCTTTCGGGCAAAGGAAAACTCGCGCTCGCCTTGCGAATCCAGTGTTACAAATGCCAGCGTAGTAAAAGCGTCATCAGTCAGCATCACGCAATCGGCATTGATGCCGCACTCCTGCACGGTTCGCACAAGCTGCCTGCCAAAGGCGTCGTTCCCCACCTTTGCCACTAAAGCAACCGATTTCCCGTACTTCGCAAGCGGAGCCAGGAAATTAGCCACAGCTCCGCCGGGATGGGCGGCCATCACCGGATATCCGTCATCCTGAAGGCGTTCGGTGGTAAAGTCGATCAGCAGCTCCCCGATCGCGGTTACATCGAAATTCGGCTTATGTTGAAGCATGTTTTCTTCCATTTAATATATCCCCTCCGGTAATATTAAATATATCACCATTGTTAGGACACATGCAATAAGAAAATGCCCGATTACCGATTACTCCGCGGCCTGACGTCCCGTCCCTGTCGCCGCGCTTACACGCTTATCCGAAGGCAACTAAAAAATTAATATTTTCTTAACCTTTTATATCTTGCAATTTGTTTGATTATGGGATATTATGGTACATGCTATTCCGATAGCGTTTTCAATAACACCTTATTCTCTTCCCTTTGCCTGTATCAAATATGATACAGGTCCTTTTTTACGCGTTGTCCCTCTCCCCGCCTGATATTACTGCATTTTCCTTGTTAATTATTGCAATGTCATATATAATATCATGGTAAGAATGAACCGATAAAAGCATCACGGAGGCAACATGAAACCGTTCTTTGATCTGACAGGATGGCTTGAGGCACAAGCGAATATGCCGCAGTATGTTAATAAATACCTCTCAGCGCTTATTCTCATTGCGCTTGCCGTTCTGGCGGCTGTTGTCACAGACAAAGTAATCTATCCGATTGTAGCGAAAATTATTAAGAAAAACAGAATGCGCTGGGACGATATTTTCCTTGAAAACAACGTGTTCAAGCTGCTCTCACACATAGTCCCTGCGATTGTCGTCTACCTGTTGGCGCCGGTGCTCCTCATTGAGTACCAGGTGCTGATCAAAAGGATTTCATTAACATATATTTTTGTGATTTCCGCACTCGTAATCGGTTCTCTGTTGGATTCCATAAACGAAATCTACAAATCGTATCCAATCGCGAAAACAAGACCGATAAAAGGCCTGGTACAGGTTGTAAAGATCACGCTGTATATCATTATGGGCATAGTCATTGTAGCAAATCTGCTCGGTGAAAACCCGATTATTATGCTAAGCAGCATCGGCGCCCTGACGGCCCTCCTGTCCCTCATTTTCAAGGACCCGATACTCGGTTTCGTTGCGGGAATACAGCTGACTGGAAACGATATGCTGCGCATCGGCGACAGGATAGAAATGCCGAAGTATGATGCGGACGGAGAAGTAATTGAACTGACGATGACCACAATAAAGGTCCGTAATTTTGACAAAACCATTGTCTATATACCCGCATACGCGCTTGTATCCGATTCCTTTAAAAACTGGAGAGGCATAACGGAAGCAGGCGGAAGGCGTATCAAGCGCTCTATCGGCATCGACCTGAACACCGTCCGTTTCTGCACCCCCGACATGATTGAGAAGTACCGGAAAATCGATCTGCTCAGGGATTACATCACAAGCAAGGAAGCAGAAATTGAACAACACAATTCGGAGCGCAATGCGGACACAGATGTAATGGTCAACGGCAGAAGGCTCACCAACCTCGGTACATTCCGAGCCTACATCGAAAATTATCTCAGGAGCAATCCAGATATCCATCGCTCTTTGCCGCTTATTGTAAGGCAGCTGCCTCCGACGGAGCATGGTATCGCTCTTGAAATCTATGCATTTACAACATCAATCGATTGGGGAGAATACGAGAAAATCCAGTCCGACATCTTCGATCACATCATTGCCGCCGCGGCCGAGTTCGACCTGAGGATCTACCAGCTGCCGAGCGGAAATGATCTGCGGAACATATGCCTGAGTGGAAGCAATGACTCTTCCAAACCTACGGTATAGCCATATATCGGTCTCGTTTAAAGCTGATTTACACGTACTAAGGATCATTTTCAGCTGTCTCACAGGAACATATGGTTCAGTGAGCCAGCTTTTTATTTTGTCTGCAAAAAATACGACAGGCTAAAAAACCTGTCGGAAGTAAGTATTTCGGGAGATGATTCAGTATCCCGAAGACGGTCCGTCATCCTGGAGGATTAGCAGGATTTTGGCAGAGGAATTCAGCGTCGCAGAAGATGGTTCGGCATCCAGGGAGAATATTATTCTGAAGACACTTAACTAAGGACTTAACCAGAGACTGTTAATCTGTTTAGCTTTTTATCAATCCAAGCTTACGATAACGGTTGTAGCGCTGCTCGGCGAGCTCTTCTCCCGACATTGCGCATAACCTGGGGAGAGTTGCCATAAGCTCGTTTTTTATTATATGAAAAGGGCTGTCGGAAAGCGACTCAAGGATAACCTTTTCGACAACGCCGAACTCAAGCATGTCGTCAGCCGTTAGCCTGAGGTTCTCCGCGGCCTTCTCCGCCATTCCGGGATCCTTGTAAAGGATCGAGGCGCATCCCTCAGGCGATATGACGGAGTAGACGGCCTTTTCCAGCATCCACACCTCGTTGGCCACAGCCAGCGCAAGCGCCCCGCCGCTGCCCCCTTCTCCGACCAGCACGGATACGATCGGAGTCTTCAGCATCATCATTTCCTGCAGGTTCTCGGCAATCGCCTGCCCCTGTCCGCGCTCCTCGGCTCCTATACCGCAGTAGGCGCCTGAGGTATCGACAAAGCACACAACCGGGCGGCGGAACTTCTCGGCCTGTTTCATCAGGCGCAGGGCTTTGCGGTAACCTTCGGGATGCGCCGACCCGAAGTTCCGCTCGACGCGCGATTTGGTGTCCTGCCCCTTTTCGATGGCAATAACCGTCACCGTCATGTTTCCAAAACGCGCAAGTCCGCCCACCACAGCCTTGTCGTCTCCGAAGCGGCGGTCTCCGTGCAGCTCGATAAAATCCGTGAAAATGTTCCGTATATAATCAATGCCCGTGCAGCGCCCTTTTGCCCTGGCGGCATATACATAATCTATGGCTCTCATAGCCCAAGCGACAGATACCCCGCCACATATCGCGGCAAGGCAGGATGTCGCCCTCCTTTCTCCGGATTTAATTCATCCGAACCGTCACGGTCCTTCACCGATGCATCATAAGAAGCTTGCCCAGGGTTTTTCTGATATCCTGCCTGCATATTATCGCGTCGATAAATCCCTTCTCGAGAAGAAATTCGGCTTTCTGGAAACCCTGCGGCAGTTTTTGCCTTGTGGTCTGCGCAATAACCCTCGGACCGGCAAAGCAGATGAGGGCGTCGGGTTCGGAGAGGATGATGTCTCCCTCCATTGCGAACGACGCCGTAACTCCGCCGGTTGTCGGGTTTGTAAGGACGGTTATATAAAGCAGACCGGCTCTGCTGTGCCTTGCAACGGCGCCGCTGGTCTTTGCCATCTGCATAAGGGACAGGATGCCCTCCTGCATGCGCGCCCCGCCCGACACCGTAAACCCGACCACGGGAAGGCCCCTCTCGGTTGCGGCCTCGAACAGCCTGGTGATTTTTTCGCCGACGACGGTGCCCATGCTCCCCATCATAAAGGAGCCTTCCATTACGAACAGGGCGCACGGGTTTCCTTCAATCGTACAGAAGCCGGTAATCACGGCCTCCGCCTCCGATGAGGCAAGCTTCGCCTGAGTGAGTTTCTTCTCATAATCCGGGAATCCCAGGACATTTTCGGATTGCATTTCCGGGTCCGTTTCGGTAAAGCTGCCCTTATCCGCGGTGTTGTGTATACGAAGTCTGGCGTTGATGTAGAAGTGATATCCGCATTTTATGCATACGTTGGCGTTTTCAAGCAGCTCATCCTTAAGGATTGCCGTTTTGCACGAAGGGCAGCACACGAACATCTCGTCCGGCACATGCGGAATTCTCTTTTTGCCTTGCTTCATTATCAGCTCAAGCTCGTTATGTGGTTTTTTAAACTGAAACATATTTCGCTCCGTTCCGCTCCCGACACCGTACTAGCATTTCCCTTGCGGTTGTCTTTCGGCGAGCAGCCTGTTCAGAAAGCCCGTATCATAACTGCCGTCGATAAACGCCGGCTGATTAAGCAGCTCCATGTGAAAATCGGCGTTATGCTCCACGCCTTCAATTATCAGCTCGCACAGCGAGGCCTGCATTTTTCGTATCGCCTCTTCGCGGTTAGTTCCGTGGACAATAAGCTTCCCGATCATAGAATCGTAAAACGGGGGAACACTGTATCCCTGATAAACGGCGCTGTCGAACCTGACCCACGGTCCGCCCGGGATATGCAGCAGCGTAATTTCGCCGCAGCCGGGCCGAAAATCCATATAAGGGTTTTCAGCGTTAATCCTGCATTCGATTGCATGCCCCGTGAACCGTATATCCTCCTGAACGAAGGGCAGCGGAACCTCCGCCGCTATGCGAAGCTGCCACTTTACGATGTCTATGCCCGTTATCATTTCCGTGACGGGATGCTCAACCTGTAGCCGGGTGTTCATTTCCATAAAGTAAAAGTTGCCGTCTTTATCGAGGATATATTCGATGGTTCCGGCATTCCGATAACCGACCGCCTTTGCCGCCATGAGCGATGTTTCAATAAGTTTCCGCCGTGTCGCTTCATTCACCGAAGGCGAGGGGCTCTCTTCGATCACCTTTTGGTTCTTCCGCTGCATGGAGCATTCCCTTTCTCCGAGGCAGACGGCGTTCCCGAAGTGATCGCAGAGAAGCTGGACCTCGATATGCTTTGCGGGGTTGATGTATTTTTCGAGGTAAATCCCCCCGTCGCCGAAGGCCGCCTTCGCCTCAATCGACGCCGTCTGAAACGCGGACTCGAATTCTTCCGGCCCGTTTACAAGCCGTATGCCTCGCCCTCCGCCGCCCGCGCGCGCCTTGCAGAGAAGCGGATAACCGATCCTGTCGGCTTCGTGCCTCGCTTCCAAGGGATCTTCGATGACACTGCTCCCCGGAACCACCGGGATACCCGCGTCCGTCATGGTTTTCCTTGCTTTTTCTTTATCGCCCATTATGCGAATCACATCGGCCGTCGGACCTATAAAGGTGAAATTGCATTTCTCGCACAACTCTGCAAAGCGGGGATTCTCGGACAGAAGACCATACCCGGGATGTATTGCCTCGGCCTCGGTGCATATGGCAGCGGAAAGGATCGAATCCATGTTGAGATAGCTCTCACGCACCGAGTTTCCGCCTATGCAGATGCTTTCGTCCGCCAGATTGACGTGAAGCGCGTTCGCGTCCGCAAGCGAATGCACGGCTACCGTGGCTATGCCCATCTCCTTGCAGGCGCGGATAATTCTTACGGCTATTTCGCCGCGGTTGGCAACAAGTATCTTCGAAAACATTTATTCCCCTCCCAGCAGCGCGAAGGAGAATTTGCCCTGCACACTGAGCCTGCCCCCGACCGTTCCCCTGCCTTCCGCAAAATGGAATGGATCACGACGTCCGGTCAGCCTGCAGCGAAACTCGATCGTGTCCCCGGGCCTGACCACATTCTTAAACCTGACGCCGTCAAGGCTGGTGAAAAACGGCGTCTTCCCCGCGCCGCTCCCCGCCAGGAGTACGGCGCAGGTCTGAGCCATCATTTCGCAGAGAATTACGCCGGGAACAACGGGGTTTCCCGGAAAATGGCCCTGAAGAAAATATTCGTCGCCTCTGACTGTGTAATGTCCTATCGCGCTGCCGTCCTCTCCGATTTCGGCTTCGTCAATGAGAAGCATCGGAGCGCGGTGCGGCAGTATTTTTTCAATTTCAGACCGATCCACCTGTGTCTCCCTTTCTCCGATAATTTATACGGCAGCCTGTCCGGTCAGGAGATCAGGAAGAGCGGCTGCGCGTACTCAACAACCTGACCGTTTTCCGCACATATTTTAACGATCTCCCCATCCCTGTCCGAAGTTATCTCGTTCATGAGCTTCATCGCCTCAATGATGCACAGAACGTCGCCCTTCCTGACCTTTGAGCCGACCCGGACATAGGGTTCCTTATCCGGGGCCGGCGCCGCGTAGAATACTCCGACCATCGGGGACCTGACCTCGTGCGTAAACGGCCCCGGCGAGCCGGATGCGGGCTCCTTAATTACGTCGTATACTCTCTGCTCCCCTTTCGGAAGCGGGCAGCCTTCGGAAACTCCCGAATGCATCTTAATTTTAAGGACCATGTTGTCGCTCTGGAGCTCTATGCTTTCAAGGTTGTTTTCGTTCGCTATTCTGGCCAGTTCACGAATCTGATCTATGTTCATGGTTCACCGTCCGTTCTATGCATGAATATTTTCGCATCCGCAAAATACCGGTTTCATCCTAATTTGCCTTCCTGAACGCCAGTACCCCATTGTGTCCCCCGAAACCAAACGATGAGGAGAGAGAAAGCTCCAGTTCGGTCCTGACGCATCGGTTTGGCGTATAGTTAAGATCGCATGCCTCGTCCGGCTCCTTATAGCCGATGGTCGGCGGGACAATCCCGTTTTGCAGAGCCATCACGGCCGCGACGGCTTCCGCCGCGCCCGCGGCACCGAGCATATGCCCTGTCATGGATTTTGTGCTGCTGATGTGGATCTTCTTCGCTCCGTCGCCGAATGCCTTCTTCACCGCAATCGTTTCGGCCGCGTCGTTCAGGGGCGTGGACGTCCCGTGGGCGTTTAGGTAGATCCTGTCGTTCGGGCCGTCATACCCGGATTCCGCAACGGCCAGGCGTATTGCTTCCGCAGCCCCCTTCGCCTCCGGATGCGGCGCCGTAATATGGTGCGCGTCGCATGTGTTGCCGTAGCCCGCCACCTCTGCATAGATAACCGCGTTTCGTTTTTTGGCATGCTCATATTCTTCAAGAAGCAGTATCCCCGCTCCCTCGCCCATAACGAAACCGTCCCTGCGCCTGTCAAACGGAATCGAGCAATCGTCGGGGTCGTTTCTGAGCGACAACGCCATGCAGTTCGTAAATCCTGCGACGGCAAGCGGGGTTATGGCCGCTTCCGCACCGCCCGCGATCACGGCGTCGGCATGACCGTATTTTATTGCCCGGAACGCTTCCCCGATTGCGTGAGTCGACGTCGCGCAGGCCGTCACGACGGGAAGGCAGGGCCCCTGGGCATTGTGCCTGATCGCAATGGTTCCCGCGGCAATGTTACCTATCATCATTGGGATAAACAGCGGAGATACCTTTCTCGGCCCTCCGTTCAGCAGCTTCTCGTTTTCGGCCACGAGTGTCAGGATTCCGCCGATGCCCGAGCCCACATACACACCGAACCGCTCGGGTTCTACTGTCCCGGAAATCCCGCTGCCTTTCACAGCCTGGTCCGCGGCTGCCACCGCATACTGCGTATAGAGGTCCATTCTGCGGGCTTCGCTTTTCTCCACATATTCCAGAATGCTGAAATCCTTGACCTCGGCGGCAACCCTGACCCTGAAATCGGTCGTGTCAAACCTTGTTATATATCCTATACCGTTTACTCCGTTTGAAAGATTTTCGAAGTACGTCTCCGGATCGCATCCGACGGGTGAAACTATGCCTAGTCCCGTTACAACAACCCTTCTCACATGCCCACTCCCCCGTCTACTCTGATTGTCTCTCCCGTGATATACCTTGCAAAGTCCGAAGCGAGAAATGCCGCAAGCTTTGCGACCTCCTCCGGTTTCCCCATTCTTTTTAACGGTATGGTGTTTATGGCCGCTTCAATAATCCTGTCCGAAAGCTTTGCAGTCATGTCGGTTTCGATATAACCCGGAGCTATTGCGTTACAGGTGATGTTCCTTGGCGCCAGCTCGCGGGCGACTGTCTTTGTAAGCCCGATCATGCCGGCTTTTGCGGAAGAGTAATTTGCCTGTCCGGCGTTTCCCGTCAGTCCCGAGACCGAGGAAATGTTTATAATCGTGCCGCTGCGTCTTCTCATCATGTGCGGGTACAGATGGCGTATCATATTGAACGCGCCCTTGAGGTTCGTGTCCATGACATCGTCAAAGCTCTCCTCGCTCATGGACAGAAGCAGCGAATCCTTTGTGATCCCCGCGTTGTTTACGAGAATATCGACCCGCGAGAATTCTTCAAGTATGTCGGCCACCGTTTTTTTCGCCGCCTCAAACGAGCGGACGTCGCATTGGTACGTCCCGGCTTTGACACCGGCTTTCGAGGCTGTTTCGGCCGTTTCCTTCGCGGCTTCGCTGTTTCCCGCATATATAATGGCAATGTCGGCGCCGTTTGAGGCAAACTCAAGCGCGATCGCCCGGCCGATTCCCCGGCTGCCGCCTGTTATAACCGCAACCTTTCCCTTTAGCATTGCAACCCCCATATTTTAACCCTGCCGTTTTTTCAGGACTTCAAGAGTCCTGTTCAGGCTTTTTGCATCCTCCACATTCAGAACCAGAGCGTCGGCCGCCGTTTTTGAGACCATACCCGAAAGCGTCGTCCCCGCTCCGACCTCAATAAACGTGTTTATCCCGTTCAGCGCCATATTTTCGATTATGCGCTTCCACAGCACCGGCGAACACACCTGCCTGAAAAGGGATTCCTTTCCCTCATACGGCCCTGCTTTTTCGTTTGAATAGACCTGTATAACCGGCTTGTTGAAACGAAGTCCGCGGAACTCCCATGCGAGCGCCTCGGAAGCTTCCCGCATATACGGCGAATGAAACGCCCCGCTAACGGCCAGTCTCACCCCTCTACCGCCGGCTTCCTTTACGGCAATCAACAGCTCCTCCTCCTTGCCTTCGGCGCATGCCACGACAGTCTGCCCATCGCAATTATAATTAACCGGGAAACATTCCCCCACCTTCTCTGCAATTACCTCAACTTCGGCCTCCTTCAGCTTCAGGACGGCAATCATCGAGCCTTTGCGGCGCCGCGCCGCCTGGTCCATATGGTAGGCGCGCCTGCATACGAACCGAAATGCGTCTTCGTACGTCATGTATCCGCCAAAAGCCAGCGCGGGGATCTCGCCAAGGGAGAAGCCCGCGATAAGATCCGGCAGTATTCCAGCTTCCTTTAGGGCTTCCGCCGCGGCAAGAT
>Ga0134099_1000175_pt1 | contig 82349 bp, 63 predicted proteins | sample 10_taG_2_FD_105482 | JGI IMG/M metagenome (GOLD analysis project Ga0134099, IMG submission 105482) | Switchgrass degrading microbial communities from high solid loading bioreactors in New Hampshire, USA - 10_41_5_180_A2 metaG | ecosystem: Engineered > Bioreactor > Semi-continuous > Anaerobic >...
AGTAACTTCTTTCCCCTGATCATCCCTCAATGCTCCCTTCTAGTCTTTTATTCCGGAAGAAGCCATTGTCTGAATGACGTTGCTCTGCGAAATTATGAACATGACAATGGGAACTATCATAAGCACCAACCCTATTGCAGCTCCTGCACCCGCTCTTGCAATACCTCCCTGGGTGATTTGCCCCAGCGCATAATTTAAAGTTTTCAGGTTTTCACTGTAAATAAAGCTTCCGCCGTCCGATCCCCACAACGACGGAAGGCGCAGAATAATAAGGGTCAGCCATGCGGGTTTGACGTTGGGCATCACAATCTGCCAAAAAACCCTGTACTCGCTTGCTCCGTCTATCTTGGCTGCTTCCAGCAGTGAATTCGGAAGCTGCTCCATGAACTGCCTCATCAGGAAAAGGCCAAGGGGAAAAGCCCACGCCGGAATAATTATAGAGGCATGAGTATCCAACCAGCCTAACCGTGACATGATCATGTAGTTTGGAATGGCAGTAACATGGGGCGAAAACATCAGTGACAGCACAACTATCGTGGATAACGCCCTTGAACCTGGGAACCTGTATTTTGCCAGAGGATATGCTGCCGCAGAAGCAAATATCACATGCCCGACGGTACCCAGCACGGTAATGAAAACCGTATGTGACAAATACCTGGAAAAAGGCACCCATGAACTTCCTATCAGGTACACCAGGTCGTAGAAATTGTCAAAAGTCGGATTCCGCACAAAAAACCTGGGCGGAAACAGGAATAGTTCATCCAAAGGCTTAAAGGCATTGTTAACGGTGTATATCAGCGGTAAAGCCATAAAGGCGCCGAACATCGCGAGAAGCAGGAACAACAAGAATGTAACGGCGAATGAACGATTCAGCTGTTTTTGGTGATGAAACACCGATACCCTCCTGCCGGCCATTTTCACCCACCTATCTTTCTGAGAAGTTTCTGTGTTACAAGATTTGTTCCCAGCATTATAGCAAACAGAACGGTAGCTATGGCTGATGCATATCCCATTTCAAACCTGATTGTCCCGTAATCCATGAGATGCGTTACGATGGTATGCCCGGCATAATTGACACTGGGTAATCCGGCCAGTGCCACAGAAATATCAGCTACCGCCAGGGAATTCGTGATTTGCATAACCGCACCGAACAAAAGCTGTGGTCTCATTGACGGCAATACAATATACCACAGTTCCTGCCACCTGTTCTTTATTCCGTCCACAGCTCCGGCCTCAATAAGCGATCTGTCCAGCGTCTGCAGGCCGGCTATGAATGCGAGGAAACTTGTTCCGAGACTCATCCACAGCTGCACGATGATAAGCACGGTCAGAATATACTTTTCGTCCTTGAGCCAAAGTATGGGTTCCAGAATTATCCCCAGCCTGATCAGCAGACTGTTTGCAAAACCATACTTATCCCCTGAAAATATAATCTGCCATATGTAGTATACATTGCCCGATATGGATGGCGCGTAAAATATCAGCGTCATTATCGCCCGGATCTTCGGTGGCAGTTCATTGATAATCCACGCAAATACAAAACATGCAAAATAGCTTACAGGTCCTGTTATAATGGCAAAATAGAATGTGTTTCTAAGCGCTATCAGGAAAATATCATCATTAAGGAACAAGCGGGAATAATTCTGCCATCCTATAAAACGGGGCGGCTCCAGCATGTTGAAATATGTAAAGCTTATTCCCAGTGAAGCCAGTACCGGCAGCACGGTAAATACAAAGAATATAATCATATACGGAGCCATAAGTATATAATATTGCCTGTTCCTGTATATTTCTTTTCTTAAAGCCGACCACTGGAAATGTTTTGCCGTTTTGACCGGCAAAATGACTCTGTTTCCGACGCTGCCTGCCCTCAAGAACCCCACTCCTTTCTGTTAATACGGTAAGTTGAACTCCTGCCTTTTAGCCCTGATTTCATCGTTGATATAGATAACATGGTCGAGCAGGGCTTCCCTGTAATTTTCACCGCTGTTCACTGCCTTTCTGAAAGCATTTTCAAGATGCCTTGCAGTAAAATAACCTCCTGGTACCTGGGGAATACCCCTGACCCACTGCCATTGGGCCGCAAGGTTCTTATAATCCTTAACCGGCCATGGCAGCTCTTCCAGAGCTTCAACATTTGCCGTCGGATAACGCGCAGCTTCACCCATCAGGGCCTCCATTTCCCTTCCGAAACGAACCTGTGTCTCCTTGTCTGTCCACCATTTTATGAATTCCCAGGCTGCCTCTTTATCCCTGGCGTTTTTCAGCATAATTACGGCAGTTGTTGAGCTGGCCACATCGTGTCTCAGGGTTCCGTCTGCCTGTTTTGTACCGGGTACGACGGCAAAATCCCACAGGCCTTTAATTTCCGGTGCAGACACTACCAAAGTATTGTAGGTATTATATGCGGCTATACCGACCGGAATTTCACCCGTTCTGAAACGGTTGATGAAATCGGCTTGCAGCGGTAGCTTATAGTTCGTATAAAACTGTGTCCATTTCCTGAACACTTCAATGGCAGTTTCAGAATCGAGGGCACTTCTCTTTCCTCCGTCAGCGTAAAATTCTCCGCCATTCTGGTACAGAAGCATGGAATAGGTGGAAATATCGGTTATGTTGTTCGCAGATATGGGAAGATAAAAATCCAGGTTATGCTTTTTCAGCACGGCAATCATGTAATAAACTTCATCCCATGACTTTGGAGGTTCAAGACCCAGCTCTTCCAGTATGTCCTTCCTGTAGAACAATACCGGGAATATCTGCTGCTCAGGCAATCCATACACTCCGCCTTCATACCTGTAAGGCAGCAGGGCGCTTTCATGGAACCGGCCGGCCACTTCTTCAAAATCTGTAAATTCCGTCAAATCCATTACCGCATTTCTCATGCCGTAATTAACAGGTATGTCTTCAGCCACCTGCATTGCCACATCAGGGCCCTGGCCTGCCAGGGTAGCGGGCAGCAGGATATTTGCCGGAACCAGTTTCAGTTTAACCGAAATATTCGTTTCAGGAGTAAAAGTATCATCAATCATGGCTTTTACCGTCTGGGCCTGATCGCGGCCGGTTGTAATCCACACCGTAACGGATCTGTCGGTCTCGCCTGCATTGCCGACAATGGAATAATCCTCAATATACGATGCAAAATATGCGCCTATTTCATGCTTCAGCCTCTGCCAGAATCCCGCTTCTGCTTCAGGAAGTTCCTTGTCGGGTGAAAATACCGCAAGATAATCGATGGTTAACGGCTGCTCCTTTACGGTAAGAAGCCATGTTCCCAGTGCTCCGACATTCAGTTTGAACGCGTCCAGTCTCTGCGGAAAGGTTTCCGGTCTTTTTATTATATCTTCCAGTTGGGTTACAAGATTATACAAAGGGACGACTTTGTCTCTTTTTTCACCGGTAAGTTCGAACAGGTAATCAGCTACCTTCTGAATTATTTCAGCCTGTTCGCCCAATGTCCCGAGCAAATTGGGAATACGTCTCTCCAGTTGATAATCACGGTAAGGATCCGGGCTGGTCGAGGTAATCATTACAACCTTTCTGTATACTTCATTTAACGTTAACACGCTGTTTTCTATAATCCTGATAAGCGGAGCTATATCGCCCAGTGCTACGGTCAGGCGTATCCGGTGTTTCCCTTTCGTAAAATAGAACAAGTACGGTTTCTCGTCACCGAGTACGTCCATTTCCCACCGACGGCTGAAATTGAACCGGATCCGCTTCATTTCCTCAAACGGATATTTGCCGTCAATAGTAAGACTGCGGGTGGCATATATTCCGCGAAGCTGATCCTGCTTGCATTTCAGCGCAATACAGTATAAACCGTCTTCCGGAATATCAACTTCCCACTCTATCCATTGCCCGGGCAGCCTCCAGTTATAGCCGCCTATGGCATTCATCCTTATTTTCGAAACATGATAAGGGATTACCGATGGACTGGATCTGTCGGATATGGGATAAAGCGTCGGAGAAGATTTAACAATAGCTGATTCTCCCTGGATCATTATGAACTGGTTCTGAACAGGCTTTATTCCCTTTACTTCATAGTTTTTCCTGACCTGTCCATAGGTTTCTGTTTCTTCTTCCCTGTACAGTTCAATGTAGTCTATAACCATGGGCTCCCTTAAGGAAACCATGGATATAACATGCTCGCCTTTATCAAAATAAAACAGGTACGGTTCCTCGTAATAGCGGGAACTGTCCATAACCGGGACCAGTATCCACTCAGGTTTTTCAACCTGCAGCGGGCGCAGGTCATTATCCCTGTCATCCCTTTTTATTTCAGCATCGCGGCTGGCCCATATACGATCGAAAGAAATAAGCTCTGCCTCCCTGAATGGTATATTTCCATCAATAAGTATTGATCTTTCTATTGCTGCACTTTTGCCATCAACGGGGAAGTAATGGATGCGCATATTGTACAGCCCGGCTTCTTCAATGTTCACCCTGAAGCTGACAGTCCCGTTTTCCGGGGTTAAAACAGCCTTTCCGTCAAGTCCCATGTAACCGTCAAGGACTTCAAAGCTTCCTCCTGTTGTCTCACTATAGTCCTCCGCTTCTATTCTTACGGTACGGTCCGGCCTGGAAGCACCGGAATGCTTTGCAATGTATCGGGCATAATCATTTTCATCGGAGTATTCTGAAACAACCTGCAGCAGATTAGCCAGAAGTGCCTGCCCGGAACTGTCCGCTTTCGCAGTTTTTTTTGCACTGACATCCATACCGGCTGACATCAGGCCAGGCACACACAGTGTCAGTACAATTGCTGAAGCTGCAAGCAATATCACTGCCCGTTTTTTTTTGCAACCTTCATCTCATCACCTCTCCAAACAGTCAACAGCGCTCCCTATGAATGATTTCCGGGACCGTTGACAAACGGGTAAACAGTCGGTCCCCTGGAAAAGTCCCGGGGACCGAACTCCCAACCGATAAATTTCATGTCATTGTTTACTGATTCCATACTTCACGTGTTAAGACGTGAAATGAAATTCAGGGTTTCTATAACTTTCGGATCATCGAGATTTTGCTTATTCCCTGCTACCAAATCGGTTTCATTGGCAGCCAGTGCCTGCTCAAGGAATCCTCCCGATGCAAGCCCCCAGGTATCTGTTTTGCCGTCATTGTTGGTATCACGGTTGGCCGATTTTGCCACTTCAATAAATGTTTCCCATGTCCATTTGTCCTCGTCCACATATTCCTGCAGCGGTTTCAGTCCCAGTTTATTCATCAGGGTCTTATTGTATATGATGCCTGTAGCCATATCAGCAGCATCGGTAAAAGCATAGCCTTTGCCGTTGTATACGAAGAAATCCCTTGTAAATTTCTGGTTAAAGACTTTATCGTTTTTAACCCAGTCCAGTTCAATTACATGGAAGAAATCCTGTTTCACGAGCGACGGAATCATGAAGGATTTTCCTATACGAACGATATCACCCAAAGGCTGTCCCGCCATTAAGGATGCAATCAGCCTGTCGTGATATTCATTGTAATCTATTGCTTCATACTCAACCTTAAAGTTATGCTTCTTCATTAAACTTTCAAGGTTTTCCTTCCTGGCCAGGCTTGCAGGATCCTCGCCCTGGATTGACATATCCCACCATGCTACAATTTTAATTGTCCTTCCTCCCAAGTCAAAATCCATTTCTGGTGTAGCTTTGGATGTTTCTGCCGGTTGCTGCTGTTTTTGCTCCTCGTCCGGTTTCTTATCCTCGGGCTTTTCTGCAGGTTGTGTAACATCTGTCGTCTGTTGAGTTCCAGTGTCAGTGGACGTCCTGCTTTCACTTTTGCCGCAGGCAGCCAGGCTTGCCGCCAACAGAACGCAAATCAGCACAGCAATTACCTTTTTTAGATTCATTTGATACCCTCCCTTTTGATTTTTGAATATTTATAACCCTAAACTTACGCCTTTAGGGTTTTAATTCTGTACAGGGCGAAAAAGCTCATCATAAATAATTTAGAAATTATTTTAAATATAGGTATATATTGCCATTTAATGTTAAAGAAATTCCGTTACAGGAACTTACTCAACGGAAAGTTAATAAATTACCGCATGAATTTTTTCATTCCTGTATCTTACATAACTCGACCAAAAACACACCATGGGGTTCAATAGCGATATCTTTCTGAAAAACATTGCTGTTCTCAACGGTATAATAGCGAACTTCCGGCCCGGCTTTTCTTTTTAAAAATTCTATTTCTTCTTCGGAAGGATTTTCCGGCGCGCCCATATTAACCCATGCATCAAATACCGAGCCATGGGATCTGTCCAGTAAGTATTCCTTTACCCTGTACTTACCGTTAAGACCCCTGATTTCAAAACTGATATGCAGTTTCTTTTCGTCAAATATCTCATACCGGCTGAACTGTGTAAGCCCGTCCCGGTTACCTCCTGAAAACTCCGCATTATAGTGGCAATAATTCCACATTAAAATCTGTATGTCATCATCTCTGCGTGTCACAAACCAGCAATCACTTCCGGCAATTTCCTCAGTGCCTAGCCTGGACAAAAACCAATAGCCGTAGTAAGACGGTTTTTTTAGGCCATGAATGTTGACAAGGCCGAATCCCCCATGAAAAATCCTGTTATCAATCGCAAATTCCTCAAATATATCGGTGAACACCCACCATCCCAATGCATCCACGAGCCCGCGGCACTTTACCACGTTATGAATAATAAAAGAAGCTTTGTACATGGTATCATGAACAAGATCTTTCGGACTGAAAGACGAATTCCATTCCCCGATAATTATTTCAGCGTTTTTAAAGCATGAACGCATCACCACGTCTCTTAATCTCTTAAGACCCATGTATGTACTGTTATCATCCTTGTAATAAATTGTTACATTTCCATGCTCGTCAACAAAACTGGATGTTGGATAATAGTGATATGAAACAAAATCAACGGGCAGGCTGTTATTTTCGCAATAGGACAGAAAATCCTCCATCCAGGACATATCTTCCCTGTACCCTTCGAAAATTGAAGGACCCCCGACTTTTATCCTCCTGTCCACTGATTTAATGGTATCCACCGTATACTTGTAAAGCATAAAATAGTCTTCCTTGCTGCCGTCCCAAAAATCACTGAAATTAGGTTCATTCCACACTTCAAAATACCATTTCAGAACCTCCGGTTTACCATACCTGTTTATACAATGAACAACCAACTCTCTTACAAGCTTCGCCCATTTTGAATAATCATTGGGAGGAGTAACATTGCCTTTCCACCAGCAAACAGTCTTATCCCCAGACTTTAGCTTTTCCGGCATAAAACCAAGTTCAACAATCGGGCGTATGTTGATTCCCAGAAGAAAATCAAACAAAGAATCTACATACTGCCAGTTGAAAACAGGATTTCCGTCCTTTTCGTCATAAACCATCATCTCATCGTGGAAAATTCCGTGAAAGCGAATATATTCAAATTTCAGTTCCCTCTGTATATCCCTTAACTGGTCTCTCCAGGCTTCCCGCAGACCTTCTGCTGCCCGACCTGCACAGATAAGCTTTTGCCAGTAATGGGTGAAAGGCTTTCCCTGCTTGTCTGCATCTATTGAAAATTTCACTGTCTGTTCGCTTTTTTCCGCAATATTTACATCATTTGTCTCACCATTGTTCAAAGAATAGTAATATGAAACGTCGGGCACAGATCTGTCATCGATGGCTGCCAAATACTGCGTATATTCTATTTCCTTTCTGTTTTTATTATATAGTTTCGCACCCAGCTTTTCATGGCTAATATTGCTTTTTTGATCCCCTATTTTGCTGTGTTTATACTCGGACGGAGAGCATCCTTCAGTGTTTTTAAATGCCCTGTGCAGCATTTTAGCGCTGCAGAATCCGCATTCCATGGCAATTTTGGTCAGCGGTTTATCTGAAACCGCTATCAACTTTTTTGCTTTTTCAAGGCGAATTTTTGTTAAATACTTGCCGAAAGGCAATCCGGTGTGCTTTTTGAAAAAATGTGCGAAATAGTAATCGTTTAAGTGTAACAGGGAAGCCGCATCATGAAGTGTAATATTATGCATGTAATTCTCTTCAACGTACTGAAATATTTTTATTATCCTGTCAAGGTTTTCATTATCCGACTGTAACTCTTCCTTGGCTATAATACGGTATGGAAAATTTCTGAAAATATTGGTCAATATTCTGAGTGCAATGAAATAAATTGCCAGTTCATAATGTTTTTCCTTTCTGGACATTTCATATATGATAAACTTCAGGTCATTCCGTATTTTGTTGCTGACGTCTGTTATTCTGTGGTCATTTGAATCTACGGAGTTGCATGTTATTTTTACTGATCTCAAAGTACAGTTAGGCATAATTGCTATATTGGGATCAAGCTGGATTATCAGAACAACGTTTTCATCCTTCATCCTCTGAAAATAATGAATTTCCCGGGAATTAACCACCAAAAAATCGTCAGTATTAAGTATGTAATTTATATTTGAAGCAACTACATGTACACTCCCCTTGATTACAAAAATAATCTCGATTTCGTCATGTAAATGCGGCGCACAATGCCCAATTTCAACGACAAACGACTTTATGGGCAATTGATTCCTGAAATCTATAAGCTCATAATGAAAGCTCATGAAATTCACCTCACATCAAAAAACATGAGAAATGATTATTCCGAACCATTACTTCAAAATAAGAATTACATAATCAATGCAATAAAATACACCTAAATTATATATATAAGAAATGTAAGGATATTACATGGAGAGTCGGTTGTCAGATTTCAGGCAGGTATAAATATATGGAATTCCCAAATACATTTTAATATTCCTTCGTCATTTTTGTCAATTTTCATAAATTATTTCAAGTTTAATTGCAATACCGGAAAAAACAGAACAAAATATGAAATCAGGAATTGACAAATACAGTCCTGACAAAGGACTGAAACAATTACAGCCGGCTTCCCGGGAAACCGGCTGTTTGCGAGCGGATACCTATCATTTTTTTATTTCAGCAAGTAAATGAGGAAATATGGCAATACTTCTTTCCAGGATACCGTGTACATAGGCTATTAAAATTCCGTAATTGGTAATAGGCACATTCTGGTCAACAGCACATTTCTGCCTGTATTTTACTTCTCTTTCGTTGAGCATGCAGCCGCCGCAGTGAACAACCAGCCTGTATTTAGACAGATCATCGGGAAATTCGGTACCTGACGTAAACTCAAAATTGATCTGCTTTTTTGTATAATCCCTGATCCAACGCGGAAGTTTTACCGTGCCTATATCGTCGCACTGCCTGTGATGCGTGCATCCCTCGGAAATAAGGACGGTATCGCCATCCCGGAGGGTATCCAGTACCTTTACGCCTTTCACCGCAGTTTCAAGGTATCCCTTGTACCTGGCAAAAAGTATCGAAAACGAAGTCAGAAGAATATCTTCAGGCGTCTCGGCAGATACTTTTCCAAAAGCCTGGCTGTCGGTAATTACAAGTTTTGGTTTTTTCCCCAGGCTGTTAAGCGTTTCGCGGAATTCAGTTTCTTTTACTACGATTGCCGCAGCTCCGGTTTCAAGTATATCACGGATGGTCTGCTGCTGGGGCAGTATCAGCCGTCCCTTCGGCGCGGCATTGTCAATGGGTACGACAAGCACAACAAAGTCCGACGGATCAATAAGGTCACCCACTATCCTGGTTTCAGGTTCCTCCAATGCAGCAAATGCGGCAATTTTTTCCTTCAGCCGGTATATATTGTATCCTGTCTTCGCGCTGACCGATATAGACCGTTCGGTTTCCGGGAGTTCATATTCCAGCAGATCGGATTTGTTGTATGCGATAATGTAATTAATCCGTTTTTCTTCAAACAGCCCGATTAATTCCTCATCCTCCTCAGATTTTCCGCTGACAGAGTCTATAACCAGTACGGCTACATCGGTCTTGTTAAGTACCTGGCGCGTTTTTTTCACGCGAAGCTCTCCCAGGTATCCTTCATCATCAATACCGGGTGTGTCTATTATCATAACAGGCCCGACGGGAATAAGTTCCATGGCCTTATACACCGGATCGGTGGTCGTGCCCTTTACATCAGAAACAATGGCAATATTCTGACCTGTTACTGCATTTACAATACTGGATTTCCCCGAGTTTCTTTTCCCGAAAAAGCCTATATGGACACGGTTTGCTGACGGTGTTTCATTAAGTCCCATTATTGTTCCTCCTTATAATCTGAAATCACGGCTTCCGGCGCTTATCTTGACCAGGTTTTCTTCCACAAGCTTCCTTATTTTTTCATTCGGAATTTTCGCTGTCTCTTTTCGAATAAGAGCTTCTCCGACCGCCTTTGTTTCAGGTTTTGCATAATCCTCCAGGTATTCCTTAAGTGTCATGAGGGCATTCGGATCGCATAAGTTCTGAATCTGCCCGCTCTTACACAGGCTCATGAACCTGTCTCCCGTTCTTCCCGACCTGTAGCAGGCGGTACAAAAACTTGGTATATAGCCAAGCTCCATCAGCCACCTGACCACTTCATCAAGGGTCCTCCTGTCATTTACCTCAAACTGCGCCGAATTTTCATCTTCGGGGTCGGGTTCCGCATATCCCCCCACACTTGTTTTCGAACCTCCGCTGATTTGGGATACACCGAGACTCAGCACCCGTTCCCTTGTTGCCTTGCTTTCTCTTGTGGATACGATTATTCCTGTATATGGAACCGCAATTCGAATGCATGCTACGATTTTGGCAAAAATGTCATCACTTATTGCATTTCCGAACATTGACGGATCAATGTCGTCGGCAGGACGGACCCTCGGAACACTGATTGTATGCGGGCCCACACCGAATACCGCTTCAAGGTGCTCTGCATGCATCAGCAAAGCAGCGAATTCATATCGATAGTTTTCGAGCCCGAACAGTACACCAAGCCCCACATCGTCTATTCCGCCGAGCATAGCCCTGTCCATTGCTTCGGTGTGGTAGGCGTAATCATGCTTCGGACCTGACGGATGCAGTTTTTCATAACTTTCCTTATTATAAGTCTCCTGGAAAAGTATATAAGTGCCGATACCGGCCTCTTTCAGTTTTTTGTAATTTTCAACCGTGGTTGCGGCAATATTTACGTTGACACGGCGGATTGAGCCGTTTTTGTGCTTTACGCTGTAAATTGTGTCAATACTCTCAAGTATATACTCGATAGGATTGTTCACCGGGTCTTCACCCGACTCGATTGCAATACGCTTATGGCCCATATCCTGAAGAGCGATAACTTCCCGCCGGATTTCTTCCTGGGTCATTTTCTTCCGGGTAATATGTCTGTTTTTCATATGATACGGACAGTACACACAGCCGTTTACACAGTAGTTTGAAAGATACAGAGGCGCGAAAAGCACGACACGTCTGCCGTAAAAATCGTTTTTTATTTGCCTTGCAAGCTCAAAGATTTCTTCATTTTTCTCAGGAATATCGCACGCAAGCAGAACCGAAGCCTCCCTGTGTGAAAGCCCCTTCCTGAGTTTCGCCTTTCCAAGAATTTCGCTGACAAGATGGGCATTATTCTTGTTCTTTTCAGCATATTCAAGCGTTTTTAGAACTTCTTCATGAGAAATGAATTCCTCGGCTTTTTTTGATTTTGGATCGTACATGACAAAGACTCCTTTCTTATTCGGGTCAGATAAATTCTTTCCCTTCAGCAACAGGATTGTTTACTGAATCGATTTATGATCTCCTCGGGAAACCGTTATATGATAACCAATGCTTTCCATTCGCCTGTGCATACAGCTTATGCACTCCGCGGCTTCATCCCCGGTGCAGATTTTATTGTCATAAAGCATATATTTTTCCCTTACACTCCTGGGTGAAAGATTCGGCATAACCACATTGGCACCGGCAAGAATACCAAGCTCCCTGCCTTTCGGATGAATTGTCCCAAGTGCGGTCGTGGCCGGAAGAAGAACATCTGGAAGCATTAAACGGATGATGCCTATTAGGAACAACGTCAGTTCAAGCGTTCCGGCTTCCTTATTTGCAAACGGAGTCGCATGATGCGGTATATACGGACCTATGCCGACCATGTGAGGATTCAGCTTTTTAATAAACAACAAATCCTCAACGAGGCAATCGGTGTTTTGAAACGGTGATCCTACCATAAAACCGCACCCCACCTGGTAACCGATTTCCTTAAGGTTATACAGGCACTGCTTTCTGTTATCCGGCGAAAGGGATTTTGGATGCAGTTTTCTGTAATGCTCCGTATTTGCCGTTTCATGCCTCAGAAGATAACGGTCGGCACCGGCATCGAAAAAAGCCCTGTAGCTGTCATAGCTTCTTTCACCGATTGAAAGCGTGACGGCACAGTCCGGGTAACGGATTTTTATTGACCGGATTATATCAACTATCAGGTCATCGGTATAATACTCGTCTTCTCCGCCCTGAAGGACAAATGTGCGAAAACCGAGATCATACCCCACGGAACAGCATTCCAGTATCTGCTCCTTTGTCAGGCGGTACCGCCCGACTTCCCGGTTGCTCTTCCTGATTCCGCAGTAAAAACAGTCATTCCCGCAATAGTTTGTAAATTCTATAAGCCCGCGTATGTATACATCATACCCGTAATTTTCAATCCGGACTGCCCTTGCTTTTTCAAACAGGTATTCCGCAAGTTCAGGATTTCGGTTGTCAATAAGCGATTTATATTCTTCCGGCGCCAGGTTTCCTGTATCATATAGCTTGTCAATGAGCTGCTTCATCGGACACCTCTTTTTTTGCATTTCCTGTTACTTTTGAGTAAAGCACCTTTGTGCTGATTCCGGGCAGCCTTCCGAGTTTGCCCGAAAGAGCGCTGATTACATCCTGTGGGGCATCAATCGCAATACTTATGATATTGATGCCTTTTGCCCGGTACGGTAAACCCATTCTCCCGATAATATAATTCGCATAGTCATGCAAAATACTGTTTAGTTTTTCAACTGAACCGGTTTCTTCAACAATAATACCGATAATTGCAACCCTTGTTTCCATTTCAGAATCCCCTTTAAACTAAAAATGCGCCCACGAAAGGCGCAGAAAATCCCTGACAAAACTATTTACTTTCCCTTTGCCTTCCGCCTTATATCCAAATATTCGGCGTCAGTATTTCAAATTGTTGTTTATGCCTCGTCATCAGAGTTCTCTTCCGACTCAGCCATTATTATTTTACTATTTTTCCGCCAGTTTGTCAAATAATAAACAATCTCTGTTAAAAAATTAATTATTTTTACAGTCCCATCAAGGCATAAATATTTTTATAATTTCTGGCATGCAGGACATATATATGAAGCTGTGCTTCCTGTTTTTATTGACATTAATACCATAAAATTATAAACATACATTGCCAATTCTGCCATCAATATAATATTTTGGGAAACTGTATGCAATATATCTTAAATAAACTTCAGTAATTTTGGGGAATTATGTTACTTTACTACAAAATCAGGGTATATATTTTTGAAATATTTGGAGAAATAAATATAAAAATTGTCGAAATATAATAAAAAAAGTTATGAGGTAAGATAAGCATGAGATTTGGAATCTTCCTGAAACAGTTTGATCTTTCCATGAACGTTGACAGGTACATGCCTTTGAAAATTTCGCTTGTAATAACAGGAATTTATACGGCACTCGGTATCTGCTGGATAATATTTTCGGACAGGCTGCTTGCGTTATGGGCCGGGGATAAGAAAATCTTCGCATTCCTCAGTTCCATCAAAGGCATTGCATATGTTACAGTAACGGCACTGTTGATTTTCTTCATGGTCTTTAATGCACTAAGGTCGATAAATCAGGCTATACTTATTATGAAAGCCAATTATACCGAAATGGAGAATATAAACAAAAAACTCACCGAGTCTGAAAATTTCAGCAAATCAATCATCGAAAAAATGATTAACGCATATGCCCTTCACAGAATAATACTGGATGCAAACGGCTGGCCGGTCGATTACGAATTCGTCGATGTAAATCCCTCATTTGAGCAATTTACGGGTATCCCAAGGGAAGAAATTATCGGGAAACGGTATAAGGAAGCAATAAAAGGCAGTGACGAGGAAAAAACCGATTGGGTGGGTATATACGGGAAAGTGGCAATGACAGGCATCCCGGTTTCTTTTGAAAGCTACACGTCTTCTTTTGACAAATGGGTAACCATCAACGCATATTCTCCCAAAAGAGGCTACTTTATTACGGTGTTCAGCGACATAACACAACTTAAGAAAAACGAGGCTGAGCTATTGAAGAAGCATGAAGAACTTACCGCCCTCTATGAAGAGCTGACTGCATCGGAAGAAGAGCTCCGTCAGCAGTTTGATGAACTTATGTACCAGCAGAACCTGCTGAAAATCAGCGAAGAACGTTTCCGACTCGCGGCGGAGGGTTCCAATGACATGATATGGGATATAGATCTGGAAAACGGGCAGCAGTATTTTTCTGATCGGTGGTATGAACTGCTGGGGCATGAAATTGACAAATCAGAAAATACATTTAATAAATGGCTCTCTTTAATTCATCCCGATGAATACGGGCAGATTATAAATATTATCGGAAAACACCTTGAAGGCAAAACGGATTTTATCAGGTGCGAGTGCAGAATGCTGTGCAAAAACGAAGGATATAAATGGTTTTTAATCAGAGGTAAAGCGTTATTTGACGAAAAGGGCAAAGCCATCAGAATTGCGGGGTCATTAACCGATATAAATGAAAGAAAAAAACACGAGGAGCAACTGAAAAAAAATGCATATCATGATTCGCTGACGGGACTTCCAAACAGGCGGGCGCTGTATGAAGATTTCGAAAGACATGTTAGCACACATTCCCTGAAAAACATGGCTTTATTTTTCATCGATTCTGACAATTTCAAATTTATAAATGATACAATCGGCCATTCGATTGGGGATCTTCTGATAAAAAAAATGGGTGAAAGATTAACCTTCCTGTCGGAAGGAAATCATAACTCAATATACAGACTGGGTGGTGATGAATTTGTCTTTTTGGCCGGGTATAACTGTACTGATGAAGTGCATCAATATGCCAGGAAAATCATAGACAGCTTCAACTCTCCGCTGGATATTGACGGGAATACTCTCTGCATTACAGTAAGCATAGGTATTGCAGTCTATCCGGCTAACGGCAGCAACATACAGGAACTGATCAGGAATGCCGACATTGCCCTGTATAAAGCCAAGGAGCTTGGAAAGAACTGTTATGTACTGTTCAGCGATGAAATGCATGAAAAGCTAAAGGAAAGAATGCTTATAGAAAAGCACCTCAGAACGGCCGTTGAAAATAACGAGCTGAAAGTTTACTACCAGCCGCAGATAGATGTCGTCACCGGAGCCGTTTCAGGATTTGAAGCACTATTAAGATGGGAAAACAGTGAGCTTGGGTTTGTGCCGCCGCTAAAGTTTATTGGTGTAGCAGAAGAAACACGCCTGATAAACACCATAGGCAAATGGGTACTTCGGCATGCATGCTCTTTCCTGAAAAAAATACATGAAATTTATGACACTCATATGTCAGTTGCTGTAAATATCTCTATTTTCCAGCTATTGCAGGAAGATTTTGTTGATATTGTTGAGGAAACACTTAACTCAACAGGCCTTGCGCCCAGTTCCCTGGAACTGGAAATCACCGAGTCAATCCTGATGGAATCCTATAAAGTAATAAGCTCAAATATTGCCAGACTTAAAAAGTCAGGTGTCAGGCTGGCCCTTGACGATTTCGGGAAAGGGTATTCATCTTTGAGCTATCTGAAACAGCTTCCCATTGATACGCTGAAAATAGACAAAAGTTTTATTGACAATATACATCTGGACAAGAGTAATGCCGATCTTACCGGAATGATAGTTAAACTGGGGCAGAATCTGGGGCTGACTGTTATAGCCGAGGGTGTGGAATTGCAGGAGCAGTTGGATTACCTGGTTCAAAACGGCTGTCACAGGGTTCAGGGATATTTAGTCAGCAAACCACTGCCTGAAGATGAAATAATCAATTTCTGCTATAAATGGAATAATCAATACAGGCATAAGTAATCCTGAAGGAAAAAAGGAAAACTTCATAAATAAAAACCCGGATACTTGTCATCCGGGTTTTCTAACTGGTGGAGCATAGGGGACTTGAACCCCTGACCCCAACACTGCCAGTGTTGTGCGCTCCCACTGCGCTAATGCCCCGTACTTAACAGTGACATCCAAACCTGTGACAAAGGATATTATACAAGGTTTATACCGTTTTGGCAATAGGTTTGACATTAAAAAGTGTAACAACAGACTTCCTTAATTTGTTTATTTATTTTGTATAAATAAAACCAGGCAACAGTTATATGATTAAAGGAGGCTGTAAAATGAAAAAATTTACACATATTATTCGCATAACCCTGATTACAGTCTTTGTATTAATAACTGTCCCCGGTATCAGTTTTCCGGTTCTCGCAGCCAGCGGTGAAAAAGCAGAAATACCCGCTGTACCTGTTCTGTATAATGTTTCGGTAAATGAGCAGAATTATACCCTTCAGGCATACGAAATAGACGGTCAGGACTATTTTAAACTGCGGGACATAGCTTTCATTCTGAAAGAAACCATTATGCGGTTTGATGTGGACTGGTATATGCGTGAGAACGCCATATATATTGAAACAGGAGAAGATTATTATGCAGAAGGTGGTGAACTTACTGTATCAAATACCATGCAGACAGCCTCTCCAGTAACATCTGAATTATATATATAGAGAAATATGCAAACAACGATATGGAAATTTATGTAATGCGCTTAAAGGAACCGTCTTCCGAAGATACAGAGCTCATGGATGGAAAAGTATGCACAATCAGGTTATTAAGCCATAGATGCAGGACTCCGCGTGGTCTAAAAGTAACAGATTCGGCTTATCGTGCATGGTTATTATACGGAAATTATAACAGCGATCCGAATTCCATAATATATAGAGTGAAAAGCGGATACATAGATACTATTATTTTTAAGACACGCTATTATGGCGGTAATCTCTAATAATTCATTCAGCAAAGAACAGCCAGGCAGGCTGTTCTTTGCTTTAATTTATTACGGGTTCATTATTTTTGGGTTTATGCCTGAAAAATGAGCTTATAACCGGAGGCAGGAGGCATAACCCTGCAATATACAGCCAGTGTTCAGGAAGCAATGAAACGGTATTGAAAACGTTCTGAAGGGCCGGAACGTAAACAACGCATGCCAGAACGCAAAGCGACGTGAACACCGCTCCAACCAGCCATAAATTGCTCAGCAGGTTTATTTCAAAAATATTCTTTTTCTCGGACTTGCATTCAAAGACATGAATCAGCTGGCTTAATACCAGGGTCACCAATGCTGATGTCCTTGCAGCTTCAAGGCTCAGCGACTTCCTGAATACCAGTACGAACGAAAGAAGCGTCGCAGCACCGATGAATATTCCCCTTGTAATTATCAGCCGCCATAAGCCCCCGGAGAAAATATGCTCATTTGGATCCCTTGGTTTTTGTTTCATTACGTCAGGATCTCCCTCTTCCATGCTCAGGGCTATAGCCGGCAAACCGTCTGTTACAAGATTCACAAGCAATATCTGGGCCGGAAGCAATGGTACAGGCAGACCCAGCAGCATGCCAAGAAACATCGTTAACACTTCGCCTGTGTTGCATGACAGCAAGTACCGGATAAATTTGCGGATATTGTTGTAAATATTTCTCCCTTCCTCAACGGCGGCGACTATTGTTGAAAAATTGTCGTCCATCAGTATCATTGAAGCTGCCTGGCGTGTGACATCCGTACCTGTTAATCCCATTGCCACACCTATGTCGGCTTCTTTAACCGCAGGCGCATCATTAACCCCGTCCCCTGTCATCGCAACTATGTATCCTTCCTCTTTATATGCCTTGACCAGCCTCAGTTTATGTTTAGGCAGAACACGGGCAAAAACCGCCGTATCCTTAAGTCTTTCCTTAAGTTCCCGATCGTTTAATTTTTCAATCTCATTTCCCGTTAACACATTCTGGTTTTCATCCATTAATTTCAGTTCCCTGGCCACGGCTTTTGCCGTTTCCTTATGATCTCCTGTAATCATAACAGGCTTTATTCCCGCAATTTTACATTTCTCTACGGCATCATATGCTTCCGGGCGCGGCGGATCCATCATTCCTGCAAGCCCGAGAAAAGTAAGCTGCTGTTCAGGATCAGAAGGAATGGGTTTTCCTCTTTCAATTATCCTGTATGCCATTGCAATAACTCTCAGGGCATTTCGTGCCATATGACTGTTTTCCTGTTCAATTCTCCTGAGGTCATAATCCAGTATTTTGCGTTCATTGTTTGCAACGACTATGGATGTGCACTTCTGAAGTATTACTTCAGGAGCACCTTTTGACAAAACAATCCTGTCTCCCGTGGGAGTATTGCATATAACGGTCATCATTTTTCTTTCAGAATTAAAAGGTATTTCCTTAATCCTCTGATAATCTTCGGATATTTTATCAGGATCATATCCTGCCTCTACAGCCATGCGTACAAGTGCAACTTCGGTAGGATCTCCCAGGAATATGTATTCGCCATTATCCTCGCCTTCGTTTTCAGATCTGTGGATATTTACATTTCCGCACAGGATCCCGGTTAAAGCCATCATGTTCAGTCCGGTCATCTTCACGGGATCAACCGGTTTGCCCTGAAAAAGTATCCTGATGCTGTTATCCTCTTCATTCCTTGCTACCTGGTATCTGGTTCTTCCGGTGTAAACCGAAACTACGCGCATTTTGTTTTCTGTAAGCGTACCTGTTTTGTCAGAGCAAATGACAGTTGCACAGCCAAGGGTTTCAACTGCCGGTAGTTTTCGTACGAGGGCATTTCTTTTTGCCATTCTCTGTACCCCGAGGGCCAATGCAATTGTAACGACTGCAGGAAGTCCTTCAGGTACTGCCGCCACGGCAAGACTGATACCTGCAAGAAGCATTGAAAACACGTTTTCACCCCTGATTATCCCTATCAGCAAAACAATGGCGCAAATAACCAGACAGGCTATTATGATATAGGTTCCAAGGGTTTCAAGTTTTTTCTGAAGTGGTGTATCCTGCTGTTCGGCTTCCTGTATCATATGGGCAATTCTTCCCATCTCGGTATCCATGCCGGTTTTTGAAACTACTGCGCGACCTGTACCGCTGGTTACCATACAACCCATATATACGTGATTTTTCGGGAACGCAGCATCGGCATCTTTTATTGAAGGATTTACATCCTTCCTTACCGGCATTGATTCACCTGTAAGCATGGACTCATCCACCAGAAGTTCATTGGCCGTAACCAGAACACCGTCGGCAGGAATCCTGTCTCCTGCTTCAATAACTACCAAATCTCCCGGCACTACTTCTTCAGCCGAAATTTCCTGAAGCTCTCCGTCCCTTATAACCTTTGCTTTAGGTGCCGCAAGTCTTTCAATGGCTTCCATTATCTTTTCGGTATGCATTTCCTGGTAAAATCCCAGAAGGGCATTTATAAACACAATGGCAAGTATTGTCACCGCTTCCGTGATATCACCTATAATCATGGAAATGGCAGTCGCACCGAGAAGAACAAGCACCATAAAATCGGTAAACTGGGACAATAACAGCAGAAACCAGGATTTTTTCTTCTTATGGGCAAGCCTGTTTCTCCCGTATATTTCCATTCTTCTCCTGGCTTCAATGGACGATAAGCCCAAGTCTTTCCTTCTTTTTTCCACGTTGTTTGGCAAGAGCCTTAATGCTTGCATGTTTAAGCCTCCCGATGTTAAAATTTGGACCATAAGCCTAAAATAATTCTATGCGGGACTTATTTTAATTAGTACAAGCATGTTATAAGTCCGGTATTTTAATCAGGAAAGGCTTAAGCCACATAAGGCATGGCCGGTGTGACCCCATTATAAATGCATCTTTAAAATTAAAGGGCCTGTTCATAAAGAAAACAAGCCCTTAACAATTGCATTGTTCTTTTGTTTTTTCGTTTTAAATATGACTGACAGTCTTTATATTTCAATTTCAAGAAACACCGGACAGTGATCGGAACCATAGACTTCCGAATACATCCCGGCTTCGCGGATTTTATCCTTTATCCTGTCAGAAACGAGGAAATAATCTATACGCCATCCGACATTCTTTTCCCTTGCGTTGAACATATACGACCACCAGGTATAGGCATCGGTTTTATCGGGGTAAAGATATCTGAAACTGTCGGTAAATCCGCTTTGCAGAAGCATTGTCATTTTCCCGCGTTCTTCATCGGTAAATCCGGCATTCTTCCTGTTGGACTCAGGATTTTTCAAATCTATCTCTTTATGCGCCACATTCAGATCACCGCATACAATTACAGGCTTCCTGTTGTCAAGCCCAAGAAGGTATTCCCTGAAATCATCCTCCCATTTCATCCTGTAATCAAGCCTGGTTAATCCGCGCTGCGCATTTGGAGTATATACGGTAACAAGATAAAATTTATCATATTCGGCGGTAATTACCCTTCCTTCACTGTCGTGCTCATTTATACCTATACCGTCAACAACCGAAACGGGCTTTTCACGTGTGAAAAGTGCAGTTCCGGAATACCCTTTCTTCACGGCATAATTCCAGTACTGATAATAGTTGCCAAGCTCAAGCTGAACCTGCCCCTGCTGGACCTTGGTTTCCTGGATACAGAATATGTCAGCATCCGTGCTTTTGAAAAACTCCATAAACCCCTTAGCAAGGCAGGCCCTTATCCCGTTTACATTCCAAGATACAAGTTTCATTACTGTACCCCCGAAATAAAAACAATTGCCTGTCAGGGATATAATCATATCCCTGTTTCAGACAACTACATCATTTTCCTTTTCTCTGTATTTTATATCCAAACCATTTTCTGTTCCATGCACTTTGGTTATTTTTTCTCTTCACCAACATATTTGAAAGGCGAACCGGATACAAACCTGTAACGCTTGCCATTGCGGTCCTGGAATACTTCGGTACTGATTCTTACCAGTTCAATGGTGTTTCCGTTCTCATCCACTATTGTATATACGTTTTGTCTGGAATGGTTTATATCATAATCCTTTCCTTCTTCCAAAACGGGAGCAGGATAGGTCGGACCCGCAATGTTTCTGATAAGTAATATCGCACTGATTCCAACTACAATCACTATGGCCAGTATTATAAAAACATTGGCCGTATTTTCAGTTTTTCTTCCTCTGCCTTTCATGATACCAGAACCCTTTCCCTCACAAATAATAGTATTTCAGTATAAGAATTTCCTGCGTTTTGTTTTTTATTCAATCATGTCAGATTTCATTCCGCGAGATCATATTATAAAGTATTGGCTGAAACAGTCTTTCGGGTTTCAGCCAATACATGGTTTTTCGAAAAACCCCTGGCACGCCGGCGGTCAGGGGTTTTTATGCTTATTTTTCTGCCATTTTCCTGTAATTTTCGTATCTTTCCAGAGCGTCCTGTTTAGCTTTCGCATACAGTTCTTCAGCAATATCAGGGAATGTATTCTTCAGTGAGGTAAAGCGTACTTCCCCGTCAAGGAACTCCTGGAAATCAGCAGTGGGTTCCTTGGAATCCAGAATAAACGGATTCTTTCCTTCTTTCTTCAGTTCAGGATTGTAACGCCACAGATGCCAGTAACCTGCGTCCACTGCCTGTTTTTCTCTCGCCTGTGTACGGCCCATTCCCTGACGTATACCGTGGTTAATACATGGAGCGTACGCAATTATCAGTGAAGGTCCGTTGTATCTCTCGGCTTCAATTATTGCTTTGAGGAACTGGTTCTTGTCAGCTCCCATGGCTACCTGGGCAACGTAAACATAACCGTATGTGGCCGCTATCATACCAAGGTCTTTCTTCTTAACTTTCTTACCTGATGCAGCAAATTTGGCAACTGCTGCGGTAGGTGTAGCCTTGGACGACTGACCGCCGGTATTTGAATATACTTCCGTATCGAATACAAGGACATTTACGTCCTCTCCCGAAGCCAGTACATGGTCCAGTCCGCCGTATCCGATATCGTATGCCCAGCCGTCACCGCCGACAATCCAGATGGACTTCTTGACGAGGTAATCCTTCTTATCGAGGATATCGTCAATAAGTTTTCTTGCCTTAGGATCGCTTACCGGATTATTTTCAATTGCAGCAAGAACTTCCTTTGAAGCCTTCTTTGATGCTTCAGCATCGTCCTTGCCGGCAATCCAGCTGTTCATTGATTCCTTGAGGGCTGCAGGTACATCCATTTCCAGCAATGCTTTCATGTCTGCTTCAATCGAACTGCGGATTTGTTTTACGCCCAGAGCCATACCATAACCGTATTCTGCATTGTCTTCAAACAGGGAGTTTGCCCATGCCGGACCCTTTCCTTCCTTGTTTGTGCAGTATACTGTCGCAGGAGCCGAACCACCCCAGATTGAAGAACATCCTGTTGCATTCGCAATCATCATTCGGTCTCCGAACAACTGGGTAATAACCTTGATATATGGTGTTTCGCCGCAGCCTGCACATGCGCCTGAGAACTCGATTAACGGCTGTGCGAACTGGCTTCCCTTAAGCGTTGTTAACGGCATTAGATCATCCTTGACGGTAACATGCCTGGATGCATATTCCCAGTTTTCAACCTGCTGCAGCTGTGATTCAAGCGGCTTCATAATGAGCGCCTTCTCCTTCGCAGGGCATACGTCTGCACAGTTACCGCAGCCTGTACAGTCGAGGACACTTACCTGTATTCTGTAATGCAGTCCTTTCAGCTGAGCGCCCATTGCAGGTTTTGTCTCAAAGGCTGAAGGAGCCTTGCTCTTTTCTTCATCATTGAGCAGGAACGGACGAATAGCTGCATGAGGACATACAAAAGAACACTGGTTGCACTGGATGCAGTTTTCAATCTGCCATTCGGGAACATTAACAGCTATTCCGCGCTTTTCATATGCCGAGGTTCCTGCAGGGAATGTACCGTCTTCCGCGCCTACAAATGCGCTTACCGGCAGTTCGTCACCCTTCATTGAATTCATAGGAACCATTATCTTCCTGATAAACTCAGGAACATCGCTGTTTTCATGTTTAACTTCATCCTGGGCATTCTTCCAGCTTTCAGGCACATTTACCTTTTTCAGTGCCTCAATACCCTTATCCACTGCCATGTAGTTCATCTGAACTACTTTTTCGCCTTTCTTTCCGTACGACTTGACAATGGAATCCTTCAGGTACTTAACTGCATCTTCAATCGGAATAACATTGGCAAGCTTGAAGAATGCAGCCTGCATTATCATGTTTATACGGTTACCGAGGCCAATTTCCTCTGCTATGCCGGTGGCGTTGATAATATAGAAGTTTATGTCATTATTGGCTATCTTGCGTTTCAAATCGGCAGGCAGTTTTTCATCAAGCTCTTCTTCTGTCCACTGGCAGTTAAGAACGAAGGTTCCGCCCTTCTTCAGCCCGTCTATCAGGTCATACTTGTCAACATAGGACTGATTATGGCATGCGATATAATCAGCTTCTTCGATTAAGTATGTAGAACGGATCTTGTTCTTTCCGAAACGAAGATGCGAGATTGTAACACCGCCGGACTTCTTGGAGTCATATGAGAAGTATCCCTGTGCATATAAATCAGTATTGTCACCGATAATCTTAATTGCACTCTTGTTGGCACCAACCGTACCGTCGGAGCCGAGACCCCAGAACTTGCAGCGAACAGTGCCTTCGCTTTCCGTAACAATCCTTTCCTTAACTTCAAGTGAAAGATATGTTACATCGTCATTTATACCGATTGTGAAACGGTCTTTCGGATTTTCAGCCTTCAGGTTGTCGAAAACGGCCTTAATCTGGGAAGGCGTGGTATCCTTTGAACCCAAGCCGTAACGTCCGCCGACAATCAAAGGTCTGTCTTCACGGTTGTAGAAAAGGTTCTTAATATCGAGATATAAAGGTTCTCCTTCGGCACCGGGCTCTTTTGTCCTGTCAAGAACGGCTATACGTTTGACGGTCTTCGGAAGAACTTCAAAGAAATACTTGCTGCTGAACGGACGGTACAGATGTACTTTAATGACACCAACCTTCTCACCGCGGGCCATTAAATAGTCAACGGTTTCTTCAATGGTTTCTGTTACCGAACCCATTGCAACGATAATATATTCAGCATCAGGTGCACCGTAATAATTAAACGGTTTATATTCTCTTCCGGTCAGTTTTGAAATTTCTTTCATATAATCGGCTACTATGTCGGGCACTGCATCATAGAATCTGTTGGATGCTTCCCTTGCCTGGAAGAATATATCCGGATTCTGAGCAGTTCCGCGTGTGACAGGATGCTCTGGATTTAACGCACGTTTTCTGAACTCACGTACTGCATCCCAGTCAAGCAGTTTTGCAAAATCCTCGTAATCGATTACCTCGATTTTCTGAACTTCATGAGAGGTTCTGAATCCGTCAAAGAAATGCAGGAACGGCACTCTTGACTTAATTGCACTTAAATGCGCAACGCCTGCAAGATCCATAACTTCCTGAACACTTCCCGATGCGAGCAGTGCAAACCCTGTCTGCCTTGTCGCCATAACATCGGAATGATCACCAAATATGGACAAAGCATGGGAAGCTATTGCACGCGCTGAAACATGGAAAACTCCTGGTAAGAGTTCACCCGCTATTTTGTACATGTTGGGGATCATGAGAAGTAATCCCTGTGATGCGGTAAATGTAGTAGTTAAAGCACCAGCCTGCAGCGAACCGTGAACAGCACCTGCTGCACCTGCTTCGGATTGCATCTCGGTTATTCTTACCGGCTGTCCAAAAATATTTTTCTTTCCATTGGCAGACCATTCATCCGTAAATTCCGCCATGGGAGAAGACGGTGTAATGGGATAAATAGCAGCAACATCGGTAAACGCATATGCCACATATGCCGCCGCCTGGTTACCGTCCATCGTACTCATCTTTTTTCTGGACATTAATCTCCCTCCTTAAGTTAATAGGTAAAATATTAATCCGCAAAAAGCATATGACAGGAATAATTCATCCTTCATGCCATTTTTGAATTTGAGTTGCTGTGCGATTTTCCAAAGTATTATTTATGTACTTTGTATACACAACAACTTATATTATACACTATTAAATCATTAAATCAAATCTTTTCTCGATAATTATTTAACAAAATATAACGCTTTCTTTTCCTCCTTTTAAGGCCCGGTTTTTCCAATATAATCAAGCAGAAACCTGAGATAAGTCCTCTTGTCATATTTTTCGGGCAGATTCGGCAAAACTCCTATTTTATTATAAAAGTATTGAAACAACTCATTTTCGAGCTTTACCGAATAAAGCGGATTCTCTTTATCTCCTATGCGTTCACCGTATTCGGTCAGTAACGCTTCTTCCGCGGGATCCAGAACAATATTCGGCTGCAGGATTTCAGATCTTCTGAAATTCAGCAAATCCGTCTTTCCGTCCCTTTCTTTTATTACCACTGTATTTGCCGCCATGTCGCCGATCCGCATGTATTTTTCATTCAGAAATACTGATAGTATTCCAACCCCGTATATCCCGGGAAGCATATCACCTACGCGCAGCAGGTTCCTTATCATCGCCGCCGTAAAAGTAACAGGTTCGCCGTTTGCCATGATTACCTTAAGACCTACTATTTTTTTGCCCGGAGTTGAGCCTTTCAGGAAAAATTCAAACAACAGGAAATACCCGAACTGGACGATAAAAATCAATAATATGGCAATTACAATATACAGGGTATTTCCCCTGGAACGCATCAGGCTTAAAACACCGTCACCCAGTACCGGATATACCGTTAACGCAAGAAAAAGCAGAATAAAGTTCTGAATAAGAGTGTCTATTATTACCGCGGCACCGCGTGACCCCACTCCCGCAAGTTCAAATTCGAGAATTACATTCTCCGGAGTTCTTACATGGTATATGTTTCTCATATTATTAACTCCAAAACCTTTTTTATAATCCCAACGAATTTCCACCTATAATTGTACCAGAAAAAAGAATCTGGTAAAATAGAATTTAGCCACTGTTACCTTTTTCAGGAACGGAATACCCCGTTTTACTGACAAATTTTTTTCTGAGGATTTGTTAATGAAGGAATCACTTTTTGTTATCAATAATCAGAAAACATGGCATGAGCTTGAAGAATTGCTGAAAAGTTATAAATTGACAGGGAATCCCGCGGATTATGATAAACTTCACCGGCTTTTTGAACTTTACAGGCTGGTCTGCGGTCACCTTTCGATTGCGAGAACACGGTACGGTAACACGGGTACCGTGGAATACCTGAACAATCTTGCAGCAAGAGCACACCAGGTAATATATGCTTCCAGGCCAGGGAACATATCAGGGATAATACATTTCCTCCTGAAAGGATTTCCTGCCCTTATAAGGAAGGAATATTCCCTGTTGCTGATATCAGCGGGTATTTTTATATTAAGTTTTCTTTTCAGTTTTATTACCGTCCTTAAAATGGAAGACTATGCTCTTTCGTTTATCCCGGCCGAGTATGCTGATGCCGTAAGAAATTCTGCCGGAAACGCGCAGGAGCTAAACAATACAGTTGCCTCTGTTGCCATTTTTACAAACAATATTCAGGTCGGAATTCTTGCATTTGCACTGGGAATTACTTTTGGCACAGGAACGGTTTATGTTCTTGCAAAAAACGGGATGCTGCTGGGTGCACTTTCGGCCGTTGCCGTAAATGCAGGAACGGGTTTTACCTTCTGGTCTCTCATACTTCCTCACGGTATTCCTGAACTATTCAGCATTTTTGTCTGCGGGGCGGCAGGGCTTGCAGTCGCGAAATCAATTATTTTTCCGGGACTTGATTCCAGAAGAAAATCCTTTTCAGACGGCGGGAAGAAAGCACTGAGTATGTTTCTGGGAACAATACCTCTTTTTATACTGGCAGGGCTGACGGAAGGCTACATTACAACTCTTCCGACAGTTCCGTTATACAAATATCTAATAGCTTTAATCTGGCTGATTGTTCTGCTTGTTTATGTTCTTTCAGGGACAGGGAAAAAACGCCGACTGTAGGGTCGGGTTATTTGTATAATTTCAGCATGTTTCTGAATTCTTCCAGTTTGTCCTTGCTGAGTGTATTTAACGGCTGTCTTATGCCTGAAATAACAATACTGTCATGGACGCCTTTTTCCATGATTTCCACAAGTCTTTCAAGGCTGTCCCCGTCATCGGGATATGTAACACTGTACATGTGCAGTTTTCCCGTCCCTTTGAACATATTATCAAACATTCCGCGAATCTTTCTTTCTATTTCTACAACAAACTTTTTCATTGTAAAGGGACAGGCGATGATAAAGGTTCTGTAGTCGTGGTTAACTATCCTGTCGGTTTCCCTCATCTGCTGTGACAGTTTATCGTAGAATTCCTGGACCAGTCCTATATGAAACCCTGAAATCCTGCCCATGACAAAAGAAACAGGGTATTTGCCCCTTGAAGCCCTTTTTATTTCATTTTTCAGTTCACTGTTTGTACCAAGGTCCGACATAATACTCTCTTTTATCTTATTCATATATTCGCTGTCCCCGGATGGTATTTTCGTTATAAAAGCCGACAGCCGTTCAGGCAGATAATCCTTCAGCAGTTCCCTTCTTGACGGCACAGGGAATACATCGTTTATATCCGCGTCCTTGGCTCCGCTGATAAATTCCTTTGAGACATCAGGAACAATGGCCATGATCGGAAGATTCCTGAAATATTCCTCCTGCCTGATTCTTTTTACCATATCATACTGCTTTTCATACGTATCTGCGTTAACCTGTATGATATAGTACATTATTGATTCCCTGTAAATATCCAGTTTAAGAAAAAGATCAGCTTCATCAGAGGCTTCGATTATTTCAAAACCTTTTGCGTGCAAATTTTTAAGAATAATGCTTTTGATGAACATATTGTTCACCGTAATCAGAACCCTGTCCGCCATTTGTTCCACACGCCTTATTTTTGTTATATAAATATTATCGGCCGGCAGAAAATATTGGTTTATGCCATATCCCTATACCGTTGCGTTGATTTGTTCTTTATGGTATATTATTTGCTGATTAAATGCAGTAAATTGTTGAAGCAAGGAAAAACTGCGCATAAAGCATATAGGAGGCGAAGCAAATGGCAAAATTGACAGGAAACGCGATATTCGGTCAATCCGGCGGTCCAACATCGGTTATCAACGCAAGCGCCGCAGGTGTTATTACCGAAGCCCTGAAACAGGACTGTATTAATAAAGTATACGGAGCCGCCAACGGTATCAGGGGAATACTTGAAGAAAAATTCTACGACATGGGAATGGAAGACCCGAAGGAACTGGAACTTCTCAAGACAACTCCTTCTTCGGCATTGGGTTCAGTTCGTTACAAACTGGCAGATCCCGATGTTGATGACACAGATTACAAACGTCTGCTGGAAGTTTTCAAAAAATATGATATCCGCTATTTCTTCTATAACGGCGGTAATGACTCCATGGATACCTGCAACAAGGTAAGCAAATACATGCAGAAAGTCGGCTATGAATGCCGTGTTATCGGTGTTCCGAAAACAATTGACAATGACCTTGCTGAAACAGACCACTGCCCGGGATATGGAAGTGCTGCCCGCTATGTGGCTACTTCCACGATGGAAGTCTACCTGGATGCCCGCGTTTATGATACACCTATGGTTTGCGTACTTGAAGTAATGGGAAGAAATGCAGGATGGCTTACCGCTGCAACTGCTCTGGCAGCTTACAAGGGTTATGGCCCTGATCTGATATATCTTCCTGAAATCACCTTTGATATGGATAAATTTATCAGCGACGTAAAGAAAGTATATGAAAAAAACAACGGAAAGGTTATTATTGCCGTATCCGAAGGAATTAAGGACAAGGACGGCAGATATATTTCAGAATATGGTTCGGATCTTGCAAAGGAAAAGGATGCTTTCGGCCACAGCCAGCTGGGCGGAACAGCACAGGTTCTCGCAAGTATTCTGAAAAAAGAGCTGAAATGCAAAGCCCGTGCAATTGAATTCAGCCTGCTGCAGCGCTGTGCTTCACACTGCGCATCGAAGACCGACGTTGAGGAAAGCTTCAGGGCAGGTCAGATGGCTGTAAAATTTGCAGTTGAAGGTTACACGGACTACATGGTTGCATATGAGCGTGAACCCGGCAAGGAATACAAGTGCAATTACAAGCTGGTAGAACTGTCGAAGGTTGCAAATGCCGAAAAGAAAATTCCGAGAGAATGGATTAACGAAGACGGAACAGGCTTGACACAGGAATTTATCGATTATGCCCTTCCGTTAATTCAGGGAGAATCATGTCCTCCTCTTGAGGATGGTCTGCCACGTTTTGCAAAACTGAGAAAAGTTCTGGCTGCAAAATAGTGGTTCATATATGCATACAGCCGGCCAACTGCCTGTCGCAGCGTGTCCGGCTGTTTTAATTTTATTATGTTATATTTTATATTCTACATTCAGCTTCCGCTTATTTCTTTCCCGGCTTTCAGTTCGTTTAACCTGGCGGTTGCATAGGAGCTCATTGAGGTGTTCGGGTATTCGTTAATTATATATTCAAAAAGTTCCATCGCCCTGTCCTTTTCATCACAGCGTGCCGCGGCTTTTCCTGCCTGGTAATACAGGTTGGACAGATAGGATACTTTTTCATCGCCGATATATGAAATACATGTTTCATATTTTTCCCAGGCCTGCCTGTATATTTCAGGGTCCTTATTCCTGTTTCCGTTGTATAATTTGTTTCCTTCACGGTAAAGATCTTCCGCAGCTCTGATTCTGACAACGTCCCACAAACTTTTGTAGTAGTCATATAAATCTTCCGGTACGTCAGTCCCCTGGGTATCATATAACAGTGATGCACTTCCGGTATAATTTCCGTCCTGATATTCCCTGTTGGCCTCGTTCAGGCGGTTCACCCATTCCCTGTATACCTGGAAATCGTAACTCAGTTTCAGGTTTTCTTCGTTTTTGTTTTTCAAATCCTGTTCAAGTTCCTCTATTCTCCCGTTCAGGAAAGCAATCTCCTCCACAAGTTCAGGGTCCTTCACAATATTTTCCACTTTCTCAAATCTGAACAATGCCCTGTCCGTCGGAACCATGCACCAGATTACAGAAGTTATAATGACACCGATAATAATACCGGCAATGTATTTTACAAAGTAAAATTTGTTATTATCCTCCGGCCCCAGCCCTCTGGCCAGTGAACCTGCCAAACCGCTCCTGCTTCCCGTTTTTCTGCTCTTCCTTGCCGGCGTTTCTTTTATCTCCTCTTCGCCGTCCTGGGACTGCATTTTCTTCAAATATTCAAGGGCTCTTATACTGCTGTCGTCGGCTTCTATCACTCTCTGAAAGGAAGCCTTCGCTTCCTCTTCCTTTCCGACCATCGCATAGCATAAACCCAAAAGATTCATTGCCTCGTAGAAAACAGGATGCAAAGAAATGGCCTTTTTTAATGCGATAATTGCAATATCTTCGCTTTTGAACTGTATATCTTCCAGTGCTCTGTTGTATAGCTTTATCGCCTCGGCTATTTTCTCGGGTAATTTTCCGGATTTCATTTCAATGGTTTCTATATCGATGGGTTTAAAATCTTTCAGTGCCTCTTTAACATCCAACATTCGTTTCCCCCCATGCTTCTGAGATGAAGACCGTGTCTTGACCGTCACTTTCGGGTAGAAATGCGAAACTGCCTGCGTACGTAGCCGATATAATAAAGAGAACCGAGTGCAGCAATAATATCATCAGGTGCAGCTGTCGAAATTGCTTTTGCTGTTGCTTCTTCTATTGTATCACTAAATTCTACATTTTTACAATACTTTGACATTATTTTTACAAGAGTTTCCGTATCAAGTGCCCGGGAACTGTTCGGAGTTACTGCAATAAAGCGTTTTGCAATTTCAGAAAGCTCACTGAGCATGGTGCCGTAATCCTTGTCTTTCATCACGCCGAAAATTATTGTTGCTTTTCTGCCCGGATAAATCTTTTTGAAGGTTTCAACAAATGAAAGGATTCCGTCTGGATTATGTGCTCCGTCTATATAAAAATCGGGATTTTTCGACAACAGTTCAAACCTTCCCGGCCATGATGCCTCTCTGAAACCTTCGACAATATCAGCGTCAGTAATACTTAAGCCTGAATCTTTCAGAATTTCCGCGGTTTTCAGGGCAACCGCGGCATTATAGACCTGATGTACACCTACAATTGATGTCTTTATATCACCGTAGCGTGGATGACTTAAGCAAAGTAATCCCGGTTTTAACTCCGATTTTTCAAACATTTCGGAATCGGCACGGTAAAGAACGGCATTTCTTTGCCTGCATACCGACTCGATAACTCTCAAGGCTGATTCCTCCTGGGGATAAGTAACAACAACGCCGTTCTGTTTTATTATCCCGGCCTTTTCATAAGCGATTTCCGCCAAAGTGTTTCCCAGAATTTCGGTATGATCATGCGATATCTTTGTTATTACCGAAACCAGCGGATTTGAAACAATATTTGTGGCGTCCAGCCTTCCCCCCAACCCGACTTCAAGAACCACAACATCGCATTTTTTTTCATAAAAATACAGAAAGGCCAGTGCCGTTATTGTTTCAAAAACGGTGGGATGCTCCAGACCTTCCCTAATCATTGCATCAATTACGTCCTTGATTCTCCCGACATATTCGGACAGTTCTTCATCGGTTATATCCTGTCCGTTAATCCTGATTCTTTCATTATAGCGCTCAAGATGAGGAGAAGTGTACAAACCCGTTCTGTAGCCGGCACATGAAAGGATACTCGATATGAAAGCCGAAGTTGAACCCTTTCCGTTTGTACCGGCTATGTGTATAAATTTCAGATGTTCCTGCGGATTACCCAGCCGTTCGGTCAGTGTTTTAATCCTGTCAAGACCGGGCCTGCTTCCGAACCTCTCCAGGCTCTCAATATATTTTATCGCATCATTGTAATCCATTTCTTTCCCGTCCAGTACTCAGTCAGTTTATATCCCGTAACGCACAAACAGTTTTTATGTTTATGCTCCGCAGCACTTTTTGTATTTCTTTCCGCTTCCGCACGGACATGGATCATTTCTTCCCACTTTTTCCACGGCTCTCTTCTTCGGCGTTCTGACTGTTTCTTCGCCATGAATGGCTTCAACTGGTTTCGCAACCTGTGTTCTCTGCACTACAATGTTTTCTTTCTTAATATGCAGTAATTCCTTAACCGAATCGACCTGGATACTGCGGATCATTTCATCAAACATTTCCGAGCCTTCAACCCTGTATTCCACAATCGGATCCCTCTGCGCATATGCCCTTAAGCCTATCCCGTATTTCAGCTGTTCCATTGCGTCAATATGATCCATCCATTTCTCATCAACATGCCTGAGTAGTATCCTTCTTTCAAGAAGCCTCATTATTTCGCTGCCAAAGGCTTCTTCCTGCTCATTGTATCTTTTTACCGCTTTCTCATACAGAGCATTTTTGAACTTTTCCACGGTCAGGGTTTCGAAGTCAAATTCATCCGGGTTTAATGATCCCTTTGGAAGCAGTACGTCTTCGATATATGCTTTTATTCCGTTCCATTCCCAGTTTTCAGGATACGGATTCTCCATGCAGTACAGTTTAACTGCATGGTCTATAATACCTTCTATCATTTTCAGGAAATTGTCCTTTAGGTTTTCACCCTTGAGAACCCTCAGCCGTTCACGGTAGATTACCTCGCGCTGCTGGTTCAGCACATCGTCATACTGCAGGACGTTCTTTCTCCTGTTAAAATTAATGCCCTCTATCTTTTTCTGTGCATTTTCTATCGCATTTGAAAGCATTTTATGCTCAATAGGCTGATCATCTTCCAGACCCAGCATTTCAACCAATCCGCTGATCCTGTCCGAACCGAACAGACGCATCAGATCGTCTTCAAGGGAAATATAGAAACGGGATTCACCCGGGTCTCCCTGGCGGCCTGCACGACCGCGGAGCTGGTTGTCGATACGCCTTGACTCATGTCTTTCGGTTCCAATAATTTTAAGTCCGCCTGCTGCAATAACCTTTTCCTTTTCTGCATCGGTTTCCTTCCTGAACCTGGCATATAACTCCTTAAATACCTGTCTGGCCTTCAGTATCAGTTCATCGTCGGTATCGTTGAAACTCACAGCCATGCTGACCAAATATTCATCAAATCCCTGCTTGCGCATTTCCTGCTTTGCGAGATATTCAGGATTACCTCCGAGCATTATGTCGGTTCCGCGGCCTGCCATGTTCGTGGCTATTGTCACAGCACCGAGTTTTCCGGCCTGTGCTATAATTTCAGCTTCTTTCTCATGGTACTTTGCATTCAGGACATTATGAGGTATTCCTCTTTTCTTCAGAAGCCGGCTTAAATGCTCCGAGGTTTCTATTGAAATGGTACCTACGAGCACAGGCTGTCCTTTTTTGTGGCTTTCTTCAATGTCCCTTATTACTGCATTGAACTTGGCTTCCTTGTTCTTATATACCACATCGGGATGGTCGACTCTTATAACGGGAAGATTAGTTGGAATGGCTATAACGTCAAGATTATATATCGAGCGGAATTCCTGTTCTTCGGTAAGCGCGGTACCTGTCATTCCAGAAAGCTTCCGGTACAGTCTGAAATAGTTCTGGAACGTGATTGTCGCCAGAGTTTTGCTTTCCCTTTCTACAGTAACACCTTCCTTGGCTTCAATAGCCTGGTGCAGACCCTCACTGTACCTTCTGCCGTACATCAGTCGTCCGGTGAATTCATCAACAATTATGACTTCACCGTCCTTAACAACATAGTCCACATCCCGCTTCATCAGGCCGTGGGCTTTCAGTGCCTGGTTTATATGGTGCGATAGCGTCATGTTTTCTATGTCTGAAAGGTTGTCAATTTTGAAATATTCCTCGGCCTTGGCCACGCCTCTGGCGGTAAGTGTTGCGGTATGAGCTTTTTCGTCAACAATGTAGTCCGCATCAATATCGTCATCAATAGTCTTGTCATCGGTTTCCGTAAACACTTTTTTCTTCAGCCTTCTTACAAATGCATCTGCCTGGTGGTACAAATCGGTGGACTTATCTCCCATTCCCGATATAATCAGAGGTGTACGGGCTTCATCAATCAGTATCGAGTCAACCTCGTCAACTATTACAAAATTGTGCCCCCTCTGAACCATGTCTTCAAGGTATACCACCATGTTATCCCTTAAATAATCGAACCCGAATTCGTTGTTTGTACCGTATGTGATATCGCAGGCATAAGCCTGTCTTCTTTCACTGTTGTCCAGGCCGTGAACTATAACCCCCACACTCATTCCAAGGAACTGGTATACCTTTCCCATCCATTCGGCATCACGCTTTGCAAGATAGTCATTCACGGTAACCACGTGAACGCCTTTTCCCTCAAGGGCATTGAGGTATACAGGCAGCGTTGCGACGAGCGTTTTCCCTTCACCGGTTTTCATCTCGGCAATTCGGCCCTGGTGAAGCACAATGCCGCCTATCAGCTGAACCCGGTAATGCCTGAGCCCCAGAACACGCCTTGATGCCTCGCGTACAACAGCAAAGGCTTCCGGAAGGATATCATCAAGAGTTTCACCATCCTGAAGCCTTTTTTTGAAATAAGGGGTTTTTGCTCTCAGCTCTGCATCGGACAGCTTCTGCATGTCACTTTCCAGTGATTCTATCCTGTCAACAATAGGTTCAATTCTCCGTATTTCTCTTTCGCTGTATGTTCCAAATATTTTTTCCAGTAATTTCAATCCAATTTGCCTCTCCTTTCGATCTCTTTTAGCCGTTCAAGTACAAGGCGGTAGCCATCCGCCCCGTAATTAAGAGCACGGCTGACCCTGCTGATTGTAGCTTCGCTTGCTCCGGTTTTTTCATGTATTTCCCTGTACGTTTTGCCTTCATCCAGCATTTTCGCGACTTCCAGCCGCTGTGCAAAGGCTTTTATTTCCGATACCGTCCCTATATCTTCAAAAAAACTGTAGCATTCTTCCTTGTTCTTAAGCAGGAGTATTGCTTCAAAAAGTTTGTCAACAGATTCAGTTCGCAATTTTTTATTCAAAAAGATCACTCCATCAGGAAATACTGATATTTTAGTAAAAAGTCTGCTTTTTCGTACCCAATACTATTTCAAAATCCTGTTCAGCAGGGTTTGTCAAGTATGTCGGGAAACCTACCTTATATTGATAATATTTTATACAATTAGTAAACTCAAGTCAAACAATAATCACCTACAGGAAGCATACCTGGTTGCTCTGTTCCATTCCCTCAAGGCATCCGTGATTTTCAAGTATTTCAATTACGGATTTGCTTATACCCGCACGTATCTTCAGGTCGTCAATCGACAGGAACTTTCCGTTTTTCCTTGCTTCAACGATACTTGCGGCAGCAGCCGTACCAAGCCCCTGAAGTGCGTTAAGCGACGGCAGTATTCCCTTTTCGGTTATCTTGAATTTCGTTGCATCCGATTCATATAAATCCACAGGCAGACACTTAATTCCCCGGGCATACATTTCATTTGCAACTTCAAGTATCGTCAGCAGGTTCTTTTCCTTCTGCGTCATTTCGTTCCCTTTTCTCTCAAGCTCCTTGATCTCATAGCGGACACGGTCCTGTCCCCTTGAGATTATATCCGCGTCAAATTCATCTGCCCTTACCGTGAAATATGTAACATAGAACGCTTCCGGGTAATAAACCTTGAACCAGGCTATTCTGAAAGCCATCATTACATATGCGGCGGCATGGGCTTTCGGGAACATGTATTTGATTTTCTTGCACGATTCGATATACCAGTCCGGAACGCCGTATTTTTTCATCAGTTCCTCATATTCAGGTTTCAGCCCTTTTCCTTTCCGCACATCCTCCATAATCTTGAATGAGGTCAGAGGCTCAAGGCCGTTTTTAATCAGATACAGCATAATGTCATCACGGGTTGCCACAACATTTGCCAATGTTGCAGTACCGCTTCTTATAAGATCCTGGGCATTATTCGTCCACACATCGGTACCGTGTGAAAGGCCGGATATCCTTATCAGTTCCGAAAAGGTTGTAGGCTTTGTTTCAACCAGCATCTGGCGCACAAATCTTGTGCCGAACTCGGGAATTCCAAAAGTTCCGACCGGGCTTCCGATTTCTTCAGGGGAAACTCCCAGGGACTCGGTGCTTCGGAAAAGTTCCATGGTCTTTTTATCGCCTATCGGTATTTCCTTCGGATTTACACCCGTAAGATCCTGGAGCATACGTATAACAGTCGGATCGTCATGACCCAGAATATCAAGTTTTAAAATCCTGCCGCTGATGGAATGGTAGTCAAAATGCGTTGTAATTACGTCAGATTCCGGATCGTCAGCCGGCCGTTGTATTGGCGTGAAATCATAAATTTCCATGTTATGAGGCACTATCATTACCCCTCCGGGATGCTGACCGGTTGTTCTCTTAATACCCGTACAGCCCGCAACAAGGCGATTCAGTTCGGCATTTGTTACTGATTTACCCCTGTCGTTGAGATATCCCTTTACAAAGCCGTAGGCAGTTTTTTCTGCAACTGTGGCTATAGTTCCAGCCCTGTAAACATGCCCCTCGCCGAAAAGCTCTTCGGTATACTTATGTGCTACCGGTTGGTATTCGCCGGAGAAATTCAAATCTATATCGGGCTCCTTATCCCCGTCGAAACCAAGGAAGGTCTCAAACGGAATATCATAACCATCTTTTATAAGCGGTTTTCCGCATTTCGGACAGTTCTTGTCGGGAAGGTCAAAACCGCAGCCCACGTTCTTGTCCTGATCGTGGAATTCGGAATATAGGCAGTTTCCGCATCTGTAATGGGCGGGCAGTGAATTTACCTCGGTAATTCCTATAAGGTATGCCACAAAGGAAGACCCGACCGAACCCCTTGAACCGACAAGATAACCGTCAGAAAGTGATTTCGACACAAGCTTCTGGGCGATTATATACATAACCGAAAAACCGTTCTTGATAATTGAATTCAGTTCCCTGTCCATTCTTTTCTGAACAATCTCGGGCAGAGGAGATCCGTAAAGGGAAACGGCCTTGCTTATTGACATGTTCTTTATATCTTCCTCGGCACCCTCAATAAACGGAGGATATGTACCTTCAGGTATTGGCAGGATGTTTTCGGTCCAGTCTGCAACAATTCCCGTATTCTTTACAACAACCTCATAAGCGGTTTCTTCCCCAAGGTATGAAAATTCTTCCAGCATTTCCTCTGTTGTGCGGAGGAACAGCGGTGCCTGTTTTTCAGCATCACTGTAACCCTGGCCTGCCTGCAGAATACGTCGGAATACCTCGTCCTCCATGTCCAGGAAATGCACGTCGCATGTGGCAACAACAGGTTTGTTAAGCCTGTGTGCGAGTTCCACTATCCTCCTGTTTATTTCTTTCAGTTCGTCGTATCCTGACACATAACCCGAATCAATCAGGAAACGGTTATTGCCGAGAGGCTGTATTTCAAGATAATCATAATATGAAGCTGTTTTCAGAAGTTCTTCTTCATCCTTTTGTGCCAATATTGCACGGTATAATTCGCCGGCTTCACATGCGCTTCCCAGAATAAGTCCGTCCCTGTACTTCTCAAGAACGGATTTGGGAACCCTCGGCCGTTTATAAAAATAGTTCAGATGACTTTCAGATATCAATTTGTATAGGTTTTTCAGCCCCCTCTGGTTTTTCACAAGTAAAATGGCATGATATGTTTCGGTATTTTTATAATCTATATTTCCGTCCGAATCAAACCTGTCCTCACCCAGAAGGTATATTTCAACCCCGTATATAACCTTAATTCCTGCTTTTTTGGCCGCTTCATGCGCCTCGGGATATGCCTGGACAACACCGTGATCTGTTATAGCAATGGCTTTGTGTCCCCACTTTGCCGCCCTTTCGATTAAATCCTTGACCGGTGTTACAGCGTCCATCTGGCTCATCTGCGTATGTGCATGAAGCTCAACACGTTTTTCGGGTGCATTGTCCTTCTTTTCACCCACGACTGTCTTAACAATGCCCTTCGCCAGCATGGTCATATCCTTGCTGAAAGTGTCATACTGGACATCGCCGCAGACATAGAACCATGAACCTGCTTTTATGTTTTCTTCAAGTTTTTCCAGCTGCTTGTTATTTGCAAAACACTTCACGGTTATTGAATGGGTAAGGTCGGTTATGTCAAAAACAAACAGGGTTTTACCGCTGTTCAGGGTACGTGTTTCAATCTCTCCGAAAACCCTGCCCTTTACCGTAACACGTCCCGAATCAATTGTCAGTTCGTTCATATTCACAACATTTGACTTGTCAAAATCCTTTCCGTAAACCAAATCAGAATCTTTTGAATCGGCCTTTCCTGCAGAATCATTCCTGTTTTCACTGCCTCCGTTTCCGGATGCCCCGCTGATTATTTTCTGGATTGCCTCTTTCTCGAGTTCCATCTTCTGTTTCAGGTACTCACTGTTCAAAGCATCGTCTACGGGAGGATCGATAATCTCCACGGTAACATTTCTGTTAAAACAGTTTTTGAAATAATCCTCAAGGTATTTATCACATTTGCCTGACTGCAATATGGCCCTGCATGGAGTCTTAAGGTAAATTTCAATCCTGTTTCCTTTAAGTTCAATTTCAGAATCCCTGATCAGAACCCCATAATGTTTTGACTTGGATTCAACAACCTGGTAAAGATATTCCCTGCAGAAATCGGCAAATTCGGAATCGTCCGTTTCAACCCTGAAGCAGGGTATTATACTTACCGAAGTGCTGAAAAAACCGCTCAGAGCGTTTTCCAGCGAACGGATATGCTGTATTCTGACCAAACAGGGCAAATCAAGATTTATTTGTACCTGACCGGTTGATTTTATATATATTATTCTTGATACAACTGCATTTTTAAATATTTCGACAAGATTTGCGTCCAGCGGAATGTCACTGAACATATCACAAAATTTCTGCTGCTTGTCTGACGTATATCCCATGTTGTATCCCTCGTAAGAAATTTTTTGATAACTTTTACCTAGTATTTTATCACATGGAAACTATAAAGACAAACCAACACAATTGTGTTGGAGTCAGAATCCTTAAAAGCTGTAGAGCGTGATTCACCGCAAGCGCTTTGCTTTTCAGTAAGTTAAACACCCGCGGCCGGGTGTAAAGGATAGGTGCTTTGCTGCCCGAGGAGGTATAACACCCACGGCAGGACCCGCATAAAAAACCTTGTTTTAAAAATGCGGGTGGTTCAGACATTTCGGGTGACGAAGGGCAGCATGCTTTGAAAGCATTGCTGCACGGCAATAAGTTAAGAACATGATGCTGAGTGACCCTTGATAGGGAGACCTGAATAAATTTATTGACACGGCAATCCTTCAATATTATAATAGTTAAGCATTTAATTGTTAAACGGCTAACAAAATAATTGCAGAAAACATGCTTATCATTGACTATATACCTGAAAGGGGGAGTTGTTCTGCAGTATAAGGATATTGTAATCCGCTTTGAAAAACTTCATCTCATGAGAAGGATAATACGTCAGAAGGCGACCACGGATTTTCCGATGCATCCCGGACAGCTCCATATGCTTGAATTTATAAAACTGAATGCGGGCTGTACGCAGGCCGAAGTGGCAGAACATTTAATGATCTCCCCTGCGTCGGTGGCAGTGTCCACAAGGCGGATGGAAAAAGCCGGGCTTGTGGAAAAAAGAATCACGGAGAATAACCTGAGATGCAGGCGTCTGTATATAACCGATAAAGGGAAAAAATTAACCGATCGCTGCAGGGAAGCTTTCGACGAATTTGACAGGGTGATGTTCAACGGTTTTCGGGAAGAAGATTTGGAGAGCCTGAAATGTTATCTTGACAGGTTATTGGAAAATATAAGGAAAAAATATTTTTCCAGTTCGGATGAACTGGATTTCCGTTCTATACTTTCACTGAGAAAGAAACTGATTACTGAAAGAAAGAAGGAACTGACCGATGATTAGGAAGCTGCTTCGATACGCCAGGAAATACTGGGTTTATGCAGTACTTGCACCGCTCAGTATTGCTGCTGAAGTTATTCTTGAGGTAAATATTCCGCGCATTATGGCCAATATTGTGGATATCGGAATTGCCGCCAAAGACCTCGGCTATATTACACAAATGGGTATCCTGATGATTTTTATGGCCATTCTTTCCCTGTTTTTCGGGGCATTGGCCGCCCGTCTTGCCTCAGTGGCCTCAACGGGGTTCGCAAAAGAACTGCGGAGAGGACTGTTTTATAAAATACAGGATTTTTCTTTTGCCAATATAGACAAATTTTCAACCGCGTCACTCATAACAAGGCTTACTGCTGACGTTAACAATGCGCAGATGACTTTCATGATGATGATTCGCATGATGGTTCGTGCGCCGATGATGCTGGTTATGGCCACAGCTATGGCTGTTACCCTTAACGCAAGGCTGTCTGTAACATTTTTTGTCGCCATACCTATACTGGCGGCGGCCATGATTATAATAACCAAAGCAGCATACCCGAAGTTCAGGGAAATGCTCAAAAAATATGACAAACTAAACGCCGTCATTCAGGAGAACCTGATAGGAATACGTGTAGTTAAGGCATTTGTGCGCGGAGACTATGAAAATGAAAAATTTGCTGATATAGCAAACCAGGTACGTGAAGCGCAGATCAGGGCGGAAAAAATAGTCGTATGGAATATGCCCATAATGCAGTTTGTTATGTACGGCTGTATGCTTGCTGTAGCGTGGTTCGGCGGAAATCTCATTATTTCGGGGAACATGCAGTCAGGACAGTTAATGGGATTTATAAGCTATATAAGCCAGATATTGATTTCCCTGATGATGATTGGCATGATATTTGTAATGTTCGTTATTTCAAGGGTATCGCTGGCAAGAATAAATGAAGTCCTTGAAGAAAAAATCGATATAGTGGAAAAGAAAGACAATATTACAGAAGTAAAGGACGGCTCAATAGTCTTTAACGACGTTTCCTTCAGCTATGCAGGTAAAAAGGGAAACCCTGTCCTTGAAGACATAAATCTTTCAATCAAGCCCGGAGAAACCATAGGAATCATCGGGGGGACGGGTTCGGGCAAAACCACCCTGGTTCAGCTCATTCCAAGGCTTTATGACGTCACTGGGGGAAGCATACTGGTCGGCGGTGTCGACGTACGCGACTACAGCCTTTCCAGTCTGCGTGACGCAGTAGCAATGGTTCTTCAGAAAAATGTTCTGTTTTCAGGTACAATTAAGGATAACCTCAGATGGGGAAATGAAAACGCCACCGACGAGGAAATCATCGAAGCATGCAAAATTGCGCAGGCCCATGATTTTATCATGTCTTTCCCGGACGGTTACAATACGGTTCTTGGACAGGGCGGCGTAAACGTCTCGGGCGGGCAGAGACAGCGTCTTTGCATTGCACGGGCACTTTTAAAGAAACCCAAAATCATTATTCTCGATGACAGTACAAGCGCGGTTGATACATCAACTGACAGCAAAATACGGGCTGCGCTCAGAAGTGAGGATTTGTTTTCAAGAATATATAAAGACCTTAAAAAAGAAAAAATTACAACGATTATCATTGCCCAGAGAATTGCTTCGGTAATGGACGCCGACAGAATCATAGTAATGGATGACGGCAGGATTAATGCCGTTGGAACCCATGAAGAGCTTCTGAACAGCAATGCCATTTACAGGGAAGTATATGAATCACAGCTGAAAGGGGTGGCTGAACATGCCGGGACCTAATCCGAACCGCGGGCACAACGTTCCATTCAGACCGAAAAATGTGGGAAAAACGGTAAAAAGAATACTTGAATACATGAAACCATACAAAATCCAGCTCATACTTGTAATGATACTGGTTATTGTAAGTTCTTTTGCTTCAATTGCAGGGACATATTTTCTGAAGCCGCTGTTCAATAATTATATAATTCCGTTAATCGGCATGCAAAACCCCGATCTGTCCGATTTTCTGAGAATTATCGGGATAATGGCTGTAATATATGCCGCAGGCATTCTGGCTTCCTACGGATACAACAGGCTTATGATCAATATCTCTGTGGGCACACTGTACAGGATGCGCACAGATATGTTCAGGCACATGCAGACCCTGCCGATAAAGTATTTCGATACCCACACCCACGGCGAACTGATGAGCCGTTATACCAATGATATTGACGCTATGAGGAACATGCTGTCACAAAGTTTTGTGCACCTGTTTTCCTCGGGTATTACAGTAATAGGTGTTTTTGTTGCAATGCTTGTTTTAAGCCCTGTGCTGACCATTGTGGTCGTTGCAATGCTGTTTCTGATGATATTTGTAATTAAAAAACTCGGAGCCCAGAGCGGCAAATATTTCAGGGAGCAGCAAACGGCAATCGGCAGTCTGAACGGCTATATTGAGGAAATGATAGAGGGTCAGAAAGTTGTAAAGGTGTTCAACCATGAAGCAAAAGCAAAGGAACAGTTTGACGCACTCAATGAAAAGCTGTTTGAAGCGTCAAAAGGAGCCCATTCCTTTGCCGGTATGCTAAGGCCCATTATGGGTAATCTTTCATACATTCATTATTCCATTACTGCCATAGTAGGTGCAATACTGGCAATAACAACGGGATTTGACCTGGGATCACTGGCGTCGTTCCTGCAGTATACCCGTTCATTTTCACAGCCGATAACCCAGATGTCCGAGCAGTTTAACACCATTCTGATGGCACTGGCAGGAGCGGAACGAATATTTGAACTGCTTGACGAAAAACCTGAAGTTGACGACGGTGTTGTAACGCTGGTTAACGCCGAATTTGATTCATCGGGAAGACTCAGGGAAACAGACCGCAGGACGGGTATATGGGCGTGGAGAATTCCGGAAGGCAGCAGTGCAAAATACGTGCACCTTAAGGGAGATATACGTTTTTCAAACGTTGTTTTCGGATATGAAGAAGGCAAAACGGTACTTAAGAATATAACGCTGTATGCAAAACCCGGTCAGAAAATAGCCTTCGTCGGTTCGACCGGTGCCGGCAAAACCACCGTAACAAACCTTATAAACAGGTTTTATGACATCAATGAAGGTGAAATATTATACGACGGAATTAATATAAAAAACATAAAAAAGGCTGATTTGAGACGTTCATTGTCCATGGTGCTCCAGGATACCCACCTGTTTACAGGTACGGTAATGGAAAATATCCGCTACGGAAGGCTTGATGCGACCGACGAAGAGGTCATTGAAGCAGCAAAACTTGCAAATGCCGACTCATTCATACGGCATCTTCCTGACGGGTATAACACCATGATAACCGCGGACGGAATGAATTTAAGCCAGGGACAGAGACAGCTGCTTGCTATTGCCCGGGCCGCGGTTGCCAATCCCCCGGTTCTTATTCTTGATGAGGCAACAAGTTCCATCGATACAAGAACCGAAGCGCTTATTGAAAAAGGAATGAACAGACTGATGGAAGGAAGAACGGTATTTGTTATTGCCCACAGGCTCTCCACCGTAAGGAATGCCAATGCAATAATGGTTATTGAAAACGGTGAGATTATCGAACGCGGCAGCCATGATGAACTGATTGCACTGGGCGGAAGGTATTATCAGCTTTATACAGGCATGTTTGAACTGTCCTGACATGATAACGGAACAGGGGATTCTTCATTCCCCTGTTTCTCCTTCAATGCCGCTGTCGCAAGAATGAAAAAGAAAGGCATTATAAAATACCTGTACCGGGTCTGGATTTCAATAAGCAAATATACCGTGTAATTCACAAGGATTAAAACGGCAAGGAAAAAAGAGCAGTAATTCTGTGAAACCGGCGTTATCAGCAATATAGCACAGCCGGCGATAATCAAAATATGTAAAAGCATATAAACTGCCTTGTCGAAATATAAAATTCTGCTGATTACATCTTCGTATGTATAGTAAGATTGCCCGTTCCAAACCTGCCTGCTTTTCTGTATATGATTTAATGACCATGAAACGGATTCCATATTGGCCCACATGATTTTGCTCTTTTCCAGGAAAAACGCAGGTGTACTGTTGCACTTTCTCAAAGAATCCGATATGATTCTTACTGCTTCTTTTACCCTGAGCTCCGAATCCCCGATGACAAGTATATAGGCGTTTTTTTCGTTATATATGCCGTTTGATTCGGTATCCAGTCCCAAAACAAACTTCCATTCTTTGTCAGTAAAAGAAATGCACCCAGAACAGCCGCAATTGTAACCAGATAGAAAAATACACTGTAATATTCCGAATGTATAACAGTTTCCGTGTTCTGATACAGAATGACTGACAAAAACACCATTAACAACAGGATTATAATTTTTGACGCTGTATTTGCAATACGGGGCATTATTTCTTCTTTGCCGGGCAAACTGGGTTAATCTCTCCTTTCATATTACCATGTTATGCCAAATACGGTTGTTATTATTCTAACACAATAATTCAATTATTTCCATCAATAAAAAATACAGGAGAATATGGGTTCCTTACCGCGGTCATACAATAAGGCCCACATTCTCCTGTATTTATGCTTTTTTTTGTTTTTCAGCTATTCAAGCCGTCCTATTTTATTAAAGGGAAATAACCTGAAAACCACTCTTCCGGCTATCCTGTCTTTTTCTACCGGGCCGAATGTCCTGCTGTCCTTGCTTGCCCCGGGTAACCGGTTGTCGCCGAGTACATATATGCAGTTTTCAGGAACAACAATATTACTGAATTCACCCGTTGCAAAAGTATCGCCGCCCGTGGTATATGGTTCGTGAAGTTCATTCCCGTCGACAAACACTTTTCCGTCCCGTATTTCAACCTTCTGTCCTTCGGCGGCAATTACCCGTTTTACCGCATAAGTTTTTCCCCTTCCAAGTAAATCGGGTATTCTGACCACAACAATATCCCCTGGCTTTATCTGCCCAAAACGCTGGGTAAGCTTTTCAATTACAAGGATATTATTATCGTCCAGTGTAGGAAGCATCGAGTTTCCCCTGACTATCGTAAACTGGGCTATGTAATTCGTAATTATCAAAGTTATAATAATGGCCAGTGCAATATGCACCAGCCAGTCGATTATTTCCTTTTTTAAAGCATCATTTTTCATTTTCAGTTTTCACCGTCTGAATATGCAGTTCTTCAAGCTGTTTGGCATCCACAAAATCAGGAGCACCCGTCATAAGGCATGAAGAGTTCTGCACTTTCGGAAATGCGATCACATCACGGATTGAATCACATTTTGCCATAAGCATGACCAGCCTGTCAAGCCCGAAGGCCAGCCCGCCGTGGGGGGGTGTTCCATACCTGAAAGCCTCAAGAAGGAATCCGAATCTTCTCTGGGCTTCCTGTTCGGAAATACCGATAATGCCGAACATTTTCTTCTGAAGCTCCTGATCATGGATACGAATGCTTCCTCCGCCCAGTTCAATCCCATTGAGCACAATATCATATGCTTTTGCACGAACTTTTCCGGGATCGGTGTCCAGCAGCGGAATATCCTCGTCCATCGGGGATGTGAACGGGTGATGCTTTGCAACCCATCTCTTCTCCTCGTCATCAAATTCAAGAAGCGGGAACTCTGTTACCCAGAGGAAGTTTGCCTTGTTTTCATCGAGAAGATCGAGTTCTCTCGCTATTTCCAGGCGCAGATGACCAAGGGCGTCAAAAACAACGCTGTTTGTATCTGCCACAAAGCAAATAAGGTCTCCCGGTTCTGCCTGAACCTTGTTGAGTATACCCTGGAGTTCTTCTTCAGTGAGGAATTTCGCAAAGGATGATCTCATGTTTCCTTCCTCAACGGCAATCCAGGCCAATCCTTTTGCCCCGTATGTCTTAACTACATCTGCCAGTGCATCAATTTCCTTCCTCGAAAATCTGGCACCGCATCCCTTTGCATTTATTGCCCTTACGCTTCCGCCGTTTTCAATGGCTCCGGAAAAGACCTTGAATTCCGAATTTTTAACTATATCGCTTACATCCACGAGCTCGAAACCAAACCGTGTATCGGGCTTATCCGAACCGAAACGTTCCATTGCCTCGGCATAGGTCATTCTCGGGAACGGTGTCTCCACTTCAATTCCGAGAGCTTCACGGAATACACGTTTCAAAAAGCCTTCGCATACTTCCAGTACGTCAGGTATATCAACAAAAGACATTTCAATATCTATCTGTGTAAATTCGGGCTGCCTGTCGGCACGTAAATCCTCATCCCTGAAGCACTTGGCTATCTGGAAATACCTGTCGAACCCCGAAACCATCAAAATCTGCTTAAACAACTGCGGTGACTGGGGAAGGGCAAAAAATTTACCCGGAAACACACGGCTCGGCACAAGATAATCCCTGGCACCTTCGGGTGTGCTCTTTATCAGGATTGGCGTCTCAATTTCAATAAAGCCTTTTTCATCAAAATAATCCCGTGCAATTTTGGCCACTTTGTGCCTGAGCATGAGGTTTTTCTGCATAACCGGGCGTCTCAGATCCAGGTACCTGTATTTCAGCCTTGTGGCCTCACCGGTATCCACAACGTCTTCAATATGGATCGGCGGCGTATCTGCCTTGCTTAATATCCTGAGTTCATTGGCTATTACTTCCCATTTTCCTGTTTTCAGGTTTGGGTTTATATCTTCACGGACCTGCAGAACTCCCTTTACGGCAATCACATATTCGTTCCTCAGCTGCAGCGCTTTGGCGTGAAGTTCGCTGTCAAGTTCACTTTTGAAAACAATCTGCAGGAGTCCCGTTCTGTCACGAAGATCGACAAATATCAGCTTGCCGAGTTCCCTTCTTCTCTGGACCCAGCCCATGAGCACAATTTCGCGGCCAACATCCTGATCGCTGACTTCGCCGCACATATGAGTCCGCTTTAAACCAGCCAGGTTTTCCGCCATAATTTCATCTCCTTTAACAATGAAGAATATCGCCAATTATTCGTTCTTGTTTCCCTGCTTATATTTTAACAGTCTGTCGACTATTGTATCTAAATGAATATCCTTACCCTCACCCGTTGACATATTTTTCAGCTCAGCTTTGCCGCTGTCAACTTCGGTATCACCCAGTATAACCGCAAACCGGGCGTTTATTCTGTTCGCATATTTCATCTGGGCTTTAACGCTTCTGCCCATAATATCCTTTTCACACCGTATGCCTGCGGCACGCAGCTTCAGTGCAATGCTTTCGGCCAGCTGTTCAGCTTTTTCGCCTATATACCCGATAAAAATATCCGGACCTTCGGGCTGCGGTATTTCAATGTTCTGACTTTCCATTTCAAGCAAAAGCCTTTCAATGCCAAGGCCAAAACCTATTCCCGGAGTCGGGTTTCCTCCGCAGGCCTCAACCAGTCCGTCATACCTTCCGCCGCCGCAAACCGTACCCTGCGACCCGATGTTTTCCGATACAAATTCAAAAACCGTACGGGTGTAATAATCCAGTCCGCGTACAATTCTTTTGTCTATTGAAAATGGTATATTCATTACATTGAGTTTTTCCTTTACCTTTTCAAAATGCCTGCTGCAGTCTTCGCAGATATAGTCCAGTATTGCAGGGGCATCAGCCAGTTCGCTCTGGCATCCCTCTTCCTTGCAGTCCAGAATCCGCATCGGATTTCTGCTAAAACGATCCCTGCATGTTCCGCAAAGCTTGTCGAGTTTTGCAGCCAGATAATCCTTAAGTATCCTGTTGTATTTACCGCGGCATTCAGGACATCCGATGCTGTTTATGTTCAGCCTGAGATTTTTAATGCCAAGTTCGTTGAAATAAAGGTGTAAAAGGGATATAACCTCGGCATCAGCACCGGGATCGGCGGCGCCGAAAAGTTCCACGCCAAACTGGTGGAATTCGCGGTATCTTCCTTTCTGAACATTCTCATAGCGGTATGCCGTAATATTATAAAACAATTTAACAGGCTGCGGCCATGACGCCATTCCGTTCTGGATATAGCTTCTTACAACACCGGCGGTACCTTCCGGTCTTAATGTAATGCTTCTTCCCGCCTTGTCATTAAATGTGTACATTTCCTTCTGAACAATATCGGTTGTATCACCGACCCCCCGCTGAAACAGTTCGGTATGTTCAAAAACAGGAATACGTATTTCCCGGAACCCGAATCTTTCGGCTATTTCTCTGAATTTTTCCTCAACGTAATACCATTTGTATATCTCATCCGGCAGTATATCCCTGGTTCCTTTGGGCGCACTCGTAAGCATTTGCATCACTCCCATTGAAATAAAGTCATCCGTATTCCGGAACAAAAAAACCTCTGTCCACACAGAAGGGACGAGAGGCATTCCCGCGGTACCACCCTATTTGAAGTATTAACTTCCGCTTTTGTCCTTAACGCAGACCACTCGTGCCGGACTACGGGAAATAATACCTTTCACCCGACAGGCTCCCGGGTGTCCTTTCGCCGTACTGTTATTCCAAAAGCGCTCTCAGTCACGGCGCTTTCTCCCTGTGGACAGAACGGCGACTTCTCCCTTTCATCGCCTTTACCGTATTGATAATGATTATAATTAACCTGTAAGCAGTTGTCAACCGGGATTTACACCAATGAATACAGTCCTGCTTAACTACCCAATTATACTTTTACTTTTATATTATTATCAATTCCTTTGAGTAATTCAGATAGAATCAGTTTACGGATCCCAGAAATGCCAAATTTCCACCATATGTCCGTAACGGTTGCTCTGACGAATACAGATGCGTATTAATCAGACAAATTATTAAGTCCACTGATTAAAAAAAGTAAATCAATTCACCATATTATGGCTAATAATCCTGACGGGTTTACCTGGCCAATTGGTGTGAGCGGGGTAATGAGGGACGGTGCTGCGGCACAATGAGCCACAGAACCGTCCCTCTGCGCATTGTTTTATAAAAAAGCAGGTGGTGGGGGGAAGATACCGCCTGTCATAAACTCTATCTCAACATGGCTTCCAGTTCCTCGGCACCGACATAAAACTTCGGCAACAAATCACCGTCAATTTTGATTCTGCCCGACTTGATTAGTGCCTTGACTGCTTTTTCAGCCCAATCCGAAAGTTCACTGTAATCGTAAAAGCTTGTGAGATCTATATCCGATGCATCTATATCATGCATTTCCCCTGTTATGCATTCCATATTATAAATCATCGTAAACAGCATTTCCCGGGTTAACGGAATATCCGCCCCTATCCGGTTATTCCCGATACCTTTGACAAATCCTGTTTCCTTGGCTTTTGCATAGTATCCTGCATATTCACCGTCGGCATCTTCAAAGTTCTCCGACCAGTTTTCTAAAGGTTCTATGCCGTACGCCTTCATTATTTTTACTATAGCTTCGCCGCGGGTTACGGGTTTTTTAGCCTTTAATGTCAGAATACCGAAAACCGATGTATCCTGCCATGCGTTCCCGGTAATATCATTCCATGTAGCTATGCTCTGGCGCGAACCGTTACTGCCGTCATTTATCTGAACATCAAAGCCAATCTGCATATTGCCTGCGGGTTTGACAGTTTTGAACGGTATTTTTACTTCCACTGTATAGTTTGTTCCTGAAACTTCCGTCGCTGATTCAAACCCGTCGGCTATATCTTCCGGGTTAAATGATGTTTCATTGTCAAAATTAACCCTGTACTGTCCGTCATCATCCTGGTAATACGAGGCTTTGGCATTGTTTTCATCCACAAAAATCTCAACAGAATCCTGTTCCCACTGATTTGCGCTTTCCTTGTCGAGCTGAGTGTCATTCACCTTAATTAAAACGTACAGGTTGTCTTCATCGTATAAAACCCTTGCGGTTCCATAAGCTCCGTTCCACGCAGTCTGATACCTGTTAATCCGAAGTTCAGGAGCCTCGTTCCATACTGCCTCTGCTTTTCCGTCAATTACAGGCGTACCGTAAACCGCAAAGGACCTGCTTGCAGTGGTTGTTTCAGGTTTATGTTCATCAATGAATTTGTCAGGATCAATAACGGCATAATATGCGGGTTTTGCCTTAAGCGCCTTGTCAAACAGCAGTGGATTTTCATCAGCCCTCCAGCTTGAGCCGTCATCCATTCCCCAGAAGGTTACACGGGCGATAATGTCGGAATACTCACGGAAAATATTGAATAACTGTGCGTACAGGTAGGCCTGTGCATTCGCCTCTTTTTCGGTAAGCTGCCTGTTGCTGCCTGCCCTGATATCCAGTTCGCTAATGCTGATTTCCACCCCTAGTTCGGCAAACCTGTTAATCGACAGCTCAACGTTTGCAGGATTTGTGTTTACTGCATAGTGGCCCTGCATGCCGATGCCGTCAATAAGAAGTTTACCGGGATGGGTCTCCTGGTATTTTTCGTTCAGCTCCTTTACCATGTTGTAAACAGCCTGGGCTTTTCTCTGGTTATCAAGGTTATAGTCATTGTAGTAAAGCCTTATATCCCACTCCGGATGATCATCCAGTACTTCCCTTGCAGCAAGGAAAGCCTGTTCCACATAATCTTCACCGATTGCATAATACCACGGGGATTTACGCAGGGACGTCCTCCAGTCGGACGGGTCGGAAGGATTGTCAATTATGGCTTCGTTCACCACATCCCACGAAATAACCCTGTCTCCGAAATGCTCCATTACAGTCCTTATATGGTTTCTCATATTTTCGAGTGCTTCTTCCCTGCTGAGGTAGGTAATATTTCCTCCGTCATCCGATAATATGTTCATCCAGGCCGGTGTTTGCTGGTGCCAGACCAATGTATGCCCGTGTACTTTCATTCCTGCTTCAAGTGCGGCATCAACAAGCTTATCCGCGCCTTCAAACGTGAATTGTCCCTTTTCACGCTGGAGTTCGCCCGGTTTCATTGCATTTTCCGCCGTTACCGAACTAAAATGCTTATTCAGCAGTTCAAATCTTATTCCCTCCAGGTCCTGCAATGAAATTGCGGTTCCTACAAGAAAATCATCCCTGTATACATCCCTTAGGGATTTCAGCTCTTTCTCAATTCCTTCAACCATTAAACCCGTAGGTTCAAAGGTTACGTCGTCAATATAGAATGATGCTTCAGCACTGTCGGGGCTTTCCACGTATATTGTCAGATATCCTTCACCCAGGTTGTTATAACGGTATGTTCCCTCCAGCTGAACCCAGCCGTCACCGGTGGTAACGGTTTTATTCGCAATGTTTACATAGCTTGCCGCGGTGCCATCCCCAATCTGTGTTGACAGCTGAAGCTGTGCCCTGTCGGGGGAAATGAGTTTTACGTAAACCGAAACTTTATACTCCCTGCCTTTTTCCACGTATTTCTCCACACGCAGTGAAGGTCCGTGCCATGTGCTGCCTCTTCCCTCGATCTTCAGCGAGTATTTGCCTCCTTCAGTATGATTTGCTTCATCGGTTACCGTAAGGATTTCGGTACCCGCTCTTCCTGTAAAACCGCATTCGGTATTATCTTCGAAGGTTACAGGTGTAAAGTCTTCGGCAGGAACTTCGGTTTCATCATCTCCTCCGCCCTGCTGACCGGCTTCTTCGGTTATCAATATTTCGCCGATATAAAACGGTACCGATGCCCCTGCGTCATTTGTCTGGATACGCAGACTGACATCACTGCTCATATCCACCGTATAAATACCGGTCAGAGTAAAAGCTTCCCCGGCCTTAATGTCAGTACCGCCCCACCAGCCATAGCTGTTGACGGTCTGAAGCCAGACCTGTGAACCGGCCGGTACAATGACATCGGGATCAACATATCCCATTACCGTAATTTTGTAAGTTTTCCCGTTCTGCAGACCCGTATCACTGAACCTGAAATCAGCGGCATCCCAGTTATTTGTTCTGTTTGATATGTACAAAGCCGCCCCGTCATCGTTGTTCTCAAATACCTTTCCGGTGACATGAGTAAGGCTTGCTCCTCCCGACTGGACTGCTATTCCCTTTCCGTCCTTAAAGCTCTCATGATAAACCGTGGTTTCGGCCTTTGACACCGGAACCATCAACAGCACAAGTGCCAGCACAAGCAATGATGCAGAAATTCTCCTGCAATGATTCATGAAATTCAACAAAATCACCTCCGCAATAATTTTAATGAATATCTTAAAATATCATTCCTTTACGCTTCCTATGGCAAGGCCGTGTATAAAATACCTTTGCAGAAAAGGATAAACCAAAAGTATCGGCACGGCTGTAACAATTGTTATCGCGGCCCGTATGGACTGGGGTGTTGTAACGTTTGAAGCTCCCGCCTGTGCCGCCGCATACGCTCCTCCCGCAGGAGCACGGGATCCCGCAGTCATCGTGCTTGCGAGAAGTTTCTGAAGTTCATACTGGAGCGTCGACAGTTCCTGTTTTGCTGAATTGTACAGGAATGTATCAAACCATGAATTCCATGAACCCACTGCAACGAAAAGGGCAATTGTTGCAAGGGCAGGGATAATAAGCGGCATCACAATCTGCATGTAAATCCGGAATTCTCTTGCGCCGTCAATTCTTGCAGATTCTATCAGGCTTTCAGGTATGGTTTTTATATACGTACGCAGAACTATCAGGTTGAATGCGCTTATTATGTGCGGTATCCAGTATACCCTGAAAGTATTGATCATTCCAAGATTTTTTATCAGCATATAATTTGGTATAAGCCCGGCATTGAAGTACATTGTAAGCACAAAAACAGTCGTAATGAATTTTCTTAAAATGTATTCCTTTCGGCTCAATGTGTAAGCGAGCATCGATGTAAAAAACAGGTTGGTCACGACTATTACTATTGTTTTGGCAACACTTATGTAAAACGCATTGTAAATAGTGTCCATGTTAAACACTACATAGTAATTGTAAAATGTAAATTTTCTCGGAAGTAGGTATATTCCTCCGCGAACCGTATCCATTGCATCATTGAATGACACTGCCAGGGTGTTCAGCATCGGGTAGAGCATTACAATGCACAGAAAAAGCAGATAACATGTATTAAGTGTGGTAAATGTTATGTTTTCTATGTCAACTTTCTTTCTTTTTTTCGCTTTCATGCAATTCACCTGCTATATCAGTTTCTCTTCACCAATGCGGCCGGCAATAAAATTAGCCACCGAAATCAGGATAATGCTTACTACGGATTTGAATATGCCTGCAGCCGTTGCAAGAGAGTAATTCCCCATCTGAATACCGTATTTCAGTACAAAAATATCTATGATTTCAGATCTTTCAACTACCAGGCCGTTACCGAGGAAATACTGAATTTCGAAACCGGCCTCGAGCAACTGTCCTATATTCATTATCAGCAGAACCATAATTGTGGGTTTTATACCCGGCAAGGTTATATGCCACATTTTCTGGTACCTGTTTGCTCCGTCTATTATGGCAGCCTCATAAAGTGTAGGATCTATAGAAGTCATTGCAGCCAGGTATATAATGCTGTTCCATCCCATCTCTTTCCACAGGTGCGAAAATGCCACAATCCACCAGAAATATTCCGGATATGACAAAAACATAATGGACTCTTTTATAATCCCCAGTCTTATCAGCACATCGTTTATTATCCCGCCGCTGGTAGGAACGGCAAGCATTGTTGAAACCAGCCCCGCTACTATAATCCATGACAAAAAGTGGGGCATATATGTAATGTTTTGCACAATGCGCTTGAACTTAATGTTTTTAACCTCGTTTAAAAGCAGCGCCAGGCTTATTGAACCCAGGTATCCGACAAGAAGGGTAAGAAAACTCTGACCCAGGGTATTTCTTACATCCTTTATAAAACGTTCGCCGTTTACTCCGGTAAAAAGTTTTGCAAAATTGGCTAAACCCACCCATTCCTGTTTCCATATGCTTCTGACGGCCGGCTTGTAATTCTGGAACGCCATCGTCCACCCTATTACCGGTACATATGAAAACAGTATTTTGTACAACAGAAGCGGAACACTCATGATAATAAGCTCACGCTGGGCAATAATTGTATCCCATACCGTTTTTTTTCTTTTAGGCTGTGCAAGAGATTTTGTCGCCATATAATACCCCCATATTTTTCAAAAAAGGGGATGGAAAACATCCCCTTTTAAATAAATCATGTTATATTACCTGCCTCCGCCCCAGTTCCTGATTCTTTCCTGGATTCCTGCATTGATGGCATCTTCGTATACCTTTACATTTACCTTCCTGATGGCACTTACATATTCGTCCCAGATAGCGTCAAATTCACTGGGATCAGCCAGGATAGCCTTCGGCAGGTACTGCAGCGCCAGGTCTGTAAGCTGCTGGCTGACTGTCTGTGCATCTTCATCCAGGTAAATGTTCCAGCACGGATAGTATACAGGGTTTTCGGGCGGCTGATTAAGGAAATCTCTCCAGGTCTTCTTGCCATATGCATTCAGGAAGTTCTTGTCGTAATCGCTTAAAGTTTCAAAGAATTCTTCAGGCTGGTCACCGGGGCTGAATGCATTTCCGTCAGAGAAGGTACCCTGGTGCTTCGGAAGCTGATCCATCAGTGCTTCCAGCTTGTTCTTGCTTCTCCAAACAAGATCCTTCTGCTGTTCCCTCTGTTCAGGAGTCCTGTAGAATCTTCCGTTTGCATCAACATGGTAGTCTTCTCCTTCGATACCCCAGCTGAGAATTTTCTGCCATTCTTCGCTCAGCATTGTATTGAGGAATGCAACAGCCTTGTCGGGATATTTGCAGGACACCGAAACACCGAAACCCTGGTTGATATTCATTACATCCCTGTCTGCATAGTAAGGGGTTTTGCCCTCATAAACCGGCATTGTCGATACCCATGTACGCTCATCCCTTCCCTGTGATACAAGGGAATCATGGGCATTACCGAAACTCCAGCGCTGATCGTACATGCCAAGTACGCGTCCGGTGGCAAGTTTAGCCAGATACTGGTCGAGTGTCTGGGTGAATGATTCCCTGTCGACCAGACCTCTTGCATTCATCTGGTTCAGGAATTTATAATATCTCTTGGCAATATCTTTATCTGCAAAAATTGTAGCAACATTGTTTTCATCAACGATAACACCACCATTGTTAGGTGCTCCTGCGAGGTACTGTGGCGGGTTTGTAAGTCCCCACTCTCTTCCGGGAGCACAAAGTATTTCAAAGCCAATTGTAGGCTGGCCGTCGATTGTCGGATATTTCTTCATGTATTCTTCAATCATCTGGAAATATCTTTCAAGCGTCATGTTGTCAAGGCTCGGATATCCCAGTTCCTGAAGCACATGTTTCTGAATCCAGAATCCTGATGCACCATAATGTGTACCGCCTGTAATCTCTCCATAGTAGCGGTTGTAGTTGGGAAGTATGTATATTCTCTTGACTCCGTCGCCCGCATCGGTTGCAAGACGGTTCCAGTAAGGTCTTACATGTTCAAAAAGATAGTTTGCCTTATCCTCGGTCAAATAGTCGTCAAGAGGAATTAAAGCACCACCCATGATAAAGCGATAGTTCAGGTCGGTTGTACCAATCAGATCAGGATATTCACCGCCCGCAAGCATAACGCCTATTTTCTGGTCTGCGGTGTCGGGTGTAATAATTTCATAATTGATTGTAACTCCGAGTTTTTCCTTCAGCAGCTTTGTCAGCTTGTTGTCCGCAGCAGGAGCCGAGAAATTCGTTGTAATCCATACGCTGAACGTTGTCGGATCGTCCGGCGACAGTACAGGCAGCCCTGTTGTCTGTTTACTCTCTCCTGTTTCTGAAACAGTTTGAATGCCGGTACCCTGTGTTCCCTGTTTTGGGGCCGGCTGACAGGCAGTTGCAGTAAGTACAAGCAGCATCACCAAAAGCAGTGAAACAATTTTTTTCATAAAAATCCTCCTTTTCACTTATTTATATTTTAATATAATTTTTCTTTGGACAAAATTAACCGGCCTGAATTTGACGGGTTCAAACTGTTTAGTGTATAATCACTATTGCATATTTAATATATTTTGTACCTTGTATAATGTAAATTATAAAATTCGGGATCATTATAGGACATTTTTACAAGGGGCTGAGCGATATGCTCAAGACAGTCATTGTAGATGATGAACCATCCGTACTTGAAGGTTTGAAAATTTTCGTTGACTGGCAAAAGGAAGGTTATGAAATAGTCGGAGAAGCATCGGATGGTCTGTCTGCCTATCCGGTTATCCGTGAAAAACATCCCGATCTTGTTATATGTGATATACGCATGCCGGGTTTAACAGGTCTCGAACTGCTTGAAAAAATCAAATGCAGTATGTCTCCGATGCCAAAGTTCCTGATGCTGAGCGGCTACAGCGATTTCTCCTATGCACGGAAAGCCATGCAGCTAGGCGCTATAGGTTACCTCACGAAACCCCTGGATTCCGAAGAGTTGTCGGCTGAACTTTCCCGTGCTGCAGAAATTATTGAAAACGAAAAAAGAATTAACCAGGAAAACCTTGAACTTATCCGCTACACGGCAAATCAGCTGTACAACGACATTACAGGTGGGAAACGCAGTGAAAAACTGAAACGTAAGGCCCGTTTTCTGTTTGACATACCTGTGAATGCAAAAGTGCGGCTCATACGTTTTATAACCACGTCGAATACCAGGTTTTCCCCTGACGGAAAAATATACGACCTGTTTCTTGATATCACCGGGGTAAAAAATGAGAACTGTATTTTCTACAACGGCAACGGAAGTTTCATTCTTATAATGAATGACGGCATGGAATACTTTCCGGAATATACCGAACTGGCAGATAAACTTAAAAGAAGTTTCAGTCACATAAATCCCGTTGATTTCGGGTTACACAGTTTCAGCGCGCTCATAAGCGGAGTATCCGGCGGGGAACTGTCCGAAAGTATTTGCATCTGCGGTAATCAGCTCGAACAGCTTTACACGTACTATCTCCTTCAGCCTGAAAACAACGTGGTGTGTTACGAAGAGCTTCACCTGAAACCGGTTTTCCGGGACCAGATAACAAAGGCCGCTACCGTCCTGCCTGAACAGCTTTTTGAAAAAATCACGGACGCAATAAAAGGAAAAAATTACGCTGATGTTGTCAGAGCCGTAGATAATTTCTTTGACGAGCTGGGTAGAAACACAGCTTCAACACTTGGTAACCTGGTATGCCTGTACAGGCTTGCAGGTATCCTCGGAAAAATGGCTTCTTCGTATGGGGTTGAAGCAGGCAGCCTTATTCTGGACTTCATAGACGCCATCGGAAACATGCCTAACGAATGCAGGAAATTCGCAGTATCATTGTGTACATACATTTTTGAACAGATAAACCGCAATGCGGAAAAATCATTAACATTGCTTGAAAGTGAAATAATGGATTATGTCAAGTCAAACTGTTGCAGGAAAAATATAAGCATACAGAGCATATCGGAAAAATTTTCCATTTCCCCGATGATTGTCAGCAGGATTATCAAAAAGAAGACCGGACAGAAATTCAACGATTACATAAATTTTCTTCGTATAGAACACGCAAAAACCCTTTTTGCAGGAAGCAACATGAAAATTACAACAGTCTGCGACGAAGCGGGCTATTCGGATTACGGATACTTTGTGAGAAAGTTCAAGGAACTGACGGGGATTCTTCCGTCAGACTATAAAAAGAAATTCTCTTGAACAAGAAGGAGTTACCCATGAAAAATTTACTCCATTTACTTGACAATGTCAGTATAAGGCGAAAATTTATCATGGTTTACATAATTGGGTTGTGTGTTCCCTTCGTAGTCGGAGCAATTGTCTGGATATCATTTACATCCCGGGAAATAAGGCAAAACACCACTCATTACCTCGATCAGTCCTTTGAAAAGATCGCCGGCAATTTTGTCATTTTAACACAAACTGCCGTCAACGTGGCAAACCAGATTAATGCCGACGTAAACCTTCGCCAGGATCTTTCCAGGAAGTTTTCAAATCCTGTTGAGCATTATGAAATCTACTGGTTCTTCCTCAGAAACCGTTTTAACATGTACCTGGTCAGTAACCCCGACATTGCATCAATAACTCTGTATATTGACGATCCCGATTTTATCAATGTTGACCATTTTCGCGTACTGGATGATTCAACAAAGCAAAAGGAATGGTATATCCTGGCCTCGTCCGACAGTTCGGACTTTACCGTTTATCCTTACTCCACAACTATAACAATTACCCCTCCGCAAAACAGGGTTACGCTGATCAGAAAAGTCCGTTCACCGGATTTTCTGGATAACGCGGTGAACTATCTCCATATTGAACTGAAGCTGGATCGTATAATTGCAGAACTGAATACCGAAGGCGAAAGCATTGATACTTATCTGACTTACGGCGACAACAGGATTTTCTGGGGTACTCAGCATACCAATACAAACAGCGATTCGCGGTTTCTCAGTCTCCCGTCCGGAAACAAGTATTTTATTCTCTATAAATCCATAGGCGCCGCCCCTTATTTCAGTGACTGGAAGATATACGGAATCTTTGACAAAAACCAGATTAACAGGAGACAGATTATCGTTTCGGCATACATACTGCTTTTAACCCTTTCAATGGCCGCACTGTCTGTTTTTATTATCTGGTCTGTCTTAAATTCAATGCGCTACAGGCTGATTGCACTGTCAACCCATATGAAAAAAGTAGGAGAAGACTATTTTGAACCCCTAAGGCTGGAAAATGCGGGCAATGATGAAATAGGATGGCTGATAATGGTCTTCAACAAAATGATAACCGATATAAATGAACTTATAAATGTTGTATACAAGCTGGAAATGCAGAAAAAGAGCATGGAAGTTGAAAATATCCGGGCTAAATACAAGTACCTGCAGGCGCAGGTTGATCCGCACTTCCTTTTCAACACGCTGAACGCCATACTCGTATCCTGCGTCAAAAATAACTATACAGAACTGTCAGGCGTTATTTCAAGCCTTTCAAAGCTACTGAAGAGGCTTCTTACCCCGGGGAATGATTTTATTCCGGTTAACGAGGAATTTGATTTTATTGAAAAATACCTGGCAATTGAAAAATTCAGGTTCGGAGGCAAATTTGAATATGAAATCATCATAGCCCCCGAAGTAATTGAATCGGGTTTCCTTATACCGAAAATGAGTATTCAGCCCATAGTGGAAAATGCATGCAAACACGGACTTCAGCCGTCAATGGATGATAAGCGCAGACTGTCGCTTACTGCCGGAATTGAGTCCGGTGCCCTTGTAATATCCGTAAGGGACAATGGTGCAGGCATGGATAAAAAACAGGTTGACGAAATTCTCAGCAAGCTCAAAAATCCGTATTCCGAAATTGAACCTGTCGGTACAGACTGTGAAACAGGAAACGGTGTGGGAATTCAGAATGTTTACAGGCGTATGCTTATGAGCTATGACAAAAGATTTCATTTTTCAATCAACAGCACGCCGGGCCAGGGTACCGAAATCATAATGCGGGTCGACCGTGAGTAGGGTTCACGCCTTTTTCAAACTGTTCGAATACCTCTCATAAAACTGGGTGGGCTTGATGCTGGCAATCTTCTTGAAATTTGAAAAAAAATTGTTATAGTTTTTATAGCCCACAGCATAAGCAATGTCATTCAGTTTCATATCGGTTGTACGGATTAGTTCCATTGCCCTTTTGATTCTTACCTGGTTTATGTATTCGTTAATACTTAAGCCAAACTGTTTTGCAAAGGTTTCTCCCAGGTATCCTGCCTCCATAAATTCCATTCTTGCAAGGGACGATACCTTCAAATCCTGGCTGTAATTTTCGTCTATATAGGATTTTACCCTGTACAGGTAGCTTTTCGAGTTTACTTTCCTGTTTTCAAGCATCAATTTTATTATTTTCGAAAGTATTCCCTCAATCTGGTTTTTCAGATCTGCCAGGCTTAATTCATCGCTCATTTCTTCCGGCAGTATGAAATTGATCCTGATATTATTATCATATGCGGTGCGTAGTATGTGATAAATACAGCTGCTTACAATAACCCGGGCTTCCGGCAGGCTTATGTCTCTTGATTCTATAAAACTGAACAGCTTATCTACCAGTTTTCTTGCATTCTGGAAACTCATGAGCTGAAGCGCATGGGTAAGTTCTTCATCAAAACCGTCCCATGTAAATTTCCATGCTTCTTTCTGTATTTCACCTGAACCGTTTTCATTTTCCCCGTGCAGACTGCGGCTCTTTCTGAATCTTTCAATTTCCTCCTGCGTTAATCCGTATTCCGCCAGAAACATCCCATCAAGTTTGGTCTTTATTTCCTGCAGAACCGAAATAATTTCATCCCTGTCAAGGGGTTTCAGAATGTAATGGCTTACGCCCTGGCGAATAGCCTCCTGGGCATATGCAAATTCAGAATAACCGCTCAATATGACAAACACAATATCCAGGTTCATTCTGCGTACTTCGTCTATCAGATCCAGTCCGCTCTTAAAAGGCATACGGATATCCGTTATAAGCAAATGAGGGCGGTGTTCTTCAACCTTAAGCAAAGCCTCCTGGGCATTCTGGGCCTCTGCGCAAATTTCAAAACCTACCGTGTCCCAGGGTATCATTATTCTTAATCCTTCAAGTACAGAAGGTTCATCGTCAACAATCAGTGCTTTGTACATTGAACAAACCTCCCGTCAGAAACCTGAAGACACCCCGTTCAGAACGTTATTTTATTTCGGATACCAGTTCAATTCCGTTAATGCTCATATTGTATAATGCCATGATATGCGTCAGTTCAGCATCATGAAGACCCAGCTCATAGGTATCTACTGTGTTGACCGGAACAATTACCCTTGATTTTCTGTTCATTGTATTGAACCAGGTCTTTAAAGTTATTGCAAACTGCTGGACGCAAATATCGGTGCAGACGCCGGTAACTATGAACGTATTGATTTCCTTGTTCTGTCTTAGCCATTTCTGAAATTCTTCTTCAAGAAAACCGTTCGTCGAATTTTTGGGTATAAGGGTATAACCGCCTGTTTTCCTGATTTCATCAACAATTTCGCTTTCTGAAGTACCTCTGAGGCAGTGTACGGGATAGGAACCGAATTCGGGAGACTCACCGGTATGATTGTCAGCAAAGGCGATCTTTCCAATTTTAAATTTGTCGCATGCTTCTGACAGCCGTACAATTTCCGGAATCAGTGCTTCAGCACGGGGACTTTGCAGCGCCCCTTCCCTTACAAAGCCGTTTATCATGTCTATTATTACAAAAGCAGTTTCTTCAGGATTCAAATCAGACAGGCTGATTGACGGAAGTTTTTCAATCATGTCATATATTTGTTCCAGTGCATTAACGCTTTTCGTGATAAAATCCTTTTTACCTGTTCTCATTCTATCACTCCATTCAAAAAAATAAAAACCTGTGACTCTTTATAAAGCAAAATATACACGAATGAAATGTCCTGTTTGGGGATTACTTATTTTTTCCCTTATATAACTAATTTTAAAACAGGTTTATTTCATGTCAAGCTGTTTGGAATCCATTTCCATGTTATTTATAATGGGTATAAAAAAAGCGGGGATTTTTCCCCGCCAATAAACTTTATTTCAAAAGGCTCTTTCTGTATTTTTCGCTTTCCCAGTTTTTGATGAAATCGGTTTCCCTGCTGCCCATAGTTTTTATTTTCAGGTTGTTTTTCATAATGTTCTCCACAACGTATATAAACCCTGTCAGCGTTTCTTCCATCGTAAGCGCTTCTTTTTCATTGGTTTTGTATATTATTTCGCCCGTTTCTGTATTTATGTTCAGTTTATTGTCAGAACCGTTTACAGAAATATTGCCGCCAAGGTAAACCATCTGATCGGGATAAAGAACGGTATTGTCGAAGAATGAAGCATCCATGTCCCTGCCCCTGAAGTATTCCTTCAGATATTGGGTTCTGCTCCTGTAAGTCCCGTCCTGAAGCGGTTCAATGGCTACCTCGGGAAACGGCTCGGAAATACTGAAGTAACCGCGTATTGTATCCAGTACCTCTTCATGCAGCCTTATGCATGCATCCGCATCGTCGTCAGTTACCACGAGTCCGTGGTTTTCCATAAAAATGACCTTCGGGAAAAAGCCCTTTTCGGATATATGTTTATTTACCTCTTTCATAATCGCCAGCGTAAGCATAAAGCCGGGATTGATGTACGGGATCCAGACAAAACCGTAATCCTTTCCGCTGAAGATTTTTTCCACAAGTTCCCTGCCGTTTTCACTGCAGCATATTATATTTGCATAAACAGGATGGGTATGAATTACACATTTCAGCAGAATGGAATGGAAACCCGCCTCGACCGACGGCCTTAAAGGCTTTAACCCCTCCAGCGGCACAATATTTGAGCGGACAAACTCGCCGCTTTCCTTTTCATAATCCATATCTTTGGACAGATCAGCCTGTTCATGGTACTCTTTTATGTTCTTATAATTAACCACAACGAAACCGTCTGTCATTGTTATTTCCTTAAGTTTGTAACCCGATGCCTTAACAGCCATAAGTGTGTCATCAAGTTTTACCGACGTATTTCCTCCGCCGCCCTGCACAAGGTCGGGGCTCTTCCCCGCAGCCTGGGATATTCTGACCAGGTCTTTCAGCTGTTCATTATACATAATTCCCGAATCCTCACTTTCTTAATGACAATACCTCTTCTTCGTATTTCCTGACATCTTCCATCCAGGCCGTGCCAACGGGTACGTTGTTCTCAGCACAGTACTTGTTCCATACCGCAGCAAACGGCAATGTCCTGAACTCTTCCATCAGCGCAAGCCTGTTGCCGAGATTGCCGCTTTCTTCTGCTTCAACAAGCAGATGGGTGGGTTCGAGCAGCGAATACATAATTGCCTTCAGTGCAGCCCTTGTTCCGGTTACCCATGCAGTGATCCTGTTGATTGAAGCATCGAAGAAATCCAGTGCAATATGAACCTTGCCGTATGCGTTGCAGCGTTTAATTTCCTGTGCTATTGCCAGGGTATCATCATTGAGAATGACAACATGGTCGCTGTCCCAGCGTACGCCGCGGCTTACATGCAGCAGCAGCTCATCCTTGTATGTCAGGAGCGAAGAAATCTTGTCGGCAATTGTTTCGGTCGGGTGGAAGTGTCCTGCATCAAGGCAGAGAATTACATCGTCGCGGTTCATTACATACCCCATATAGAATTCATGGGACCCCACAACATAGCTTTCTGAGCCTATTCCGAAAAGCTTTGATTCCACTGAATCTATCAGGTATTTACTGTCGTATTTCTGTTCCAGTATTTCATCAAGGGATTCCTTCAGTATACGGCGTTTGGTTATCCTGTCTGCCGGCAAATCCTTCGAACCGTCCGGAATCCATATATTGTTGACACTTGGAGAATTCAGCGCCTTTCCTATATCTGCCGCAATTTCCCTTGAACGTTTGCCGTGTTCAATCCAGAACCTGCGAATCTTTTCATCGGGATTCGAAAGGGTGAAACCCGAATCTGCAAGGGGATGAGCAAAGAAAGTAGGATTGAAATCAATTCCGATGCCTTTTTCCCTGGCCCAGTCTATCCAGCGTTGGAAATGCTCTGCTGTTATTTCGTCACGGTCGACTTTTTTTCCGCCGAACTCTGCATACATTGCATGGATGTTTACCCTGTGTTTTCCCGGGATCAGACTTAAAGCCTTATCCATGTCCTGCCTTAATTCATCACCGTTACGGGCTCTCCCCGGGTAATTTCCCGTAGCCATTATCCCGCCGCTTGACGTTCCGCTGACATTTTCAAACCCGACAACGTCGTCGCCCTGCCAGCAGTGCAGCGAAACAGGAATTTTTTTCATTTCTTCCATTACTCTGTCTGTATCAACACCATAGGCTGCATATATTTCCTTAGCAGCATTGTAATCCTGTTCAATCCTGTCCCTGTTATACAAATACATAATAACCCTCCTCGTAATTTTAATATCGTCGCATGCAAGAGGCGCGGAGGCAGCCCATTCCATAAATGTTTAAAGCGGATAGGCAATGGTGGTCATCAGGGCCATTTCAGCCTGGGTTGTATCCATACGGCTGTACTGTACTATGATTTCCACATCGCTTTCCACCATCATTGCATACGGCACATCCATGGGAACCCCGTTTCCGTCCTTGTCTTTCAGCTGGTCCATTCTGATGTGATTTGTTCTTTCCGCACCGCAAAAAGCCTGAAACCCCGTCATTTTTTCCCTGTCTTCAAAATAAAGGGTAATTGAGATATGCGCGTCTTCCTTGTTGGGATTGAGAACACAGATAGCTTCATGACTTTTCATTTTTCCGGAACTTGTTGACGGGTAATAACCATCGGGGATAAACCAAACCTTTGAACCATACTTACCGCTCATCGGACACACCTCTTTCTTTATGACATAGTTTTACCACTATAATCTTATCATAATTAAAATTCTTTCAATAATCATTGGTATATGTTATTATTTTTTTAGGTAATCGACTAAATCCGGTATTACAACTTTAATTACAGACTCCGTTCTTGCAGGCAGGTACAAAATGAGAATTGATTCGGTTCCGGTACTGACAGGAAAAAGCCTGTTCAGGGAAAATGAACTGGTATATGTTAATCGTTCGGACGAGCTTAAGGAATTCAACGGAATCATGCATAAACATGATTTCATTGAGATTGCCTATGTTATTTCCGGAAAAGGCCTGCATATAGTCGGGGACAGGAAATACAACACCGGCAAGGGCGATCTTTTCATAGTCAATTACGACATTCCCCACGGTTTTTTCCCCGATCCCGGGGACGGCACCGAACCGGTTGTTTACAACTGCGTTTTCATGCCCAATTTTCTTGACTCTTCGCTTATAGGAAGCATGTATTTCCAGGATATTTTCTCATCATTCCTGTTCAAATCGTTTTTCCCTGAAGAAAGCTCAAGGAATGCGGACTTAAGCCTTAAAGGAACCGAATTTCATGATATCGGCGATTTGTTCCATAAAATGTACGAGGAATACAAGAACAGGAACAAGGGCTACCTTGAAATTATCCGCGCCTATCTTATTGAACTGATTGTGAAAATACTGAGACTTATGGACAAAAGCAAGCAAAGCCATATATCTCTGCAGAACCAGCGCCTTGTTTACCAGGCTGTTGAATATCTCAGGAAAAACTATAATTCAGAAATCAGGCTTGAGGAGCTTGCCGCGAAGTCGTTCATCAGCAAGAATTATTTCAGCCGGCTTTTCAAGGAAGTGACAGGCATCAACTTCACCGACTATGTTCAGAACTTAAGAATTGACGAGGCCTGCAGCCTTTTGAAGAGTACCGATATGAAAGTTACCGACATAGCTCATCATGTCGGTTTCAAGGACATGAAATTCTTTTATGAAGTCTTCAAAAAACTCACCGGGAAAACTCCCGGCGAGTTCAGGAAAAGCTGATTTTATCAATGGCCTGTTCGGCCATGTACGAACTTCTTACCAGAGGACCTGAAGCGACGAACAGAAATCCCAGTTCATAAGCTTTTTCCTCGTAAGCTTTAAACTGATCAGGGTGTATATATTCAACCACGGGATGGTGTTTTGCCGACGGTGCGAGATACTGCCCTACAGTCAGGAAGTCACAGTCAGCCTCGCGCAAATCCCGCATTACCGATATAACCTGTTCTTCTGTTTCACCAAGCCCGACCATTATACCTGATTTCGTATAGATTGATTTATCCAGTCTCTTTACATTTCTGAGCACATTCAGTGATCGACGATAGTCAGCCTGTGGGCGTACTTCGGAATAAAGATCCGGAACGGTCTCCACGTTATGGTTTATAATTTCAGGACGGGCTCTGACCACTTTTTCCAAGGCCTCAATATCCCCCTTGAAATCTGGTATTAAAACCTCTATTGTAACCTTCGGCGCAGCGTTCCTGATGGCCTCTATTACTCTTGCAAAATGTCCAGCTCCGCCGTCGGGAAGATCATCACGGGTTACCGACGTAATTACCGCATGCTTAAGCCCCAATATTTTCACAGCCTCAGCCACGCGTTCGGGTTCATTTTCATCAACGGGCTGCACCCTGCCTTTTGTAACATTGCAGAAAGTGCAGTTTCTCGTGCACACACTTCCCAGGATCATAAACGTGGCCGTCTTCCTTCCAAAGCATTCACCGCGGTTGGGGCAGGCCGCTTCATCACAGACTGTATTCAGATGAAGATCCTTAAGCATGCCTTCAACAAATTCAAGTCCTTTAACCGAGTGTGCCTTAACACGCAGCCACTCAGGTTTTCTTTTTATATCCATAACATTCCTCCTGATTATTCCATGAAATCAACAAAATTTGGGGTAACACCGAAATTCTCACAGAATACCTCGGCAGTTCTTTTGAAAAGTATGCCCATATCCTGTTTCCGGCCTGTCAGCTTTTCAAGAGATGTTACTCCCCTGTCGGTAAGACCGCAGGGTACTATCCAGCTGAAATGGGAAAGATCGGTATTGACATTGAATGCAAAACCGTGCATTGTAGTCCACCGCTTTACCTGGATTCCTATTGCGGTTATCTTGTCGTTGCCAACCCAGACTCCGGTATATGTTTTGTCTCCTCTGCCGGCAGTAATGCCGTAATCGTCCTTTAAAAGCCTTATAAAAGTATCTTCAATTTTTTCGACAAAATTGTGGATATCCCTGCCGAAATGTTTAAGGTTCATAACCGGGTATCCTACAATCTGGCCGGGACCATGATATGTAACATCACCGCCGCGGCTTACCTGAACAACCGAAACACCCATTCTCTGAAGTTCTTCTTCAGGAATCAGAATATTTTCTTTTTTACCCCTCACACCAAGAGTTATAACGGGAGGATGTTCAACCAGAAATAAAGTATCCCTTTCATCTTCATATGATACCTTTTCCCATTTCCTGGTCTGAATTTCAAGTGCCTTTAGGTATTCCATTCTTCCGAGGTATATAACATCTATATCCAAGCAAAATGCCTCCAGTACATAAAAACACAAAACAAAATATTGCTTTATAATCCTCAATTGGATTGAAAGCTGTGAACTGCAAAATCCGACCATAATATTATATTAAGCTATTTTAAGCATTAATTCAACAAAACAGGTTTTGGTGAAAACGCCATGTGAAATAGAAGGGGACGGTTCTCTTTTCTTGCCTTAGACAAGAGAACCGTCCTCTTGTCTTCGTCTTCTCTTTTTTCTAATATCCAAGTGATTCAAGGCGCGCTTTTTCTTTTTCTATAAACTCTCTTATGTATTCGGGTGTATCCTCTGTACTGTCATCATATACCTGGAATGTTCCATCCCGCATAAGAAGGTAATTTACCGTCTCTTGCCCGACATCCCTCCTTAAGAATACAAAGGAACTTCCACTGTCGCCAAATCCCGAAAACCGAATTCCATGCGGAGGATCATTGTCAAGCAGTATGATTTCCGTGCCGTCATCCTCAATCTGAATAACACGGTCCCCTGCGTATTCCTCCTTTACGTAGTTATCATCATATGTTAAAACAACAGGCCTCGAGTCCATCATGAAATACACCACATCCTTTACGGGGCGTGAAGTGACCTGCCTTAAGCGGTGTGTTTCCATGTCAAATATATATAAACCCGCACTGCCGTAAAACTTGTTATACCAGTCAAACCAGACCGTTTTTTGTGAATGTCCGTCATGGTTCGGTATGGTATACTAATCGGTTACGCTGCCGCTGACTGCATCCATACATGAAATAACGGTTTTTTCTTCAGCTATATGTTGGAGGATAATGGATTTTCCGTCGAAATAAAGTATTATTGACCCAGTATCACAATCATGGATATACAATCCGTCTTCGAGAAAAACAAAAAGCTTGTTTGTTCCCGTAATCGCAAGGCTGTTTTCTGCTGCAATAAAAACGCTTTCATTTGCATAGGGCTCTTTTCCTTCCCACAGGTCAGTCTGTGATAATACAACGGTAATTTCGCTGCCGTCGCATTTCCACAGTGCCCCCCGGTGAAGCACACCATCACCGCCGTAATCCACATATTCCTCCATGAGATAATCAACACCGTTAACCGTTCCAATATAGTCCAGACCTTTACAGGTGGCGCTTTCAAATTCACCACTCCATAATACCTTCAATGTTTTGGCATCTATTCTGAAGAGCTTTACGACTTTATCCTCAATCACCCGGCTTGCATAAAGATAATCCAAATCGCTTTCAACTGAATTCGGACACAGGTACAGGTTTTAGTACGTGAAGAAGCGCTTATCCTGGATTTTGAATATCTTTGCTAGAAACGCAATTTCACAACTCTTTATCTTGGCTGAAAAAATCAGGTGTCCTTCAGATACAACAAAAACATGAAAAAACCCTTGCAACCTACGCTGCAAGGGTTTTGGTGACCCATCGGAGACTCGAACTCCGGACTCCTTGATTAAAAGTCAAGTGCTCTACCTCCTGAGCTAATGGGTCATACATTGGCTGGGATGGCAGGACTCGAACCTACGCATGCCAGAGTCAAAGTCTGGTGCCTTACCGACTTGGCTACATCCCATCGTATTGAAGTCGGAAACCGGAACAAACTTCACAGCTTCCGCCCTCATTAGCGACTTCAAATGGGGTGGATGGTGGGACTTGAACCCACGACCTCCAGAGCCACAATCTGGCGCTCTAACCAGCTGAACTACACCCACCGAAGCTTACAGCACAAGCCTTACGGTCCTTATTGCATCCCTCTCAAAAAAGACGCAAACTTATTTTAAGACAGAACGATATGAATGTCAAGCAAAAAATTATTCCTTTTTTATTTTTTCCCCGGTTTTTTTGTTTTTAACACGGTCTATCGCACTCAAAATATGGATTTTATGCGCTTTAGCGCGTATTGTGCTACCGTATTTTTCTCCAGCCTTTCGGATAAAGGTTTTTGAGTCGTTTATCATCAATTTTGCCCCAACCGACGGGATAATTTTCAACTCCTATCAGAATATAACCTTTCTCTCCATCGGAAAACAGCGTTTCACCCTTCAGGTAACGCATCAGGTCGGGGTCATCCAGTGAAAACCCTTTTTTTCTTTTGGCATTGTTCCATTCCAAAGCCATCGCAAAAGCCTGTGACGGCTCGAATTTTCCATGTACTTCCTCACCCACGTAAAGCCCGGTTTTTATAATCCTTAGTTTTTCATTGTTTTCGAACCCGGCAGGTATTATGTTCATATGCGGGCCATCAACATGATATATCCCTTCGGGTTTTTTTGTCAGCACCTTGTCGCAGAACTCCAGAAAGCTTTTTAAAGGTTCATCGGGTTTGGAATCTGTGTTCACGGGCGTATACTCTCCATGGCGGCCAAACAGAGCGACAAAATGTCCCTCGCCCTTTACCCTGTGCGGCCATAATCTCGCCGTTTTCAGAAGTTCCGGGTTTCCGTCAGCCCAGTCAGGTCTCCCCGGTTCAATTCCAAAATCCTTGGGTATATCAATAAGATAAAGATCGGGGTATGTTCTCAGAAAAAAGGCTATATTTTGCTCATTTTCTTCGGGACTGAACGTGCAGGTGGAATAAACCAGGGTGCCGCCCGGCGAAAGCATCCTGTAGGCATGATCAAAAATTTCTCGCTGAAGTCCCTGCAATTCTTCAGACTTATATTTGCTCCAGCTTTTTACGGCATCGGGATCTTTACGGAACATACCCTCGCCTGAACAGGGTACATCCAGCAAGACCTTGTTGAAAAACCCCCTGTAAACCTCTGAAAGCCTTTCCGGCGATTCGTTCGTAACAACGGTATTGGTTATGCCGCAAAGCTCAATATTTTTGACAAGGGCTTTTATTCTTTTCGGATTTATGTCGTTGGACAACAGGAAGCCCCGGTTCTTCATCGAAGCTGCCAGGGCAACAGTTTTTCCCCCGGGTGCCGCGCACAGGTCCAGGACTCTGTCCTCGGGCTCCGCTTTAAGTACTTCAGCAGGAAACATTGCACTTGGTTCCTGGATATAATATAAACCTGCATGGTAATAAGGATGAATTCCGGGTCTGGAATCATCCTTAATGTAAAACCCGTAACGGGTCCAGGGTACCGGCCGGGTTTCAAACGGTGATATCCTGTTCCATGCCGGCAAATCGGCTTTTAAACCGTTCAGCCTCAGCCCTGCCGTTCTGTCATCGTTAAGGGCGGTTATAAACTCGTCAAACTCTTCCGGACTCATCAGGTTTCTGAATTTATTCTCAAAATCAGGCGGGATTCGCATTAATTTCTGCTCCTTAAGTCTTATAAATTAACACTGTATGCACGGAACAAAACTGCACGAAAATTTACTGCACGGTGCAGTAGCCTTTTTCAATGCACAGCCTTGCCCGGGACGCCGTTTTTTCATCGCTGCTTAAAGCTTTTTTGATAAACTCGGGATTATTCCGGAAAAATTCCTTCATGAACCCGTCGGGATCCCGTATATAATCCATTACCATTTCAAGCTGTTCCTTTTCTATATATTTTTTGTCATAAGCGTCCCTGAATACATTCCCGTCGATACCAACGAGGGCATTTGAATTAACGCCGAGTTTTTCAAGGAGCTCACTTCCTCCCTGGAGCCTGTCAATAATTACAAAGGAATGCTTCATTCTTCCACCGGCATTGGCTATAACCGGAATCCATGCCCGCTCATAGCTCGACGCACTGGTTATCAGGTCGGCAATATGCAGAACATTTGCCCCGTTCAGAGAAACAAGCTTTTCTGACTTACCGTTCCTGAAAACGTAAGCATCCAAATCCTTGAATATGGTTATATGAGGCTTGTTCAGAAGTTCTGCCGCAGCAACCGAGAAAAACCAGTCGCGCCGCTCGCCTCCCGATATATAGTCATATTCGTCCCCGGGTATCGTTCTCTTTATTGTCTCAACCAGGGCATCCATTGTTATACTGTATATACTGTCTTCACTGTAATTTTTCATTACCATCTGATGCAGAATACCGGTGCATTCCTCTTTCCTGTCCTTAACCTCATCAATAACCTGCAGCAGAGAATTCGCCTTTTCTTCACTGCCGTAAAGGAAATGGGTGTTTATATAATAAGGGCCTATTTTCCCGGATGTATACCAGAACGGTTCATTTGCCGGACATACCCGTATGGCTTTTGTGTCGAAAAGGGCTTTTATCAGTTTCTCCCTTGTATTGTTCATAACAGCACCCCCATTAACGGTTTCCGAAAAATCTTTCCTTATACTCCCTGAACCATTCCTGGTTCAGCAGAGTACTGGTTTCTTCATTCAAATGACATGAGCAGCCCTCAAGGCTTACATGAAATTTCCCGTTTTCTTCTGTAACTACCGTTACAGCTGTATTGTCGCACCATGGAATGGATATGACATCTTCCAGGGGCAACCCCTTAAACCAGCATAAAAGAACGCGAATTGCGGTACCATGAGTCACAATGCAGATATTTTTTCCCCGTTCGCAGGAAAGTATATCCTGAATGGCTTTTATAAGCCTGTTCTGAAAAGACACCATGCTTTCTCCTTCAGGCATTTGGTGAATGTGAGGCTGGGTTTCCCATGTGTTGTATTCTTCAGGATAATACTTTGCAAGATCATCCCACCGCATGCCTTCCCAAAGTCCGCCGTGTATTTCTTTCAGGTCTTCCCTCGGAATTATCGGCAGGCCCTTGATTCTGGATATATACTCTGCTGTCTGCATCGTTCTTTTTAACACACTGCTGTAGATAACGTCTATTTTTGTGTCTGCCAGACGTTCTGCCACAAGTTTTGCCTGTATGTGACCTCTTTCGGTAATGCTTTCGTCGGTCCAGCCGTGAAATTCCCTGATTTTGTTGCCAACCGCTTCGGCATGGCGGACGAAAATCATTGTGGTTTTCATTTCTCCACCCTTTCAGTGTAATTTTTCATATTGTTCAATAATCACCGACATAATTATTGTGTGCCCGGACAAAAGCAAATTAATCTTCGTTTAAACACTAATCCAGTAATGCCCCGGTAATATCCGTTACCCTCTCAAAACCGTGTTTTTCCATGTACTGTTTTATTCCTTCAAGAGTTTCAACCCAGACAAAGGGATTAACAAATCCTGCCGTTCCTATCATTACGGCAGAAGCACCTGCCAGCAGAAACTCCACGGCATCGTCGGCATTCGAAATACCGCCCATTCCTATTACCGGTATCTTTACTGCCTTTGAAACCTGGTACACCATGCGTACCGCAATGGGTTTCACAGCCGGGCCTGAAAGTCCGCCCATAATGTTGCCTAGTATCGGTTTTCTTGTATTAATATCAATTGCCATTCCCAGAACCGTATTTATCAGGCTCACACAGTCTGCACCCGAATCCTCGGCTGCCTTTGCCATTTCGGTAATATCGGTGACATTCGGGGAAAGCTTCACAATGAGTGTTTTTTTGCATACTTTCCTTACCGCCGATGTCACTTTGGATATTCCTTCAGCGGTACTGCCGAACATAAGGCAGCCTTCCTTCACATTCGGGCATGAAACATTCAGTTCGACAGCATCTGTATCTGCATCGGACAGAATCTCTGCAATCCGGCAGTAATCATCGACAGTGTTTCCGGCTATATTCGCTATTATACAGGTATCAAACTTCCGGAGAAAAGGTATTTCATCCCTGATAAAGGCGTGGACACCCGGATTCTGAAGCCCGACACTGTTCAGAATTCCCGCCGGCGTTTCTGCAATCCTGGGCGGCGCATTCCCTTTTCTCGGTTCCAGTGTAAGTCCTTTAACCGAAATGCCGCCAAGCAGGTTCAAATCAAAAAATTCGCTGAATTCCCTTCCGAAACCGAAGGTTCCCGATGCGGCAATTATCGGGTTTTTAAGTTTCAATCCTGCAATATTTACAGATAAGTCCAAGAGCCAATCCTCCCCGACATTTTAATCAAAAACAACTTTACCGGCAGCAAAAACAGGGCCGTCCCTGCAGGTTCTTTCGTACGTACAGTCATCATTATGCCTTACCCTGCATGCGCAGACAAGGCATGCCCCTATGCCGCACCCCATACGCTGCTCCATTGAGACTTCGCAGAAAATGCCCCTCTCAGTACAGGCTTCAGCCACTGCCTTCATCATCGGCATGGGTCCGCAGGTATAGACCCTGTCCGGTTTTTCGGTTTCAAGATACTTCAGAAAAGGTAAGGTTATCGGGCCTTTTTCACCGAAACTTCCGTCATCGGTGGATATAACAAGCTTTTCAGAAGACTTTTCAAAATCTTTTCCAAGCACAATCAGATTCTTTGTCCTGAATCCAAGAAAAGCCGTTCTGTATGTTCCGGTACTTCTCTCAAGCAGAAACAGCAGAGGAAATATTCCGATACCCCCGCCTATCACACAGACCCTTTCCCCTCTTTCAGGAACGGTAAAGCCTTTCCCGAGAGGGCCGATGCAGTTTAAGGCATCTCCTTCTTTCAGGCAGGAAAGAATTCTTGTACCCTTTCCTCTGATCATAAACGCTATATCAAAAGTATTTTCTTCAGGATTTGCCCTTAAAATGCTTATTGGCCGCCTCAAAAAGGCATCCAGGCTGTCGTGACATTTTATGTTTACAAACTGCCCGGGGGATGCTTTCCCGGCAATGCTTTCAGATTTCAGGCGCAGGAAATAAACGTCATTTGTCAGCTCTTCGGCCTTAACAACAGACAAATTCAGATTCATAAGTATCCTCCGAGTTATATTCATGGGTATATTATTAGCCTTTCAATTTTTCGAAAATATCGGCTATACTCAGTTTTTCCAGTTCAATGAAAGATTCTCTTTCAAGAATCATGCCGAGCTTATGTGCGTCGGATGATGTAACAAAATATTTATCAGAATATTCAGGATACCTGTTCAGAAAATCTTCCCTTGTCGTATACCGGGACAATTCAAGCGTATTGAAACATAAATCATCAGGTATTGAACCGAGGTTCGAAATAATGCTGTATGATGCCCTGTCCACATGTGCAGGAACAGGAACTCCGCCCAGCTCACGAACCAGTGTAACGCTTCTGTATAAATCAAGTTTTGTTGCCGCAGTCAAAAGATAATCCACTTTTCCCACAGGCCGGTCTTCTTCATCCATAATCCACTGCTCACCAAAAATATCTTCCCTGTTTTTAATATCCATGTAGCAGTCGTTCAGTACCGACTGCATATTAAGAGCACTGTCAACAGACGGAAAGTAACAGAGAAGATGGATTTCTTCGCTGGTTTCGAGTTCAATCCCCGGTACAAACAGAATCCCGGCTTCATCGGCTATTCTGGATACTGCTTTGATATTTCCGGTGTGATTGTGATCGCATACCGCAATTATATCAAGCCCTTTTATCTTCGACATCATCACAATATTATAGGGTGTCATGTCATTGTCTGCACAGGGGGAAAGGCACGAATGAATATGCAGATCCACTGCTGCTTTAACCATGACCTAACTCCGCGCTTTTCTTGTAATAATTAATACAGATTTCATAAGCCGTATCGGGAGACTGAACGATAATAACTCCCTTTTCTTCGGCTTTATTGATTGTAAGCTCCTCAACTTCAATGTTTTCGGGAATAACAATGCAGGACGCATTTGTAAGGCAGGCAACAGCCACAATGTTGATATTCGTATGCACGGTAATCCACAAGTCACCGTCCTTTATACGCGACATTGCCATACTCAGCAAATCACATATATAAACCCCGGTTATTTCAGTTTTGTCATCCTTGTCTGCACAGCTTAATATTCTGTAGCCGCTTTGCCGGACAAAATCTCTGACCGTCACTTTACTGTTCCCCCTGACTTACTCCTTGTTTTTTGATCTGTAAATATGTTCGAAAGCCTTCATCTGATCAGCCAAATCAGAAACTTTTTCTCTGAGTTTGAATATGCAGTCTGTCTCGTATGCCAGCCCTCTGACTATATCCTCGGCCAGTGCGCGGCAGTTCGGTGAACCGCAGGCACCGCAGTCAAGCCCGGGAAGGCCGTCATTAATCTCTTCCAGCTTCTGCATTTTTATCATGGCTTTCATCATATTGTCATCCAGCTTTAATATGGGCTTGTATTCCATATCCTTCGTCCACAGCAAATGCTGGTAATCCTCCGCGGTGTTTTCCTCGGAAAAATCCATGATTTTTGCCCTGTTAACCTGCCATTTCAGGTTTGTTTTTGCAACAAAGGGATTAACGACGGTTAACGGGCCCCCGAGACAGCCCTCGGTGCATGACAGTGCTTCCACGAAATCCACATTTCTCAGCTTTTCTTCCACAATTTCTTCGAATATATCTATAACATTGTGTATACCATGTACTGCCAGGGTCCTGTAATTTTCTAGAGCCCTGCATTCTCCTCCCGAACCCGCCCAACCTACGCCGCAGGCTCCCGAAGAAACCAGCCTGCATTCGCACTCATCAGTTATGCCCTTCATTTTTTCAAGAAGCTTGATATGTATATCCTTCATTGAGAAAACGCCGTTTACTGATGACTCTTTTTTCTCATAGGGAGCTTTGACACTGGTTACTTTGGCTGCACACGGCGATATAAAAAATACCCCGATTTTTTCAATGGGAATATTTTTATCCCGGGCTACTGTCTGTTTTGCTATTCTTGCAGCAACTTCCATCGGGGATTCCAGTTTTAGAATATTGTTAATCAAATTCGGAAATCTGACCTGAATTAATCGTACTACCGCGGGACAAGCAGAAGAAATAACTGGTTTTTTTACATTCCCGGATTTCAATATTTGCCTTGTCGCATCTGAAACTATCTCAGCCGCCCGTGCCACTTCAAAAACCCAGTCAAATCCAAGTTCAACAAGTCCGTGAAGAATTCTTTCCCTTGAAAACTCCTGTCCGAACTGTCCATACAGTGACGGTGCCGGCAGTGCAATCCTGAATTGATAATCGTTCATTACTGAAATCGGATCGGTAACAGCCTTTTTCGCATGGTACGGGCACACTCTGATACACTCGCCACAGTCTATACAGCGTTCCTTGATGATGGTTGCCTTACCGTTACGAACCCTTATGGCTTCTGTGGGGCAATGTTTTATGCAGTTCGTACATCCCCTGCACTTATCCTCCTCGAGTGTAACCGAATGGAAATATTCAGTCATATTACTGCCCTTTCTCTAATATAAATAAATTGTTATGTAAACTCTTGTTCCCTTGCCGGGTTCACTTTCTATGACAAATTTGTCGGAATTTTTCTTTATATTCGACAGTCCCATACCGGCTCCGAAACCCATTTCCCTTATGAAATCTGGTGCCGTGGAATATCCTTCCTTCATTGCAAGTTCAATATCTTCAATACCCGGGCCTTCATCATAAACAAATATTTCAATCCGATCCTCGAAAATTTCAACACGAGCCTTTCCTCCATTTCCATGTATTACAACATTCAGCTCTGCTTCATACATGGCAATGGATGTTCTTTTGATGATGACTGGATTAACACCTAACTGGGTTAACAGTTTCCTGACATTGCTTGATGCTTCTCCTGCACGGGAAAAATCATTGGCAGGGATATCATATTCCTTTTTAATCAGACTACTCACATTCGCTTCCTTTTCCCAAAATTCCGGCTTTATATAATACTCCGCAAGCAGTAAACATGGATAAATCAGTGGATAAAAGGACAATACCCTTTTCTTCCGCCAGTTCGCACATTTCCCTGGTGGGTTTTTTTCCTCTCACAAATACAACCACCTGCATATCCATCATTTCAGCTGTGCGAATAACCTGGGGATTAACAAGGCCTGTAAGAAGCATGGTATTCTCCTTTGAAAAAGCCATGACATCACTCATCAAATCAGCGCCGCAGGCAGATTTGATGTCGATATCCAATTTATCGGCACATGTATGAATTTCACCGTTTATCAGTTCCTTAATCTGACTTAATACCATACAACACCTCATTATGTATTTCAGTACCTTTATTATAGACTTTTGTTAAAAATGCGTCAATCCATATATAATATGCCCGATTCCTTTAAAAAAGCCGCCATACAGGCGGCTTTTCATTACTGCTTGCTGCTCAGATATTCGTTAAGATCATCAACCAGTTTCTTAGCATCTATGCCATGCACAGCACAGGCATCCCTGATGCTCTCTCCTGAAGCAGAGGGGCAAAACAGGCAGTGCATTCCATGCTTCATGAAAATAGGTGCCGTGCCTTCATCCAGCATAAGAACATCACGAATGATCATATCCTCTGTTACCTTTGCCATCGCATAAACCTCCCCGTTTATAATTTAGCTGAACGCCAAAAACTTTCAGTTGGCTAACGGAAATACTACTTTATTATATACCCGAATTTTTTTGCGGGACAGAAATTTTTCATAGAAATTAACCAACCGTTAGATTTTATTATATCCCATAATTCAGATAAACTGCAATACAAAAAAAATTTAGAACTCTGCAACCCTTTTAACATCAGGCATATATTTAAAAAAACAGATGAGTTTGGTATGATAATATATTAGGGTTTATAAACCGATAGAAAACCTGATAATCGGGGTATAAATATGGACAGTGAAAAAGCTTCCGGTTGATTCTTTCAGATTTTAAAGAAATTTTATTTTATGCCGGTGAAATTAAGCAATATAAGCATAAAACAGGTGGAAACACGAAAGCCTTGTTATATTGACTGAAATCAAATATTGTGATAATTTTAACACAAGCGTATTTTACTAATTTACGGGGAGGTGCAGAGATGCGTACAATGAGTGTTGTTCTGGTAGGTATGGTGGTGGTTTTTGCTTCACTTGCATTGCTAATTCTCTGTATAAAAGTTTATTCTTCAATAGTTATTATGTTTAGAAACAGGAAGAATAACGTCAACAACAATAAAGTTCAGAAAAATGACATCCAAATAAAGGATGTTCCTGAAACCACCAGCACCGATACAATTGCCGAATCGGCTACTGAAGGTATAAATCCGGAAATTATAGCCGTTATTACTGCTGCAATTGTCGCAAGTATGGGCAGTTCGGGCGCGGGTTTCAAGGTCAAATCAATTAAGCGTATCGGACATACAACTCCTGTATGGAATGTTGCAGGAAGAAATGAATATATACTTTCAAAACTGTAAAACTCAGATTAAAGAATAGAATTGTTAAAGGAGATTGTTATGTGGCGGGATTTTATTGATGCAATATCTGCTGTTATACAGGAATCAGGTTTTTCAAATATGACTCCTCTCCATTTTGTTATGATACTGATTGCCTGTGTTTTTTTATACCTTGCTATAGCCAAGAAATATGAGCCCCTGCTGCTGGTTCCGATATCCTTTGGTATGCTGGCTGCCAATCTTCCTCTCGGCGGATTAATGCATCCCGAATTATGGGATACCACACCTCTCGACTTCGGGGCTATACTTCATGAAGGCGGTTTGTTTGATTTATTATACCTGGGTGTTAAACTTGGAATTTATCCACCGTTAATATTCCTTGGTATAGGGGTTATGACTGATTTCGGACCGCTTATTGCAAATCCGAAGAGCCTGCTGCTCGGAGCTGCAGCCCAGTTCGGTATTTTCGGAACATACCTCGGAGCAATGGCTCTTGGAAAATTCACCGAAAAACAGGCAGCATCAATTGCAATTATCGGCGGTGCAGACGGTCCCACAGCTATATGGCTAACAACTAAACTTGCACCTGAGCTTCTGGGGCCGATTGCTCTGGCAGCGTATTCATATATGGCCCTGGTTCCGGTGATTCAGCCTCCGATTATGAAGGCACTTACAACCAAAAAGGAACGTCAGATTGTAATGGAACAGCTGCGTCCTGTTTCCAAGACAGAAAAAATCCTTTTCCCGATTATTGTTACAATCGTTACAATCCTGTTAATTCCGTCAGCAGCCCCGCTTATTTCAATGCTGATGCTCGGAAATCTTTTCAGGGAATGCGGTGTTGTGGGACGTTTAAGTGAAACTGCCGAAAATGCGTTAATAAATATTGTTACAATATTCCTGGGTCTTACGGTTGGTGCTACAGCCAGTGCAGACAAGCTCAGCCAGCCGGGATTCGGTATCCAGGCCCTTCTGATTATCGTACTCGGATTAATTGCATTCAGTATTGGGACTGCAGCAGGCGTATTGTTTGGAAAACTGATGTGCTGGCTTACCGGCGGAAAGGTAAATCCGTTAATAGGCTCAGCAGGTGTATCAGCCGTTCCTATGGCAGCCCGTGTTTCGCAGAAGGTTGGTCAGGAATCAAATCCTCAGAATTTCCTTCTGATGCATGCCATGGGCCCCAACGTTGCCGGCGTTATAGGTTCTGCTATTGCTGCAGGCGTACTGTTATCAATGGTTGGATAAATAATGGGCGTTTAAAAAAGGCAAGTCGTGATGGCTTGCCTTTTTTTATACTTTTTCTTTTGATTAGCAGTTTGCGTTTGATGATATATTTATAATATAATTAATACCAAATACCAGCCTGACGGTTTTTGTACTTAATGACTGGAATAATTTTACGGAAAGGTTCATGAATAAGGTGGTCAGAATGAAATATGTTGTACTTATAGGGGACGGCATGGCTGATTATCCCGTTCCTGAACTGAACAACAAAACCCCGCTTGAAGTTGCCTATAAGCCCAATATGGATTATCTTGCCCGAAACGGCGAGATGGGGCTTGTTAAAACAATACCCGACAGTCTTCAGCCCGGCAGTGATGTGGCCAATCTTTCGGTGTTCGGATATGATCCGGAATTGTACTACACGGGACGTTCTCCGCTTGAAGCTGTAAGCATGGGTATTGACCTTGGCGATATCGATGTTGCAATCAGGTGTAACCTGGTTACACTGTCTGACGAGGGAAAATATGAAGACAAAACAATGATTGACTACAGTTCAGGTGAAATAACGACAGATGAAGCCCGCGAATTAATAAAGGAAATATCCGGAGAACTCAACAGCGCCGATTTTTCTTTTTATCCGGGCATCAGTTACAGGCACTGCCTTGTCTGGAAAAACGGGAATCTGAACTTAAAGCTTACTCCCCCCCACGACATCAGCGGTAAAAAAGTTGCGAACTACCTTCCTGAAGGTGAAGGCAGCGAGCTTTTATTATCCCTGATGAAAAAAAGCACAGAAATACTGAAGGATCACCCCGTAAACCGTAACCGGGTAAAAAACGGCCTTAACCCCGCCACTTCCATCTGGCTTTGGGGGCAGGGAAGAAAACCCTCACTGAAGACTTTTTATGAAAAGTTTAATCTTTCAGGAAGTGTTATATCAGCGGTTGATTTGGTCCGCGGCATCGGAATTCTTGCCGGCCTTAAGCCTGTTTATGTTGAAGGTGCCACAGGAAACATTCATACAAACTATAAAGGTAAGGCAATGGCTGCTTTAAAGGAGCTGGAATCGGGAAGCGATTTTGTCTATATCCACGTCGAAGCACCCGATGAATGCGGACACCAGGGTCTGGCTGAAAGCAAGGTAAAATCAATAGAGCTGATTGATGCAGAGCTCCTCGCTCCTCTGATGGAAGGCCTTTCCGGGTGGGATTATTCAATACTCATGCTTCCTGATCATCCGACGCCTCTCTCAACAAGAACCCATTCAAGGGATCCTGTTCCATATGTAATTTACCGGAAAAACAGTTCGCAAAAGAACAGCGGCGGAAGTTACTGCGAGAAAAATGCAGCGTCAACGGGGATTTTCGTTGAAAAGGGACACACACTGATAGAAAGATTGTTAAATCATAGTCATGAATAAGCGGATAAGGCATTAATAAAAGCGGTTCGGTTACCGAACCGCTTTTGCTTATCTTTTTCCTGTCAGTCTTAAACTATTCGACTTTAAGCAGCTCATCCAGCGGAGGAATTTTAATTTTCTGTCCAATGATTATAGTATTATACGGCGCAGGTATATTGTTGTATTTGCCAAGTTTTTCGACGTAAATGAAATTGTCGCCGTAATACTTTCTTGCTATTGATGACAGTGTATCCCCCTGCTGAACAATGTGCTCAGTTACCTGAACCGGTGCTTCGGTCGGCTCGGGTTCTTCCTCAGGTTCTTCGGGTGTATCCTCAGGTTCATCAGGTGGGGGAGTAGGCGTTAATGTTGCAATCGGTGTAGGTTCTATTACAACATCACCCGGATCGGTCAGGTTCTTCATTATATTCTTTATGATAAAGAACAGGATCAGTATAAGAAGAACTGCTGTAAGGAATACAGCCGCATAATAGATTATATTTTCATATTTCCTGATATTCCTTCTTTTATACTTATAAGTCGGCGGTGGAACATCCTTAAGTTCGGTAGCTTTTTGCTTCAGTGCGGTTTTTCTGGCTGCAGGATTTGCCGATTTAATCCTTTCAATGCTTACAACCATTGCAGTCATGTCATCGCCGCACTCTTTTTTCATTGCTTCGGTTACGGTCCTGTATGCTATGTATGTACTGTCACTGCGCATAAGCAGTATATCCCTGATAAAATCCTCACCAAGTGTGTTATAAACACCATCACTTATCAGAAGAAATTTATCTCCTTCAAAAAGTTCAATTGGCTCTGTTTTCGATATTATTACTTCATCAACTGCTTCAGCGAATTCTTCTTCAGTTTCTTCGGCTTCTTCATCCATTAAATCGGGATCTGCCAAACGCTTCGGTTTTGCCTGCCCGATGGATAACTTTCTGAAAACACCTCCATGGCAGTAAAAAACATGACATGTTCCATACGTAAACACCACAGCTTTGCCATCGGTAACCAGAAGGCCGACAAAGCCCATTTTTCTTTCAGGAGAATCTTCAGGTGTTTCATTCATGTCATGAAAACTTTGAAGGTACTTTGCGGTTTCGGTAACTCTTACGGTAAGTTCCCTTGTTTTATAATCAATATCGCCATCCTGAACCGTTATCTTTTCATGGAACTTGCCAAGTTCCCTGAGAATTGAGAAATTTACTTTTTTCTCGTCGTCGGAATATTCCATGTGATCGGCAACAGCAAAGAAGAATTCGCTTCCGCGGTGATCTATTGATGCCTCCATATTGTCAATATGATGCTCTGACAGAAATTTTCCGTTCAGGTAAAAGTCATCGCGGTTTTGATTCTGTTCATACCCTTTCCGTGAATAAACACACGCATTTACCTTTAACAAATCACTCATCTGGAATTTTCCTTCTTTCGACAAGTTTTGGATCTTCCTCTATGTTATCATATCATAAGGTTTTACTGGTTTCAACAAAAAACGGGCTTTTCCTGCAAATGTTTTTATGAAAATTTTATTACGGATGCAAAACATTATTTTTAAATCAAATTTCATGGAAAAGTACGAACAGTAAGAAGGGGTGGCTTGAATACCACCCCTGGGCTTTTTTTATTGTTTCTGCTGCTGAGGTATAAATGTTGCACAGTCGGTTTCATCGCTTGATGATGCATTGCGGGGCTGAACTTCTATCATCTCAGCAGAACATTTGTCGCCTGCCATATAATAGTAACAGGTATTAACCACGCACTTAACTCCTTCATTGGGGCGATCCATTTTTTCAACGTTCATTGTATACCCTCCTTTACTGCTTAATTTATCCCTGTTTCAGGGATATGGCCATAAAAACCGGATTTTTTTATGACAGCCATTTAATATATTCTGCTAATATATGTTTTTAATACGAAACAAATTTTAGAAACGGCCGATAATAATTAAGTTTTTAACATTCATTGTAATCATGGTTAG
>Ga0134099_1000179_pt1 | contig 81852 bp, 85 predicted proteins | sample 10_taG_2_FD_105482 | JGI IMG/M metagenome (GOLD analysis project Ga0134099, IMG submission 105482) | Switchgrass degrading microbial communities from high solid loading bioreactors in New Hampshire, USA - 10_41_5_180_A2 metaG | ecosystem: Engineered > Bioreactor > Semi-continuous > Anaerobic >...
GGACCTTTGCTGCGACGGATCGCGAACGCTACTTTCACTTTCTAATCCGAACAAAAGAACACATTCAACTCGTCGCAACAGGGTGGCATTGGGTCTTCGATCCTACAGTAGCTTGACGCTATCTCGTCATGTTTTTGCGGTTGACAGCCTTGTTTGAAATACGTTAAAATAAGGCAGGTGTCTCTCTGTGATGGTAGTGGAAGGAGGTTGTGACAATGAAGCGCACTTATCAACCCAATCTCAGGAAGCGGAAAAAGAATCATGGCTTTTTAGTGCGAATGAGAACCAAAGGCGGCCGTAAAGTGATTGCCCGGCGGAGAAGAAGGGGCAGAAAAGTCCTAACTGCATAAAAGCTGTGACCCGGAAACGGGTCTCTTTTTACCCACAGCGGAGACAGGAATGGAGGATCTGAGATACTTATGGAGAACGAAAATCGTATGCGATGCCGGCGCGATTTCGTCAGAGTATATCAGCAGGGGTCTGTACGATTTGGCCGTTTTCTTGTGATCCACCTTCTTCCCGTGCCGGGCCATCCGGCCAAGGTCGGGATCTCTGTCAGCCGCAAAGTTGGCAAAGCCGTGACCCGCAACCGCGTCAAAAGGAGGCTGCGGGAGATCATCCGTTTGAACTGGCAGCAAATTCCGGAGCAGCACTATTTGGTGATCAGCGCCAAAGCGGCGAGCAAAGACGCGAGTTATCAGCAATTGGAGACGGATTTTCACCGGCTGCTAAAGGGATAGGCAAGGGGCGAGGCGAATATGAATGTGATTACAAGATTAATCCTGCAGGTTCCCCTGCTGCTCATTGGCATCTATCAAAGGCTGGTGTCTCCCCTGCTGCCGAACAGGTGCCGCTTCACACCAACTTGTTCAGAATACACCAGGCAAGCGATCATACAATATGGATTCAAGGGGTTATGGTTGGGACTGCGCCGGATCATGCACTGCCATCCCTGGCACCCGGGTGGATATGATCCCGTTCCGTAACCGGTTTTAAGGAGGACATAGGATTGGGCTGGCTAGCGAGCGGGTTGCGATGGATATTTGATTTTATCGTAAGCTATTCCAACAGTTATGGAATTGCAATTATTCTGGTTACAATATTAATAAGATTAGTCATGCTGCCGCTGACCGTCAAACAGGCGAAAAACATGGCAGTGATGAAGGAGATCCAGCCGAAGCTGCAGGAACTGCAGAAGAAGTATAAGGATAATCCCCAGGAACTACAAGCACGGACTTTAAAGCTGTATCAGGAATATAAGTTTAATCCCATGGGCGGATGCCTGCCGCTTTTGATTCAGCTGCCGATACTGTTTGCTTTCTGGGAGGTACTGCGGAACTTACCGCCAAGTGAAGCAGCACAGTTTTTCTACCTGAACCTGACACAGCCGGATCCCTATTATGTGCTGCCGCTTTTGTCTGTGCTGACGCAGTATGCCACCATTAGGCAGACCTCAACCGATCCGTCCCAGATGGGCATGATGATGTTTATGCCCGTCTTCATTGGGGTGATCAGCATTAGGCTGCCCGCCGGCGTTGTGTTGTACTGGGTGGCAGGAAACATCTTTTCCATCGTGCAGCAGGCATGGATCAACAAAAGGTTTCCATCTGCACCGCAAGGAGGACAAGTTAAATGAAATCGGTGGAGATTATCGCCCGTTCTGTTGAGGAAGCAGTTGAGGAAGGTCTGCAAAAACTGGGTGCGACTCGGGATGAAGTGGAAATTACTGTCCTGGAAGAAGGCAACAAAGGATTGTTCGGGATTCTTGGGGCAAAACAGGCGAAAGTCAGGATTGAGCTGAAAGCGAACGCCAAGTACAAAAGCCAGATCGCGAAGGAATATCTCCAGGAACTGCTCCGCCTGATGCATGTTGACGCCGACATTCATGCGGAGGTCATCGATGAACAGACGGTCCGCCTGGCAGTATACGGTGACAATCTGGGGTTGTTGATCGGCAGGCGGGGACAAACGCTTGATGCCCTTCAGTACCTGGTGAGCACGGTAGCCAACAAGGAAGGGAGCAGCTGGGTGCGGATCGTCTTAGACGTGGAAGGATACCGCAGCCGCAGGGAAAACACACTGAAATCCCTGGCACATAGACTTGCTGCCAAGGCCATTGACAGCGGCAGGCGAGTGGCCCTAGACCCGATGTCCGCCCTGGAGCGGAGGATAATCCACATGGAGCTGCAGTCCAACCCTGATGTGGAAACCCACAGCGAGGGACGAGAACCATATCGGCGAGTGATAATAATCCCGAAGAAAAACTGAGCGTGCCGCTGGGTACGCTTATTTTTTTTGAACAAGAAACAGACACAGGTGAGGCAAGATGTTTAACGACACTATAGCAGCCATCGCCACCGCCATGGGTGAGGCCGGAATAGGTATCATCAGGCTCAGCGGCGGTGATGCGATCAGCATAGCTGATCAGATATTTAAAGCGAAAAACCGCAAAAAGCTCGCTGGGCAGCCTGGATTCACAGTGCGTTACGGCAAGGTTGTCGATACCCAGGGCAAAGTGATTGATGAAGCCTTGGCGGTGATCATGCGTGGGCCCCATTCCTACACGGGGGAAGATGTGGTGGAACTGCAGTGCCACGGGGGCGTCGTTGTCTTAAGAAAGATTCTAGATTTGGTCTTGGCTTCGGGAGCGCGCCTGGCTGAACCCGGTGAGTTTACCAAAAGAGCGTTTCTCAACGGCCGCATTGATTTGTCTCAAGCCGAGGCCGTCATCGATATTATCCGTTCCAAGACTGACCGCAGCCTGGATCTTGCTGTGCAGCAGCTGGAAGGGAGCTTGAGCCGGCGTATTCAATCACTCCGGGAAAAGCTCTATGACCTGGTGGTGCAGGTCAACGCAGCGATCGACTTTCCCGAGGACGACATCCCGGAAATCGAGGCGGAGCGCATGCAAGCCGTATTGGACGAGGTGATTGCCGAAGTAACCCGGCTGATCGGCACCGCCGACAACGGTAAAGTGCTGCGGGAAGGTATCAAAACGGTGATAACCGGCAGGCCAAATGTGGGAAAATCCAGCCTGCTAAACCGCCTGCTGGATGAGAACCGGGCCTTGGTCAGCGATATCCCCGGCACGACCCGGGATACAATTGAGGAAGTCTTGAACATCAACGGCATTCCGTTCCGGCTGGTGGATACTGCAGGAATTCGCCAGTCCGCGGACCGGATCGAGCGGCTGGGTGTGGAACGGGCCTTGGAATTCATCGCCGAAGCGGATTTGATTCTCCATGTGCTGGATGTGAGCAGCCCGCTGGAAGAGGAAGACATCCGGCTTCTGCAGCAGCTGGACGGCCGCAAGCGTGTTTTGGTAATCAACAAGACTGACCTGCCGCGGCAGTGGGGCGGCAAGGCATACCTGGTGGAAGCCGGATATGCCGATAGGGCGGTTCCTGCAGTTGAAATATCTTTGCTGAACGACAGCCTTGATCCACTGCTGGATTGCATCGTCGGCCTTGTGATGGAGGGACTGGTCCAGATTGAGCGGGAGAATGCCATCGTCACTCGAAGCCGGCATAAACAGGCGTTGACGGAAGCCAGGGAAGATTTACAGCAAGCTCTGGAAACGTTTAATCAGGGCCTGCCCCTGGACCTGATTTCTGTCGGCCTTTTTGGAGCACTGGAACACCTTGGAGAGATCACCGGGGAAACTGTGCGGGAAAACATCATTGATCGCATTTTTGCCCAATTTTGCATTGGAAAGTAGGAGCAGTCATGGGAAAGGAATATGATGTCATCGTGGTTGGCGGAGGCCATGCCGGCTGCGAAGCGGCGCTGGCGGCAGCGAGGCTCGGCTGCAAAACGCTGCTGCTGACCATGAATTTGGATACAATCGCCCAAATGTCCTGCAACCCCGCTATCGGGGGGCCTCAGGCCAAAAGCCACCTGGTGCGGGAGATCGATGCCCTGGGAGGCCAAATGGCCAAAGTGATCGATCAGACGTACCTGAATATCCGGATGCTGAACTTAAGCCGGGGCCCGGCGGTGCATGCCCTGCGGGCTCAGGCAGACAAGGTGAAATACCGGGCTCTGATGACGAAAACACTAGAATCGGAGCCCAACCTGCGCGTGCGCCAGGGCTTGGCCACCAAGCTTTTGGTGGAGGACGGAGTAGTCTACGGTGTGCAGCTGAAAACCGGGACGAGAATCACCAGCGAGACGGTGATCCTAGCCACTGGCACCTTCCTCCGGGGTGAAATAGTCATGGGCCCGGTACGCTTTCCGGGAGGGCGCCAGGGCGAACCGAGCGCCGAAGAACTGTCCCAAAGCCTGGTTGACGCAGGCTTGAGACTGGGCCGTTTCCAAACGGCGACACCCCCGCGAATCCATGCCGACAGTGTGGACTATGAGAAGTTGACCTGCCAGCCGGGTTCTGACAAACCACTGCGGTTTTCCTTCGATACACCTTTGGTGCTGCGGGAACAAGTACCCTGCTGGTTTACACGGACAACACCGGAGACAATCAAAGTGATCCGGGATAACATCCACCTGTCTCCGATCAAAACCGGAGCCATCCAAAGCAAAGGGCCCCGTTACTGCCCTTCCATAGACCGTAAAGTGCTGCGGTTTCCGGACAAAACGGATCATCAGATCTTTTTGGAACCGGAAGGGGAATACACAAAGGAGCTGTACTGCCTGGGTTTGACCACCAGCATGCCGGAAGCGGTCCAAGAGGCGATCCTGCGCTCAATCCCCGGACTGGAACAAGCCGAGATCATGCGTACCGGCTATGCCGTGGAATATGATTACATTTTCCCGGAGCAAACTTATCCCACTTTAGAATCAAAGGTCGTCCAAGGGCTGTTCACTGCCGGCCAGATCAACGGCACATCTGGATATGAAGAGGCTGCAGCTCAGGGCTTGATCGCCGGGATTAACGCGGCCCGCAAGGTCAAGGGCAAGCCCGCCTTGATTCTGTCTCGGTCCCAGGCTTATATCGGCGTTTTGATCGATGATCTGGTCACCAAAGGGACCGAAGAGCCCTACCGGATGATGACATCCCGGGCGGAATACCGCCTGATCCTGCGCCAGGACAATGCGGACTTGAGGCTGCGGGAGATCGGCTACCGCATTGGCTTGATCGATGAGGCGCGCTACCATAAACTTTTGGCCAAAAAGCAAGCAATTCAGGAAACACTGCGGTGGCTGCAGGAAGTACAGGTGGCGCCGACAGCGGAAGTCCGGGAGTATCTGCAGCAGCTGGGCTCCGGCGATCTAAAGAAAGCTGTAACGCTTCATGAAATCCTTCAGAGGCCAGAAGTGCAGTTCAGTGACTTGAGCTTCTTTGCCGCCCTGCCGGACTTGGACCCAGAAGTGATTGAACAGGTGGAAATAGAGTGCAAGTTTAAAGGGTACATCGAGCGCCAGCTCAAGCAGATCGAGCAGTTCAACAAGCTGGAAGATGTTTCCATCCCAGATAACATTGATTATTACCAAATTCACGGGCTGCGGACCGAGGCCAGAGAACGCCTGACAGCCATCAGGCCCGCCTCTTTGGGACAGGCAGCCCGGATATCTGGTGTTTCCCCTGCAGATATTAATGTCCTGCTGATTGTTTTGAAGGGAGAAGGCAAGCATGTATCAGCATAGCCAATCGGGATATGACATCATCGTGGTTGGAGCTGGGCATGCTGGGTGTGAAGCTGCGTTGGCCGCCGCCAAAATGGGGCAGAGAGTGCTGCTCTTGACTATCAATCTGGACAATGTGGGCCTGATGCCCTGCAATCCGTCTTTGGGCGGCCCGGCCAAAGCCCATTTGATCCGGGAAATTGATGCCCTAGGCGGAGCTATGGCCAAAGTGGCCGACGCTACTTTGATGCAGATGCGGCGGCTCAACACTCGTAAAGGGCCTGCTGTCCAAGCCCTGCGGGCCCAGATCGACCGCAAACTTTATCAGCGGCGGATGAAAAACGTAGTGGAGACCACACCCAATCTCTATTTAAAAGAAGGCACAGTTACCGATCTGCTGATCAAAAACAACCGGGTTCACGGGGTGGCCATCGGCGGTGCCACGGTGGAAGCCAAAGCGGTAATCTTGGCTACCGGTACATATCTTCGGTCCCGGATTTTCATCGGGGAAGATTCATATCCTTCCGGGCCACAGGGGCAGCATCCTGCGGTGGCCCTGGGGCATGCCTTGGAGAAGTGGCTGCCGCTGGCCAGGTTCAAGACGGGGACACCAGCTAGAGTCAATCTCCGTTCCCTTGATTACAGTAAAATGATCGAACAGCCGGGCAATGAGTTTTTCCAGGGTTTTTCGTTCGAAACCAGAGGTCTGGATATCGAACAAGCACCTTGTTGGCTGACCTATACCAACGCAAAGACGCATCAGATCGTCCGGGAGAACCTGCACCGGGCAGCCCTGTATACAGGCGCTATAAAAGGTGTGGGCCCAAGGTACTGTCCTTCTATTGAAAGCAAGGTTGTGGAGTTTCCCAACCGGGATCGGCACCAGGTGTTTGTGGAGCCGGAAGGGTGGGACACTTCTGAGGGATATTTAAGCGGCCTGTCGAGTTCGCTGCCGGCGGACGTTCAGCGGGAGCTGATCCGTACCATACCAGGATTGGAACATGCGGAGATCATGCGGATCGGGTACGCTATCGAGTATGACTGCCTAGATCCGACACTGCTCAACAGCTATCTGCAGGTAAAGGGTTATGAAGGCTTGTTTACAGCCGGCCAAATCAACGGTACTTCCGGATATGAAGAAGCTGCAGCCCAGGGCATCATCGCTGGGATTAACGCCGCGTTGTACCTGCGGGAAGCGGAAATGATCACTCTTGACCGGTCTCAAGCCTACATAGGGGTACTAATCGATGATCTGGTGATCAAAGGCACCAAAGAACCCTATCGGTTAATGACGTCCCGAGCGGAATATCGCTTGAACTTGCGGGTGGACAATGCGGATCAAAGGTTGACCCCTTTAGGTTACCGGCTGGGGCTGATCTCCGAAGAGAGGTACCGGGAGTTTGAGCGAAAATGGGAACAGATCGAGAAAGAGATCGGCCGTCTGGAGCATCATAGTATAGGGTCTACCAAGGAAACCAACCAGATTCTGGAAGAGATGGGCACAGCCCCAATCAAGCATGGGATCACCTTGGCGGAACTGCTGCGGCGCCCGGAAATCAACTATAAGGATCTGGGACGTTTTGCAGAACTCCCAGAGCTTGATCCGCAGATTGTGGAAGAGGTGGAGATTGCCATCAAGTACCGGGGCTACCTGGAGAAGCAGCAGATGGCCATCGATCGTTTCCACAGGCTGGAGAACAGGCCGCTGCAAAACATTGACTATGATTCGGTACCGGGGCTGTCCCGGGAAGCTCGGGAAAAGCTGAGTAAATTCAAGCCGATGACTTTAGGCCAGGCATCGCGGATTTCCGGTGTTTCACCGGCGGATATTTCCGTATTGCTGGTTTATCTGGAAGGGAAGGGCTGATGGACAGAGATAATTTGCGCGCCCATTTGGTTGAATGCTGTACTTTGATGGGAATTGAGATCAATGAGCAGCAGGTGGAGAAGCTGCTGCGCTTTGCTGCACTGGTGGATGCGGGCAATCGGCAGATGAATCTGACGCGGATCACTTCGGAGGCAGAGTTTGCCGTCAAGCACCTGGTTGATTGTCTAGCGGTACGGAATACCGGCTTTGCCTTCAAAGGCACTGGGGTGGATGTGGGCAGTGGAGCTGGATTTCCTGGAATCGTGATCGCCAGCTGTCTCACAAAGGATCCCGTTGTGCTAATTGATTCAGTAGATAAGCGAGTGCGATTTTTGCGAGAAGTCAGGGAAGCGCTGAAGCTTGAGCATGTGCAATGCGTCCACGGCCGGGCTGAGGATCTGGCTTGGGACCCCCAATACCGAGAACAGTTTCAGTGGGCGACAGCCCGAGCGGTGGCCCCTCTACCGGTGCTGTTAGAATACTGTATTCCATTTTTGAGCGTAGGAGGCCACTTTATAGCCTTCAAAGGAAGTAGTTTTCCCGAAGAGCTGAAGCAGGCACACAATGCCATAACGCAGCTCAATGTCAGTGTCGTCCGACAGGATCATCTCCAGCTGCCGTTTGCCATGGGCGAGAGGTGGATCGCCATTTTCCGCAAAGAAGCAGCTACATCTGAAAAATATCCGCGCAAAGCGGGGATTCCCAGCAAAAAACCACTGTGATACGCAGCAATGTTCCGTTTCACAGCGGTTTTTTATTTCCCGGAAGGAACAGCAGTCCTCTTACCGAATAATAACCTAAAGACAGATCTTGGACAGTAGGTTGGTGATACAGTGAAGCTAACAGAGCTGCTGCGGTCGAAACAAAAACTGCCGAGTAAGGTAGAGGTATCGGTTACACAGGCGGACAAAATACCCAGCTTTCTGGAAGACGATGTACAGACCCTTCCGATTAACAGGATCGAACCCAATCCATTTCAGCCTAGGGTAAGCTTTGACCCGGAAGCACTGCAAGAATTGGCCACCTCCATCGCTGCACACGGCCTGCTGCATCCAATCATTGTCAGAATGGTCGACCAAACATATCAGTTGGTAACGGGCGAACGGAGACTGCGTGCGTGCAAAATGCTTGGATGGACCACGATCCCAGCTGTTGTCAAAGTCATGGACGACCGAGCAGCAGCGGAAATGGCTCTCATCGAGAATCTCCAGCGCCGCGATCTTCATTTTCTTGAGGAAGCAGAGGGATATCAGCGGTTAATAGCTGAATTTGAACTTACTCAGGAAGAGCTGGCCAAGCGCATCGGTAAAAGTCAACCGACTATCGCCAACAGGCTGCGCCTGCTGAAGCTTGCTCCGGAAGTTCGGGAGTTTATTTCCCGGGAAATGATCAGCGAACGGCACGCCAGGGCCTTGCTGCAGTTGGAATCTCCCCAGGAACAGCTGGAAATCCTAGAGCTTATTAAAGTGCAGATTTTAAGCGTACGAGAAACAGAGGACCTGATTAAAAAGCGCATGCAGCAAGATATGTCCAAAACCGGCAAGCAGAACAAGAAGATCGTGATAAAGGATATCCGTTTGTTTACCAATGGTGTAAAGGAGTTAATGCGCTCGCTGACGGAAAGCGGCCTAAATGTATCGTATGAGGAAGACGAAGACGAGCAATTTTACCGAGTAATGGTTGTCATCAAGAAGCCAGAGGGGAGGGACCAGTGATGGGCAGGATCATTTCCATTGTCAATCAGAAAGGCGGTGTAGGTAAGAGCACGACGGCAGTAAATTTAGGAGCTTACCTGGCATTGGCTGGGAAACACGTCCTTTTGGTTGACATCGATCCACAGGGGAATGCATCCAGCGGTGTGGGAGTCGATAAAGGTCATGTAGAGCGCTGCATGTATTCAGTTTTAATTAAGGGGGAGCGGATAGATCGAATCATCCTCAATACAGAAATCGAAGGTTTCTTTATCGCTCCGGCAACCATTGAGCTGGCTGGAGCAGAAATCGAGCTGGTCTCGACCTTATCGCGGGAGTTTCGTTTAAAACGAGCGTTGGATATGGTTGTGGAAAAATATGACTACATTATAATAGATGCGCCTCCTTCATTGGGATTGCTGACCATCAACGGCTTGACGGCTTCCCACTCGGTAATGGTCCCTATTCAATGCGAGTATTACGCTTTGGAAGGATTAAGCCAACTGGTAAGCACCATTGCCATGGTGCAGGAGCATTTGAACCCGGACTTGACCTGGGAGGGCGTGGTGCTGACCATGTATGATATCCGGACCAATCTATCCCACCAGGTCATTCAGGATGTGAAGAACTACTTCCAACAGCAAGTAAGGGTCTATGAATCGATTATCCCCCGCAACGTAAAATTGAGTGAAGCACCAAGCTTTGGCAAACCGATTGCGCTGTACGACCCGAAATCAAAGGGAGCTTTAGCCTATGAAAGTTTAGCCCGGGAGGTGCTTAATTCTTGAGCAGACAGGCTTTAGGCAAAGGTTTACGGTCCCTGATCCCTCAGGGAGAAGCGGTCAACCGCAATCAGGTCAGCCAGATCGATGTGGAAAAGATCACCGCCAATCCCTTCCAACCCCGCAGGCATTTTGATCAAGACAAGCTGGAGGAACTGGCAGAATCAATCAGAAACCATGGAGTACTGGAACCGATAATTGTCCGGCGAACAGGTGATGAGTATCAGATCGTTGTCGGCGAGAGGCGGTGGCGTGCCAGCCAGTTGGCCGGATTGGGCACTATTCCTGCAGTGGTAAAAGAGCTGTCGGATCGGGAAATGATGGAGATGGCCCTAATTGAGAATCTCCAGCGGGAGGATCTGAATGCCATTGAGGAGGCTGAAGGCTACCGGATTTTGATGGACGAGTTTGCCATGACACAGGAGGAGGTAGCCAAATCCGTCGGCAAAAAGCGGTCTTCGATAGCGAATACGCTGCGCCTTTTGACACTTGAGCCACCGCTTAAACAGATGGTGGCGGAAGGAAGGCTCAGCCCCGGCCACGCAAAAGTGCTGTTAAGTGTAGAATCGGGAAAACTGAGGTATGCCCTGGCCCAAAAAGTCTTGGAGGAAGATTTGAGTGTAAGGCAGCTGGAAAAGCTGGTGCAGCAAAGGCCAAAGAAGGCGGTGCGCAAGGACAGCAAGGATCCAGAAGTGCAAACGGTCCAGGACGAACTGCAGCGGCTGTTGGGAACCAAAGTACGGCTGTTTTACAAGCGAGGGAAAGGCAGAATTGAGATTGAATACTACTCAGATGAAGAACTGGAGCGGATCATAGAGTTACTGAGAGGCTAAAAAGTCTGGAGGTAATTTCATGTTCAGCGGGAAAGAGAAGTCCTGTAACTGGAAAATTGGAGACCAGGTCACGTTTGCCGTAGAATCGGGGTTGTTTGAAGGGGTCTTTACCAGTGAAATCATCGGGATAAACCCGCGCCAAGGATTGATCCAGATCAAGTTCCCCATGGTTGAGGGGAGATTAGTGCTGCTGCCTGTCGGCACCACAGTCACCGTGAAACAAGAAGGAGAGACCGAGCGGGAAAATCGGTTTCTGGTAATCGAGAGGGTCGGCGGCGAAAACCGTTCCCTAGTATTGAAGCACACGGATTTTGAGATAAACAGGCTAATTCAGATTACACCCCCTAGGCAAGGGCAGCTGGTCTGCGTCTGTTCGGGGAAAGGCGGTGTGGGTAAGACCACGCTGGCAGTCAACCTGGCCTTTATTCTGGCTGAACGGGGTTATAAAGCCTGTATCTTTGACGCAGCATTGGGCACGGCCAATGTGGATGTACTTTTGGATCTAGCGCCCCGTTACCACTTGGGGCATGTGATTACTGGCAAATGCGGTGTTATGGATATTATCACCGAGGTGCGGCCGAAGGTGCATGTAGTGCCAGGCTGTTCAGGAGTGCAGCTGCTGACGGAATTGACGGTTTATGAGTACAATTTACTGGCGGCAGAATTACAGGAGCTTTTCAATTACTTTGATGTAATCATTGTCGACACCAGTGCCGGTATTACTGTCGGTACGACAAGTTTTATTCTCGCCGCGCAAGAAGGATATCTTGTCACCACCCCCGAACCCCATGCCATCACGGATACATATGCATTGCTGAAGGCACTTGTAATGCACAAAGCACGCCCGGTGAACCTGGAACTGGTAGTAAATAGAGTGTATTATCGCTCGGAAGCGGAAAACACAGCGGAAAAACTGCAGTTTGCCGCCAAGAAGTTCCTCAACTTTGAATTGGGATATGCAGGCTTCATCTTTGACGATATGCGTGTCAGAGAAGCACATATGCAGCAGAAGCCGGTCGTTGAATATGAACCTTCCGCGCAGGCAAGTCAGGGAGTCAGATCAATAGTTGATCGGTTCTGTCAAAAATATGATCCTGAGAAAGAGAAGGGCCAAAGCGGTTTGCTGGAAAAGATCAAACAGATCGGTAAAAGAGCTTAATGTTCCACGTGGAACATTAAGCTCTGTTTACACTTACGTCCCTCACACTCATCAGCAGGCCGTTGGCGATTACCTCACTCATGCGCATCACTAAACTCAGCCGGGTGTTTTGCAGTACGAAATACTCCATCATACCTCCAACATTGACAATACCGATAATGTGGTAGTCGCCAATCTCCGGCAGGGCCTTATTGACGCCGGTTCCCGGTTTAAGGGGACCGGCTTTGAGCGAAATATATCCAACGTTTTCTGATTTTCCGAGACAGGCGTCAATGGCCAGAACCACGGCATCAGGATGTCTGGCCTTGATTCTGGCGGCGCAGTGTTCGAGGTTTAAGGCATGCACCGGTTCATCAAGACAGCCGTACACTGTAATGTTCGGCGGCAGGTTTCTTAGGAGCGTGGTGCCGATCAGCGGGCCAAGGGAGTCTCCTGTGGAACGATCGGTACCGACGCAGACAATAACCAGATGGCGGTCTTGAGTTATCCGTGATACAGACAGGGCCAGCGTTTCAGAGGCAAAAGGATCATCCATGTGTAATCTGACGATGTGATCATGGTTGCGATCTATGATGGGAGCTCCCTCCCCTCGGTATTAGTGATCTTTTCACTAATATACGCCGCAATCCATCATAATATGTATTGCCGGCTGTATTTTCAATGGGGAGGGATCTTGTGGCTTGGAAAATTGCTTCATTATATATAGCCTCTGTTATTGGTGCGGGCTTTGCCTCAGGCCAGGAATTAGTGCAGTTTTTTGCAAGGTTTGGCTATCTGGCATATCTTGGGGTTGGATTGGCAGCCCTGATGTTGAGCGTCTGCGGTGGCCAAACTCTGGCCAAATGCGTCAATTGGCGTTTGGACGATTACAGCAAGTTGATCACGCGGCTCGACCGCCGCTCCGCTCCCTATTTTGATCTGCTCTACACTGCTTTTCTCATCCTGGGTACAGCCATTATGTTGGCCGGCAGCGAAGTAGTGCTCCTGGAAACAGCTGCAGTCCACGGCGGAATGTACATAACGGCGCTTCTGATGCTGATCCCGCTGGTGACAGGGCCGCAGGCTATCCTAAATCTTAACGGATATCTGGTGCCTGTCATGATCTTCATGATCGGCAGCGTTGCAGTCGTGACAATTATCAAAGGGAATTTCGGTCCTGCGCCGGGGATGATGGAAGCTGTACCGTACGGGATTCTGTACGCTGGATACAACTATGGCTTTGCCCTGGCTGTTTTTGCAGGTATCGGCGGGCTTTGCAGCAGCCCGGCTGCGGCTAAATCCGGCGGTCTGGTTGGAGGCCTGCTTTTAGGCGCTTTGATTGGTTTAGTTATAACGGCATTTTTCGCCGCCCCGCCGGAGGTTCTCCATGCACCAATACCGATGCTGGTTCTGGCCCAGCGAATTAGCCCGCTTGCCGCAAAGGTATACGGTTTGGTGATCTGGATTGCCATGTACACTACGGCGTTGGCTCATGGGTTGGCAGTGGTTCAGCGCCTGCACGGCCGGATTACCCCCAGTTGGTGGTGGACAGCCAGCTTGTCCACCGCAGGGGCACTGCTTATCGCCAGGATGGGTTTCGTGCCGTTAATCAGCTTCACCTACCCGATCTTTGGCTTTATCGGTTTGTATTTACTGTACCAGGTGCTGCGGCGGTGAAACCAGGTTCCAGCTGCCAGACACAGCAGAGGAGGATTATGATGACAGTCAACCATTCATTATACGAACAGGGAGTAGCATTGCTGGAACAAGGGGCATACGAGCAGGCGGAACAGTGTTTCCGAGCGGCCATTGAAGCGGAACCAGGCAACGCTCAAGCGTGGAACAAGCTTGGAGTGCTGTATGTACACCGGCGCGATCTGAAACAGGCACTTGCGTGTTTCCAAACTGCCGTTGGCTGTGATCCGAAGCTGGCGGCAGCGTACAGCAACCTCGGCAACATCTATCTGGAACAGGGGGACTTGGATAACGCGCAAGCAGCCTATCATCGGGCAATAGAAGCCGACCCTGAGTGTGCCGTGGCCTACCACAACCTTGGTGTGTTGTACAAGCAGCAGGGCAATTACGGCGAAGGAATCAAGTACTTAAAAAAAGCGGCAAAGCTCAACCGTAACCGCCCTTGGCAGGGCCGGCAGCCTCCCAGGCTCGAGAGCGTGAGGGTTATCATCTGGCTGATCATCATTGGGCTTGTACTGTTTATCCTGCTAAAACGCCAATAAAGGGCAAAACCCCAGCACAAGTCCATGGTGGTGCCGGGGTTTCCCTTCAGCGGCGCCTGTTAGGCCTCCAGATAAGAATAACTGTTTTCTTTCTGGCCTTTAAAATCGGGTCGAGTAACACTTTGAGCATGTTGAACATGTCATTCCCCCGCTTACGGTAATCATACCGCTGATCGGCTCTGTGTTGTATGTTATGAAGGAGATCCATATTTGGTGACAAATTGATATAGTGAAAGTGGGAAATAAAAGGAAAAGGAGGTTTCTTGGTGGCATTAAAAACACCGCTGTATGAACAGCATGTCAGTTTGGGTGCCAAAATAACGGAATTTGCAGGCTTTTTGATGCCGCTGCAGTATGCCGGTATTGTGGCTGAGCACCATACTGTCCGCACGATGGTAGGCATTTTTGATTTGACCCATATGGGAGAGATTCTTGTTGCCGGAAGGCAAGCAGAGCAGTTTTTGAACTATATAACTACAAACAATGTTTCTAACTTGATGCCGGGTGCAATTCAGTACAGCCTTTTGACCAATGCAAACGGTGGTGTCATTGATGATATCCTGGTTTACCGCGTGCCGGAGGGTTTCTATCTGGTGGTGAACGCCGCTAATACAGCCAAAGACTATCAATGGCTGCGGCAGCATGCACCGGAGGGTGTCACAATCACCGATCTGTCGGCGGAGACGGCATTGATTGCTGTCCAAGGGCCGAACTCGCTGCCTGTGGCTGAAAAAGCCCTTGATGAAGGATTGGACGGTGTGCCTTACTACCATTTCACCGATCTGTCATACCGCGGTGAGCGCATCCGGGTTTCCCGAACCGGTTATACTGGTGAGGATGGATTTGAGATTTACATGCCGCTGCAGCTTGCACCACTGCTCTGGGATGAACTGCTGGAAGTGGGCAAACCTTACGGGATTCAGCCTATCGGCCTGGGTGCCCGGGATACGCTCCGCCTGGAAATGCGGATGGCGCTGTACGGTAATGAACTCACGGACAATGACACGCCTTTGGAAGCGGGTTTGGCTAGGTTTGTCGCTTTTGACAAGGGAGAGTTCATCGGCAGGGAAGCATTGCTGAGGCAAAGAGCGGAAGGTGTGAACCGCAAGCTCGTAGGCTTCGTCATGAAAGAAAAAGGGATTCCCCGGCATGGATACAACATTGTCAAAAACGGGGAGATTATCGGGCACGTGACAAGCGGGACCATGTCGCCAACTCTGCAGATCGGGATCGGCATGGGTTATGTTGCCAGCGCCCACGCCCAGGCGGGAAGCACGATCGAAATCGAAATCCGCAGGCAAATGGTGCCTGCGGAAATCATTAAAGGTAGGTTTGTAACGAAAAAGTAATTTAAAGGCAGGAGGTTTTGCGAGCATGGAGATCAGAAAGGGAATTCTGTACAGCAAAGAACACGAATGGGTACAGGAAATCAGTGATTCGGTGGTCAGAGTGGGCATTACCGCATTTGCACAGGATCAGCTCGGAGACATCGTGTACATCGAACTGCCTGAGCTTGACACTGAAGTAGCCAAAGGCGAGTCTTTCACTGTTGTCGAATCGGTAAAGGCGGCTTCAGATGTTTATGCGCCGGTTTCGGGAACAATCGTTGCAGTGAACGAGAAACTGGAAGACAATCCGGAATTGATTAATGAATCTCCCTATGACGACGGGTGGATCATCGAGATCAAGTGCGATGAATTGGATCTGTCGGACTTGATGACTGCTGAGGAGTACGCCCAGTACATAGAGGAGGTATAATCGTGCCTTATATTCCCAATACGCCGGAAGAGCAGCGGCAGATGCTCGAAGCCATTGGTTTGAGCAGGCTGGCGGATCTCTTCGCGGATATTCCCGAGCAGCTTAAACTGAAGCGGCCTCTGGATCTGCCTGAACCTCTTGCTGAGCATCAACTTCTGCGTTATATGGGCCAGCTTGCAGATAAAAATGTCAACTTGGATCGCTGTGTTTCATTCCTGGGTGCCGGAGCTTATGACCATATCATCCCCGCAGTGATTTCCCATTTGATTATGAGGGGCGAGTTTCTGACAGCCTATACGCCGTATCAGGCGGAAATCAGCCAAGGCGTGCTTCAGTCCATTTTCGAGTTCCAGACTCTGATTGCCAACCTGACCAAGATGGAGGCAGCCAACGCCTCGATGTACGATGGAGCAACCGCTCTGGCAGAAGCGGCTTTGATGGCGTGCAATGTCACAAACCGCCGTAAAGTGGGGGCGGCTGCCAACCTTGATCCCCAGTGGCTGGAGCTGCTCCAAGTATATTTGGAGAACCAAGATATTGAACTGGTCAAAATCGCCTACAATCATGACACAGGATTGACCGACATTGACTCAGTGGACACCAAACTCGGCCCTGAGCTTGCCTGTATGATTGTCGGCCAACCTAGTTTCTTCGGCACTTTGGAGGATATCGGCCGGATCGCGGCTTGGATTAAGTCCCACAAAGGCCTTCTGGTGATGGCCGTTGACCCTATCAGCCTAGGTCTGCTCAAAGCGCCGGGAGAATACGGCGCTGATATAGCTGTGGGCGATGCCGGATGCCTAGGGAACCCGATCAGTTTCGGCGGGCCTAGTGTGGGGTTCTTTGCTGTGTCCGACATGAAGCTGGTTCGAAAAATGCCCGGCAGGATTGTAGGGCAGACCACTGACCGGGACGGCAACGTCGGCTATGTCCTGACGCTCCAGGCCCGGGAGCAGCATATCAGGCGGGAGAAAGCCACCTCCAACATTTGCACCAACCAGGCACTGAACGCACTGACGGCCACCATTTACCTGGCTCTGCTCGGACCGCAGGGGATCCGCCAGACTGCCTACCAGTGCCTCCAGAAAACCGCATATCTGCGTCGGAAGCTGGAAGCGGCCGGTTTCAAGGCCCGTTTTAAAGCACCTGTGTTCAAGGAGTTCGTCTTGCAGGCCGACTGGGATTGGGAGGCAATCAACGAAAGGCTTCTGGAACACAATTACCTCGGTGGGTTCCCGCTGAAACAGGTGGATCCCAGTTTGTTCGACTGTGTGTTGATTGCAGTCACAGAAGCCCGGACCAAAGCGGAAATGGATCAATTTGTGGATCTGTTAAGGGGGTGGCGGTAATGCTGTTGCTGGATATGTCTGTGCCTGGGCGGCAAGGTTACACCCTGCCTAAGCTTGATGTGGATGAAATACCGATTACTGATCTGATTCCCGAGGATTATCTTAGGGAAAGCGAACTGGGACTGCCAGAATTGACAGAACCGGAGGTGGTCCGTTATTTCACTCAGCTGTCCCGTAAGAACCACGGTGTTGATGTAGGGTTTTATCCCTTGGGCTCCTGCACTATGAAGTACAACCCCAGAGTAAACGAAGACATTGCCGCCATGCCTGGGTTCAGCAGGATTCATCCCCGCCAGCCGGAAAGCACTGTGCAGGGAGCACTGCAGTTAATGTATGAGCTCGACCGCAGTTTGGCGGAAATTGCAGGGTTGGCCAAAACCTCGTTACAGCCGGCGGCAGGTGCCCACGGTGAGCTGACGGGGCTGCTGATTATCAAAGCTTACCACAAGTCCAGAGGGGAAGCAGAGCAGCGCCGGGAAATCATCATTCCCGATTCCGCTCATGGTACTAACCCTGCCAGCGCTCAAATGGCTGGTTTTATTGCCCGGGAAATACCTTCGAACGAGCGGGGCGGGGTCGATGTGGAAGCGCTCAAAGCGGCAGTTGGGCCGCAAACGGCAGGGTTGATGCTCACCAATCCCAACACCTTGGGATTGTTTGACGAGAACATAGAAACAATAGCCAAGATCGTCCACGACGCAGGCGGGCTGCTGTACTACGATGGTGCCAATGCCAACGCCATACTGGGGATTGTCCGGCCGGGGGACACCGGTTTTGACATCGTTCACTTTAATCTGCACAAGACTTTCTCAACACCCCACGGCGGAGGCGGACCAGGGTCAGGGCCGATTGTGGTCAGTGAAGCGTTGGTAGACTTTCTCCCGAGTCCGATTGTGGAGTACAGCGGCGGCCGATACCATCTGGTGCGGCCTAAACACAGCATTGGGCCGGTTAAAGCGTTCTACGGCAATTTTGCCGTCATGGTCAAAGCTTATGCTTTCATCCGCCATTTGGGTGCAGAGGGCTTGAGGGCGGTCAGCGAAAACGCAGTGCTCAATGCCAACTACGTTATGCATCAGCTCAAACAAGATTACTATCTGCCGTATGACCGCCGCTGCATGCACGAGTTTGTCTTGTCAGGCAAATGGCAGAAAGAATACGGTGTCTCCACACTGGATATGGCCAAACGCCTGCTGGATTACGGTGTGCACGCTCCGACCATCTACTTCCCCTTGATTGTGGAAGAGGCCATCATGGTAGAACCGACCGAAACAGAATCAAAGGCAACCTTGGATGCATTTATCGCAGCCATGAGAGCGATAGCGGGGGAAGCTAAAAATGACCCAGAGAAGTTGAAGGAGGCTCCAACGCGAACACCGGTAAAACGCCTGGATGAGACTAAGGCTGCCCGGACCCCAGTCTTGGTGTACAGACCGGCGAAGTAAGCAAATAGAAACTAAAAGCGCTTTTCCCTTGCGAGAAAAGCGCTTTTTTTAATTCGAACAGACCATGAGCTGTCTATCTGAATCCTTCTCTGAGAATCTGGATGTTCGCCTCTTGCTCCAACCGGTAGAGATAATGGCCCAGGTATTCGCTGGCAATGAACCTGATCATGGTATCTTCGATATCAGCATAATCGTTTTCGAGGGATGCTTGATAAGGTGCAATCTTATCAGTAACCTTCACCACATGCCAGCCGAAGTAAGTCTTGACTTTACCGACCTGGTTGATATCCAAGCTCCAGCAGAGTTGTTCAAATTCAGGCACCATTTCCCCTTTGGCAAAATAACCCAGATCTCCGCCTGCCACACCGGTTCCTGTATCAGTGGAGTAGGTTTTGGCTAGATCGGCAAAATTGGCTCCCGCTTTCAACTGAGCCAACAGCTGGTCGGCTTCAGCTTCAGTCGCGACAAGAATGTGGCTGGCCCGGACCATTTCCGGCCGGCTGAAATAATCCTTGTTTTCTTCATAGAACTGAGCCACCTGATCTGGGGTGACAGTTGTTTCTTGCAGGGCGCAGAGATAGAGTGTGTACTCCAGCTCCATCAACTCCAGGAACACTTCCTGAGTCATTCTCCGCTCTTCCAGGTAAGCGTAGAAATTGGCCTCCCCGCCCAACTGCCTAATGGCATCAGCGAGATTCTCTGTCAGGTACGCTTCCATTTCCTGCGGATCGACAGTTATGCCCAAGGCCTTTTGCTTCTGCCGGACCAATTCCCTGAAGATCATTTGAGCCAAGACAAAGGAGCCGACTTCCCGTTCCATAGTCGCATAAAACTCATCCAGAGTAATGACTCGATCATTGACTATGGCGACAATATCAGTATTGGATGTGTCAGCCGCAAAGGCTGGCATGGTAGTCATTAGTAGTGATAAAATCAAGACGATGGACAGTTTGCGCAATTTCAAAGAAACATCTCCCTCTCTCTAAGCGTGATTAAGTACGTTGTTACACTATTCGTGATCAGCAGACAAAAACCTGCCAGTGGTGGAACATATTTTTGAAACCCCAAGTACAATCAGCTATAATGGACATGGAGGGATTGGGATGTACAATGTGGGAGACATCTTGCGCCTGCGCAAGAAACATCCCTGCGGCGGAGACCAGTGGGAGGTGCTCAAAGCAGGGGTGGACATGCGGCTGAAATGCCTCAAGTGTGAGCGGGTGATCCTTATTCCCAGGGTGAAATTGGAAAAGCAAGTCAAAGAGGTGACACCACCAGCGCAATAATACTGCACTCCTGCCCCCGGATCGCATATACTACTATGTGATCGCTTGCGAAAGGGGATATCAACAATGGGAAAAACCCGCAAGTTTTTTGCAGGGGGCTGCACGCCTTTGGGGTTTTACTCGCTCTTTGACTACATTGTTGGAGATGAGGCCTACCGGATCTATATCTTCAAGGGAGGCCCCGGTAATGGTAAATCCACACTGATGGCTAGAATTGCCGCAGAAGCAGCAGATTTAGGTTATGATGTGGAAGAGTTTCACTGCTCTTCGGACATTGATTCTTTGGATGCAGTCGCGATCCCGGCTCTGCGGGCGGCAGTGCTGGACGGCACCGCTCCGCATGTCATTGATCCACAGTACCCTGGATGTGTCGAGCGGATCATCAATCTCGGCCAATTCTGGGATCATCAGCTGATCGCCGCGCGGCGGGAGGCTATTGTGGAACTGACCGATCAAAACAAAGCCTGTTATCCTCGGGTGTATCATTATCTTAAGGCTGCGGCGGAGCTGCACGAAGATATGTATGATATCAACAGCAGCTGTACGGATTTTGATCGGGTGAACCGTATCGCGGACGACTTAATAGATACGATCTTTGCCGAACAGACCCGGCCTAGGCGCAGGGGAAAAGTGCGCAGGCTGTTTGCTTCGGCCTACACACCACAGGGGCAGGTCAATGAACTGCATAACATTATGGAAGATTTTCCGCACCAGTACATCATCAAAGGGGAACCAGGCACAGGGAGAGATCTGATCTTGGAGCGGATCGCCAGCCATGCTGCCGCCAGCGGCTATGATGTGGAAGCCTATCCGTGCCCGATCGTTCCGAAGCGCTTGGATCATGTGGCCCTGCCGCAGCTGGGTACGGCCGTCATTTCGTGCCATGCTCCCCATATTTACGAGCGGAATGGAGCGGACGTCATCAATCTCAATGACTGCTTGGATCAGGCCAAAAGAAGCGCTTATCAATATACACTGCACAAGGATTTCGTGCTGTTCGATGAACTGATCAATCTGGCCTTGAAACAGCTGCGCCGGGCGAAAGCCATCCATGATGAACTGGAGCAGCAGTACATCCCACATATGGACTTCAGCCGGCTGGAACAGGTCAAAGAGGAGATTCTCAGCGACATATTGCGTTAAATACCAAACAGGAGAGGTTGGGGTTAGAGGTCATGGAGATCGGAATCGTGGGTTTGGCGAATGTGGGCAAATCGACGCTTTTCAACGCTTTGACACAGGCTGATGTGCCTGCGCTCAACTATCCGTTTTGCACGATTGAACCGAACGTGGGTGTCGTGATGATCCCGGATCAGCGCCTTTTGGCAGTGGCCGAGGTGGTGCAGCCGGAAAAAGTGACCGGTTCAGTGATTAAATTCGTGGATATTGCGGGCCTGGTGCGGGGTGCAAGCAAGGGCGAGGGCCTCGGGAATCAGTTCCTGGCTCAGATCCGCGAGGTCGATGCTGTTGTCCATCTGATCCGGGCGTTCAGAGATCCGAATGTCGGCTCAGTCGAGGGCGATGTGGATCCTTTGAGAGATCTCGAAGTCGTGGAAACGGAACTAGCCCTGGCCGATCTCCAGACCTTGGAAAACCGGATGGAAAAGGTCAGCCGCATGCTGAAAACTGGCGACAGGAAATACCGGGAGCAGATGGAAGTGCTGGAAGAAGCTCACGATCATCTCAACAACGGCCGCATCGCAGCTCTTGATCCGGGAAAATTCCCGCCAGATCTGCGGCTGCTTTCTACGAAGCCTGTGGTATATGTAATCAATGTAGACGAGGAACAGCTGCACGATCCCGGGCAAATTAAGTCGCTGGATCAGATCAAAGCCAGAGCTGCTGCCAGGAACTACGAGGTGATCCTGCTCTGTGCGGCAGTGGAGGCGGAATTGGCCAAACTGAGCCCAGATGAAGCCCGGGAGTATTACCAGGAGTTTGGAATGGACGAGCCAGGCCTCAACCGGATTATCAAGGCAGGGTACCGGCTGCTGGACCTGGTCACTTTTTACACGATCAAAGGCACCGAGACCCGGTCCTGGCTGGTTCCCCGTGGAACATTGGCCCCCCAGGCAGCAGGGAAAGTCCATACGGACATGGAACGCGGCTTTATCAAGGCGGAGGTGGTGGCGGCGGACAAGCTGATTGCCTGCGGCTCGTTTGCCAAGGCGAAAGAGCAGGGCGCCGTGCGGCTCGAAGGTAAAGAGTACGCAGTCCAGGATGGCGATGTGATTTTGTTTCATTTCAATGTTTGACTTCTCCGAATTTGTAGTGGTATAATAAAACATGCCCTGCCCCGGGTTGGACCGGGGCCGCTAGTCCAGAGGGAGGAGGTGAGCCGACGGTGCGTGCCTATGAATTGATGCTGCTGCTTAACCCACAGCTTGAAGAAGAAGCGATTGAGGCTGTGATCAAGAAAACCACCGACATCGTGACATCACGCAACGGTGAAATTGAGAATATTGACCGTTGGGGGAAGCGCAGACTCGCCTATGAGGTACAAGATCACACCGAAGGCTTCTATGTGGTAATCCGCTTCAAAGCAGATAACGAAGCGACTACTGAAGTCGATCGTGTGCTGAAGATTACCGAGGAAGTACTTCGTTTTCTGCTCGTTCGTAAAGATAAGGAATGAGCAAAGGAGTGAGCTGCGGTGTTGAATCGGGTAATCCTTATTGGGCGGTTGGTCGCGGATCCTCAGCTGCGCTACACCCAAAGTGGAGTTGCGGTCACGTCGTTCACCATTGCCGTTGATCGATCGTTCAGCTCGCAAAATGGCGAACGGGAAACGGATTTTATTGATATTGTCACATGGCGCAAGCTTGCTGAGACTTGTGCCAATCACCTCAACAAAGGCCGCTTGGTTGCAGTTGAAGGGAGACTGCAGATCCGTTCCTATGATGATCGAGACGGCATCCGCCGCAAAGCTGCAGAAGTGGTGGCCGAACAGGTACAGTTCCTGGATCGGCCGAACCGTGATCAGGAAGGCGCCGACCTGCCCGAATCAGGATTTGATGATGTCCCATTTTAATCCCACATACTTGGAGGGTAGGTAGATGGTCAAAGAAAAAGGCCGTAAAGGCAAGAAAAAGGTATGTGCCTTTTGCGTAGATAAAATCGAACAAGTCGATTACAAGGATGTCGGCCGGCTGCGCAAATACGTCACTGAACGGGGAAAGATCATACCCCGGCGTATTTCTGGAAACTGCGCAATCCATCAGCGGCAGCTGACAGGCGCCATAAAGCGCGCCAGGCAAATGGCACTGATGCCGTATACAGTGGAGTAAGGAAGGAGCAGCACAGCTGCTCCTTTTTTTACCGCAGAAACAGGCGGCAGGACTCTCTTATTGGATGCAGAAGTACAGTAACAATAATTGCGTGGGGATGGTGAACGTTCTTTGAAAACCCGTGCACTAACCGAAGGAGCAATGTCCGCTGTCATCATCGTCCTGTTGAGCTGTTTCGACTTTGCATCCGGCCTTCTCAGCCCGCTGATCCCCATTCCGCTGGCTGTCATTGTCTACCGACACTACGTGAAAACCGGCATGGCAGTCGCATTTGTCTCTGCTGCCGCTGTTGCGCTGATCACGGCATCACCCCTCACAGGCGTTGACGTGATCATCACCGGGCTGTTGGGGATCGCTCTCGGGCTGGCCGTCAAAGAAAGATTCTCAGTCACCCGCATCTTTATCATTGGCGTGGGTGCGTCGGTTCTCGCCGCTGTGCTGCGCATATTTACATTTTCCCTGATAACAGGCTATAGCTTTATCGAGGATTATACACTACAATGGGAAAGGATCAGTCAGTATTGGCTGGAAGTGTGGCAAAGCGGCAGCCTGCCGGTGGAGACAGCGGAGCAACTCAAAGCGGTCGCGGCGAGTATGCCTGATCTGGCCCGGATGCTGCTGCCTATGGCGGTTGTGGGATACAGCATCCTTGAAACGATCGTTTGTCTCTTTGGACTCAAGGTCGCACTTAAGCGTCTCGGCGCACTGCTGCCGCCCATGCCCAGGTTCATCCACTGGAGACTGCCGTGGTATTTTGTCTGGGGCTTCATCCTCAGCAAAGCAGCGGCTATCATCCTTACATATTACCCCAGCGAAATCCTGAAGATCCTTGTCCTTAACGTGGACTTGTTTTTTTCAGGAGCCTTCTTTATTCAAGGCCTGGCGATCATGTGGTTCTATATGACCCAGGCGAACATCAGCAAGGCATTGAGGGTATTGCTCACAGCTGTGGTTTTTTTGACTGCGTCCATCTATGTTTCATTCATTCTTATCATGCTGGGAGTTCTCGATACATGGTTTGACATCCGCAATCTCAACAAGACAGGCAAAGGGGGTTATTAAGGTGGAAGTCATTCTGCAGCAAGATGTAAAGGGCTTGGGGAAAAAGGGAGATGTGGTCAACGTCGCCGACGGGTACGGCCGCAATTTCCTCCTGCCCCGGGGCTTGGCAGTCCCCGCCACAGCCGGTAATATCAAGCAAGTGGACATTGAGAAAGAAACGCAGAGGCAAAAACGGGAGCGAGAGCTGCAAGAGGCCCAGGAGATCGCTGCGAGGATTCAAGGCCAGAAACTGCAAATCGCCACCAAGGTGGGGGAATCGGGCAAGCTGTTTGGTTCCATCACCAGCCAAGAGATTGCCGAGCGGCTGAAACGGCAGTACAAGGTGGAAATTGACAAAAGGAAAATCGAGCTGGAAGAGCCAATCAAAAGCGTAGGGAAACACCCAGTCAAGATTAAGATTCATCCTAAGGTCCAGGTAGAAATTACTGTCCAAGTCACCGAAGGTTAAGGGGATACGCATGTTTGGGAAATCGAAAAACAAAAGCCTGGATCGGCCAACTGCCGATCTGCACAGCATCAACAAAAAGATATCGGTCCTGTTTGAACTGTTGAGCGAACTGCACGGTTCCGAGCAGCTGATTCTCAAAGCCGGAAAGCTCGACGCGCTGCAGCTGATGGATTCCAGCAAAGTTACAGAACGGCTGGTGGCCCTGGAAAGGCTTGTCTACGAAGATCCCACCATCGACCAGGATTACTCGGAAGCGGATTTGGATGAAGTGATCAAAGAGCTGGAAGACAACATCGCCCACATGATTGCCAGAAACACCGTGGAAAAGGAACTGGAGGCCAAGGTGGCTGCTTTGATGCAGCAGCGCCACCAGGAGTATCTCCAAGAAATCCAGGCTGAAGTGCTCAAACAGGAGCTGGGAGCCGACAATGCCCAAACATTGAGGAAATATGCCCAGCTGGAAATGCTGGAACAGAAAAAGCTGGCTGCCTCGGCCATGGAACTGATGCGGCCGGTGAAGCTGTCCCAAATTGTGGGGCAGCGCAGTGCCCTCAATGCACTCATAACCAAGCTCAGCTCTCCGTTTCCACAGCATATCATCATCTACGGGCCACCGGGAGTCGGTAAAACCACAGCGGCCCGCTTGGCTTTGGATTATGCCAAAAAGCGCCCTTACACACCATTTGCCGAAGATGCGCCTTTTGTCGAGGTGGATGGCGCTACCCTCCGCTGGGATCCCCGGGAAGTCACAAACCCACTTCTGGGCTCGGTGCACGATCCGATTTATCAGGGCGCCAGGCGCGAACTGGCCGACGGGGCCATCCCCGAGCCCAAGCTGGGTTTGGTAACCAAAGCCCACGGCGGAGTGCTGTTTATCGATGAGATCGGTGAACTGGACCCACCGCTCCAAAACAAGCTGCTGAAAGTCCTGGAAGACAAGAGGGTGACCTTTGACTCGGCATACTTCGATCCGGATGACCCTCGGGTACCCAAGTGGATTCGGAAACTGTTCAACGACGGTGCTCCCGCCGACTTCATCCTGATCGGGGCCACGACCAAGGACCCCAGTGAAATCAATCCGGCACTGAGATCTCGCTGTGCCGAGATCTTTTTTGATCCCCTGTCGGAGAAGGATATTGAACTCATTGTCGGTTCGGCGGCGCAGCGTTTGGGCATCCACCTCGCTCCCGAACTGTGCGCCATGATTGCGGAATACACCATCGAAGGCAGACAGGCGGTGCGGCTGCTGGCCGATGCTTACAGCGCAGCCCTCTTCCGCCACTGCGAAGCGAATGGGGATGCAGCCGGCCTGGAGATCACCAAAGAAGATCTGCTGACGGTCATCCAAGCCGCTCGGTTGACTCCCATTGATTACTACAAAGCTTCACAGCGGCCGGAAATCGGACAGGTTTTCGGGTTGGGGGTGGCCGGTTTTCTCGGCTCGGTAATCGAGATTGAGGCGGTGGCCTTTCCTGCGGCCCAGAAGGGCAAAGGAACCGTCCGATTCAATGATACAGCCGGAAGCATGGCCAAGGACAGTGTTTTCAACGCGGCTTCCGTGTTCCGGATGCTGACCGGTGAAGAACTGAGCGACTATGATATCCATGTCAACGTGGTGGGTGGGGGAAATATCGACGGGCCTTCAGCTGGAGCCGCGGTCTTACTGGCGATTTACTCCGCTGTGAAGGGGGTGGCCCTGCCGCAAGACATGGCCATCACCGGCGAAATCTCGATCCGGGGAAGGATCAAACCGGTGGGAGGCATACCTGAAAAGCTCTACGGAGCCAAAAGAGCCGGCATGCGCCGGGTTTATATCCCTAAAGCCAATTTGGACAGTGCTTCCGGCCGTGATTACGGCCTGGAGGTTGTTGGTGTGGCTGACGTCCATGAACTGATGGCATCACTTTTTCCCAACCCGCTGGCAGGAAGTGAGGTAGGATAAATGGAGCTCTTGGGAGTGATCGGCAACCCCATTGCCCATTCTCTGTCGCCGGTGATGCATCAAGCAGCTTTGGCTGCAGCCGGTAAACAGGGAATCTATTTGGCTTTTCTGGTGAAGCCGGAAGATCTGGGGCAGGCTGTCCGCGGGGCCAAAGCCCTTGGCTTTACAGGCCTGAATGTGACCATTCCCTTTAAGCAGCAAGTCCTGCCGTACCTTGACGCACTGACGCCAGAGGCAGAGAGTATTCAATCGGTGAATACCATCGCTTTCACCGGCGGCCGCATTGTAGGCCACAGCACAGACGGGATTGGTTTTGCCGCTGCCGCCGAGCATGAGCTGGGCTATGACTTTACCGGAAAAACCGTGCTGGTGATCGGTGCCGGCGGTGCTGCCCGAGCTATCGTCGCCCAACTCTTAAGTCAGCAGTGCCGGGTTTATGTCACCAACAGGACTGAGGCACGGGCTTTCACCCTTCTGGATCTTGCGGGGAAAGATCCAGCGCGGCTGACCGTTGTACCTATGCAGCCCCAGAACTTGGAATCGATCATGGCTCAGGTGGATGCCGTGGTCAACACCACACCAGTGGGTATGAAACAACAAGCGGCCCAGCCAGAACTGCCGATCCCGGCAGAACTGCTGCTGCCGCAGCATCTTGTTATAGATATCATCTACAATCCCAAGCAGACTTTGTTCCTGGAACTGGCCCGCCAAAAAGGCTGCCGCACCCAGAATGGTGTAGGTATGCTGGTGTGGCAGGCAGTGAAAGCGTGGGAATTCTGGTGGGGGATCACACCGCCGGCTCAAGTGATGTACCAGGCAGTGGAGGATGCATTAAAAGCCTCACTAAGATAGCGAGGCTTTTTATTATCTTCATTGGAGCTGCTCGGCTCCTTCACAGGCACTGAACACAAAGATCCGCGGCTCCAGGCCGGTCCGTTGTGGATACTCCTCCATGACTGCCGCTTTAAGCTGATCAACATATTCCGCAGCAACCAAAGACACTGTGCACCCACCGAAACCGGCGCCCGTCATCCGAGATCCATAAGTACCGGGAACGCTCTGGGCCAACTCCACTAAAAGATCCAGTTCTCGGCAGCTCACTTCATAATCATCTCTGAGGCTGACATGGGACTGGTTCATCAGCCGGCCGAACGCTTCCAGATCACCAGCCGAAAGATATCTTACAGCGTCCAGCACCCGCTGGTTCTCCGTAACCACATGCCGGGCCCGTTTGCAGAGATCCGGCGGGAGTTTTTCCACCAGATCCAGATCGGCAGGGCTGACATCCCGTAACGCCCGAATCTGGGGCAGTGATTTCTGGAGTTCCCGGACTGCAGCTTCGCACTGGCTGCGCCGGAGGTTGTACTCGGAACTAACCAAGCCCCTTTTGACCCCGCTGTCAATCACCACAATCGCTGCCTGTTTGGCGGCAAAAGGCGCCGGCACCAGCTGGTAATCCAGCGAGCGGCAGTCCAAGAACAGCACATGCCCTTTTTTCCCCAGCATGGAAATGAACTGATCCATGATACCACAGTTGACACCGACAAATTCATTTTCCGCCCGCTGGGCCAGCTTGACAAGTTTGACCGGATCAATGTCCAGGCCTTGGAGGTTTTTGATTAAAAGCGCGGTGCCCACTTCCAAAGCGGCGGAAGAGGACAGCCCGGCTCCTTGGGGCACATTTCCCGTCAGCACAATGTTCATGCCTCTGAGGGGTGTGGACTCTGAGAGCATGGCGCAGACACCGCGGATGTAATTGGTCCAGGTGGCCTTGGTGCTGTGCTGCAGATCCTGAAGCGAGAATTGATCCCCGCTTTGGAAGTCCAGAGAATAGAGGTGGACTTCCTGATCGCCCCTCAGGGACCCCGCCAGCATGATTTGGGCGTCAATCGCCATGGGCAGCACATAACCGTCGTTGTAATCGGTGTGTTCGCCGATGAGATTCACCCGCCCGGGCGCTCTGACCACAATCGGTTCACCGGCGTCGGGAAAACGCTGATGAAAGGCATTCACCAGTTCAAACACATTCATTTGGCAGCACCTCGCAGTCGCTCCGCTTGTTCTTCAGGGCTCATATCAGTAATGAAAGTACCTACTCCGGATTCCACGCCCGCCAGATACTTCAGTTTGGTTTCGGTACGGTTAAAGGGGTAGAATTCAAAGTGGAAATGATACTCGGGATAATCCCCCTTGGCAGGCACTTGGTGCAGCGCCATGATGTACGGCAAGGTAAAACCGAAAAGATTGTCGTAACTGGTAATCAACTCCTTAAGGATGCCGGACAGATCCATCCGTTCTGTGTCTGTTAAATCCACAAGCGACCCCATATGGCGTTTGGCCAAGATGTGCACTTCATAAGGATAACGGGCATAGAAAGGCACAAAAGCCGTGAATGATTCGTTATCGCAGATAATGCGCACCTGATCGCCGTGCTCCCGTTTGAGGATGTCGCAGTATAGGCAGGTGCCGTGTTTTTCATAATGCTGTTTGGCCGCCGCCAGTTCTTGTTTGGGGATCGGCGGAATGAACGGGAAGGCGTAGATCTGCCCGTGGGGGTGGTGCAGCGTTACACCCACTGCTTCGCCTCGGTTTTCGAAAATATAGACATACTCAATGCCCGGTTTTGATCCCAGTTCCTGATAACGATCAGTCCAGACCTGAATCAAGTTATAAATATGTTCCACCGAAGCATCACCAAGGGTCAGGTCATGATCTGGTGAATAACAGATGACCTCACAGATTCCTTCTGCCGGTGCGGTGGGATATAAATCAGTTGGCTGCATGCCCACTTCCGGCGGCGGTGTCCTCAGTGAAGGAAACTTGTTGGCAAACACCACGATTTCATAGTCTTCGGCAGGGATCTCTGTTGGAAAGGCACCAGGCTTGGTCGGGCACAGAGGGCAGAACTCTTTCGGCGGTTTAAAGGTACGATTCTGGCGGTGGGTGGCTACGATCACCCACTGCATCAACTGAGGGTTCCAGCGAAGTTCCGACATGGTTTACTTCTCCTTTTTCTTGGTAAACGTATAAAAGATGATATAACGGCCGTCATCTTTTTGCTTGACAGTTTTTTGCATCTTGGTTTTCTTCAAGGTACAGCCACCTCCTTGCAGCATGTCCAGGGCGCCAAAAGGGTATTTTCCCTTTTCTTCTACATATTATTTAGTGGTTCCTTCAAGAAAATGCCGCGGGTTGACAGGAGCAGGCGTTGTTGAGTCAGAATAAAGCAATGAAACGGAACAGGAATCAAAGAATGCAAGAGGGAGGATATTTAATGTCTAAAATACGCGTAGGGGTGATTTTCGGCGGCCGGTCCGGGGAACACGAAGTCTCATTGATGTCGGCGAAATCCGTGATCTCTGCCCTTGATCCCCATAAGTACGATATTATACCGCTTGCCATTGATAAAAACGGCAAATGGCTGCTGCCGAACGAAGCGGTCAAGATGCTTGACGCGGCGGTGGCGCCCATGCTTGCCACCGACATCCCCGTAGCCGAGGGAGGGCAGTTCCCCCTGGTCCCTGACCCCGGTGCTAAGACAGCTTACTTGGACGTGATCTTTCCCGTACTCCACGGCCCCCACGGCGAAGACGGGACAGTCCAGGGCCTGTTGGAACTGGCCAATATCGCCTACGTGGGGGCTGGAGTCTTAGGTTCAGCCGTCTCCATGGACAAAGCCATGATGAAGTCCGTGTTTTCCCAGGCCGGGCTGCCTGTGCTGAAGTGGGAGACGGTGATCCGCAGGCATTGGGAGCAGAATCCGGATCCGGCCATTGATGCCATTGAAGCAAAGATCGGCTATCCTTGTTTCGTCAAGCCAGCCAACCTTGGTTCCAGTGTAGGCATATCCAAAGCCTGCAGCCGGGAGCAGTTGGTGGAAGCGGTGAACCTGGCCTGCGAGTTTGACCGGCGGGTAATTGTGGAACAGGGACTCATCAAACCGCGGGAGATCGAATGCAGTGTCCTGGGCAACGACGACCCGATTGTCTCAGTCCCAGGTGAGATTGTGCCCGGCAATGAGTTTTACGATTATGAAGCTAAATACTTGAACGACAGTTCCCAGCTGATTATCCCGGCAGATGTCACTCCCGAGCAGCGACGCCTCCTGGAAGATTACTCCATCAGAGCCTTCAGAGCAGTAGACTGTGCTGGTATGGCCCGGGTGGATTTCTTCATCACCGAGGATCAGCAGGTGGTCATCAATGAAATCAACACGATCCCCGGCTTCACCAGAATCTCTATGTACCCGAAGTTGTGGGAGGCATCGGGGATCAGTTACCGGGAGCTTCTTGACCGCCTGATCGAGCTCGCTCTGGAACGCCATGAGGACCGCAAGCGCCGGCGGATCTCCCTCACGCCTTGACCGACCAGCTGTAGATCGGATAGAGGACATTCCACAGCCGGTAGGGCCAAGGGCGGTAGACCAAGTCAAATTCCCCCAGGTATGTGTAGGGTTCAACCGGGAAACTAAACAGACGAGTCCCCATACTCGTCTGTTTTGTTGTCAGGAGTGTGTCGATGATTTCATACATCGTGAACCCGGCTGCGGCCGCCCATTCCATAATGGCCAGGTGCAGGAAGGATTCCGGGTACAAACCAAGATGGCGCTGGCGATACACCGTATACAGGCTGTAGCAGGTGGTACCGAATGTGATCACAAGGCTCGTGCCGATTACATAGTTCTTCTGCTTGACGAAGAACAGATACACTCCGTATTCCTGCAGCAGATCCCACAGCCGCTGGTAATAACTGAACGTGCGCACTTTGATATCAGTCAGCTCGCTGTATTCCAGCAAGAGGGCATAGAAGATCTTGAGCTTTTCCATGGAGGAGCTGCACTCCACGCTGAGTTTGTTCACCTGGCCCATGTTTTTGATCAGCGTGATGTGGGATCGGTTCTGGTAAGGCAGGTGGATCCGGTAAACCTGGGTCAGCTGGAGGCTTTTGTGTGGATGGACCTGGTCAACCTGGCGGAATCCCAGTTTGATCAGTTTCTGATAGGCTCTGCCCGCAAGCCTGGGCAGGGCTGGATCGATCTTGAGGAAAACGGCGTTGACGGATCGGGCGATAGCGGCTATTTCCTCGAAGAGGAAGGCAATCAGATGGTCGTTGTCAAAATGCATCACTGGGCCGCGGGGGGCGTAGAGCAAAGACCAGTCGCTGAACAGCGGATGATTGAGCAGAGTGGCCGCCGCAGCCGCGCATCCCCGGTCGTAGACGATCAGCCGCAAAGGCTGCCAGCCAAACGACTTTTTCAGTTCTCCCCACGGGTAAGACTGGAAGAGATGGCCGTAAGGGTGAGTGAGAATGCAGTCGTCATAATCCGGGTCCCGCCCGTCAAGCATCCTGCAGGTAAACATCGTCCCGCCTCCTCCTCCCATTGTATGCAACAGGAATTGAGCAGGCTCATGTGGTATTAGTAAACAGGAGGATCCACCATGCAAATCAACAATCTTACGAAGTACTACGCCGATCAGCTGGTGTTTGCCGACATAACGGCAGCCGTGGGCCCAAGAGACCATATCGGCTTGGTAGGGGCCAACGGAGCAGGCAAGACCACTTTTCTCCGCATCCTGACCGGCGAGTTACTCCAGGATCATGGTGAAATCGTCAAACTACCCAATTACCGTATTGGTTACCTGCAGCAGCTTCTGCCTGACGGGGATCAGGTTTTGGAGCAGTATTTGACCCAGCCCTTTGCCGGGCTGCTGGAGGTCCAAAAGCAGATGCAGCGTCTGGAGCAGGACATGGCCGATTCCAGTGCAGAAGGGGAAACAGGCCGGCTGGAAACCGTGATGAAGGCGTATGCTGAGCTGCAGCAGCGGTGGGAGATGGAAGGCGGTTACACATACCAGGCCCAAATCAACAGCGTAGTTTTAGGATTAGGCCTGGATTTAGCCGATCTGGCCAAGCCGCTCAAGGCTTTAAGCGGCGGGCAGCGGATGAGGGCACAGCTGGCGCGGCTGCTTTTGGAGGCGCCGGATTTGCTGCTCCTGGACGAACCTTCCAACCATTTAGACCTGGAGGCGCTGGAATGGCTCGAGGATTTCCTCCAGAAATACACGAAAGCGGTTATCGTGGTTTCTCACGACCGCTATTTCCTCGACCGGTTTGCCGAAAAGATCTGGGAATTGGCGGATCAGCGCCTTTATCAATATAAAGGCAATTTCACCGCATATGAAGCTCAGCGCCGGGAACGGGTTGCCCAAGCCCGCAAGCAAGCTGAGAAGCAGCAGGAAGAGATTGAGAAGCTTCAAGCATTTATTGATCGATTCGGCGCCGGGACCAGGGCGGCCCAGGCCAAGAGTCGGGCCAGGAAACTGGAAAAACTGCAGCCGGTTTCCCTCAGCCGTGAGCCGGAAACCATGGAGTTCCGGTTCCGGCCGCAGCGCACAAGCGGAGTCAAGGTGGTGGAGTTCACCAATATCACCAAAGCCTACAACCGGGTAGTCCTGGATCAAGTCAGCGGCGCCATCAGGCGCGGTGAACGGATCGCCCTGCTCGGCCCCAATGGATCAGGGAAATCGACGCTGCTGAAAATTTTGGCCGGCCGTTTGGATTATACCGGTGAAATCAAATGGGGCGTAAATGTCGATGTGGGCTATTTCAGCCAGGACCTGGAATTCGAACACAACGAGACGGTCCTGCACGAACTCTATCTGACTTATGACCTCGATTACGGCCAGCTGCGCAGTGTGCTGGCGCGGTTTCTGTTCAAAGGAGACCAAGTGTTCCAACCCGTAAGCGTGCTGAGTGGAGGTGAACGCAACCGGCTCCTCCTTGCCAAGTTGTTTCTTGCCGCACCGATTTTTCTGCTGTTGGACGAACCAACCAATCACTTGGATATCTATGCCCGCTCAGCACTGGCCGAAGCCCTCAGTGAGTTTACCGGAACCATGCTTTTTGTCACGCATGATCGTTACCTGGTTGACCTGCTGGCCACCAAGATTTGGTTCCTTGAAGAAGGCAGGATAACCGAGTTTGCAGGTAATTACTCCCAATATCGGGAATACTTAAGGGCTCGGGAACTTCAGGGCCAAAAGGTGGAAAAAGCAGAGCCAAAACCGAAAGCCAAGCCTTCCCAAAAGGATCCCGGTTTGCAGAAACAGCGGCAGCGGCTGGAACTGGAGATTATCAGCTGCGAAGAGAAAAAAGCCGAATTGGAAGCACTCCTGTCTCAACCGGAATTGTATCAGGATCCGGAAAAGATGAGGCAGATCAACAAAGATTATCAAGAACTCACTGCGAAGCTCGAGGCTTATTACCAAGAATGGGAATTGCTTGTGGATGCAATTCAAGCGAGGGATGATGGGTGATGCCGCCGCGTTCAGACGATTGCATGATCAAAGGGCTGGAAAAACTGCCCCTGCAGGTACCAGTGGAACTGCTGATTGCCCAAAAAGCCCTGGGAATCACAGCGGTGATGGTCTGGATCAATCTGGCCTTGTTTGAACAGCAGCGCCAACCGGTGAGCGCCACCCTGCTGAGTGAAGCAATGAATATCAGTGAGGCGGAAGTCAGCAGGGCCTTGGCTTGTTTGGCCGATCACGGCTGGATTGTTGACGACGGAAACGTCATTAAGTTGTGTATTCCAGATTTGAAACCTGTCGAACCGGATGTGGAACTGCTGGACCCACTGCAGAAAGGGTTTGAGTGGCTGGTTAATTTCTGGACCAACCGGGTGGGTGTCCCTACCCCAGATGACATGCAGCGGCTGATGTTCTGGGTGGAACAGAAAGGAATGTCCCATGAGGTGATTGCCGTGGCTGTCGAGGAAATGTGCCATTCCATCGATAACCCGCACATGGGTTATCTGGAAGGGATCCTGCGCCACTGGCTCATGGAAGGGGTCACCACCTACCAGCAGCTATTGGACAAGCCTTATTTGGCCAAAGTGCTGCACCAATCCCGTCAGGAATCTCAAATTCATCCGGAGTCGGAAAGAAAGTGGAAGGAGCTGTTCCCCGATGAGTTCGATTCCTAAATCATTGGCGCTGCCGGTGGACATTGAAGCGGAGAAACGGGTTTTGGGCATTCTGGTCAAGTACCCGCAGGAGCTCGACAATGTAGTGGACAAACTGCGCCCGGAACATTTCTACGCTCCAGAGCACCGCAAGATTTATGAAGCGATTTGGAATTTGTATAGTGGGTCTGGCCGCGTGACCTACACCCAGCTCTACAATCACCTGCGGAAAACCAAAGCTTTCGCCAATCCCGCAGAAGTGCTGGAAAGCCTGACAGAGGCAATTGCGGTCATCAGCGAATTGGAGCCCAGTATGGAAGTGCTGCGCACTAAAGCAGGCCTGCGGCGTATCCTGGAGGCTTCGCGCACCATTGAAAACCTGGTGATCAACGAGGAAGGCCAGGATTTGGCCGAAATCCAAGCCCGGGCGCAGGAGCTGATTTTCGCTGCGACGGAAAGTGCCGGCGACGGCGAGCCCGATACCAAATCCCTGCTGGAAGTGCTCAACAAATGCTACCTTAAACTGGTGGAGAGGCGTCAGGGCATGGAAAGCGCCTACGGCCTCTCGGTTCGGTTCCCTTCCGTCGATGCAATGACCACTGGTTTCAAGAAAAAGGACTTGATCATCCTGGCGGCCCGGCCCAGCATGGGTAAAACCGCCTTTGCCCTGAACATGGTGGTCAATGTTGCCAAGCGCAGTATTCCCACCCTGATCTTCAGCTTGGAGATGGACGACGAGCAAATCGGGGACCGGATTGTGCTGTCGGAATTCTTCCGCTACAAAGAAGAGGGGGATGGGGAAATCACAGCGGCGGAATACCAGACCCGCCTCACGGATCAGCAGTTCGCCAAAGCGCAAAGTGTTTTCAACGAGCTGTATCAGCTGCCCATCACCATTGTGGATCGGCGCGGCTTAACCTGCACCGAGATCAGGGCTTTGGCCCGCAAGGTCAAAGCCAGTCAGCCGGATTTGGGCTTAATCGTCATTGACTACCTGCAGCTGATCCGCCCGCCGAGCAACAGCGCAGGGCGGAACTGGGCACTGGTTGTGGGTGAGATCGTGCGGGAACTGCGGGATTTGGCCGGAGAATTGGATGTGCCTATCATTCTGATCTCCCAGCTCAACCGAGGTGTGGAAAGCCGCGTGGACAAACGCCCGTTGATGTCGGATCTCCGGGACTCGGGAAATATCGAGGAGTTCGCCGACGTGGTCATTTTCCTGTACCGCCATGACTACTATTTCCCGGAAGAAGCAGAAGCCGAAGGCACACAGGGTGAAGTGGAAGTGATCTTTGCCAAGCAGAGAAAAGGGCCTACCGGGACGGTCAAACTGAGGTTTGTCAAGGAGTACACCCGATTTATCGACGAATTCGTGCAGTAGGCGGTGAAGCAGATGGGATTGTTTGAAGATCTGGAGCGGGTGAGGCTTAAGTTCATCGCTGTGTGCGAAAAGCTGCTGGATCGAGGCCTGATTTCCGAAGCCCAGTTCGACCAGATCCTGACGCTCTTGGATAACTTGGACGATTATGATCAACAATACATTAATCAGAAGCTGAACGAACTGACCAACGGCAAACTGGATTTGCTGTTTTGGGAACAGGATTCAGTTTAAGCCCAGCCTGCAGGAAGGAAGTTTTGCTTTGGATTACAACCAACTGATCAGCCCCAAGGCCGTCAAGGCCTTGATGGAGCAGTATCAGATTCGTTTTAAAAAACGTTTTGGCCAGAACTTTTTGGTCGATCGGAACATCCTGCAGAAGATTGTGGCAGGCGCCCGGCTGCAGCCGGATCAATTCGTGCTGGAGATCGGGACCGGCTTGGGGACATTGACTTATGCCCTGGCGCAGGCATGCCGGCAGGTGGTGACTATTGAGATCGACCCCGATCTGGCTGCTGTCTTCCGGGAAAACCAAGCTCTGGGCAATGTCCGCTTGGTATGCGGCGATGCCCTCAAGCTAGATTGGGAAACACTTTTACAAGAACATGGGTGGAACGGAGAGCGGGTGAGCCTGGTGGCGAACCTGCCTTATTATGTCACTTCGCCGCTGATCATCAAGGCTTTGGAAAGCAGCCTGGCGTTCGACCCGATTGTGGTGATGGTGCAAAAAGAGGTTGCCGAGCGGATGCATGCTGCCCCCGGCACCAAAGACTATGGGCTTTTGACCCTGATTGTCCAGTATTATGCCGATGTGGAAATGATCGCCACGGTCCCCAGGACTGTTTTTGTCCCACCGCCCGATGTGGAATCGGCAATCATCAGATTATCACCGGGCCCGCCCCGGGTGCAGGCGCAGCGGGAGGATCTGTTCGCCGTCATCCGCGCCGCCTTTTCCCAGCGGCGCAAGACACTCCGCAACACCCTGCAGGATCTATGCCAAAACTGGGGGATTGACGCACAGCAGCTGGATCATATCTTTTCCGTAATGAACCTGCCTTCCGCTGTTAGGGGGGAGGCCCTTTCGCTTGATCAGTTCGGTGTGTTGGCCGAGAAGCTGGCAGCCTTGAAGAAGTAGTGCTTTCCTGTTTTACCCGCGGAAAGCACTACTTTTTTGCCGTTTCATAAACTGTATATCAGGCGGAGGTGTCCAGATGAAGAAGGTTAACGTGGGTGACATGGTCACCCGGCGTTCATATGGCCAAGACATCGTGTTTTACGTGCGGCGCATCCTTGGCACCGATCCGCCTGTGGCCCAGCTGATCGGTGTTAATGTCCGTTTGTTTGCCGACAGCCCCTTAGACGATCTGGTCGTCCTCGATTACCGCATCAAGCCAAGCAGCCCGTCAGGATTGAAGTCAGCCATTTCCCAAATTGTGCTGCAGCGGGCCAAACCAGATTCACAGCAGCATTACCGGCTGGAAGTTGTGCGGTCTGATTATGTCCCCGTACCGGGCAAAGTACTGCACGTCGACGGCGAAGAGCACTACCTCAATCAGTGCCTGGCCTTGTACCGCAATCTCAATGTCCCCGTAATCGGGCTGCACATCCCAGAAGTGGAACAGCCTAAAAGGATCAGGGAAGTGCTGGAAAAATACCAGCCTGACATCCTGGTAATCACAGGCCATGACGGGCTGCTGCGGCGGTCAGGCAGCCGGGATTTCCTGGCCAATTACCGTTCGAGCCAGTATTTTGTCGAAACGGTGAGGCAAGCCCGCCTGTACGATTCCAACCGGGATGGGCTGGCGATCATCGCCGGTGCCTGCCAGAGCCACTTTGAGTCATTGATTGAGGCCGGCGCCAACTTCGCCAGTGCTCCGGAACGGGTGATGATCCACTGTTACGATCCGGTCTTTGTGGCGGAGAAATTGGCTTACACACCCTTTACCCAAGTGGTTAACCTGCCGGAGCTGTTCGGCACCACTATCAGCGGCAAAGACGGTATCGGCGGTATTGAAACCAGAGGCAAACTGCGGCAGGGATTTCCTCGCATCGAATCATGGCTGCCCTCAGAATCCTATACGCTGCCCAAAACATGAGAAAAAATCACGGTAATGTAAAAATTTCCCTTGACACAAGCGTTCGTTCCTGGTAGAATAATTCTTTTTGACAAGCACTGGGTGTTGTAGTATAATTTACTCAGCAGACCCAAGGAAGGCGAAGGTGAGCACATTGCCAACGAATACCAATCCTTTGGAGCAGATCAAGCTCAACTTGGATGCTTGTGTCGGCAAGAAGATCAGACTCAAAGCAAACAAGGGGCGCAAGAAAATTGTGGAAGCGGAAGGGATCCTCGAAAGCACATATCCGAACATCTTCGTGGTTAGGTTAGACAAATCCAGTGCTGTCAAAAGGATTTCCTACACCTACGCCGACATTCTCACTCAGACTGTCGAGCTCACGGTAGACAACAACCCGGCTGAAGTCGTTTGCGGTACAGCCGAAAGCATTTAGCAGGCCGCTGAAAAAGCATCGTTAGCACCACTGATGGAAAACGGTGCTTTTTTTTTATGCCCGTTCATAGTGTTTTAGTGAGAGGGCGTGAAACCATGCGGGGTAGAAAACAGAAGCTAATGCTGGGGAGGCGAGTGCTGAAACTTGGATCCCGCGGCAGCGATGTTGGCCAGCTGCAGGAGAGGCTCAAGGATTTCGGCTATGAGCCGGGCCCAGTTGACAACATTTTTGGCTACTTGACCCAGGAAGCGCTCGAGTTTTTTCAGCGCGACTACAGGCTGAAAATTGATGGAGTCGCCGGCAGGGAAGTGTTTGCCCTGCTGAACAGGGCAGAACTGCCCATCACCCGCCGTGTTCATGTGGTCCAGCCGGGCGAGACCCTGGCAAGTATCGCCGAGCAGTACCAGGTGGGGCCGGAAGCCTTCTTTGATCATTACAAAAAGGAGATCTATCCCGGGCAGCAGTTGGTTTTTTATGATCGAGAAGTGTGGGGGGTGCTCACAGACGATCTCGCAGCGCAGGATTCATTTGCGGCAAACCAGGAACTTTTGACCGGTGTATTTTTTCCAGTAAATCCTGAGCAGGGAATCCCCCGCTTTGTCCAAGCGATCACCTGTCCAAAGATTGCCCGGGTTGTCTTTGCCGAAACCGAGCTGATCAGCATCCACACCATCCTCACCCGGCGCAAAACGCGCAGGGAATTTCTTCAGTTCTGCAGAGAGCTTTCAGCCAAAGCCGACGGGCTCTGGCTTGATTGGGAACAGATCTCCCGGGTTGACGGCTACCGTTACTTCAAACTTCTGCGCACCATCAAAAAACAGAGCGGATTTCGCCGCTTGATCATCACCATTACCGGTGAAATGCCCCGGTGGAACCTGCTGGGCGGCATCGATTTCGCCGCAGTCAGCCGCACTGCCGATCAAGTGGTGGCCAAACTGCCGCTGCCGGTATACAGCAGCCCCATCTTGGACAAAAACCGCTTTGAAAAGCTGATCCACCGCATGCTCAACTATGTGCCGGCTTATAAAATCCTGCTGATCATACCGGTTCATGCCTTAATCTGGAACGAGGAAGATCCCACCGCCCAGCGGCTCAGCTATGGGGAGGCCATGGCCAAGGCCTACCGGCACGGAGCCCGATTGGAAACGGACAGCGAAGGCAAACCGTTCTACCGGTTCCTGCATCAGCAGAAGGAATGGATGCTGCGGATCTCAACCTTGGAACAACTGAATCAAATCCTGGCCCTGGCCAACCGGTATAACCTCGCCGGTATTGTCCTTGACCGGATCGGGGAGGAAGACCGCCGTTTTTGGGCCAGGATTAGAAATCATTTCTGCATCAGCAAACATTTTTTTGGACGATGATTCATATATATTTCCTGAGTTGCGGCGCAGACACAAACCAAGGGGGGAATGGAATGAGCCTCAGCATAAAAGAAGAGTATTTAAAAGTGGAGAGTCTGGTGGGTGAGAACTCAGCCCAGACGGTGCTCCAGACAACCCTGGACTTACCGGGATCGGCTCCCAGTATCGGCCGGATTGTCTGGATCAAACCGACGGCTGTGATCAGCGATGCGGCTGCTGCCGCAGACAGAGTCAGCCTGGCAGGGTACATCGATCTAAAACTTGTCTACGCTGCCGAAGACTTCGAGGCCGGGCCGCCAAGCTACCAAGTGGCCTCATACCGTCAGGCAATTACTTTCAGCGACTATGTGGAGGTTACCGGTGCGGAGGAAGGGATGCCGGTTTCCGCAAAGGTTGAGCTTCTGGGGCTGGAATGGGCTCTGAAGTCCGATCAACGGACAGTGGATGTAGATGTGTTGGTGCAGTTTTCCGCCCGGGTGAAGCAGCAGCACCAGATTCAGGCCGTGACCAATGCCAGCGTCAAGCCGCCCAAAAAGCTTGCCGTCGAAGAAGGCATTTTTACGGTTCAGCCGCTGCTGAAGACCGCCACCACAGCGTTGAGTGTGGAACGGGAACTGGCCTTGGAAGGGGAAGAGCAAATCAAAATGGTCTTGGATGCTCAAATCCGGCCCCGGATCGAGGCAGTGCAAGTGGAACAAAGCCAGATCACTGTTTCCGGCAACCTCGATCTCACCCTGATTTACCTCGACGCAGAGGGGCATGTGCAGTCGGGTGCCTTCCCCAGGGCGTATCCGTTCACCGTCAGCATCCCCAATGACGCCAGGTACACCGACCTCACTGTCAAACCGCAGGTCACAGCCGATCTGAAAGTGGATGTGAACTCAGCTGGCAGTGGTTTTGCCATGTCCGGCGACTTGAGGTTCAAACTGGATCTGTATGAAGCGAAGCAGATCCGCATGGTCCAGTCTTTGAACGGATCCAGCGGGCTGGTGGTGGAAAGCCGGACGGACACCGTAATGCTGGATCACGTCGTGAATGAAAAGAGCCAGCAGGCCACAGCTCAGGGTGTTGTGGAACTGTCGGGCACATATCCGCCCATCAGGGAAATCCTTGCTTGTGAAGGGCGCGTTGCCAATGTGGATTACCGAGTCGACGACGACAAAGTCTACGTTGAGGGAGTTTTCAGCCTCGAAGTCACATACCTTGCCCATACGGAAGATGAGCACAAACCCTTGTTCAGAGTGCCTTTCAGCAATGCGGTGCCGTTCCAGCAGGTGATTGCGGTCGGCGGCGTCCAGCCGGGGATGGTGGCGGAGCTGGACATCGACATCGGGCAGATCACACTCGATCTGATCAACCGGGAAACGATCGAAGCGGATATATCCTACCGGTCGCAGGTGAAGGTCATTGAGCCCGTACAGCGGGAGATTGTGGTGGAGGCTGTGGAAGTGCCGCCGCTGGAAGAGGATCCACCCACGATCACCTATGTATTTGTCCATGAAAAAGATACGCTCTGGAAGCTGTCGCGGCAGTACCACACCTCTTTGGAGGCTATCCTCGAAGCCAACTCCTGGCTGAGGGAGAGAGAACCAATGCGGCTGCTGCCCGGAGATAAACTCTGCATACCTCGTAAAACCCTGACAGCATAGGCTGGACGAGAAAATGGGTCGCACCGACCCATTTTATTTTGCCAAAAAAGGGCAATACTAGGACGGTACAAGTTCAACCGGCAGAGGAGGTATTTCAATGCTTGCACTGCTGGCAGCAGCCCTTTCTGGTATTGCCATGGCAGTTCAGGGCTCTGTGAACACAGCCCTCAGCAAAAAAATCGGCCTTGTACCGGGAACCTTCATTGTCCATTTGGTGGGGACTATCTTTGCCCTGGCCCTTTTGATCTTTGGTGTGGGGAAATCCCAGTGGCAGGCACTGCCGCAGGTTCCCTGGTACAATTTTATCGGCGGCATTCTTGGCGTGGGCATTGTGTACGGCGTGATGATCAGCATCGAAAAAACAGGAGTGGCGGCAGCGACTACCGCCATAATTGTTGGGCAGATGTCCATGGCCGCCCTTGTCGACCATTTCGGATGGTTCGGCTTGGATCCAATCCCGTTTAACTGGTGGAAAGGGATCGGCATCGCTTTGATGGCGGTCAGTGCCTGGATGCTTTTGCACCGGTGAGAGTCAAACGATCCGCCGATTAAATGCAGGATAATTCACCCACACGCGGAATATTGTTACGTGATGGGGTGAATAAATGCGATCTATTGTGGTCAAAGCCCACGGCAAGATCAATCTGAGCCTGGACGTACTTGGGCGTTTCAGCAATGGTTATCACCAGATTCGCAGTGTGATGCAGTCTATAGAGCTGGCAGACGTGCTGAAGATCGAGAGAACTGATTCAGGCCTGGATTTGCAGACGGATGTCAGTTCGATTCCCACCCGGGAAAACTTGGCCTATCGGGCGGCTGAGCTGTTTTTTCAAGCTGCAGGGCTTCCGGGCGGGGCCAGAATCTTCCTGGCGAAGCATCTGCCGATTGCAGCAGGCTTGGCTGGAGGCAGTGCTGATGCCGCTGCCGTGCTGTGCTCATTGAATCAGCTGTACCAAGCTCCGTTTAGGATGGCTGAGCTGAAGCGGCTGGCAGTAAAGCTCGGCGCTGATGTTGCTTTTTGCCTCCAAGGGGGGACAAGGCTTGCCGAAGGGATTGGGGAGCAGCTCACCGAGCTCCCGCCTATTGGACCGTTTACATTCGTATTGGTAAAACCGCCCCCATCCATTAGTACCAAAGACATCTATGCAGCTTTGGATCCAAGTGCCTACGGCGATCGCTACACCGGCAGGCTGGTTGCAGCGCTGCAGCGGGGAGAAACCATCACCTGCTGCTTCGGAAATGTGATGGAGCCGATCAGCACAGCTCTGGTCCCGGAAATCAGCTTGTGGCGCGAACGATTGGTACAAGCCGGCGCCGAGGCTAGTTTTATGTCCGGCAGCGGCCCAACTGTGGTCGGTGTCTTTTCTTCACGGCAGCCGGCCGATGCATTCGTACAGCGCTGGCAGGGTCAGTGTTGGATGGCCGTCACCCAGCCGTGGCCAGTTGGGATTTCAGTTGTCAAGGAATAGAGGTGGCACATAATGCAGGTCGATGCGATAGTCCTTGCAGGTGCGAAAAACGATGGTAAACTTCGGGAAGTCAGCCCCAGCCCTTACGAAGCCATGATCCTGATCAATGACAGGCCGATGCTGAGCTATGTGGTGGATGCCCTGAAGCAGTCCAAACAGGTCGGCAGAATCGTGGTGGTCGGGTATCCTGAGTTCAAGGATTACATGGACAGCGACATCGTTCTGCTGGAATGCGGCGAGTCGCTGGTTGAGAACATTGAAATCGGCATCGACTATCTCGGCGCGAAACACCATGTCCTGGTTGTGACTTCCGACATCCCCATGCTGACGGCGGAGGCTGTCGACGATTTTCTCTCTCAATGCCGCGATCAAAATCAGGACATGTTTTATCCTATTGTCAGCAAGGAAGTAAACGAGGCGGTTTTTCCCGGTGTAACCCGAACCTATGTCAAGATTAAAGACGGTACCTACACAGGCGGCAACATGGTCTTGGTGGCACCGAAGTTTATTCAGGAATCCAAACAAGTGATTCATCGGGTTGTGATGCTGCGGAAAAAACCGTTTGAGATTGTCAAACTGCTGGGCTTCCGGATCCTGGTCAAATTCATTTTCCGCTGCCTCACCATTGCCGAAGTTGAGCGCCGGGTCAAACATCTCTTCGGCATCAACGCCAAGGCGGTCATCACCTCATATCCCCAGATTGGTACCGATGTGGACAAACCCAGCGACTGGGAACTTGCTCAGAGGGTCCTAAGCCGGCAGTAATGTCAGGAGGTGGGCTATGCGCCGGAGTCACCGCATTGCAATCATTACCAAGATTCTCAGTGAACACCCGCATCAGCTGTTTTCTTTGACCGATTTCGCCGAGAGGTTTGGAGCAGCCAAGTCAACCCTCAGTGAAGATCTGGCGGTGATCAAAGAAGCCTTTGCCAAAATGGATCTGGGGAAGATCGAAACCCTGCCTGGTGCGGCGGGCGGTGTGCGCTATGTACCAAAGCTGTCCGGAGCAGAGATCTTCACCCGCATCGATCGGCTCTGCCAGAAGATTTCGGACCCGGGGCGGATTCTACCCGGGGGGTTTCTCTATCTGAGCGACATTACCTCTGATCCCGTCGTGATCCATGATATCGGTGAGATGTTTGCCGCATATTTCGCCGAGGCAAATCCGCAGTACATCGTAACCGTGGAGACCAGCGGCATCCCGCTGGCTTTGGCCACGGCCCATTATCTGAATATCCCCATGGTGGTGGTGCGGCGTGTCTCCCAGGTCAGCGAAGGATCCGTTGTCACCGTCAATTATGTGACTGGATCGTCCCAGCGCATTCAAACCATGTCCCTGGCCCGCAGGGCTCTGCCTGTTGGTTCACGGGTGCTGCTGGTGGACGACTTCATGCGAGCCGGCGGCACTCTGCGGGGGCTTGCCGAATTAATGGCGGAGTTTGAGTCGCAGGTGGTGGGTATGGGAGTGCTGATTGAAATGAAACAGCCTGCGGCCAAACTGGTGAAGGATTACGTACCCTTCATCTCCCTGGAAGAGATTGACCCCACCAATCAGGTTGTGAAAGCAGTGCCCGCCCCGTGGATTGCGCCCTAGCCGCCGCGGGGCTTTTTACATGGGTAAAATAGTATAAAAATCGCTTGGATTATTACAATATTTCCCCCTCCGCGCTTGTTATAATTAAAGCAGAGGATAAGGGAGAGTGTGAGGAGGGTTATGATGCAGGTACTGCAGGCAATAGCAGAAGCTTTGCAAAGAGGAGACGTCAAAGGTGTTAAAGAAGGTGTCGCTTCCGCCTTGGCTGAAGGGATCGATCCCAAGCAGATCCTGGAAGAAGGCATGATGTCAGCCATGGATATTATCGGCACCAAGTTCAAGAATAATGAAATCTTCGTGCCCGAAGTGCTGATCGCAGCCAGAGCCATGAATGCCGGAATGGAAGCCTTGAAGCTCAAGCTGGTTGAGGCAGGTGTGAAGCCGCTCGGTAAAATGGTCATCGGCACCGTTAAAGGAGACCTCCACGACATCGGCAAGAACATGGTGCGGATGATGATGGAAGGGGCCGGCTTTGAAGTTGTCGACCTGGGCATTGATGTCTCGGCGGAGAAATTCGTGGAAGCGGTTAAAGAACATCAGCCGGAGATTCTGGGCATGTCGGCTCTGCTGACCACCACCATGGGCGAGATGAAAGTGGTTATCGACGCCATAACAGCCGCAGGGCTGCGGGACAAGGTCAAAATCATGGTCGGCGGCGCCCCGTTGACCCAGAGTTTTGCTGATCAAATTGGTGCGGACGCATACTGCAAGAATGCAGCTGAAGCTGCAAGTGCAGCTAAACAGCTGGTTGGTTAGGAGGGAAATCATGAAGCCGATTGAGCGAGTGAGTTTAGCGCTGCAGCATAAAGAAGCGGATCGGGTGCCGGTTTACCCGCTGATGTGCGGTGTGGCCCGGAAACTGGTAGGTGCTTCCTATCCCCGGTGGAGCACCGACATGGATGTCTGTGCCGAAGCCTACGAAAAGGTTACCGAGGAGTTCGACCTAGATGTCATCTGCACTTTAATCGATTTGTCTGTGGAGGCTGCTGATTTCGGCCAGGCAATCGTATACCCGGAGAATGAGGCGGCTCATCCCGACTATAACAACTACATGCTGAAGAGCACAGCGGACATCAGCGCTCTGCAGCCGATCAAGTATAAGGACTCAGTCCGCATGAAGGGCATGGTCAAGCTCTGCGACCGCCTGGTCAAGAGCAAAGGCGCTGATGTCCCGGTTGTAGCCTTTGTCTTCGGCCCTCTGGGAGTTTTAAGCATGATGCGCGGCCAGGCTAACCTCTTCATGGACATTTTTGATGATCCGGACGCTGTCAAGAACGGTGTGGCGGCCGTAACCGAAACACTGCTGGAATACATCGACGCTTTGGCTGCCACAGGTGTCCCCGCCATTATGCTGGATACATTATTCGCCTCCCAGTCGATCATGAGCAAGTCCATGTGGATGGAGTTTGAAGGGCAGTATGTAAGCCGCATTGCGGACCGGATTCGGGAGCACGGCTGCATGGTGATGATTCACAACTGCGGCAACGGCATTTACTTTGATGCCCAAATTGAATCCATGAAGCCGGTGGCCATTTCCTTCCTCCATCTGCCTGACGACTGCAAGACTCCCCAGGAACTGAAGGAGAAATACGGCTCAAAGGTGACTTTGATTGGGCGGATCCCTCCCACTTGGCTTTTGACCTGCACCCAAGAGGAACTGGAAGAAGAATGCCGCAAGGAGATCGACCAGTACAAAGCAGGCGGCGGGTTCATTCTGGCAACAGGCTGCGAATATCCCGCCAACCTGGGCTTTGAGCATGCCAGGACCATTGTCAGAATGGCCAAGGAATATGGAAAGTATTAGTATCAGCAGTGGAAATACCTGGGCTGCGGATCCTGCAATCGGGTACCAGATACCGCGGGAAATCATCCTGCGGGCTGTTGGCTACCGGGATCCCGGCAGTGCCGGGGAGGAAACCCACAGTTTAATCGCGGAGCATCTGGAATTGGCCGTATCAGCGGCACAGCCCAAGGCCATCTACCGCGCCACATCCTTTAGGCTCGCTGGATCTGACCGGGTGGAACTGCCCGGGGGGCAGGTTTTCACCAGTGCGGCACTGTACCGGGCTGCTGCGGGTTGCGAAGGGCTGATCGTCGGCCTGGTGACACTGGGTGCTGGAACCGATCAGGCAATCGCCGCCGCATCGCGGCAGGACGCATTTTGCGGCTACCTCACCGACACGATCAGCTCCCTGCTGGTAGAGATGGCTGCTCACTGCTTCTGGCAGCATCTCGTTTTCGAGCTGGGCCAGCGCGGACTCAAGGCGACTAGCTTTATCTCACCTGGAGCAGCCGATTTTCCTTTGCACGAGCAGAAGCAGGTTTTTGCCTTCCTCAACCCGAAACGGATCGGTGTGAAGCTCACCGAATCATGCTTGATGGAACCGTCCAAGTCGCTTACGGTGATCATGGGCTATGGAAAGCAGATTGTACAGGCGAAATACAGTCACGATTGCTCGACCTGCGATATGGCTGATTGTGTGATTAGAGGAATCCACATCGCTTTGGCAGAATCAAATGCTGGGTAGAAAAAAGCCCAGCATTTTTCTTTCGGCAGGTGTAACCATGAAATTGGAAGTCACAGTCAAGTCTCAGGACCGAATCGAGACCGTTTTCTGCCCAGCCGGTGCCAATCTATTAGAGCTGCTGCACCAGCATGGGTACGGTGTTTACAGCCCGTGCGGCGGAAGAGGAAGGTGCGGTAAATGCCTGGTCAAAGTCCGAGGCAGCGCCGGTGAGCTGACAGGCCCGGAAAAGGCGCATCTCACCCAAGAACAAATCGGCAGCGGTGTCCGGCTGGCATGCCAGGTCACCGTCAACAGCAATTTGGAAGTCGATTTGACTCCCGCAGGCCAACTGGCAATCCTGACGGAGGATGCCGGCGCAGGGCCGCGCGTGAACCCCCGCATCCGGCAATATCGGATCCAACTGGAAGCACCAAGGATTGACCAGCAGCAGGATTATCTGCACCGGATCCGGGAGCAGATCGGAGTGGAAAAGATTACCGCCGATGCTCTAACCCAGCTTGGCGAACTGGAGCAGAAGCTGGACCTGCTGGTTACCTGCAGTGACAACACGATTCTGGCCTTTGACGCCGGGGCAGCGGCCGCATCTGTTTACGGCCTCGCAGTCGATATTGGCACCACTACCGTGGTGCTGTACCTCATGGACCTGGCCAACGGCATCCAATTGGGCGTCCATGCCTTTGCCAATCCCCAGAGGTGTTACGGTGCCGATGTGATCACACGGATCGACTATGCTGTGAACCATGAGGGCGGCTTCCGGGAGCTGCAGCGCATTCTTCGCGAAGCTTTGAACGATGGCATTGTTACTCTTGCGCAGCAGCACTGTATTGACCCGGCCCGGATTTACCACGCAGTTTTTGCCGGCAACACTGTGATGCTCCATACTCTCCTCGGGGTCAATGCTGCCGGCATCGCCAATGCTCCCTACGTACCCATCTTTACCGACGGCCTCGAGTTTGCGGCACGGGATTTGGGGCTGGTGATCCATCCCAATGGGGTTGTGGAACTGCTTCCCTGTGTGGCGGGCTACGTAGGTGCAGATATCACCGCCGACCTTTTGGCGGCAGATTTCGCCTCGGACAAATGGCGGCTGCTGGTGGACATCGGTACCAACGGCGAGATCATCTTGGGGAACAACGCACAGATGCTTGCCTGCTCGGCCGCAGCCGGCCCGGCTTTTGAAGGGGCGAATATTACCTTCGGCATGGGCGGGGTGCCGGGCGCCGTTGCCGCTTACCAGATTGAGGCAGACGGCGCAGTCAGCTGGCAGACTATAGCCAACCAGGAACCACGGGGTATCTGCGGCTCTGGATTGGTGGATATCATTGCCGCTCTGTATAAGCGGGGTGTGATTAACCTGACCGGCGCTTTCGCAGACGCCTCGGGTTTGGCACAGTACCAAGGCCTGCCTGCATACAGAGTGATTCCCGGCAGGGAGATTTACGTGACACAGAAGGATGTGCGGGAGTATCAGCTGGCGGCGGGTGCCATTGCAGCAGGCATTAAAATACTGATCAGCGAAGCAGGCATTAGAGAGACAGACATTGACCGACTTTATCTTGCAGGTGGGTTTGGCAATTATATCAACCCGGAAAGTGCGGCCCTATTGGGCCTGATCCCCCGCAGCCTGCTTCCGAAGGTAGTGAAGCTGGGCAACGGCGCGGGCGCCGGGGCCAAGCATTATCTGCTGGATCAGGACGCCAAAACCAAGGCCCGGCAGCTGAGGCAAAGGATCAGGTACATTGAGCTCTCAGCTCGGCCTGACTTTCAACAGCATTTTATGGAAGCCATGATCTTCCCCGAGTGCTGATCAGATTATTGAAACGCCGGATGTGGAGCGAGCCAGGTAATCAAGTGGAATCCGGCAGCATATCAATAAACTGAAACCGTGGTGAGAACCGAGGAAGGTTTCGCATTGGCGAAATCTTCCTCGGATCAATTTCTCATTTGTCGACAAATTGCTGTTGACCAAGGCTGCAGCTTTTGCTATATTAATACATGGACATTGGGGTGTGGCCAAGCGGCTAAGGCACTGGACTCTGACTCCAGGATCACAGGTTCGAATCCTGTCACCCCTGCCATTTTTTTATTCTCACCTCGTGTTGAGGGAGTTTTTTTATTTTGGGGCAAAATGTTAGTGATTGCGGGTTTTTTGGCAGGGAAATGGATTTTACATCACGAAGGATGATGTGTTCAGGGACATTTCACTCATCAAAGGGGGGAGATTACGTTGGTTACCAGCGCAATCATATTGGCAGCGGGGCTGGGTCAGCGGATGAAATCTGAGCTTCCCAAACCACTGCATAAAGTCTGCGGCGTCCCAATGGTGAAATTAGTAACAGACAGTATCAGGGCCGCCGGGATCGAACAGATCTACCTGGTGGTCGGGCACGGCGGTGAACAGGTTCAGGAGGCGGTCCCCGGTGTACATTACGTTGTGCAGGCCGAGCAGCTGGGTACGGGCCACGCTGTGGACCAATGCCGGGAACTGATGGCTGCTGTGGATGGCCCCGTACTGGTGGCCTGTGGCGACACACCGCTGTTTACAGCGGAGACGTTCAAGCAGATCTTGGCATTTCACAGTGAGCAAAAGGCAGCCGCCACCGTGGTGACCGCGGAGGTTGATAATCCAGCCGGATACGGCAGGGTGATCCGCAGCGCGGCGGGCTTTGTGGAGCAGATTGTCGAAGAAAAGGATGCTTCACCAGCGCAGAAGCAGATCAAAGAGATTAATACCGGAACATATTGTTTTGACAGTAAGCAATTATTCCAATACTTGCGGGAAATAACACCCGACAATGCTCAGGGTGAATACTATCTTCCCGACGTGATAGCGGCGCTTGTCCGGGATGGGTTTGCAGTGGCCGCTTATTGTTTGCCCGATCCCGAGGAAGCGATGGGTGTCAATGACCGGGTTCAGCTGGCCCAGGCGGATCAGGCGCTCAGGCGCCGCATCTGCCGTCAGCACATGCTTAACGGTGTCACCATCATCAATCCGGAACAGACTTACATTGAACCGGGCTGTGAGATCGGGCGCGACACAATCATCTACCCGAATACATATATCCAGAAAGGCTCCAAAATTGGGGCAAACTGCCTGGTAGGGCCCAATGTCCGCCTGGAAGGGGCTGTATTGGAAGATAACGTCACGATTGAACAAGCGGTGGTCTTGGAAGGCCGGATCGGCAGCCGGACAACAGTCGGGCCGTTCGCTTACATCCGGCCGTGCACTGTCATCGGGACGCACTGCCGCATTGGCGACTTTGTGGAAATCAAGAACAGTCAGATCGCGGACGAGAGCAAGGTGCCCCATTTGACTTATGTGGGCGACGCCGTCGTCGGTTCCCACGTCAACATCGGCTGCGGCACGATTACCTGCAACTATGACGGCAAGAAAAAGCATCAAACAATCATCGAGGACAACTGTTTTATCGGCAGCAATGTCAATCTGGTTGCCCCCGTCCGGCTGCATAAGGGAGCATTTGTGGCAGCAGGTTCAACTGTCACGGAAGATGTGCCGGAATACAGTTTGGCTATTGCCAGAGCCAGACAAGTGAATAAAGAGGGATGGAATAAACGGGAGGGCTAACAAGTGAAAGTCAGTCACTGTGATAAGAAGTTAAAGATATTTACCGGGAATGCCAACCCTGCATTGGCCAAGAACATCGCCGCGTGTATGGGCGTAGAGCTGGGTTCAGCCGAAGTTGGCCGGTTTAAGGATGGCGAAATCAGCATCAAAATCATGGAGACAGTGCGCGGGCATGAAGTTTTCATCATTCAGCCGACCCACAGGCCGACTGACACACACCTAATGGAGCTGCTGCTGTTGATTGACGCCATCAAACGGGCTTCAGCGAAGATGGTTGCCGCTGTGATCCCATATTACGGTTATGCCCGCCAAGACCGGAAAACACAGCCTCGGGATTCCATCGGCGCAAAGCTGGTGGCCAATCTGCTTACAGCAGCCGGAGCTGATCGCGTGGTAACGATGGATCTGCACGCGGATCAAATTCAAGGCTTCTTTGACATTCCGGTGGACAACTTGAGGGCGATGCCCATCATCGAGCAGTATTTGAAGTCCAAAAACCTGGATAACTACATTGTCGTCGCTCCTGACGTCGGCGGCGTGGTGCGGGCCCGCACCTTGGCCAATCGGCTCAACTGCCCCATGGCTATCGTGGACAAACGCCGCCCGGCAGCCAATGTCTCCGAAGTGATGAACATCATTGGCGATGTAAAAGGGAAGACGTGCGTATTGTTTGACGACATGATCGACACCGGCGGCACAATTATCCAGGGCGCAAAGGCACTGATGGACAACGGCGCCAAAGCAGTCTACGCAGCCTGCACCCATGCCGTCTTTTCCGGACAGGCTCCCGAGCTGCTGCAGGCGAGCGTGATCCAGGAAGTGATTGTGACAGACACGATCAACATCACGCCTGACAAAACATTCCCCAAATTGACGGTACTGTCGGTGGCGTCTTTGTTTGCAGAAGCCATCACACGAATCTTTGAAGAGCAGCCGGTAAGCAAGCTTTTTGATTAAGTCTCGGCAAGGGTGATATAATATAATACCGCGACAACGAGCGGCAAGAAGGAGGTAATAGGATGTCAAGCTACCAACTGAATGCTGAAGCGCGTAGTGCCTTTGGATCGAACGCAGTCAAGAAGCTGCGCCGGGCTAAGTTGGTCCCCGCCCAGGTCTACGGCCAGGGCAAGCCCAACCTGAACCTCGTCTTGGCGGAAAAAGAGGCGGAAAAAGCCATCCAATCCAGAGAGCCCTTGTACGAAATCAATGTTGGCGGTGACAAAAGAACAGTATTGATTAAGGAGATCCAGCGCGATCCCATCAAAGGCAACTTGCAGCACATCGATTTCTTCGAAGTGGCGCTGGACCGGCCGGTGGATACCATGGTCGGTATTGTCCTTGCGGGTGAAGAAGCACGGGCCGCTGACGGCGGAGTCGTGAATCTGGTAGTGAGAGAACTGGAGATTTCTTGTCTGCCTACTCGGATTCCGGAAGCCATCACCGTCGACGTGTCCAAACTGGCCATCGGCGATACGCTGCTGGTTAGAGACCTGCAGATTCCGGCCGGGATTATGGTCAAGGCGGATCCCGACGAAGTTGTGGTCACAGTGACGGCTTCAGGACGGGCTGAGTCTGAAGCGGCTGATCTGGCTGCGGACGAGGTGCCGGATTCGGCGCCGGATGCTTCTGAAGCCGAGAAGGGCGAGGATGACGCTTGATGTAGGTACAAACTGCAGGGCAAGAACATATACTTGGAAGCAGGAGCGAAAGAATGCATATTTATTATGCGTTCTTTCGCCGCTGTGGAGGCTTGACCAGTGAAGCTGATTGTAGGATTGGGGAACCCAGGGGAAAGATATGCACAAACGAGGCACAATGCAGGTTTTTGGGTAGTGGACACCCTTGCCGAGCGCTGGGGGATTGCCTTGAAAAGCACAAATTTTCGGGCAATTTATGGGGAGGGGCATTATGGCGGCGAAAAGGTCGTGCTGGCCAAGCCTCAAACCTTCATGAACCTGAGCGGCGAGGCAGTCCGCGGCTTGGTTGATTACTGGCAGGTAGAGCTGGCAGACATGCTGGTGATCCACGATGACCTGGATCTGCCGGCGTACCGCATCCGCTTTAAATGCGGGGGTGGGAGCGGCGGCCATAGAGGTGTGACAAGCATCATCCACCACCTGCAGTCGGAGAGTTTTGCCCGCCTCAAGATCGGTATCGGCAGGCCGCCGGAACTGATGCCGGTGGAGGAATTTGTCCTCTGCCGGATGACGGAAGAGGAAGCAGCGGCTTACCAGGCAGTGGTACAGCGCTGTGCCGAGGCGGTGGAAGTATGGGCCGGCTCAGGTATTGAGCAGGCTATGAGTCAATATAATAGTAATGGCAGCGGAGGATAACTTGCAGCTGGGTACTGGGAAATGGGGAGATAGGACTTGTCGCTACAAGGATTGGTAAACCTGATCAGCCAGGCGCAGGATATCGGCCATGTACGGGAGAAAGTGGCCAAAGGCGAACGGCTGTTGGTCCTGGGGCTGTCGGGATCGCAGCGCAGCCTGTTCACTGCGGCTCTGGCGAACGAGCAGGCTGTGACACTTTTCGTAGGGTATAATCAATATCAAGTGGAGACGATCGGGCAAGATTTACACAATTTACTGCCAAATCGGAATATACTGGTGTTTACCCCTCATGAGCTGCTGCCCCATGAGGAAGCTACCATTGACTGGGAACTGCGGAAAAGCAGGTTGGAAGTGCTCAAGGCCGCCCGCCGGCCGGGGAGCATCATCTGCGCTTCGGTCCAAGCTTTGACCGAAGCGCTCCTCGATCCGGAGGAGTTTTTCCGCCACCAGATCACCATTGATCTCAACACCAAAATCGATCTGGAGGCGTTGGCCGGGCAGCTGTTGATCATGGGTTACGAACGCGTCGACATGGTGGAAACCTTCGGCCAGTTCAGCATCCGCGGCGGTATTGTGGACATTTACGACTTCACAGTGGAGCACCCGGTGCGGATAGAGCTGTTTGACGACGAAATCGATTCAATCCGCTTGTTTAACATCGAAAACCAGCGCTCGATCGAGAACATCATGGAAGTAACCATTTTCCCCGCCAGGGAGCGGCTGTTCTTGACCGCAGATCGAGAGGCACTGAAGGAACGGATTTGGCAGGACGCTCAAAACCAAAGCGAACGCCTGCTGAAGGCCGGCCTGAATCAGGAAGCCGACAGCCTGCTGGCGAAAACCGCCCATCATCTGGAGCTGATGGACAGCGGCAGCTATTTCCCGGGGATTGACCAATACCTACCTTATACCGCCAAGCTGCACACCCTGATCGACTATCTGCCTTCGGATAGCTTAATCATCGTCAGTGAGCCGCTTAGAGTCAAGGAACAGCAAAAACTGTTCCTCCAGGATGTTGGCGAGACCATAACGGGCCTTTTGGCCAAGGGAAGGATTCTGCCCCGGATGGCGGAGATGTTTGCCGATTGGGACGAGCTTTGGCCCAAGGTCTACAAGCGCAGGCATTCTGTGTACCTCTCGGTTCTGGACAACAGGCTCCCGGACATTGACACGGTAGGTACTTACCAGATCGAGATGAGGGCTGCGCCCCACTTCCACACCGATCTGGACGGGATGATCAAGCAACTCCAGCAGTACCGCAAACAGTACTACCGGATCCTGATCCTGGTGGCGACAGAAGAGCGTGGTGCCAAGCTGGTAGAATTCCTTAAGGAGCAGGAGATCCCTGCTCAATACACTGATGTTATTGGAGACAAGCTCAAAGCCGGGAACTGCATCATTACCAAAGGTACTTTGGAGACGGGAATGGAGTATGCCGGCTTCAAGCTGCTGATCCTCACCGAGCTGGAGATTTACGGCAAGAAGCGGGCCAAGCGGCGGGTCAACCGGACTGATGCCCAGGTACGGCTTACAGAATCAGATCTCAAGCCCGGGGATTATGTGGTCCACGTCAACCACGGCATCGGCCAATACATGGGCATTGAGACCCTGGAAGTGCAGAAAACCCACAAGGATTACCTGCTGATCCGTTTCGCCGGCAAGGACCGCCTCTATGTGCCCACGGATCAGATAGGGCTTTTGCAGAAATATGTCGGCCTTGACGATGAGCCGCCCAAGCTTTCCAAGCTGGGGGGCGGCGAGTGGGCTCGAGTCAAGAACAGGGTCAAGGAGTCAGTCCAGGATCTGGCGGAAGGCTTGCTCAAGCTTTATGCGGAGAGGGAAACCATCGAAGGCTACGCTTTCCCTGAGGACACCCCGTGGCAGGCGCAGTTCGAGGATGAATTCCCCTATGAAGAAACCCCTGATCAGATCAGGGCAATTGAAGAAGTGAAACGGGATATGGAAAGCCCGAGACCGATGGACCGCCTGCTCTGCGGCGATGTAGGGTACGGCAAAACGGAGGTGGCCATCCGGGCTGCTTTTAAAGCCATCAGCGCCGGCAAACAGGTGGCGGTGCTGGTGCCCACCACCATCCTTGCCCAACAGCATGCCCGGACCTTCCAGGAGCGGTTTGAGAACTATCCGGTGAACATCGGGATCCTGTCCCGGTTTCAATCAATCGCGGAGCAGAAGAAAGTGATTAATGGCCTGAGATCCGGAAGTGTGGATCTGGTAATCGGCACCCACCGCCTGTTGTCCAAGGATGTGTCTTACAAAGACCTGGGCCTGGTAGTGGTCGATGAAGAACAGCGGTTCGGGGTCGCCCAAAAAGAGAAACTGAAGGAACTGGCCCGGAACGTGGATGTGCTCACCCTATCTGCAACGCCAATCCCGCGCACGCTGCACATGGCTTTGGTGGGTGTGCGGGATATGAGCCTGATTGAGACACCGCCCGAGGATCGGTTCCCGATCCGCACCTTTGTGCTGGAGTGGGATGATCAGACGATTGCCCAGGCGATCCATCGGGAGCTGGGGCGCCAGGGGCAGGTGTACTTCGTCTACAACCGCATCCATGACATCGACAGCATGTATATGCGCCTGCAGAATCTGGTTCCTGACGCCAAAATCGCTGTTGCCCACGGCCAGATGGACGAGAACAGGCTGGAGCGGGTGATGCTCGACTTCTACCACGGCGAGTACGATATTCTCCTCTGCACCACGATCATCGAAACAGGGATGGATATCAGCAACGTCAATACCCTGGTGGTCTACGATGCGGACCGGATGGGGCTGGCGCAGCTGTATCAGCTGCGGGGGCGGGTCGGCCGGACAAATCGGGTGGCATATGCGTATTTTACCTATCGAAGGGATAAAATACTGTCGGAAGACGCGGAAAAGCGGCTGCAGGCAATTAAAGAGTTCTCCGATCTCGGTTCGGGGATCAAAATCGCCATGCGGGATCTGGAAATCCGGGGAGCCGGGAACATCCTCGGCCCAGAGCAGCACGGGTTCATCACCTCGGTAGGGTTTGAACTCTACTGCAAGCTGCTGGAAGAAGCGATCGAGAAGCTTAAGGGCAAGGTCAAACAGCAGGTTCCCGATCCGGTGTTGGATCTGCAGGTGGACGCCTATATCGGCGACCGCTATGTGCCTGATCCAAAACAGAAAGTGGAACTGTACAAGAAGCTGGCGGCGGTCAATACTTTGGAAGATGCGGATGAGCTGGCTTTGGAGATTGAGGACCGTTTTGGCGAGCTGCCCGATCCGGTCCGCAACCTGGTTTTGACAACCCGAATCAAAGTCTTGGCCCGCCAGGCTGGAGTGGCTAGTATCTTTCTGGAAAAAGGCATGTTTGTAATCCGCTCCCTGCCCGGGATTATCCGGGATCGGGAGCAATATGCGGCATTAGTGCGGCAGTTCCGGGGACAGGTTGGGTATATGCCCGGGCGCAGCCCCCAGGTCAAAGTGAAGGTGAAAGGCCTTTCGGATTACGAAGCACTGCTGCTTTTGCAGAAGGTACTGCAGGGATTGCTGTGAATCCGTTTAGCTGGGAAAAATGAATAAAACCAGCACCGAGGTTATATACTAACATTGAACTTACCCAACTTGAAGGAGGGGTGTGGCTCTTGAAAGCTACAGGAATAGTCAGGCGCATAGACGATCTAGGGCGCGTAGTAATACCCAAAGAAATAAGACGGACACTGCGGATTCGCGAGGGCGATCCTCTCGAGATATTTGTCGATCGTGAAGGCGAAGTTATCCTGAAGAAATATTCCCCCATCGGTGAGCTGGGAGATTTTGCCCAAGAATACACTGATTCATTGTTTGAGACAACTGGGCATATAGCACTCATTGCAGACCGGGACGCAATTGTGGCTGTTGCCGGAGCTTCGAAAAAACAATGGATCGACAAGCCGGTTACGGAAATCATCGAAAAGGCCATGGACACCCGCAGGACCATGGTCGTGACCAGGAATGATGTGGCCAATCCCGAAGAAGTATGGGAATTTGAGGCCCAAGTCATTGCCCCGATCATTGCCGAGGGCGATCCCATCGGAGTGGTGATTCTGGCCACGAAAGACGCGGGCAAACCTATGGGCGATATGGAAATAAAGCTGGCGGAAACCGCCGCTGGTTTCCTGGCGAAACAGATGGAACAATGAAAAGGAAGGCAAGTTGACTCCTGACCATGACTGTGCTGCGGTTAAGGTTCAGGAGTCTTTTTTTGCCTCATCCCACAGCTGATCCATTTCAGCCAAGCCCATGCTGTTCAAATCCTTGCCCTGAAGCTCAGCCTGCTGCTCGATATACTTAAACCGCCGGATGAATTTGTCGGTCGCGGTATTCAATGCCTGTTCGGGATTGATGGCCAAATAGCGGCAGATATTGACCAGGCTGAAGAAGAGATCACCCATCTCCCCTTCCACCCCGGCCTGGTCCTGAGACTGGGCTGACTGCTTGAACTCCTGCAGTTCTTCTTCCAGTTTGGCTATGGCACCATCGACCTGGTCCCACTGGAAGCCGACTTTGGCTGCCTTGGCCTGGATGCGCTCCGCCCGCAGCAGTGCCGGCATGTGTTTGGGGACCCCGTCCAGGAGCGACCGGTTTTCGATTCCAGCTTTCTCCAGCTTTTTAATGGCTTCCCAGTTGGCCAGCACATCCTGCACCGATTCAACCTCTGTGTCGGCGAACACATGGGGATGGCGCCGGATCATCTTCTCGCAGATGGCGGTAATCACGTCGTCGATGGTGAAGTTCCCGGTTTCAGAAGCAATTTGGGCATGGAACACAATCTGCAGCAGCAGATCACCAAGTTCTTCCGCCAGGGCGGGAAAGTCTTTTTGCTCAATGGCTTCAATCACTTCATACGTTTCCTCAATCAGGTAACGGGTCAAACTGTCATGTGTCTGCTCGCGGTCCCAGGGGCAGCCTTGTTCACCGCGCAGTTTGGCCATAATCTCCAGCAGCGACTGGAATGTATACTTTGGCATCAAAACAACCTCCAACATTAAGAAAGCCTGCTTGCGCAGGCTCAATGTTACTTCTGTACAGCTTCTTTCAGAGACTTGCCAGGCTTGAAGGCCGGTACTTTCTTGGAAGGAATCTTAATCTTGGCTTTAGTCGCCGGGTTGACACCCTGCCTGCCTTTGCGCTGCCGTACCTCAAATGTACCGAATCCAACCAGGGTCACTTTTTCCTTATTTGCCAAAGCTTCTTGAATTACGGAAAAAGTAGCCTCAACAGCGCTGCTTGCAGCCTTCTTTGTCAGGTTTGCTTTTTTAGCGACTGCATTGATCAGATCACTCTTGTTCACAGTTTAACCCCCTTGAGGTGAGATGATTCATTTGTATATTCTTTGGCCCAGGGAGCTTTTCCTGCCAAATTGGTAAATTTTGCCACAAAAGTTTATTTTAAGCGGGTTTTGGAATAATGCTCAACCAAAATTAACAAGCTAATACAGAACATTCAATTTAAGACCGGTAAAGGTGACAGGAGTGAACTAGTTTGAACTTCTCACAAGGATATAGGGTTGTAGCTGGGCTGATCTTGATTATGATTGCTGTTGTCATTGTCATGGTCAGCTGGAGCGGTGACCGGGATGACATTGCCCGGGAAATGAAAGAAGAACCTCAGATCACAGTATATTTCAACGAAACTGGCGAAAAGCGGAGCATGGGCCTTGAGGAATACCTAATGGGCGTGGTGGCGGGCGAGATGTTCCCTGATTGGCCTGTGGAAGCGTACGGTGCGCAAGCTATTTTTGCCCGCAGCTTTACCCTGGCCTTGATTGCCGAGGGCGGCCTGAGAGATAAATACGGAGCGGACATCTCGACCAACATCGAAGAAGCTCAGGCGTATAACCCCGATGCCATCACTCCGGAAATCCGGCAGGCGGTGGAAGCAACCCGCGGCCAGGTCCTCACATATGAGAACCGCTACGTGAAGGGCTGGTTCCACGCTTACTCGGGCGGGATGACCACATCGGCCAAAGAAGGGTTGAACTATCAGGATCCGGAGCCGCCGTACATCAAGAGTGTGAAACTCGGTGAGAACGAATATGTTCCTGAAGATGTGCGCAATTGGGAAGCAAAGTATACCTTGGCAGAGCTGCAGGGGCTTTTGGCTGCGAAAGGCATCAATGTCGGCCAAATTCAGGATTTGAAAATAACCGAACGGGGGCCGACCGACCGGGTCACTGAGATCAGGGTGATCGGCACTGAAGGCAGCGACACAATTCACGGCGCCGATTTCCGCATCGCGGTGGATTCCACCAAAATGAAATCGACGCTGGTCACCGATTGGGAGGTAGCCGACGGGGTGCTGACGATCAGAGGGACAGGATACGGCCACGGCGTTGGCTTGAGCCAGTGGGACGCATTCAAGATGGCCAAAGAAGGCAAGTCGCCTCAGGAAATCGCCGCTTCCTTTTTTGAGGGCGTGGAAATCAAGAAGTTGTATGATTGAACCGAAAATGATTCTATTTAACCTGTTTCATGCATAGATTGTACCAAACGCAAAGGGAGGTACAATCATATGGATGAAAGGAAATACCCGGCCGGTGCCAACAAGCATCAAGTATTGCTGGTGCAGCGGGAACGCCTTAATGTGGACGGGGTTGTCAATGTGGAAAGCTTTGATGACCGGGAAATCGCGCTTGATACGGAAGAAGGCGGCCTGTTCATCCGGGGTGAGGATCTGCACATCAGCGAACTGAACCTGGAAACGGGGAGCCTGGTGGTGAGGGGCTTCGTCAAAGCCATAGAGTACACCAAGGAATCATTTGGGCAAAAAGGCAAAGGTTTCCTGGCAAAACTGTTCCGCTGATGCGAATGTTTGATGCACACTGCCGCCGCCTGACGCATACGCTGTTAGGGTAGGGGGTGGAACCATGGATTCACTGGGTACCCAACTGTATGCATTTGCCCTGATCATGGCGGCCGGCGCTTCCTTGGGCTTTGTATTTGACTTGTACCGCCTCTTGCGGTCCTGGCTGAGGCCGGGCCCGCTTGTCACGTTTGTCATGGATCTCTGTTTCTGGGCGATCATCGCACCGCTGCTGGCAGTCTATATCTTGATCGCCAATTGGGGTGAACTGCGTTTTTATGTCCTGGTGGGCATCGGTATCGGCCTGGCCTTTTATTATCTGCTGATAAGCCGAACTGTGATTCGCCTGGCTCTGGGCCTGGCCCATCTGATCAGTTTTGTGATCAGCCTGATCTGCCAAATGGTGTTTGCCCTGCTGGTCTGGCCGATGAAGCTGGTTCAGGATCTGCTCCTCACTATTACAGCCATCCGCCGCCGGCGGAACTCGTTCCAGTTCAGTTCTGAATGGCGGTGGCGCAAATTCAACTGGCGCGGCAAAGGCGGGATGCGCTGGCAATCATTTCGCCTGGCACTCTTTCGGCGCCGGTGAGGCGACAACAATTTTGTGGCCAAGGCAGGAAAAAGGCTGCAGCCAAAGAATTCTCCTCATTGGAGGAGAGATGGTACCATGAGCAAGCGCCGCCGGAAGAGAATCAAGCTCGGCACAGTCCTGATTGTGTTTTTCCTGCTCTGGCTGGGGTACACGTTTGGCAAAGGTATTGTCAGGAACTATCAGCTCAAGCAGAAAATTTCCCAGCTGAGCAATGAAATTCGTGCTTTTGAACTGCGCAACGCCGAGATCCGCCGCCAAATCGAACTCCATCGCTCCTACGAGTACATAGAACAAGTTGCCAGAGAGGAACTGGGCCTGGTTAAACCGGGCGAGACCCGGTTCATTATATCGGAATCACAGGATGAGTAAAGCTTTTCGATGATCTGCACGGCCGATTGACACAAAATTTTTGATAATGTATAATATGAACATGACCGCGCCCTGCAGCGGCAAATTCTAAGAGGAGGATTTTATTAACGCATGTCAATCGATGTCGGCAGCATTGTCGAGGGGAAAGTAACCGGGATCACCAGCTTTGGTGCATTCGTGGAACTGGAAAACGGAAAGACCGGTCTAGTGCATATCTCAGAGATTGCTGACACCTACGTCAGGGATATTAACGATTTCCTCAAAGAACAGGATCGGGTCAAAGTTAAGGTCATCAACATCACTGACGGCAAGATCGGCCTCTCAATCAAGCAAGCTAATCCAAAACCCTCAGATGGCACGCAATACAGCAAGGCGAAACGCAAAGCCGCATCAGCCAGTTTTGAAGAACGCCTGGCACGCTTCCTCAAAGACAGTGAGGAAAGGCAGCAAGCCCTGAGAAAAAGCTTAGACTCGAAGCGGGGAGGCAGGGGCGCGCGGTAAAATAACCTGTGAATACTGAAGATAAATACTATACATCCCTTCGGGGATGTTTTTGTATCATTTGGAGGTCCTATCAATGCAACCAAAATGGGAGCCAGTAACGGAACAAGACCATAAAATCATTGCCAATCAATTGGGGCGCGAACCCCGGGGTGTGCTGGGGATTGCCATCAGGTGCAAGTACGGATACCCACAAGTGATCGTCAACCGCCCGATCATCAGCCAGGCTGAGGATGTGACCGTTTTTCCCACGACGCTGTGGCTGACCTGCCCATATTTGTGCAGGTTGATCAGCACGCTGGAGAGCATCGGCATGATCGCTGACATACAAGAACGGATTGCCGATGATCCGGAGTTTGCCGAACTGGTGAAGCAGGATCACGAGAGCCATGCCCAGTTCCGGTCCAGCCTGGTGCCGGACGAGGTGCTGGAGTCTTTGGCCAGAAAGTATCCCAGCGAGCATCAAGTGATCGTATCCACGGGGGTGGGCGGGACCCGCTCTCCCGACGGTGTCAAGTGCCTTCATGCCCATTTCGCCGATTATCTGGCCAGAGGGGTCAATCAAATCGGTGCCGCTGTTTTCGAACGCCTGGATGGAAGCCTTTACTGCTCTTCGGCGAACTGCGAGCTGGAGAGCCGATAGACAGGAGGAGAACCTGTGGATGCTGTAATTGACATTGGCACCAATTCGGTCCGGCTGTTGATCGCCGAGCGGGAAGAAACAGAGCGCGATGTTTTTTACCGCCCAGTGATCACTAGGCTGAAGATCACCAGACTGGGGCAAAATGTGAATGCGAAAGGGTTTTTGGATCCAGAAGCCATGGCCAGGACTTGCCGGGTGCTCCAGGAGTATCAGGACGAACTGCGCCGATACCCGGTTGACCGGGTGGTAGTGAGTGCTACCAGTGCGGTCCGGGACGGAGCCAACCGGGATCAGTTTTTGGCCCAGGTCAAAAGCCTTACTGGGTGGGATGTCCGCATCTTGACCGGGGAGGAAGAAGCAGCGGCTTCATTCACCGGAGCGGTAAAGACTCTGCAGAGCCTCGGCTTCGCCCTCAGCCCGGAGGTTGTGGTTTTGGACATCGGCGGCGGCAGCACAGAGATTATCTGCGGCACGGCCAGCGGCAAAATCATCAGCGGTGGTTCAGCTCAAGCAGGATCGGTGCGCATGACGGAACTCTGCGTCACCGGGCATCCAGTAAGCAGAGAGGAATTAGGCCGGATGCAGCAGGTGATTGCTTCCAGGCTGGCCCCAATTGTGGCTGGGATGCCGCTTGCAGCAAAACGGGATCTGATCGGAGTTGGCGGTACCATCACAACTATGGCAGCGCTAGAGCTTAAGCTCACTCACTATGATTGGGCTAGGATCACCGGGATTAGCCTGACTAAAGAGCGCGCAGAATATTGGCTGCAGCATTTGGCTGGGCTGCCTTTGGCTGAACGAGCTGCCCTTCCCGGGATGAGCGCCGGAAGAGAAGAGATCATTGTGGCCGGGGCGGCCATCTGCCGGACGGCCATGGAACTGCTGGGAGCAGGCCGGCTCATAGCCTGCGATGCCGATCTGATGCAGGGGCAGCTTTACGGTATAGATTGACAATGATCCAGTGCCGTTATATAATTATCGTTGTAACTTTGGTTAGCCGGGGTGGCGGAATAGGTAGACGCTACGGACTTAAAATCCGTTGGGCGTTTCGCCCGTGCGGGTTCGATTCCCGCCTCCGGCACCATTTTTTTATTTTTAGGAGATGAATGTGAAAAATGTAACGGTGCAGGTAGAGGCCATACGGTCATTGACAGGACTGAGGCTTACTGTTAGAATAGATCAAGTTAATATTGTATATAATACTTAAGCCGCTGATGCACCATGAAAACGGCCCGGAGGTTTCCAGGATGATTGATCAGATAACTGTCAAAGAGCATAACCACACTGTCCCAGCTCTGGCCGGGGACACCTTGCTTAGAGTAGAAGATCTCCACACCTATTTGGCCACAGAGGCTGGATTGGTGAAGGCGGTCAATGGTGTGGATTTCACTATTAAAAAAGAAGAAGTATTGGGCTTGGTCGGCGAAAGCGGGTGCGGCAAAAGCATTACCGCTTTGTCCATTATGCAGCTCTTGCCGCAGCCTCACGGCAAGATTCATAAAGGCAAGATTCTCTTTAACACTCGCCAAGGCCAGGTGATCGATCTCGCCGGGCAGGATCCGGTTGGATCGACGATGCGCCGCATCCGGGGCAATGAAATTGCCATGATCTTTCAAGAACCGATGACATCGCTGAACCCAGTGTATACGGTCGGTTACCAAATCGTGGAGGCGATCATGCTGCACCAGCAGGTGACCAAAAAGCAAGCTTGGCATATGGCGGAAGAAATGCTGGCCAAAGTAGGCATCCCCAGCCCCAAGCAAAGAGCAAAGGAATATCCTTACCAGATGAGCGGCGGCATGCGGCAGCGGGTGATGATCGCCATGGCCTTGTGCTGCAATCCGAGCCTTTTGATTGCCGATGAGCCTACAACGGCCTTGGACGTGACCATTCAGGCACAAATACTCGATCTGATGATGAGTCTGCAGGATGAGTTCAAGATGTCGATCCTGATGATCACCCACAACCTGGGCGTGGTTGGAAGAATCTGCGATAATGTGGCTGTCATGTATATGGGCAGAATAGTAGAGTACACAGATGTGCGCACGCTCTACCACAATCCAGCCCATCCCTACACCATCGGGCTGTTCAATTCCATCCCCAAGTTGGGTGAGCAGAAACGCAGGCTCGAGCCGATCAAAGGTGTTGTACCGGATCCGATTCACCTGCCGCAGGGCTGCAGCTTTAAAGACCGGTGCCCCATGGCATCAGAGCAGTGCGAACAGGAACCGCCCATTGTCGAAGTCGGCGACGGCCACTTGGCCCGCTGCTGGCATCCGTGTCAAATAGGTAAGAGAAAGGAACAGGCCAATGGTTAAACCGGACGAGAGAGTACTGTTAGATGTACGCGGTCTCAAGAAATACTTCCCCATTACCAAAGGCCTTTTCCGCAGGACTGTCGGCTGGGTCAAGGCTGTGGATGGGGTTGATCTGCAAGTTTATAAGGGCGAAACCCTCGGGTTGGTAGGCGAAAGCGGCTGCGGCAAAACCACAGTCGGTTTAAGCTTGATGCAGCTCATTCAACCCACCAGTGGGACAATTATGTTCAATCACAATGGGGAATGGATTGAGGTCAACGCCAAGACTATCAAAGGCCTGCGCTCCGAGATCCAAATGATCTTTCAGGATCCTTACTCATCCCTCAACCCGAGGATGCGCATCTGCGACATCATCGCCGAGCCGCTGGAGGCCAATGGTGTGAGGAATAAGTCCGAACGGTATGACCGGGTGGAAAGCCTGCTGAAGGCTGTCGGCCTTGGTACACACCACATGCGGCGCTATCCCCACGAATTCAGCGGCGGCCAGCGCCAGCGTATTGGAATTGCCAGGGCCTTATCCGTCAACCCTTCACTGGTGATCTGCGATGAACCGGTTTCAGCCCTGGATGTGTCTGTACAGGCACAGGTGCTGAACCTGCTTGAAGATCTGCAGGACCAATATGGCTTGACCTATGTGTTTGTAGCCCATGATCTGTCGGTTGTGCAGCACATCAGTGACCGGATTGCCGTGATGTACCTGGGCCGAGTCGTGGAGATGGGCGATGTGGATCAGCTGTTCGCCCGCCCAAAGCACCCGTATACGGAGGCGCTGCTGTCGGCAATCCCCAGCCCCAATCCTGATGAAAAGGGCAGCAAGATTATTCTCAAAGGGGACGTGCCCAGCCCGGCCAATCCGCCTCAAGGATGTGCTTTTCATCCCCGCTGTCCCTATGCGGTGGATCTCTGCAGGGAAAAGCGCCCTGAACTTGTGCAGGCAGAACCCGGTCTGGCGGCAGCCTGTCATCGGTGGCAAGAACTGAACTTAACCGGAGTTTCCGCCGGCAAAAGTGCGTGACGATGCAGTTAAGTGCAAGGAAATAGAGCACTTGATATAACAGCAAACATGGAGGGACCGAAATGAACGCAAAACTGAAAGGCTTGTTGGTGTTAGTTTTGGTAGTGGCTGTTGGCGCTGGTGTATATGCATACATCAGATCAAGAGACCAAGGCGGCACCACCGATGAAGGCCAGGCATTGGCGACCGATCCGAAGACCTTTGTCTATGTCACCATCGGCGAACCTGACACACTTGATCCGGCATATGCCTATGACACAGCCAGCGGCGAGATTATTCACCAGCTGTATGACAACCTGTTCGATTACGAAGGTTCGTCCCTGGATAAGCTCGTCCCGAGGTTGGCAGCCCAGGTTCCCAGCACGGAAAACGGCCTGATCACCAATGATGGAAAGACCATCAAGGTGCCGATCCGCAAGGGTGTCAAGTTCCACAACGGCAGTGACCTGACTCCTGAAGACGTGGAATACACCTTTGAACGGGCGATGATCTCCGATCCTGTCGGCAGCCCGGTCTGGATGTTCTTCGAACCCCTGCTGGGTGTGCAGACTATGGAGCAGTTGATCGCCATGGTCGGCGGCCCCAGCGACTACGAGGACATCAACGATGTTGATCCGGCCATCAGGCGCAAAGCATTTGACCTGATTGACGCTGCTGTGGAAGTTGAGGGCGACGCGGTGGTCTTTAACTTGGCAACCCCCTATCCGCCGTTCCTCCAGATCTTGGCCAAAGGCGGCAGTTGGTCTTCGATCCTGGACAAAGAATGGATGATTGCCAACGGCGACTGGGACGGCAATCCCGATACTTGGCACAAGTGGTATGATCCGGTCAAGGAAGAGATGACCCTCTATGAAAAGGCCAACGGTACCGGCCCGTTCAAACTGCAGGCCTGGGACCGCAGCAACGGCCAAATCATTTTGAAGCGCTTTGACGATTACTTCAGAGGCCCGGCCGAGCTGGAGACTGTGTTTGTCAAATACATTGATGAGTACAACACCAGGCTCCTGATGCTGCAGAGCGGCGATGCCGACGCCATTTACGCTGACGTACAGTATCTCGGCCAGCTGAAGGGTATCGAGGGCGTCACGGTTATCGAAGGCTTGGAGCAGATTGTCAATACTACGCTGCTGTACAATTACACCATTCCGTATGAAGGCAACGAGGACATCGTGGGCAGCGGCAAGCTGGACGGCAACGGGATTCCCAGCGACTTCTTCGCGGATGTCAATATTCGGAAGGCATTCAACTACGCCTTTGACTATGAGCGGTACCTCACCGAAGTAGCCAATGGGGCCGGCCAAGTTGCCAAAGGCTTTATTCCGTCAGCCTTACCCTTCTCCAACAAAGATGGTGAATGGTATACCCATGACCTGAAGAAGGCGGAAGAGCACTTTAAGCAGGCCTTCAACGGCGAAGTATGGGAGAAAGGGTTCAAGCTGACAGTACTTTATAACAGCGGCAACAATGCCCGTAAGACTGCCGCTGAAATTTTGGAATACAACATTGAAAAAATCAATCCTAAGTTCCAGATCGAAGTTCAGGGAATTCAGTGGCCGACCTATCTGAGCAAACTTGACCAAGGTGCGCTGCCGGTATTCTTCATGGGCTGGCTGATGGACTTCCCGGATGCCCACAACTTTGTGGATGCGTATCTCCGATCCACCGGCGCGTTTGCCGGCTACTGCGGCCAGGGGTTGATCGATCTGGCCAAAGCAGAGTTCGATGATCTGATTGCCCGGGCGATGCAGGCGCCGACTACCGAGGAACGGGCAGCCCTTTACAAAGAGATCAACCGCAAAGCGTTCGAATATGCGGTTGCCATGCCCTATATTGAGGCGACAGATCACCGCGTCCAGCGGGATTGGGTGCAGGGCTTTGTCCACAACCCGGCCTACGGCGCCAAGTATGATTTCTACAGCTTGAGCAAAAAGGCTGCCGGCCAGTCCTAGGTCTGAAACCCTAAACAGAGCATCTCAGTGGGATCACCCATGTAGTGATCCCACTGGGTGCTAATTTAGAGTCGAGGAGTATTTACCATGTTAACTTATATTGCCAGACGGCTGTTGTTTCTCCCCGTCGTGCTGATCGGGGTTACACTCTTGATATTCCTGGCCATGTCGTTTTTGACGCCAGCGCAGCTGGTAAGTGCCTACATCAAGAGCCCAGAAGAGCTGAAAAACCAGAGTATCCAGGATTTGATCACCAAATACGGCCTGGACCAGCCGATGTGGAAACGGTATTTTATCTGGATGAAGAATGTCCTTCGCGGAGATCTTGGGTATTCGGTATCGGCGAACATGTATGTTTCCGAAGCGATTGCCAAACGCTTTCCCGCCACATTGGAACTGGCCCTGTTTGCTGTCATTCCTGTTGTCTGCGGGGGTGTCTGGCTGGGAACAATCTCAGCAAAAAACCACAACCGGCCGCTTGACCATGCTTCCCGGATCTTTGCCATCGTGGGCTGGTCACTGCCTGACTTTGTCTTTGGACTTATAATTCTTTTGATTTTCTACGGCTTGCTTAGATGGTTCCCCCCGGGCAGGCTGTCAGTCTGGGCGGACAATGTGATCTTGAGCGGCAGCTTCGTGCCGTACACAGGGATGAACACAATCGATGCACTGCTAAACGGCCGTTTTGACATCTTCCTGGACGCTCTCCGGCACTTGGTGGCGCCGACAATTACCCTGGCTTACCTTTGGTGGGCCTATATCCTCCGGATCACCCGTTCCAGCATGCTGGACATCTTCGGCAAAGACTATGTGCGCACCGCCAGGGCTAAAGGTTTGATGGAAAAACTGGTGGTCAAGCGCCATGTGCGCCGCAACGCTCTCATCCCGGTGACAACGGTGGTCGGGAGCATGATCCTGGGCTTGCTGGGTGGTGTGGTGATCGTGGAATCAGTCTTTGACTATAAAGGGATCGGACTTTTGATCGCCAAAGGCGCCGAACGGATGGACTATACCTTGATTCTGGGGACAAGCCTCTTTTACGGTGTGCTGCTGGTGATTACTAACCTGATCGTAGATATCTTGTACGCGGTGATTGATCCGCGCGTCAGATTGGAGTGAGGCCGATGATCATCAAGAAACTGATTCGCAACCGCATATCTTTAGTCGGCTTGGTGATCCTGCTGGGCTTTATTCTGGTCGCTGTTTTTGCGCCGGTGCTTGCGCCAATCCCCGAGGATCTGTTGGCCTTGGATCCCAACCGGGATCCATACCGGATTCCCCGCTACGGGTTCAGCAGCACGCCAAAGCCGCCGAGCCCAGAGCATCCCATGGGCTTGACCGAAGGCCAGCTTGACATTTACCACGGCATCGTCTGGGGCACCCGCACTGCTTTCAAAGTCGGCCTAATCGTGGTTTCTGTCTCTTGTGTGATCGGCATTGTTGCCGGTTCAGTCAGCGCTTATATTGGCGGTAAGTTTGATGAAATTGTAATGCGCTTTGTGGACATTTTCATGAGCTTTCCATTCTTGATTGCCGCGATCGTCATCACCAGTGTCCTGGGGAAAGGCCTGGGAAACGTGATGATCGCCATGATTCTTTTCCGCTGGACTGGTTATGCGCGCCTGATCAGGGGCAATGTCCTGCAGGTAAAGCAGGATGAGTATGTAATGGCAGCCCGGGCGGCAGGAGTCAGCCACATCAAAATCCTGCTGCGGCATATCTTGCCCAACACCATTTTTCCGGTAATCATTCAAGCTTCGATGAACATGGGATCGATTGTGGTCACGGCATCAAGCTTGAGCTTCCTCGGTTTGGGGGCGCAAGAAGGCTACGCTGACTGGGGGCAAATGATCAGCTATGCCCGGAACTGGATTCTCGGAGCTCCGGGGAATCCGCTAGCTTATTGGTATACAGTGGTGTACCCTGGCATGGCAATTGTGCTGTTCGTTTTGGCCTGGAACCTGATCGGTGATGCGTTCCGGGATATTATGGATCCCAAGCTGCAGGGATAAGAGTTATTTTACAATATCGATACGTTTTGTTTGCAATAAAACCGCAGGTAAACTGCCTTTGATCTAGAATGGAGATATTGTGAACACATTCACAGCGTGGTGAACCAGAGTGAACCTGAAACGTGGTGACTTAGTAGTGGTGGCGGTGATTATCGCTGCCGCCATCTTTGGTGTCAGCTGGCAGAGCAGCCGATCAGCGGACGGTAATAGTGCCGACATGGGCAAGGTTATTGTGACTAATTTTGCTCTGAACCAGACAGTGGAGTTTGACCTGAACCAAAATGCGAGTTATCAGTTTCAGGGTACTCTGGGTGCGATCACTGTCACTGTGGAGAACGGCAAGGCTTGTATCAGCCATTCCACATGTCCGGATCAGCTCTGCGTCAAAGTTTTTGGTTGGGTGGAGGCACCAGAGCAGTTCAGTGTGTGCATGCCCAACAGTGTAATGTTGAGGGTGGAAAGGCCAGAGGAAGGAGGGAACAGTTAAACAGGCCGTTTTTTTCAGCAGACATATGTGAAAAGAGTTACAATCACTATCAAGGAGGGTTCTAAGTGAAAAAAGTTTTAGGCATTATCCTAAGCATCATGCTGGTACTCAGCTTTGCTACCGTAGTTTTGGCAGCATCTGTGCAAGATGGAACCTATGTTGTGGAAACCAAGGGTATGTATAACGGCCTGAAGTTGAGTGTCACCTTTACCAACGGCAAAATAACCGAAGTGAAGGTACTTGAGCATCAGGAAACAGCCGGCATTTCCGACCTGCCGATTGCGAAAATCCCGGCGGAAATAGTGGCCAACAACTCTGTCAATATTGATACCATAGCCGGGGCAACCAGGACCTCAGCAGGGATTCTTGACGGTGTAAAGCAAGCAATTCTGCTGGCCGGCGGCAATATCGACGACTTCATGGGCAAAACCACTGACCTCAGAGAAAAAGCTGTGGTGGAACTAGAAACGGATGTCGTGGTGGCAGGCGCCGGCATGGCTGGGCTGACAGCTGCGTTGAGCGCTGCGGAACACGGCTATGATGTGATCCTGCTTGAGAAGATGCCGGTTACCGGGGGCAGTCTGGCTGTTGCAGGCGGCGGCTTTATTACTGTTAACTCTCCGGTTTATGCCCGCCTGGCGCCCAACTCACCAAAGGATACTTTGGAAGATGCGCTGACTGCTTTTACAACCATCAGCCAGCTTGGCGGTTATGTCAGCGACAAGTATCCTAACGTGGAAAAAGTGAAAAAGCATTTTGCTGAATTTGGCGCTACCCATGAATGGCTGGAAAAACAAGGTGTAGTATTCTCAAGGGCTACTGCTCCCAATCCCGGCAAGAGCCTGGGCATGCTGATTGCCCAAGGCGGTGGCCTTGGTGTGGCCCAAGCGTTGACCAGCACAATTCAAGCAAACGACCGCATTGATTTGTATCTGTCCACACCGGCAACCAAACTGATTGCCGAAAACGGTAAAGTAACTGGTGTAATCGCTGAATCTGACAGCACCATCTATCATATAAAAGCGAATTACGTGATTCTGGCGACTGGTGGATTTGCCAGCAACCCGGATATGATTGCCGAGCTTGTCCCAGCATACGTTGGCACAGTGAACACGGCCGCAGCCGGTTCAACCGGTGACGGGATCCGGATGGCAGTGGAAGTCGGCGCCAAAATGTATGATGAGCATTGGATGGTAACTGCGTTTGCTTCGCCGACTCAGGCATTCCTGGACATCAACCGTCAAGCCAGCTCGCTCCAGTTCGCCAACAGAGTATTGGTGAATGAAGCCGGCAAACGGTTTGTCAATGAGGCTGATTCCTTCACCTTGGTAACCAATGCGATCGCATGCAGCGACACCAAGACCTATGCTATCTTCGATTCAACCAACGAACGGTTCGTTCCCATTCTGGAAACAGGCTTGGATGGAGGCAATGTCTTCAAAGGCAATACTATTGAAGAACTGGCCAAGAACGCCGGCATCGACAGCAAAGGCCTGGTGGAAACCATCATGAATTACAATCAATATGCAGCAGCCGGAAACGATCCGGAGTTCAACAAAGCTGCCGCCAGCCTGGTTGGCTATGCTGATGAAGGCCCATATTACGCAGTCGAGTACAGGCCGTCTGTCTGGGGCAGCATGTCCGGAGTCGTGACTGATGAGTATTACCGGGTATTGAACACCGAAGGCAGCGTGATCGAAGGTTTGTATGCCATCGGTGAAGTGAGCAACAAAGAGTTCTACAACCACAATTACCAAGGCGGTGCGTCCTTGAGCTTCTACTCGACTATGGGCCGCTTGGTGGGTGGATATTTGGGCAAGTAATGTGACTGGATTTACAGAGCCGGATTTCGATCTGGGTTAGATCGAGGCCCGGCTTTTTTAACATTGTTAAGCAAAACGCGGGCGTAAATTTTACATTTTGACGTTCTCAAAAACAAAGGTACATAATCAATGATCTCGAAACTTTATCTAAATCGTATTGCGATTTACCCTAAACGAGATCGGAGGAGCTATATGTCAAAACGAATAAGCGTTGGGCTGTTGGTGCTGGTTTTAGTGATGATCAGCGGTTGCTTGGGTGCTGTGGACGATGAACAAGCGATTAATCAAACGCTGGACAAATGGCAGAATTCTTATCGGACGAACGAAAAGGATTTCCTGGCCACTATGACCAACTTTGTGCAGCTGTCAGCATTGGTTTACGATTCGGAATCAGAATCTGAAAATCTTTATGTAGAGTTCGTTGGTACGAAACAATCTTTTGCCTTTTTGCTAACCACCCAACTTGACATTGAGGAGATCCGGCTGGAGGATCTCGAAGTGACAAGAACTGGAAACGAAGCCGTTGTGAATGCCACGCTGTACTGGGACACCGATGAAGTATATCAGTCCTTGGTTAGGCTGGAGAAACACGGAAACAAATGGCTGTTTCGGGAATTGATAATCGTTTTTGATAGAGCGGTGTAGAGTATAGGTCGTGTCAGGCTTCGGTCTGAATCTCAAATAGGAAACCGGGGGGTTAATAATGATTAAGCGGTTTTGTCTTGCAGCGCTGTTGTGTGGATTGGTACTGATGAGCGGCTGTTTGAACATGGTCGACGATCTAGAAGCGATAAATCAAACAGTGGACAAGTGGCAACGCTACTTTGGCACCAATGACAAAGAGTTATTGACCACGATGACCGATATTGTACAGGCATCGACCCTGTACTACGACGAGGAAACCGACTCTGAGTATTTACATATACATTACATCGGTACCAAACAATCGTTCGTTATCTGGTATGATGGTAAGAGTTCTATTGAGTCCACGTGGCTTGACGATCGTGAGGTGACAAAGACCGGAGACGAAGCTGTTGTGACGAACACAGTGGTCTGGCATATAGATGTAGAGGATCTGGACATTAGTATCGAGTTTATGTTAAGGTTGGTGAAACAAGGCAATAAATGGCTGATTTGTGAAATGACACAGATAGGAGGATTCCAATAAGTCACTCAGCCGTGTTGAAAGCCAGACTTCGGTCTGGCTTTTTTGATCGCGGCAGGGGTTCGGGAGACTTTGGAGAAGCAGTTACAACAGATGAAGAAAACGCGAATGCATGAAAGGGTTAGTGAACAATGCCGGAACCGCTTTTACTAAAAACGATCGATATCAGCAAGGCAGGCCTGCGCAGCAAAATGTTGATCGGAGATCTGGATGGCGATGGCCGCAGGGAGCTGTTGATGGTGCAGGGTGATGGAGGGATTGACGACCGGTATATCCCGCACCAAGTGGTTTGCCTGACAGCCTTCACTCTAGACGGTGAACTGCTGTGGCAGGTGGGAGCTCCCCATCTAGAGCCGGGCAGGCACGGCTCGGATTTCCCCGCCCAAATCTATGACATTGATGGTGATGGTTTCAATGAAGTCCTGTGTGTGATGGACAAGCAGTTCTTGGTCCTGGATGGTAAGACCGGATCAATCAGGCAAGCTTATCCTCTGCCAGATCCCTTTGCCCATGACTGCATCATCATCGCCAATCTGACGGGCAATGCCTATCCGCAGGATATTATCTTGAAAAACCGCTATCGGCAAATGTGGGCGCTGGATCATAGGTTTAATCTTCTATGGACTCATATAGGCAACATCGGTCATTACCCCTGGGTTTATGATTTCAACAACGACGGAAAAGACGAAGTGATGGCCGGTTTTGACTTCCTCGACGCCAACGGCCGGAAGCTTTGGTCCAGCACCTTGGCGGATCATGCCGACTGCATCTGGGTAGGCCCCGTCCTGGACGGCAGCACTGATCCGTATCTCGTGATCGGCGGCAGTTCCACTGCCATGTATGATCGGCATGGGAATGAAATTTGGCGTTACGATGACTGCCGGGAGTCGCAGCATGTGGCTTTGGGCAGGTTCCGCCCGGATCTGCCGGGGCTGCAGGTGGCGGGAGTGGATCGGATCGACCGCAGCCGTACCGGCAAGGACGGGATATTCTTGCTGGATGCCATGGGTAAGGAACTGGCCAAAGAGTATCGGCAGACCATCGGCTGGGCATCGATTATCGACACTCTGACCGCTTGGGACGGCAGCGGGCAAGACTACATCCTGGCGTTCCGCCGCGGCCCAGGTGTGCTGCCGGGGATTTATGACGGCTATCTGAACAAGGTGGTGGAATTCCCGGCTCAAGGTTTGGCTGTCCACGGGAAGCTGGTGGAGCATGGTTCGGAGTGTGTGATTATCTACAACCAAGATCAAGCTTACATTTATGCCGGCATATGGCATGATCTTTCCAGAGCAAGCGGCAAGCCTCTGCCTCAGGACAAGCGTTTGTACAACTCGACGCTGTATCCGGGAGGGGAGTATGGAAAGTTTTGGTGAGCACTGTCTATTTACTCACCTGCTCGAATAAGGCTCTGGCATAGGCCTTGATGTCGGCAGGCGTGAGCATGTTGTATTTTTCTTTGATCAGAGTGAAGTACATGCCGATCAGCTCTCTGTTGATGATGCGGTTGGAGTGCACATTTGCCTGCAGCCCCTTCCGTGTTTGGAGCCAGGGCATTTCCAGCCTGGCAAACTGCCTTAGGGTTTTCCCGCTGTAGCAGCAGAGGTTGCGGGCGACGCTGTCCAGGATTTCGTTTTCCGTATTGGACAAGACAACTGTGTCAAAGCTTCCGGCCTCCTCAACGGGATCAAAGCGGTATGAAGCATAACTGCTGTACACGTTGGTATAAACCGGCCCAACGGCCCAGGCTTCGCAGTCGGCATCGAAGAGGAACTCCCCGGCAAAGGCGAAATAAAAGCCCTGAGCGTAGTATAATGCTGCCTGCAGGGCCAGCGGCGTTATGTCCTCACAGCGGTGCAAGAAGTACTGAATGATTCTGTCCAGCTGAGAGCTTATTCCAGGATTGTGGGCCAGCAGTGCCTGCACTTTTTGCTTACTCTTCCGGTAAGCGAGTTCGGAAATCTTGTCTTTGTTGGCCTCCAGAAGCTCACAGTAGAAAGCGGGGTCGTCGTGAATCCGCTTCAGCATACCTGCATAATGCCTGGTAGGAAGCTCTCCCTGCCAGTAGCGAGAAAACGTCATCGCGCCCCATCCGAGCAGCAGCGACAGTGGGCGCTTGCCGATGGCATATCGATGCGGAATTTCGCGGATTTTCTCAAGGGAGAGGATACCGTTCACCCTGCGGTAGGCGTCGGAAAATGCTTTAAGGTTGTGTTCCCGGACCTCGGCGGCATGAAGTTCGCTTCTGCACCTTGGGCAGACGGCCTTTTGGCCGAGATATTCATACTGATTCCCCTTAAACTCTTCCTTGATCACAGTGCTGCCGAGCAAATAGTTAACCTCCTGCCGGCAGTGTTCGCAAAAGGAACGCCTGCTCATCCTGCCCCCTCCTTATTTCCTGGTTCTGTTATCAATGATAGATAAATTAATGCATTTAGTCAATTAAAAAGAGAATCAATTGATGCAATTTAAATTAGGTACATGGGTTCATTGCTCCCCAGACATGCGGGCATAGAATATAGCAGTGCACAGTGAAAGGAGGTTATAAGGTGCATCAACAGTATGACAAGCACCACTGCAAGCCTGCCTTGGAGTGCATCAGCTGCCGCCAGCTGGACTTGAGCAATGAACTGCGGGAGCTGTGGGAACAGCATGGTGCTTGGACAAGGATGACGATTATGGGTATCGTCTTCGATCTGCCGGATCTCCCACAGACCATCAACCGGCTGCTGCGTAATCCATGGGACTTTGCGGAAGTCTTCGGCAGATACTACGGGCAGATGGTTGCCAATAGACTGGGTCAGCTTTTGACTGAGCACTTGACTGTCGCCGCAGAATTGGTGCAGGCGGCCAAAGCTGGAGACAACCAGCGGGTGCCGAGCTTGACAGAATATGGCACCGCAATGCCGAGGAGATTGCCCAGCTGTTGGATCGCATAAATCCATGCTGGTCAAAGCAATCTTGGGTGACTATGCTCTTCGAACACTTAAGGCTGGTGGCGCAGGAAGCTGTGACCATGCTTCAGGGCAATTTTCAAGCCAGCATCGACACCTACGACATGATCCAAACCCAATCTTTAGATATGGCAGATGTAATGTGGCTGGGAATCATCAAGCAGTTCCCAGACAGGTTCTAATGTTTAATAAGCTGACTGGGTCATTTATCCAGTCAGCTTGGCTTTGGAATCATTGCAAACCTGATCAAACTGCGGTATTGTTAGAATGAAAGAATAACAAACACGGGAAGGGGACAGCCTGTGATTAGTCTTGCCGCAGCACTTATAGTGACTATCCTGTTGGTATTTCAGCGCAAAGCTTACGCCGAAGACCCCAAGGAAAGGCAGTGGCATACGCCCACCTTTAATCCGCAGCATGCGGACAAGCCTAAAGTCGAGGGCTTTGCCAAGCAGCGGGTGGCGGAGCACTTGAACCGCGGCCTGATCGGCAAAACGGTTGATGATGGGAAAGTGTACTTAAGCTGGCGGCTGCTGGCGTCAGATCCGGAAAATGTCGGCTTTGATGTCTACCGTGTTGATGAACAAGGGGTGGAGCAGAAACTAACCCAAGCGCCCATCACTGCGACCACAGATTTTGTCGACCACAACCCCGCCGGAGGAAGAAAACTGCAGTATTGGGTTCAGCCAGTAGCCCAAGGCCGGGTTTTGGAACGCTCGCCTCTCGTTGTTGTGGATCGCGGCCAAAAAGAACTGCACTATCGTTCGATCAAGTTTCAAGGCGATTACATGCCGAACAAAATCGCCATAGCCGACCTTGACGGCGACGGCAGCTATGATTTCGTCATCAAACAGCCGTTCAGCAGCATCGACCCGGCCCATAGGCCGGATACAACTGGAACGACGTACAAGCTGGAAGCGTATTTAAGCGACGGCACGTTCTTGTGGCGCAAGGATCTGGGCTTGGGCATCGAACCGGGCATCTGGTACTCGCCGTACATTGTCTATGACTTTGACGGCGACGGCAGGGCCGAGGTGGCCGTCAAGACTGCGCCCAACGATGTCCGGGAAGCGGACGGAAGGGTGCGCAGCGGAGAAGAATGGGTCTCCATCCTCGACGGCATGACGGGTGAGGAGCTGGACCGGGCACCCTGGCCGGAAAGGGATCCGGGCTACGGCGACTACAACCGCCTCAACCGCAACCAGATGGGGGTTGCCTACCTTGACGGGAAAACACCGTGCCTGATAGTGGCCCGGGGCACATACAAGATGATGGTGGTTGATGCTTATCAGTTCCACAATGGGAAGCTAGAAAGACTGTGGCACTGGTGCGGGGATGAAGAAACCCCGGTCATCCGCAGCCAGGGGGCGCATTTCATGATCTGCGCTGACGTGGACGAAGATGGGCGGGATGAAGTGATTCTCGGCTCAGCAGTCCTGGATGACAACGGCACCTGCCTTTGGTCGGTGGGGCTCGGCCATCCGGACGTGATGTACATTTCCCAGATCGATCCAACCCGCAAAGGGCTGCAGATCTTCTATGCCATTGAGCCGAAACGCGAAGATGGCAAAGGGGTCTGCTTGGTGGATGCCAAGACCGGCCAGATGCTGTGGAGCATCGGTAAACCCACATACCACATCGGCAATGCCATGGTGGCGGACATAGATCCCACAAATCCCGGCCTAGAGCTGTGGGCGACTGAGGATCCTAAAGGAGGATCGCGAAGCAAGTACATGTTTACAGCAAAAGGGGAGTTGATCGCCACTGATGACGATGTGCCGATCTGCCGGCCGCTGGCCTGGTGGGACGGGGATCTGATCCGGGAGCTGATCGCTACGAACCGCCCACACAGCTATTCAGGCTTCGTCCAAAGGGACAAATGGGAGTCGATGGTTGTCAAGTACAAGGGCCCGGTGGTGAGCCGTGGTATCCAAGGAATCCCAGTCATGGCCGCGGACATTTTTGGCGACTGGAGGGAGGAGATCATCACGGTTTTGCCGGGTGAAATGCGGATTTATACCACAACGATCCCGGCCAAAGACCGGCGGGTGACTTTGATGCAGGATCCGATTTACCGCAATACAGTGGCGCACTTGTCCATGGGTTATCCCCAATCGCCGGTCCCCAGTTTTTATTTAGGAGAAAAATAGCTTAAGCGATCAAAAAAGCCGGCGGGTTTTACCAGCCGGCTTGGCTGTTTTGAGGAACAAAACCTTTGAAACGCGTCCCTTGAAAAGTCAGGTTGCCCACATCCCCTTCAGCGATCAGGCCGTAATCGTGCCCGCTGACCTGAAACTCGTGCCGGGAGCCGTCTTCCAGTTCAAAGGTGATGAAATACTGGGTGTGGACACTGCGGTGATAATGGCTGTGGTGATGGACCGAACCAGGATGATGTGTGTGGTGGCGACTGGAGGACCAGACATGGGTCCGCTTGCTTATGACCCTTGCCCGTTCAACCAGTACAGGCTGCCGGTTGTTGGACATCCAAGTAGACAAGCTTTTGATTCCCACGGCCACGAACACGACGATGACAAATAAGAAGGTTGCGGTGAAAAAGAACGGCATCATCTTAAACATGAAATTGTCCATGGGATTCCAGGTAGGAAACATGGCCATTCCTCCTATATTATTTGCGGTTGAACAAGGTGCTGGTCAAGTAATCTCCCAGCCGCGGAAAGAGCACATACAACCGGGCACCGATCTCCATCATCCTGGGAAGGTTGATCTCCCTTCGTTCAGTAAGCATGCAGTCCACGACCTTCTTGGCCACATCCTTTGGGTCCAACACCCAGCGGGCGATCTTGGTGAGATAAGATCCCTCGGGATCGGCGTGGTCAAAGAACTCGGTGCGCATCGGCCCAATGTTGACACACGTTACCTTGACGCCAAACGGTTTCAGTTCAAGGCGCAGGGCATTCGAATAGCCCCGGACTGCGAACTTGGTGGCGGCATAGACCGCTGATTTGGGAGTGGCGGTTTTGCCTGCCTGGGAGGCAATATTGATCACATGCCCGGATCTGGCTTTTTGCATTTCAGCGGCAATCCGCCGGGTAACTTGGATCAGGCTCAGCACATTGACCCGGAACATCTGCTCAGTAATGCCGTCGGGTGTGTCCACCGCTGCGGCAAACAGGCCAAAACCGGCATTGTTAACCAGGACATCGATCTGGCCGGTGTCTTTAATTAATGTATCCAGCGCCTTTGCCACTTGCTCCGGATTGCCGAGGTCCATTTGATACATCCAGGCCTCAGCACCGGAGATTTCCCGGCAGCGTTCGGCAATCGCCTGCAGCCGGCCGCCACGCCTGGCGGTAAGAATGACGCTGGCGCCCTGCCTAGCCGCTTCATAGGCAATTTGTTCGCCCAATCCGCTGGAAGCGCCGGTGATCAGCACTGTTTTGCCGCGCAGCCGTTGGCTTTTACTGCTCATTGCCTGCTCACACCCTTGTGGCATATTTTTCCGCAAGCTTCACCAGCACAGCGACACAGTCATCCATGGCTTGAACACAGGCATATTCCAGTTTGGAATGGTGGTTGTGGCTGCCGGTGCCCAGATTGGGGCAGGGAAGCCCCATGAAGGACAGACGGGCGCCGTCGGTGCCGCCCCGGACCGGGATGCTGTACGGGTTTCCACCCACTTCCCTCACAGCGGCATAGGCATTCTCAATCAAGTGCCAGTGCGGCTTGATCTGCTCGCACATGTTGGCATAGCTGTCGATGATCTCCAAAATAACAGTATCTTCGCCATACTTGGCGTTCAGCCACTGGGTGATGCGGTGGAGCAAGTCTTTGCGTGCCTGGAATTTGGCTTTGTCATGATCCCGGATGATATACGTCAAGCAGGCGTGTTCCACCACACCTGCCATATCGATCAGGTGGAAGAAACCTTCATAGCCCTCGGTATGCTCCGGCCGCTCAACCGGGGGCAGGAGGCTGTCGAACTCCATGGCGATCAAAGCGGCGTTCTTCATCTTGTTCTTCGCGGTGCCGGGGTGAATGTTCCGGCCGTTGACCGTGATCTTTGCCGTAGCTGCGTTGAAAGTTTCATACTCCACTTCGCCAAAGGCGCCGCCGTCCACAGTGTAGGCGAAGTCCGCGCCGAAGCGCCGCACATCAAAGCGGTCAGCCCCGCGTCCAATTTCCTCATCAGGGGTAAAGCCAATCTTAATCGTACCGTGCTTGATCTCAGGATTGGTGAGCAGCACTTCCGCCATCGTCATGATTTCGGCAATTCCAGCCCGGTTGTCCGCTCCCAGCAGCGTGGTGCCGTCGGTGACCACAAGGTCTTTCCCTATGTACTTTTTCAACTCAGGGTATTCTTCGGGGCTTAAGACGACATTCTGATCGGGATTAAGCACAATGTCTTTACCGTCGTAGTTCTCAATCACTCTGGGCTTTATATTCTGAAACGGCACGTCCCGGACCACGTCCATGTGGGCGATGAAACCAATGACTGGGCCTTCCCAACCCTCAATATTCGCCTCAATGGTGCCGAAGACATAGCCGTTTTCATCCATATGGGCATCCTTGATTCCAAGGCTCTGCATCTCCTCGACCAAAGCACGGCCGAACTCCAGCTGTTCCGGTGAACTGGGGCAGCTTTCGCTTGTCCTGTCGGAAGCCGCTGCGTATTTGGCGTACTGGATCAGCCTTTCGTATGCGCGCATGTGCCCGCCTCCCTTAAAGTGGTATCTACATATATTGTTTCTACTGTTCGCTAAATCCGGCAGTTTACCTGCAATAAGCAGAAAAAGCAACCGTCCGGCACGACAATCTCTGTTTTGACAAGCCCCGCGGGTTTGCGGTAGAATATAACAAACTGGCAATGAGAGGATGGTTTATGATGAGCAAAATCATAACCAAGAGGATGAGCCTTGAAGAAGCCAGAAAGCTGGGGATTGATTCATGGGGAAGATGGGAATGTGAGCCCAGTTCGTTTCCCTGGCACTATGCGGAACAGGAAACTGCTTACGTGTTCGAGGGGGATGTAATCGTTACGGCAAGCGGTGAACAAACGCATATTACCGGTGGGATGCTGGTGTCCTTCCCCAAAGGCATGGACTGCCACTGGGAAGTGCGGAAGACAATCCGGAAAGCGTATACCTTTAATTTCCCAATCAACGGAGAGGCCTGATGACCAGGCCTTTCTGCATGTCTAAATCACCAGTGATTAAAACCACCAAGTGTAGTATAATTAAATGATAGAACTGAACACTGAAACGGGGTTAAACTATGTTCACAAGAGTGATTGGGCTGGTTGCCACGCTGGCTGTACTAATTGGTACTACTTTCTTGATCGAAATGCCGGCAAATCCCATGAGCATATTCGTGGTTGACGGCATGTTCGGCGAATCGGAAGACGATACTGAGAACGATGAGATAAAAATCAAAATTGCACCGCAGGATTTGGCCGAAACTGCTTGGATGCTGCTCTTGGTCAATGATCAGCATCCTATACCGCAGGGATATACACCAGACTTAAGCCAGCTTGACAATGGGCTGTACTTTGATGCCAGAGCCATCGAATACCTGAACGCCATGATCAATGCTGCCAGAGCGCAGGGCTTAGCCCCCATAGTTGTTTCTGCCTACCGGACCATTGAGCGGCAGTCCAGATTGTTCATGGACAAAGTCATCACTTTGATGGAGGAGGGGTATACAAGAGAGCAGGCAGAGGCGATAACCAAGACAACCATCGCCTATCCAGGGCACAGCGAACATCAGACTGGCCTGGCTGTCGACATTGCACCGGCATATTTCCCCTACCTTGAGGAAGAGGTGGCCGAAACCCCAGAGATCAAATGGCTGATGGAAAACTGTGCCAAATACGGATTTATTCTCCGGTACCCCAAGGGCAAAGAAGAGATCACGGGGATCGCATATGAGCCTTGGCATTTCAGGTATGTGGGAATCGAAGCAGCGCAGGAGATTATGGCCAGGGGGATAACGCTTGAGGAATACTGGATGGAAAGGGAAACGATGAGGAGGCCGTGAAGGCCTCCTTGTACAATGGTGATGCAGACATACCATGTTAATCAAAGTCATTGACCTTTGACAACCACATAGGAATTCCACTTCAGACAGTCTAATCTTCTCGTAACGGTAGGGCGTTCCGTCGA